>Ga0209676_1001583_pt1 | contig 20274 bp, 20 predicted proteins | sample AraplaCvi_mLB_r2_FD_184282 | JGI IMG/M metagenome (GOLD analysis project Ga0209676, IMG submission 184282) | Arabidopsis root microbial communities from North Carolina, USA - plate scrape MF_Cvi_mLB_r2 (SPAdes) (version 2) | ecosystem: Host-associated > Plants > Roots > Endosphere | place: USA... | reverse complement strand
GCTGCTGCCCAGCAGCCAGGAGTTTTTCAAGAGCTTCGGCCTGACCCCCGAGAAGCTGCAACTGGCCAAGCCTGATGCCATCGTGATGCATCCCGGGCCCATCAACCGCGGCGTGGAGATCGACTCGGCCGTGGTCGACGGCACGCAGAGCGTGATCCTGCCGCAAGTGACTTTCGGCATCGCGGTCCGCATGGCGGTCATGAGCATAGTTGCCGGAAACGAAGCCTGAGCGGAGAAAAAAAGAATGAAGATACTCATCAAGAACGGCCGCGTCATCGACCCAGGCTCGAACTTCGACGAAATTTGCGATGTGGCGATTGCCGCGGGCCGCATCGTCTCGCTCAAAAGCACGCCTGCCGATTTCGCGCCCAACAAGACCATAGATGCCACAGGTTGCATCGTCGCGCCTGGCCTCGTCGATTTGTCGGCCCGGCTACGCGAGCCCGGCCATGAGCATGAAGGCATGCTCGAAAGCGAACTGGCCGCGGCTGTGGCCGGCGGCGTGACCAGCCTGGTCTGCCCGCCCGACACCGACCCGGTGCTTGACGAGCCCGGCCTGGTGGAGATGCTCAAGTTCCGCGCTGAAAAACTGCACCAGTCGCGCGTGTTCCCGCTGGGCGCGCTGACCCGTGCGCTCAAAGGCGAGACCCTGACCGAGATGGTCGAGCTGACCGAGGCCGGCTGCGTAGGTTTTAGCCAAGCCGAGGTGCCGCTGGCCAACACCCAGGTCATGATGCGCGCGCTGCAATACGCCACCACCTTTGGCTACACCGTGTGGCTGCGGCCGCAAGAGCTCTACCTGGGCCAGGGCGTGGCTGCCAGCGGCGCGCTGGCCACGCGCCTGGGCCTGAGCGGCGTGTCGGTCGCGGCCGAGACGATTGCGCTGCACACGATTTTTGAACTGATGCGCGCCACCGGCGCGCGCGTGCACCTGTGCCGCATCAGCAGCGCCGCAGGTGTCGCGCTGGTCGCCAAGGCCAAGTCAGAGGGTTTGGCCGTGACCTGCGACGTCAGCATCAACAGCCTGCACCTGACCGACGTGGACATCGGCTACTTCGACAGCCGCATGCGACTGGACCCGCCGCTGCGCCAGCAGCGCGACCGCGACGCCATACGCCAGGGCCTGGCCGACGGCACCATAGACGCGCTGGTGTCCGACCACACGCCGGTCGATGAGGATGCCAAGACACTGCCTTTCGCCGAAGCCGAGCCGGGCGCCACCGGGCTGGAACTGCTGCTGGGCCTGGCCTGCAAGTGGGGCAGCGAGACCGACGCCGGGCTGGTTCGCGCACTCGCCGTGCTGACCAGTGAGCCCGCGCGTGTGCTGGGCGACGCACTGGGCACATTGCAGGGCAGCTCGGGCCGTCTGGTCAAGGGCGGCGTTGCCGACATCTGCGTATTCGACCCGAAGGGCGAATGGACGGTGGAGCCGGCCGCGCTGCGCAGCCAGGGCAAGCACACGCCCTTCAGCGGTCACCAGATGCCGGTGCGCGTGCGCTGGACCGTGGTGGGCGGGCAACTCGCCTATGAAGCGTCGCACTGAGGCACGCGCAAGCCCATGAGATGGCTCCGTTTCTGCTGGACGCTGTTGCGCGCCACTGTGCACGCGGTGCAAGGCTTCTGGACGATCAAGACCGTGTTCCCCAAGCTGGAGCAGGCCGACAGGGAGGCTCGCGTACAGGTCTGGGCCGAGGCCATGCTGCGCATCGTCGGCATCGAGCTGGTGGTCAAGGGCAAGCCGCCCGCCGCTGGTCCTGTGCTGCTGGTGGCCAACCATATTTCATGGCTGGACATCCTGGTGATGCATGCCTCGCGCCACTGCCGCTTTGTCTCCAAGTCGGATGTGCGCAGCTGGCCCTTTGTCGGCACGCTGTCCGACGGCGCCGGCTCGCTGTACATCGAGCGCGAGTCGCGCCGGGACGCGCACCGGGTGGTCACGCAAATGGCCGAACGCCTGCAGGCCGGTGACATCCTCGCGGTGTTTCCCGAAGGCACGACGGGCGACGGCATCACGCTCAAGCACTTCCATGCCAACCTGATCCAGGCGGCCATCGAGGCCTCGGTGCCGGTGCAGCCGGTGGCGCTGAAGTTCATCGACGCGGCCAGTGGCGCCACGAGCTTTGCGCCCAGCTATGTGGACGATGAAACCCTGGCCGGCTCGATCTGGCGCACGCTCACTGCGCCGCCGATCAAGGCGGTGGTGATTTTCGGCGAGCCGCAGCCGCCGCAGGGGCAGACCCGGCGCGCCTGGGCACAGACGCTGCGCGAAGATATCGAAAGCCTGCGCCAGCAGGCTTGAGGCGCAGGTTTGGCCTAGGAGCCGGTTTCGCGCGGGAAAGTCACCACATGGTCGACTTCGGGGCGAATGCCTATCCATTCGCCGAGCGCATGGTCGTGGTGTGAGGGCACATGCGCCATCACGGTCTCGCCTGTCTGCAGCTTGAGCGTGTACAAAAATTCAGAGCCGCGAAAGGCCTTGCGCATGATCTGCGCTTTGACCGGCGCATTGTCGTCATGCACGATGTCGTCGGCCCGCAGCAGCACGTCGCACAAACCGTCGGCATAGGCGCCCGGCAAGGGGCATTCCAGCACGTCCGTCAAGTCGCCGAGCGCGGTGTGCACCACCACGTCGTCGCCACGCTGCTCGATATGCGCTTGCGCGAATACGCCGTGGCCTATGAAGTCGGCCACAAAACGCGTGGCCGGACGGTGGTACAGCGCATAGGCGTCATCCCACTGGTGCAGCCGGCCCTGGTGCATCACGCCGATGCGGTCGCCGATGGCGAAGGCTTCGAGCTGGTCGTGCGTGACAAACAGCGCCGTCGCCCCGGCGGCCTTCAGGATGCCGCGCACCTCGTGCGCCAGGCGCTCGCGCAGGTCCACGTCCAGGTTGGAAAAAGGCTCGTCCAGCAGCAGCAGACGCGGCTGCGGCGCCAGGGCCCGCGCCAGCGCCACACGCTGCTGCTGGCCGCCCGAGAGTTCATGCGGGAAACGCTTGTGCACATTGCCCAGGCCGACGAGTTCCAGCACTTCGCCGGCGCGCTCGCGCCGCTGGGCGGCGGGCAGGTGGGTGAGGCCGAAAGCCACGTTGTGGGCCGCGTCAAGGTGCGGGAACAGGGCGTAGTCCTGGAACACCATGCCGATGCGGCGGGATTCGGCCGGTACATGGACGCCGGCGCTGCTGACAAGCTGCCGGGCCAGCGCGATGCTGCCGGCATTGGCGCGCTCCAGGCCGGCAACGGCCCGCAGCAAGGTGGTTTTGCCGCAGCCCGAGGGCCCGATCAGGACCCCGATTTCCCCTGCCTGGAGGTTGAAGGACACGCCGTCGACCGCGGGTTTTGAACGGCCGGCATAGTGCACGCCCAGCTGGGAGATATCCAGAAACATGGGCCAGATTGTAGAGGGGGTGCGCTCCAGATGCTTACAATTCTCATTTGCAGTTGATCGCTGCAACACATGGCGCGCGCAGCGAGGGGGAGGATCTCTTTCCTGCAGAGGCCTTTTTTCAGGTCCACGGGTCCACATGCTGCGCCGCCTACTTTTCGCTGTTCCCCCTGTCGTGCTTTTCTTGCTGGTGGCGCTGCTCACGCTGCCGGTCGTGGCCGTGGGCTTGTCCTGGCTGCAGTTCGATGCCCAGGCGCAGTCCATCCTGCTGCAGATGCTGCAGACGGTGCTGCCCGACTACACCGCCACCTCTTTGCTGCTGTGCATCAGCGTTGCCTTGGGCGTGGCCGTGGTGGGCATGGCGACGGCCAGCGCGGTGACCTTGTTTGAATTTCCCGGGCGCCGGGTGTTTGAATGGGCGCTGCTGCTGCCGCTGGCCATGCCGGCTTATGTGCTGGCGTATGCGTACACCGATTTCCTGCAGTACGCCGGCCCGCTGCAATCCTGGTTGCGCGCGACCTTCGGGCTGCAGGGCCGCTTGCTGCCCGAGGTGCGCAGCCTGGGTGGTGCGGTGCTGGTATTCACGGTGGCGCTTTACCCTTACGTTTATTTGCTGGCGCGCACCGCCTTGTCCGAGCGCGCCGTGCACCTGATGGAAGCGGCCCGGCTGCTGGGTGCGCCGCTGTCGCGCCGCATACGCGGCGTGGCGCTGCCGCTGGCGCGGCCCGCCGTGGCTGCCGGCGTCGCGCTGGCGCTGATGGAAACCCTGGCCGATTTCGGTGTCTCCAGCTATTTCGGCATCCAGACTTTTACCGCCGGCATCTACAAGGCCTGGCTTTCCATGGACAACCGCATCGCCGCCGCCCAGCTGGCCACGGTACTGCTGTTTTTTGTCGCGCTGCTGCTGTGGGTGGAGCACGGCGCGCAAAAGCGCATGCGCTTTGCCACCGGCCGCGGCGCGCGCGCCGGCGCGCAGGACGCGGCGCCGGTACAGCTGCAGGGTGCTCGCGCCCTGTCGGCCTGGCTGGTGTGCGCCCTGCCGATTGCGCTGGGTTTTGTGCTGCCCGTGCTCTTCATGCTGCGCCCGCTCATCCTGGGTTGGGACAATCTCTTGTGGGACAAATTTTTCGGCTGGGCCCTCAACAGCGTCTGGCTCGCGGGCTTGAGCGCGCTGCTGGCCACGGGCCTGGCCTTCGGCCTGGCTTTCGCGGTGCGCCGCAAGCCGCATTGGCTCACGCGGATTGCGCTGCAACTGGCCAGCCTCGGTTATGCGGTGCCCGGCGCGGTCATCGTGGTCGGCCTGTTGCTGCCCGTGGGCTGGCTGCAGGCGGCCGCGCCGCAAACCGGCGCGGGCTACTGGGTTACGGCGACTGTGCTCGGCATTGTCTGGGCCTACCTGGTGCGTTTTAGCGCGGTGGCGCTGCAAAGCCTGCAAAGCGGCTATTCGCGTATCCCCGCGAGCTTTGACGACAGCGCGCGCATGCTGGGCACGCCCGGCCTGGGCATACTCGCACGCGTGCACTGGCCGCTGCTCAAGCGCTCGGTCGCGGCGGCCGGCCTGCTGGTGTTCGTCGACGTCATGAAGGAGCTGCCCGCCACGCTGGTGCTGCGGCCCTTTAACAGCGACACTTTGGCCGTCGTCACCTACCAGCTCGCGCGCGACGAGCGCCTGGGCGAGGCGGCCTTGCCCGCGCTCGCCCTGGTGCTGGTGGGCCTGCTGCCCGTCGCGCTGCTGAGCCGCACCTTGCGCTCCAAACAGTGAGCAGATTCAGGCTTTGGCCTTGATGTAGCGGTATTCCTGCGTGAGGCCGCCAAACCCGTAGGCCTCCGCGCGCACGTCGTGCACATAGATGTAGCTTTCCTCGTGCACATTACCCAGCAGTTTGCTGAAGGCGGCAAAGGACTCGGCCACGTACTGCGCCTTCTCGTCCTTGGTGTTGGTGCCGTCCACCACCTTGATGTCGAAATAAAAACTGTTTTTGCCCTGGCTGGCCAGTGTGCTGCCGCCCACGATCCAGTGCTCCGGCGGCACGAAGTCGATCGCGATGGCGGTGAGTTCGCGCTTCTTGCGCAGGATGCGCGTGGTCAGCTCCAGCAGGGTTTCGGCGATGGCGTTCGTCAGTTGGGGGCTGGCGGGCTGGCTGACTTTGACGTTCAGGATGGGCATGTGATTTCTCCGGTGGGTTAAAAACAATTAGTTAGCTATGCAACTATATGGGCAAAAAAAAGGAAACATGAGGGACGGTTTATTTGAGCGCGGAAGACACGCTCCTGACGCGGGCTACGGTTTCATCGAAGTTCTCCTTTCCGATCTGTTGCTGGATGCGGCGCGTCACCTCGCCGCTGGCCTTGTTGATGCCGGCATGCATGGCCTCGGCCTGCGCCGTGGGAAACACCGCCCAGTGCCGGCCGTCGGACTCCAGGCTCCTGCGCTCCACCAGGCCCAGCGCCTGCAAGCCGTCGAGCAGGCGCGTGGCCGTGGGGCGCGAGATCGTCAGTTCGTCGGCGATCTCGTGCTGCGGCATGCCGGGTTGCTTGAGCACCAGGCGCAGCATGAAACCCTGGGAGGGTGTGACGCCGAAGGGTTTGAAGGCCAGCGTCCACTCCTTGTCGACCAGGCGGGCCAGCGCGGTGGTATTGAAATAAAGGCAGTGGTCAAACATGGAAAGCATCGTAGCAGAAATTAATTAGCTATGCAACTACTTCCGAAAAAAGCGAGACCACAAGAGGTGCGCAGCCCGCGTGCGCCCTGATTCCCCCTCTCAAGCGGGCGCTGCGACCGAACTGTAAGCATGAACCTACGCCTATCGAATACGCGGACCTACGGCTGAAAGCCCGGAACAGTTTTAAGGTCAATTCATGCCGCCCACCTGCCTGCAACCGGCTTGCGGGCTTGGGGCGAATTCATCAACTCTCATGAGGAGAACACCATGAACCACGATCGCATGGAAGGCAATTGGCGACAGTTCAAAGGCAAGGTCAAGGAGCAGTGGGGAAAGCTCACCGATGACGACCTTGAAGTGATCGCCGGCAAGCGCGAGCAGCTGCTCGGCAAGATCCAGGAGCGCCACGGCCTCAGCCAGGAAGAAGCCGAAAAGCAGGTTGCCGTATGGATAGAACGCAACCCGACGGACTTCTTCGAGCGTTACTGAGCCGCCGCTTTTCGTCCGCAATTTACTGCACCTACCACAACGACTTACACCATCCCAAGGAGCTATCCATGAAAACGAAACTGCTGATGCTGACCGCCGTGATGTCCTGCGCTTTTGCCGGCAACGCCATGGCCATGACCAAAGAAGAGTACAAAGCCCAGGAAGACCGCATCTCGGCCGATTACAAAGCAGCCCGCGACAAATGCGGCACGCTGAAGGACAACGCCAAGGACATTTGTGTCTCGGAAGCCAAGGGCGTTGAGAAGGTCGCCAAGGCTGAACTCGAAGCCCAGTACAAGCCCAGCCCGCGCAACACCGAAAAAGTCGCCTTCGCGAAGGCCGATGCCGCTTACGACACGGCCAAGGAAAAATGCGACGACCAGAAGGGCAACGCCAAGGACGTCTGCATCAAGGACGCCAAGGCGGCCCATGTGAAAGCCAAGGAAGACGCCAAGGTTGTGAAGGCCTCCGCGGACACCAGCAAGGACAAGAGCGAAAAAATGGCCGACACCCGCAAGGAGGCCAACTCCGAAAAACGCGAGGCCGAATACAAGGCGGCCAAGGAGCGCTGCGACGCGCTGACCGGTGCAGCCAAAGACGGCTGCCAGAGCGACGCCAAAGCCAAGTACGGCATGAAGTAAGCGGGCAGCCGCGACAGCGGCGCTCGCGGGCCCAAGCGCCCGGGAAATCCCGGCAAGCCGAGCTTGCTGGGATTTTTCACGTCCGGTGCGCCTCGGTCTTTTCGCCCGGAGGGATGCCCCGCTTTTCCAAGGAAGGCGCTGGGACAAGCATTTGGGTGCCCAACGGCTTTACGCTGCAACCCTAAAATGGGTCTTCGCGGCGGCCCCCCAGGCCGCCCGTTTCCCAACAAAAAGGTCCGCATGCTTGTTCAGGATGGTTTGCCCGCGCGCGAGCGCCTGCGCGCATTGCTGGTCATCATCCTCGGCATCGTCATGGCGGTGCTCGACGGCACCATCGTCAACCTGGCCTTGCCCGACATCACGCGCGAGCTCAACGCCACGGCCGCACAGTCTATCTGGGTCATCAATGCCTACCAGGTTGCCACCCTGGCACTGCTGCTGCCCCTGGCCACGCTGGGCGATATCGTCGGCTACCGACGCGTTTACCTGGTTGGCATGGCGGTGTTTACGCTGGCCTCCGCCGCCTGCGCGTTGGCCGATTCGCTGACCGCGCTTGCGCTGGCCCGCGTGCTGCAAGGCCTGGGCGCGGCCGGCCTGATGAGCGTGAACACGGCGCTGGTGCGCCTTATCTACCCCAAACACCTGCTGGGCCGCGGCATCGCGATCAACTCGCTGGTGGTGGCCACGGCCTCGGTGGCCGGGCCGTCGATTGCTGCCGGTATCCTCTCCGTGGCCTCGTGGCCCTGGCTGTTCGCGCTCAACGTGCCTTTCGGGCTGCTCTCGGTATGGTGGGGCCGCAAGGCGCTGCCCGACAACCTGTCCAAATCCGAGGGGCGCTTGTCCCCGCTTGACGTGGTGCTCAACGCGCTGATGTTCGGCCTGGTATTCCTGGGTGTCGACGGCCTGGGCGTGCGCGCTGAAACCGTGCCTGGCGCAGCAGCGTCGTCGTCGTTGTGGCTGCCGCTGGCTGAACTGGCTGCCGGCATCGTGGTCGGCGTGATCTACGTGCGGCGCCAGCTGGCACAGCCCGTACCGCTGTTTCCACTGGACCTGCTGCGCATCCCGGTGTTCGCGCTGTCCATGGGAACCTCGATAGGTGCCTTCTGCGCGCAGACCCTGGCCTATGTGAGCCTGCCTTTCCTGCTGCTGGGCAACTACGGCTTCAGCCATCTGCAGGCCGGCCTGCTGCTGACGGCCTGGCCGCTGGCCATTGTGGTGACCTCACCGGTGGTGGGGCGGCTCATTGGGCGCTACTCGGGCGGCTTGCTGGGAAGCATCGGCATGGCGCTGCTCGCACTGGGGCTTGTCTTGCTGGCCGTGTTGCCGGCGCATCCGTCGCAGCTCGACATCGTCTGGCGCATGGTGCTGTGCGGTGTGGGTTACGGCCTGTTCCAGTCGCCCAACAACCACACCATCATCACTTCCGCACCGCCCCATCGCAGCGGCGGCGCCAGCGGCATGCTGGGCACGGCGCGCCTGACCGGCCAGACATTGGGCGCGGTGTTGCTGGCGATGATTTTTGCGATGTTCGACCCGCAAGGCGGCCACGGCTCATTTGTGGCGCTGTGGCTGGGGGCCGGCTTTGCGGCCCTGGCCGGCGTTTGTAGCGGTTTGAGGATGCGCCAGGTTTAAGTGCGCGCGACCGCGGCTGCCTGCTGAATGGTTTGCAGCGTGACGCGCCCCAGGGGCTGGCCCTGCTCACCCACAATCGCGGCCTCATTGGCACCCGCATCCAGCATGGCCGACAAGGCATCACGCAGCGGCGTGGCGGCCGGCAGGCGCGGTGCATTGGCGGCGGGCGTGCCGCTTTCCACATACGGGCCGGCCGTCAGCAGGGCCAGCCGCTTGAGCGAGCGGTCGCCGCCCACAAAGGCTTCGACAAAAGCATCGGCCGGGTGCGACAGGATGCGCTCCGGCGTGTCGTACTGCACCACCTTGCCGCTGCGCAGGATGGCAATGCGCGAGCCCATGCGAATGGCCTCGTCAATGTCGTGCGTGACAAACACAATGGTCTTGCCGAGCTCGCGCAGTATGCGCAAAAACTCATCCTGCAGGCGCGCGCGCGTGATCGGGTCTATGGCGCCGAAGGGCTCGTCCATCAGCATCACCGGCGGGTCCGCCGCCAGCGCCCGCGCCACGCCCACGCGCTGCTTCTGCCCGCCTGAGAGCTCGCGCGGAAAGCGGTTGCGGTAAATGGCCGGGTCCATATGGACCAGCGCCAGCAGCTCGTCCACCCGTTTGGCGATGCGGGCCGAATCCCAGCCCAGCATCCGGGGCACGGTGGCCACGTTCTCGGCCAAAGTCATATGCGGGAACAGGCCCACCTGCTGGATCACATAGCCGATGGAGCGGCGCAGCTCCACCGCGTCTATCTTGGTGACATCGCGCCCACCGACCTCGATGCGGCCCGAGTCGGGCTCGACCATGCGGTTGATCATGCGCATGGTGGTGGTCTTGCCGCAGCCCGAGGGGCCAATCAGCACGCAGATTTCGCCGGTGTTGATGGTCAGCGACAGCCCGTCGACCGCCGACTGGGCGCTGCCGCCGAAGGACTTGGTGAGACGGTCCAGAGTGATCATGCGCGAAGCCCTTGCGGAGTCATGCGGCGCTGCAGCGCGCCAAAAAGAAAGTCGGTGCCCAGCGCCAGCAGCGCCACCGGTATGGCGCCCACCAGCAGCTGGGGAACGGCCATCATGGCGATGCCCGCGGTGATGAAGTCGCCCAGCCCGCCGCCGCCGATAAAGGCCGCCAGCACGGCGCCGGAAATGATTTGTACCGCCGCCGTGCGCAGGCCGGCAAAGATCACCGGCATGGCCATGGGTAACTCCACACGCCACAGCAGGGCGGTGCGCGTCATGCCCATGCCGATGGCGGCATCGACCGCATCCGCATCCACGCCGCGCATGCCGACGATGGTGTGCGTCACGATGGGTGGTAGGGCGATCAGCGTCAGCGCGAACAGCGCCGGCGCGAAGCCGGTGCCCAGTATGGGCATCACCAGCGCCAGCACGGCCAGCGAGGGCAGGGTGCGCCCCACGTTGGCGGCATTCACCACGGCCAGCGACAGGCCGTTCTTGCGTGCCACGGCGATGCCGGCCGGAATGCAGACCAGCGCGGCAATGAGCAGCGCCGAGGCCGACAGCGCGACGTGTACCCCCAGCGCACGGTAAAACTGCGCGGGATGGGCAAGGACATAGTTCCAGGCGTCGGCAAGCATCAGGGCCTCTTGGGGTTCAGGCTGCGCGCCGGTTTTTGAGCCGCCGCTCAAGCAGGGCCAGGCTCAGGTCGACGATGACGGAGAGCAGGCAGACGGTCAGCGCCCCGGTCCATATCTTGGCCGGGTGGTCGCTCGCGATGCCGTTGAAGATCAGCGTGCCCAGGCCGCCCGCATTCACGTAAGCCGCCACCACCGTCACGCTGATCACGGTGACGGCCGAGACCCGCAGGCCGGCCACGATCAGCGGCAGGGCCAGCGGCAGCTCTATGCGCCGCATGATCTGCGCCTTGTTCATGCCCATGCCGCGCGCCGCGTCGATGATGTCGGCCGGCACCTCGCGTATGCCGGTGGCCACGCTGCGGATCAGGATCATCAGCGAAAAGGCCACCATGGTGATGATGGCGTTGGTGCGGCCCAGGCCCACCAGGGGAATCAGGAAGGCGAGGAAAGCCAGCGTCGGGATGGTGTACAAAAAGCCCGAGATGGTCATGACCGTGCCGTAGAGCTTTTCACGCCGCGCCGCCACAATGCCGATCACCAGCGAGAGGGCAAAAGCGATGGCCAGGGCCGTCAGCGAGATCGCCACGTGCTCCCATAGCGAGTGCAGCACGTCGGGCCAGTTGCGCAGAAACCAGTTCATGCGCTTGCGGCCCGGGCGGCTTCGGGGCTGAACACGCCCGCGGCGACGGCGCTTTGGATGCGGTCTATGTCGGGGCCTAGCGGTCGGTCTTCGTCCAGCATGGGAGCCAGCTTGCGCACCTGCTCGAAGGTGCGCCGCGTGCCTTCGCCCATCTGACCGGGCTTGAGTTCGCGCAGGTCCACCGCCTGGGCCGCGACCAGCAGCTCGATGGCGATCAGGTAGCGCAGCCGCTCCACCAGTTCGCCTAATTTCTCCGCCACGCCCAGCGCCATGCAGGCATGATCCTCCAGCGCTTCAGAAACAGGCAGGTAGTCGAGCGAGCCCGGGTTGGCGCGCAGCCGCACCTCGGCCCAGAGCGCGGTCAGGGTTTTTTGCACCGTCGCAAAACCCGAATGGGCAGGGCCGTGGCGCGTGAGCTGCAAGGGCAGGCCGGTCAGCCCCGGCGACATGAAACGCTGGCTGCGCGAGACCGACATGCTGGCCGCCTGCGCCAGCGCGACGGCCGAAGCGTCCAGTGCCAATGCCAGCGCCGGCACGTGGAAGTTGCCGTTGGAAAGCATCACGCCTTGCTCGGTGAGCACCAGGGGGCTGTCGGCCGCGCTGTTGAGTTCAATCTCGACTTGCGCGCAGGCCGCGTCCACCATGTCGCGCGCAGCGCCATGCACCTGCGGCACGACGCGCATGGACACCGGGTCTTGCACACGACGGGCCGCGCCCACCTCCAGCAGCGCGCTGCCCTTGAGCAAGTCACGCAGCTGCCGCGCCACCTCCACCTGTCCGGCGGCAGGGCGGGCCGCCACCGCGTCGGGATGCAGCGGCGACAGGTTGGCCCTGAAGCCTTCATAGCCGAGCGCCACTGCCGCCAGCCAGGCATCCAGCGCCACATGGGCGTCATGCAGCACGAGGGCGGCACGCGCCGTGGTGGCTGCGTTGGAGCTGATCAAGGCCAGGCCGTCCTTGGCGCCCAGCGTGACCGGTTCAAGGCCTGCGCGCTCCAGCGCGGCGCTGCCGCTCAGGACTTCACCGCGCACCTCGGCCTGGCCTTCGCCGAACAAGGGCAGGGCCAGGTGCGAGAGCTGGGGTAGGTCGGCCACGCCGATGGAGCCAAAGCGCGGCACTATCGGATGCACCTGGAAGTTCAGCAGCTTGATGCAGGCATCCAGCACGGCGGGCGAGATACCCGAGCCGCCGCGCGAGAGGCCTGCGATGCGCGCGAACTGCATCGCGCGCACCGACGTTTTGTCATAGGCGGGGCCGACCGCCACGGCCCGGGCGCGTACGGCGCGGCGCTGGTAGTCTTCAAGGTCCCCTTCGGCCAGCACGGCGCCGGTGTTGGCGCCCAGCGCTGAATTGAGGCCGTAAATGGGTTTGCCCGATGCCGCCAGCTGCAGCACAAGCTCACGCGCGGCGGCCACGCGTTCACGCGCGGCGGGTGCCAGCGAGACCGGCTCGCCGGCGCGCGCCACGCGCACCAAGTCCGCGATACCCAGCCATTGTTCCCCGACTTCTAGCGCCATGGCGTGCGGGCTTTCACGGTGATGTCTTGATATGGTGCGAGGCGCAGGAGGCCGGCAGCTTACTTGACCAGTCCCTTGGACTTCAGGAAGTCGCGCGCCACGTCCTTGGGTTCGAGCTTGTCGCCGTCAACCTGGTAGTTCATCTGGGCCATGGAAGCTTCGTCGAGCAGGGCGCTCACGCGGTTCAGGACTTCGCCGACTTTGGGGTTGGCATCCAGCACTTCCTTGCGGACCACGGGCACGACGAAATAGGGCGGCCACAGGCTCTTGTCGTCGCGCAGGCGCTTGAGTTTCATCGCGCTGATCATGCCGTCGGTGGAGTAGCCGTTGACGACCTGGATCTGGTCGTTCTTGAGCGCCTGGTAACGCAGGCCGATAGCCATCTGCAGGTCCTCACCGAAGACCATGTCGTATTTGGCCTTGAGGCCGGGGAGGCCGTCCTTGCGGTCGCGGAACTCGGGGCCGGCGCCGACCTTCAGGTCTTTGGCCGCCTTGGCCAGGTCGGACAGGGTTTCAAGCTTGAGCTTCTGCGCAGTGTCCGGGCGCACCACCATCACATAGCCGTTGTTCAGGTTGGATTGGTTGAGCACCGTGAAACCCATCTTGGCATAGCCTTCCTTGACCTTGTCGTACACGGCCTTGGCGTCGGTCATGGGTTCCTGCTTGAGCACGGCCAGCAGCATGGTGCCGGTGTACTCAGGGTAGAAGTCGATCTGCTTTTCTTCCATCGCCTTCTGGGCGATGAGCGTGCCGCCCAGGTTGAGCTTTTTCTCGGTCTTGATACCGGCGGCTTCCAGCGCCTGCGCGTAGATTTCGGCCAGTACGAACTGCTCGGTGAAGTTTTTGGAGCCGACTCGCACGGCCTGCTGGGCGTGGGAAGAAAGGGGTGCGAAGGCGGCCAGCGCGACTGCGGACAGGGCCAGAAGGTTGCGGACTTTCATGATGATCTCCGTGAATGACTGCGCAGCGGCTGCGACAGGGAAACTGAAACGACGTTTTCTGGCGTGATGCATGCACATCCCGTGCCCGAAATTGACGGCTGGCCAGCCTTGTGGGCGGTCCATCCTGATGCTTTCATGAGGCACCAGAGACATCAACTTGTATATACAACCTAATAATAGTAGCATATGGAAATATTGCCCGCAAGACGGAAAATCACCCGGTGATAGCCGTTTTTTGCATAAGCCAGACCACATAGCCGCAAGCCTAGCCTCCGGCACTTTTTTGCTCCATCCTCAGTGTCTTTTCTTCCTTCCGTTTCTGTCCTGAAAGCCAGCGTGCCCGGCGCCATGGTGTGTGTGGTCATCGCGCTCGCGGCGACCTTTCTGTCCGAGCATTACGGCGGCCCGCAGCTGCTGTATGCGCTGCTGATAGGCCTGGCCTTCCACTTCCTCATGAGCAACCCCAAGGTCAAGCCCGGCGTGGATTTTTGCGGCCGCACCTTGTTGCGCGTCGGCGTGGCTTTGCTGGGGGCGCGCATCACGCTGACCCAGGTTGCCAAGCTGGGCGTGGGAACGGCCCTGGTGATCGTGGCGGCAGTCGCGCTGACCATCGCCTTCGGCCTGCTGCTCGCGAAGTGGCTCAAGCGCCCGCGCGAGGAGGGTGTGCTGTCGGGTGGGGCTGTGGCCATTTGCGGTGCGTCCGCCGCGCTGGCGATTTCCTCGGTGCTGCCGCAGACCAAGGAGAACGAGCGCTTTACCTTGCTGGCGGTGGTCGGCGTCACGGTGCTCTCGACGCTCAGCATGATTCTTTACCCCTTCGCCCTCAAACTGATCGGCCTGGAGCCGGCACAGGGCGGCATCTTCCTGGGCGGCACCATCCACGACGTGGCGCAGGTGGTGGCGGCCGGCATGATGCTGGGCCCCGAGGTGGGCGACACGGCCACCGTGGTGAAGCTGTTCCGCGTGATGCTCTTGATGCCCATCGTGCTGCTGATCGCTGTCAGCTACCGCAAGCACCCCGATGCAAAGGCGGTCGATGAGGAGGTGCCGCTGGTGCCCGGTTTCCTGCTGGCCTTTATCGTGCTGGTGCTGCTGGCCACCATAGGCGCTTTCACGCCGGCCATGACGCAGGCCGCCAGCGACAGCTCGCGCTGGCTGCTGGTCACCGCCATCGCCGCGGCCGGCATCAAGACCAGCTTTGAAGACCTCATGAAGCTGGGCTGGCAGCCCGTGGCCATGCTGGTGGGCGAGACGATTTTTATCGCCGCGCTGGTGCTGGGCGCGGTTATAGCGCTGCGGCTCGGGCTTTAAGCCGCGCTTCGTTGGGGGTTTCGTACCCAGGGTCCCACACCGTTCAGGCTGAGCTTGTCGAAGCCCTTCGACAGGCTGAGGGCGAACGGTAGTACGAATTCGGCATTCAGGTAAATCTCAATCCACCGCAGGCGCCTGCAGGCCCGCCGCGCGGTGCACTTCCACGCGGATTTCTTCAGTGAGCCGCGCCTTGAGTTCGGTGAACACCGGCGTGGTCTTGACCGAGTAGTGGCGCGGATGCGCCAGCGGCACGGCGATGTCGCACTTGATGCGGCCGGGCCGCGCGCTCATCACCACCACGCGGCTGCCCATGAAGATGGCCTCATCGATGTCGTGCGTCACAAAGAGCACCGTCTTTTGTTCAGCCTCCCAGATGCCCTGCAGCAGCTCCTGCATCAGTTCGCGCGTCTGGTGGTCCAACGCGCCGAAGGGCTCGTCCATCAGCAGGATGCGCGGGTTGTTGGCCAGCGCCCGCGCCAGCGCGGTGCGCTGCTGCATGCCGCCCGAGAGTTGTTTGGGGAAATGGTTCTCAAAACCCTGCAATCCAACCTTCTTGATGAACTGGTGCGCGATATCGAGTTGCGCGTCGAGCGCCAGGCCTTTTTCACGCAGGCCGAAGCAGACGTTTTGCAAAATGCTGAGCCAGGGAAAGAGCGTGTAGCTCTGGAATACCATACCGCGGTCGGCACCGGGGCCCAGGATGGGTTTGCCGTCCAGCACAATGCTGCCGCTGCTGGGCGTATCCAGCCCGGCCACCATGCGCAGCAGCGTGGATTTGCCGCAGCCCGAGGGGCCGAGGATGGTGATGAAGTCGTTTTCGGCGACGCTCAGGTCGGTGGCTTGCAGAGCCACTGTGCCTGGCCCTTTGTTGGCAGCGAATGTTTTCGATAGCTGCGTGACGGTCAGGATGGGATTGGAGGATGTCATCGGCCTAACTGTGCCCACGGGAAGAGTTTGCGGTTCAGCGCCTTGAATGCCAGGTCGGTGACTAGGCCGAAGACACCGATCACGATGATGCCGAAGATGATCTGGTCGGTCGCCAGAAGTGCCTGGCTGTCGGTGATCATGTGGCCAATGCCGCTGGACGCGCCTATCAACTCCGCGACGATCACATAAGTCCAGGCCCAGCCCAGCACCATGCGCAGGGTTTCGGCGATCTCGGGTGCGGCGCTGGGCAGCAGCACACGCACCACAATGCCGCGGTCGGCCGCGCCTAGCGTGTAGGCCGCCTCCACCAGGTCGCGCCGCGTGTTGCCCACGCTCACGGCAATCATCAGCACCAGCTGGAAGAAGGAGCCGATAAAAATAACCGACAGCTTTTGCGCCTCGCCTATGCCGGCCCACAGGATCAGCAAGGGAATGAAGGCCGATGCCGGCAGGTAGCGCGCAAAGCTCACAAAGGGCTCGAAAAAAGCTTCGATGGGTTTATAGGCCCCCATCATCACGCCCAGCGGCACGGCCAGCAAAGCGGCAATCGCAAAACCGCCCAGCACGCGCCAGACCGTCATGCCTATGTCCTTGATGAAACCCTGGTTCACCAGCAGCTCGTAGCCCGACCTCACCATGGTGATGGGATCGGCCAGGAATGTCTTGGAGACATAGCCACCCAGCGTGAAGACGGCCCACACGGCAAAAAACAGGATAAAGAAGCTCACACCCAGCGCGATGCGCGCGCCGGGCGAGACGGGTTGCAGCGGCCGCATGCGTTCGCGTGCTTACTTGAGAAAACGCGTATCAGCCAGCTTGCCCATATCAGGCAGCGACTTGATGATGCCCGCCTCCATCAGCAGCTCGGCGGCTTCCTTGCTGAAGGCGGCGTGCTCAGCGGCAAAGAACTTCTGGTTCGCCGCACGGTCCTGCCAGCGCAGGTATTTGGACGAGGCCTCAAAGGCTTCGCCGCTTTGCTTCACGTCGGCGCCCATGATCTCGAAGCTTTTCTTGGGCTCTTTCTGGATCATCTCGACGGCGTCGAAGTAGCTGTCGGCCAGGGCCTTGGCGGCCTTGGGGTTTTCGCTCAGGAACTTGGGTGTGCAGCCAAAGGTGTCCATCACCATGGGGTAGTCCAGCGTGGTGGCGAGTATCTTGCCGGCTTCGGGCTTGGCGCGCACCGCGCCCAGGTAGGGCTCGTAAGTCATTGCGGCGTCTATGCCGTCGGTGCCCGCGATCATGGCGTTGGCCGCGGCTTGTGGTTCGAGGTTGACGACCTTCACGTCCTTGGTGCTCATGCCGTTTTTCTTGAGCATCCAGGCCAGGGCAAAGTAAGGCGAGGTGCCGGGCGCGCTGGCGGCCACGGTCTTGCCCTTGAGGTCGCTGATTTTGGCGATGGCGGGTTTGACCACCATGCCGTCGGCGCCGTAGCTTTTGTCGAGCTGGAAGATCTGCGTGGTGGCCACGCCGTTGGCATTCCACACCACCCAGGTCTCCACCGTGGTCGCGGCGCACTGCACGTCGCCCGAGGCAATCGCCAGGTGGCGGTCCTTTTGCGGAATCTTCTTGATGGACACGTCCAGCCCGTTCTTCTTGAAGATGCCGGCTTCCTTGGCCAGGGTCAGCGGGGCAAAACCCGTCCAGCCCGAGATGCCGATGGCGACCTTGGTCTCTTGTGCGTGGGCGGCGCCCACGGTGAGAGCTGCCACGCCGGCCAGCATCGAAAGGGAGAGTTGTTTCTTCATGAAGGTGCTCCTGTGAGTTAGCGGATGAATACGGCTAATGTATGCAGGCTTCATGCCAGCCGCAAGGCGGTTAACTCGGTGATTTGCGCCTCTCCGGCCAGGCCTATGCGCCCGCCCGCCACCAATTGGTGCACGCTTTCAATGTCGGGCGCCAGGCTGCGGTCATGCATCATGGCCGGCGAGACCTGGCGCACCAGTTGCAGCACGCCTTCAAGAACGGCGGAGCTTTTCAGCGGTCGCAAAAACTCAATGCCTTGCGCCGCGGCCAGCAGTTCTATGGCCACGATGTATTCGGTGTTGCGCAGCATGGGTTGCAGCCGGCGCGCCGCGAAGGTGGCCATGCTCACATGGTCTTCCTGGTTGGCCGAGGTGGGCAGGCTGTCCACGCTGGCCGGATGGGCCAGCGACTTGTTTTCAGACGCCAGCGCGGCGGCCGTTACATGCACGATCATGAAGCCCGAATTCAGGCCGGGCTCGGGCGTGAGGAAAGCCGGCAGGCGCGAGGCCACGGTGTCCACCAGCATGGCGATGCGGCGCTCGGTGATGGCACCAATCTCGGCAATCGCCACGGCCAGCGCATCGCAGGCCAGGGCAACCGGCTCTGCGTGAAAATTGCCACCGGAGAGCAGCGATGTCGTCATCGGCAAACGTCTCTGCCATCTCTTTTGGATTATTTGTTCGGCATCGGCACTATTTGATATGCATGATTCGATTCTTTAGTACCCCGGATAAAGTATCCTAATGGGTCTTCCATAGATCCACGCCCGAGGTACGACGAGATATGCGCAGCACAAAGCATAGTGATCGACATACATCCAATAGGGAATGCCAGTGGAATAGACCAAGCTCCCTCACCCCAACGTGCAGGCCTGAGAAGCCGGATTGTGAGAACGATCATCTTGTTGGCAATAACGCCTATATCGTTTCCACGCTCCCGGATTTCGATGTCTCTAAAGCCACATGTGCGAAACATCTCCTCCAATCGTTCACGCGTAAAACGATGGTAATCGTGGGGTATGTGGTGCCGCCTGGCCGACCATGGCACTGTCAATAAAAGAGGGGCCCCCTCTTTGAGCACGCGTGCGATTTCTGATAATAGGCCCAGCGGATCTGAAGCGTGCTCCAGTACTTCTATGCAAATAGCGCCGTCGAAAGTCGCGTCTGAAAAAGGGACTTTTAAGCCGTTGAAGTATGTGACATCTGGTTTGTTGCCGCCCATCCCGTAATCTTGAGCGTTTTCGATATCAATACCTTGGTAACTACACGCTTTGGGTAGCCACTCACGCCACGGTGACTCCCCTGCACCAACATCAAGGATGCACCCCTGCAACTTTGCCATTTGAGGTCGCAGGTGCGCAACGATTGTTCCCAATTGCAGGTCTACCCAGCATCGAATTGCGAACAAAAGCGGACTATTCGCGGGAGGTTTTACCGAGATAGGTTGAAACTTTTCTTCAGCCATAGATTGATTGCTGCAGGGTGACTAGATGCGACTGTCGGGTAGAAAGTCTGCCATTGTGAATCACGATGAGTACCGAAATACGAATTTCGACATGAGCAGATATGAACCAACTACCATAGGAATAGTGACGATGCCTTGTATCAGGGTAGCACTGTCAGTCCACTCAGACAGCAATGCCACCAGACTTAGGTTAACCAGATAGATCAGCAATGCCCCGGCAAAACGAAAGAACCGTCTTGCTGTGAGATCACGGAATACGAATCCTCCCGTAGTCAGGAAGTTGAATCCCAGACCTGTCGGCATTCCAGCCGACAGCGCCTGCCAAACTTGCAAGCCAAGGAGTATGGCGAGACTGTAGACAAGGAATCCAAAAAGAGTATTGACACCACCTGCGATGAGAAACCGCAGAAAGGTGCTGGCTGGCGCCTTCAATTGCTTCTGGCGGGCTTGACTCCCACCGCCATGGTGTACCTACGTTGAAGCTCAATTTCCATCGGTCATCGACCAGCCATTTGGTGAACCGCATGGCCATTTTCGTCGAACGGCTTGGTATTGGAGACAGTCGCATCCAGTAGGACAAGGCATTGGTATTGGTAAACGCATTAACAGTCACCGATTCAAAGCCAGTGGTTTGAAAAAGATACCGAATACTTTTGTCCGGAAAGAGCTGCATATGTTCAATATCGATGATCGGAGAGCGTCGGCCCAGCGTGCGGTTCACGGCGCTGCGGTAATTGCGGGTCACCGTGACGAAGGCGCCACCCGGGCGTAGCAGCCGGAATGCTGCGTCTGCCGCGACTTTAGGGTCTCTGACATGCTCCATTGTCATGAAACAGCAAATCAAGTCGAGTGATTCAACCTCAAAGTCACGCTCATCAAACATTCCTTCCCGAATCCAGGCCCGGCGGTGCAAAGGCGCCGCCGCGATGGCTACAGTCGAGCCCGTGCTTCTTGAAGATGCCGGCTTCTTTTGCCAGTGTCAGCGGGGCAAAACCCGTCCAGCCTGAGATACCGACGGCGACCTTGGTTTCCTGCGCTGAAGCATTAGCGAGGCCAGGGCGGCCGAAGCGGCCAGTAGTGAAATGGCAAGTTGCTTCTTCATGAAAGGCATCTCCTGTAGAGGGCGGGTCGTGGTTTCAATACTGTACGCAGGCTTCATGCCAGCCGCAAGGCGGTTAACTCGGTGATTTGCGCCTCTCCGGCCAGGCCTATGCGCCCACCCGCCACCAATTGGTGCACCTTCTCCATGTCGGGTGCGAGGCTGCGGTCATGCATCATGGCCGGCGAGGCCTGGCGCACCAGTTGCAGCACGCCTTCGAGCACGGCCGAGCTTTTCA
>Ga0209676_1001581_pt1 | contig 20282 bp, 16 predicted proteins | sample AraplaCvi_mLB_r2_FD_184282 | JGI IMG/M metagenome (GOLD analysis project Ga0209676, IMG submission 184282) | Arabidopsis root microbial communities from North Carolina, USA - plate scrape MF_Cvi_mLB_r2 (SPAdes) (version 2) | ecosystem: Host-associated > Plants > Roots > Endosphere | place: USA... | reverse complement strand
CAGCGCGGGCTTCGGACCGCATCTCGACCTCTTCGTCGAGCTTGCAAAAGAGGTGAAGCTGAACGGCCGTCCCGCGATCGAGGACGGACGCATCCGCCAGCAGATCGCGCGCAACCATGCGATGCGCAATTCGCTCGACGCGATCACCGCACGCGCGATGCTGATGATGCAGGCGGGAATGGAGCCCGGCCCCGAAGGCTCGCTCAACAAGCTCGTTTCGGTCCGTTCGCGCCAGAAATTGTCCGAACTCGCGATCGATCTTCAGGGTGCCGCAGGGCTGCATTTCGATGCCCATGCGCCCGTCAAGCAGGACTGGGGCGCCAGTTGGATCAATGCCCCCACCGGGCGCATCGCCGGCGGCGCCGACGAGATGCTGCTCAATACCATCGCCGAGAAAATCCTCGGCCTGCCGCAAGACCACCGCCCCGACAAGGGTGTCCCGTTCAACCAGATTCCCGCCTGACCCGAAGGAAAACGACCATGGCCGAAGCCTATATCATCGACGCCGTTCGCACCCCGCGCGGGATCGGCAAACCGGGCAAGGGCGCGCTGTCGCACCTGCACCCGCAGCACCTCGCCGCGACGGTGCTCAAGGCCATTCGCGACCGCAACAATCTCGACACGTCGACCGTCGATGACATCATCTGGTCGACCTCGACCCAGCGCGGCAAGCAAGGCACCGATCTCGGCCGCATGGCGGCGCTCTCCGCCGGCTATGACGTCACCGCGTCGGGCGTGACGCTCGACCGCTTCTGCGGCGGGGGTATCACCTCGGTCAATCTTGCCGCCGCATCGGTAATGTCGGGCATGGAAGATTGCGTCATCGCGGGCGGCACCGAGATGATGAGCTATACGGCGCAGCTCGCGGCCGAGGAAGCGAACGCCGGGATCAAACCACTCGGCATGGGCGCGGGTCACGCGGCGCTCGACGAGCTTCATCCGCAGTCGCACCAGGGCGTTGCGGGCGACGCGATTGCCGCGATCGAAGGGATCGACCGCGAAGCCGTCGACGCGCTCGCGCTCGTCAGCCAGCAGCGCGCTGACCGCGCGATCAGGGAGGGCCGTTTCGCCAAGTCGGTTGTGCCCGTGCACAATCCCGACGGAAGCATCGCGCTCGACCACGAAGAATTTCCGCGCCCCGAAACCACCGCGGAAGGTCTCGCCGCCCTGAAACCGAGCTTCGAGGCGCTGGCCGACTTCGACCTTGGCAACGGGGCAAGCTTCAAAAAGCAGATCCAGCGCCGCTACCCCGGACTCGAATTTGGCGGCGTCCACCACGCGGGCAATTCGTCAGGGGTCGTCGATGGCGCCGCGGCCCTTCTGCTGACCTCGAAGGACTATGCCGACAAACATGGGCTCAAACCCCGCGCGCGCGTCGTCGCCTACGCCAATATCGGCGACGATCCGACGTTGATGCTCAACGCCCCCGTCCCCGCGGCGAAGAAAGTGCTCGAAAAGGCCAGCCTTGCCAAGGATGACATCGACGTCTGGGAAATAAACGAGGCCTTTGCCGTCGTAGCGGAAAAGTTCATCCGCGACCTCGATCTCAACCGCGACAAGGTGAACATCAACGGCGGCGCGATGGCGCTAGGCCACCCGATCGGCGCGACCGGATCGGTGCTCATCGGCACTGCGCTCGACGAACTCGAGCGCTCGGGCGGACGCTACGGCCTCGTCACCATGTGCGCGGCAGGCGGCATGGCACCTGCCATCATCATCGAACGCCTCTAGCACCCGGACGGTCGGGAGGCTCGATGGCGACGCCCAGGGCGCCTTGCTACATCGTGGTCGGCGGCACCGCCGGGATCGGCCGGGCGACGGCGGACATCCTTGTCGACCGGGGCGCTCGCGTCGCGCTGGTGGGTCGCGACGGCAAGCGCGCCCGGACCGCGGCGCTTGAACTGTCGCCGCTCGCGATAGGCGAAGGCGCCGACGAGGGTGGCCTTGAGGCCGCGATCGGTCGTGCGATCGCGCTGTTCGGAACGATAGACGGTGTCGCCTGCACTGCCGGACCGATCGCGGTGCGCGGCGACTTGCTCGCGCTTCCCGACGACGCCTGGCTCGAGAGTTTCGAGACCCAGCTCATGACGGTGGTGCGAGCCGCGCGCATCGCTGTTCCCGCCATGGTCGAGAGCGGCGGCGGCAGTTTCGTCGCGACATCCGCCTATTCGATCCGCGCTCCGAAACCGGAGCTCGCCCACTATACCGCGATGAAGGCGGCGATTCCCATCATCACCAAATCGATCGCCAAAAGCTATGGCGTGCGCGGCATTCGCGCCAATTGCGTCGCACCGGGCGCGATCGCAACGCGCTCGATCGAGGGCGTGCCCGATAGCGACCGGTGGCGATACATGCGCGAGACATTCGCGATGAAAGCCGGACTCGACCGGATCGGCGAGCCGCAGGAGGTAGGCCAGCTGATCGCCTTTCTCCTTTCGAAAGAGGCAGCCTACCTCACAGGCGCTACCATCAACATCGATGGCGGCTCCGACTTCTGAGCCGGCAATTTATGTTGCACTGCAAACTATCCTACGATATATTAGCATAGTATAGTATTTTTCTTCCGGGGGTTCTCCATGCGTCCGATCATCCTGCTTTCCGCCGTTGTTCTCTCTCTCTCCAGCGTTGCCGCGCAGGCGGCGGACGCCGCCGCCGGCACCACGCGGGCACCACGCGCGGGCGAGGTCGTCCGCGACAGCAAGCAGCGCGTCCTCGGGCGCGTTCACGATGTCACGGCCGACGGAACCACATTGGTCGTCTTCAGCGGACGCGTGGTCCGCCTTCCGGCAAACACCCTCAGCATTGTCGACGACAAGCTCGTCACCTCGCTTACCAAGAGCGAAGCGCTCAAGTTGAAGTAGCGGGGACAATGCATTCAGTCGCGCGCGACCGAATGCATCAGCGCGACCCCGCGCAAGACTCGTCGTCCAGATTTTCCTCGATATTGCGCGCCATTCTGTCGAGGAAAGCGCCGAACTGCCCACGCTCGGCTTCGCTGAATCCTGCAAAGGCGACGTCATCCTCCTCGTCCGACATGCGCGCCAGTTCGTCGAGAACCGGTTCGATCGCCGGCATCAGATGAATGCGATAGACGCGGCGATCGCCAGGATCGGCTTCGCGCGCCAGCCAGCCTGCCTCGACGAGGCGATCGATTGATCGGCCGACAGCGGCTTCGCCGATTTCGAGCATTTCGGCGATGCGACGTTGCGTCGCACCCGGCCTCTTCCGGACGCATGCAATCGTCTGCCATTGCGCCCGGCTCAAACCCAGATCGCGCGCGCGCCGGTCGAACCGGCGCCGCAGCAGGCGCGAAATGCGCATGATATTGGCACCAAGCACCCTGTCGCTGCTCAACGGCAAAGCAAACTCCCCCATCGCGCAACCTTGCGCGCCGCGGACTTTGGCTGCTTACGATCCTTTGTGTCAATCGGCTGCAACCCGGGGTCGCCGGGCCGGCACGGTAACGCCGTCAGACTTTGCCGCCCGGTTGCCGACGTCGTTCCACAAACCCTTCCAGGGCATTCCGGTGCTCGGCGCTCCGCGATGCGATGACAAAATTTTCGCTTTCCAGCAAAATCGCCTGCGTTCGCGAAGCCGTTTCGCAAATGTCGAGATTCGCCTTCACGCGCACGATTGCCTGCGGGGGCATCGACGCGATGTCCGTCGCAAGAACCATGGCTTCGGCTTCCAGCAGATCGTCGGCGATAACCTCGCCGACCAGCCCGATGCGCAGGGCCGCCGCGCTGTCGAGGGTGCGGCCGCTCAGGCAAAAGTGCCTCGCCCTCGCCGACCCGAGCACGCGCATCAGGTTCCAGTTGATCGCAAAGTCTCCGGCCAGCGCGATATGCGGGTAGGCATATGCGAACTTGGCCGAAACCGCAGCGATCCGGATGTCGCAGGCGAGCGCCAGCGCCAGCCCTCCCCCGGCCGCCGCGCCGTTCACCACCGCAATGGTCGGCTTCTCCGAATCCGAAAGGGCGACGGCCGTTGCGGCCGCCTCCGCCAGCAGCGTTTGCAAAACCGCAACGTCGCGAGGCTCGTCGAACGCGGTGAGCAGCTTCCGGACATCGCCGCCGGCCGAGAACACCCCGTTCGAGCCCGTCAATATGATCGCGCCGATGCCGCTGTCGGCACTGGCTCGCGTCAGGGCATCGCGGATCGAAGCGGACAGCGTCGGAGAGACCGGATTGCGACCGCAGACGCTTTCCATGCGAAGCAGCAGAACACGTCCCCGTCGCTCTTCGACCAGCCTCGTGGAGTCGACGGGCGTCGTCGTCATGCGATCCACTTCTCGCCCTGCCAATATTTGTCGCGAATGAGCCGCTTGAAAAGCTTGCCGGTGTCGAGCCGCGGCAATGCCGGGTCAAAGTCGAATGACCGGGGGCATTTCACCCCGGACAGATGCAGTCGGCAAAAGGCGTCGAGTTCCGCCGCAAGGCCATCGCCCGCATCGGCGAGGTTGATCGGCTGCACCACTGCTTTCACCTCTTCGCCGAAATCGGCGTTGGGAATGCCGAACACCGCGACATCGGCAACCTTGGGATGGGTGATGAGCAGATTCTCGATCTCCTGCGGATAAATATTCACGCCGCCCGAGATGATCATGAAACTCTTGCGATCGGTCAGGAACAGATAGCCGTCCTCGTCGAGGTAGCCGACGTCGCCGAGTGTCGACCAGGCCGTATGCAAAGGATGCCGGCTCGATCGCGTCTTTTCGGGGTCGCCGAGATACTCGAAATCCCAGCCGCCCTCGAAATAGATCGCCCCCGCCTCGCCCGGCGGCAGTTCCCGGCCCTCGTCGTCGCAGATATGGATCGTTCCCCAATTCGCGCGGCCCACCGACCCGGGCTTGCGCAGCCATTCCGCGGTCGTGATCAGCGTCGATCCATTGCCTTCGGACCCCGCATAATATTCGATGATGACCGGGCCGAGCCACTCGATCATCTGCCGCTTGATCTCGACCGGACAGGGCGCTGCGGCATGGATCACAATGCCCAGCGACGAAAGGTCATGGCGCTCGCGCACCCCGGCCGGCAGCTTCAGCATCCGGACGAACATGGTCGGGACCATCTGCGTGGCCGTTATCCGATAGCGTTCGATCGCGGAAAGTGCCTGCTCGGGGTCGAATTTCCGAAGCACCACGACCGTCGAACCGAGCCGCTGCGCCGACGTCGAATAAGCCATCGGCGCCGTGTGATAGAGCGGCGCGGGCGAAAGATAGACCGTATGCTCATCGAACGCATATTGGGCCGAAATCCGCTCACTGAGCTGCGTCGGTGCGGTAGGATCCGCACCCGTCAACGGCAGGCGAACGCCCTTGGGACGCCCCGTCGTCCCCGACGAATAGACCATATGGAAACCCGCGCTCTCGTCGGCGACGGGCCTGTCCGGCATGCTTGCCCGCTCGGCATTCCACTGATCGAGCGACGTCGTCGTCACCGTTTTTCGGTCCGCCAGGGCGTCGAACAACTCGGGAAGCGCCGCGATACCGCCATCGCCCACCAGCAGCTTGGCTGCGCTGTTTTCGACGATATAGGCCGCCTCCTCGGCCGTCAGCGCGGTCGAAATCGGGGTGATATAGAGGCCGGCGAGTTGCGCCGCCCAATAGAGTTCGAAAAACTCGGGACGATTGGTGATCCACATCGCCACCGTATCGCCCGTTTGCAAGCCGAGGCGCCGGAGTAGCTGCGCGCCCTGATTTGCGCGCCGCGAGAGCTCGCCATAAGTCAGGCTCTCGCCCGTCTCGGCCATGATGACGGCGGGTTGATCGGGCCGGGCAGCAGCATGAATTCGCGGGTGGGTCATATAAGTCTCCGTCGCTGGCGCCTTCAATCGGGCGCCGAATCCAGTTCTTCGCGCAGGCGGGTAGCGGCTACAAGCCAGAGCAGCCCGGCGATGAGCCAGACTGGCGTCGTCGCCATCAGCGCGTAGCGAAGCGACTCGCCGCCCTGTTCGGCGTGCAGCAGGTCGCTCAGGAATCCGACCACGAACGGCCCAAGCCCCTGTCCGATCAGGCTGATGCACATCAGGAACAGCGCCGCCGCCGTTGCCCGCATTCGCACGCCGACAAGACTCTGCACGAGCGCGTGGCCCGACCCGCCCCAGAAATGATACATGAAAAGGACCGCGGCGGTCAGGACCATCGCCATTTCGACAGTCGTTGCCTGGAACAACATGATCATCAGCGGAATGTTGATGAAAAAAGCGATCGCGGGCGCCCAGCACCACCAGCGCCGGTCGAACCGCGCAAGGCGATCGCAGGCAAAGCCGCCGACAATGCCGCCCGCCAGCCCACCCCCGCCTGCGGCAAGCGCGACACGCCAGCCGGCTTCGGCGATGCTGAGGTCGAAGCTGCGGACCATGAAGCTGGGCATCCAGTGCGAAAGCGCAAACCCCGACATGCTGGCGATACCGATGGAAAAGGCGATGCCGGGGAAGGCCCGCGTCGCGAACAGGCGTTTGGCTACTTCCATGAACCCCGCCTGCGGCACCTGATCGCTGCGCCCGTCGGAAAAACCCCGCGGCGGCTCGCGAAGCGTGAGAAATATGACGAGAGCGAGCAGCACGCCGGGCAGGCCGATCATCAGGAACGCAGTGCGCCAGCCATAGGTGAACCCCACCCAGCCGCCAAGCGAAAGCCCGGCGGCCGCACCGATCGACGTGCCGGTGGTAAAGATGCCGATGGCGCTTGCGCGCTGTTCCTTCCTGTAGAGATCGGCGAGCAACGCATAGGAAGGCGCCGTGGCTGCAGCTTCGCCCACGGCAACGGTCATGCGGGCTGCGGCCAGCTGCACGAACGAACCCGCCATACCGCAGGCCGCGGTCGCGACGCTCCACAGGCTGATCGCCAACGCGACAATCGTGACGCGATTGGCACGGTCCGAAAGGCGTGCGAGGGGGACACCCAATCCGACATAGAGCAGTGCGAAAACCGGTCCGCCTATCAGCCCCAGCTGTGTGTCGCTGAGCCCCAGCTCGGCCTTTACGGGTTCCTGCAGGATCGACAGCAACTGACGGTCGAGGAAGTTGAGCGCATAGGTCATCGTAAGCAGGAAGAGGAACCAGCCGCGGTACAACGGCTTCGACCAAATCTCCGGCGCAGGGGAAGTCATCGGCTGCCTTTCTGGATTTCGGCCTCCGCCGCGGTGCCGGCGCGCCCGTCTCGATCGGCGCGCGTGAACAGGACGAAGGCAAGGAGCTGGGACGGCAGGATCGCGAGCAAGGCATAGCGAAGGCCGTCGGGGCCCATCCCCCGCTCCACCGCCAGGTCGCTCAGCAGTCCGACCAGCAGCGGCCCGAGGCCGAGGCCGATCAGGTTGAGGCACAGCAACAGGATCGCCGAAGCCGACGCGCGCTGCCGCGCCCCCATCTGCCCGTGTACAAAAGCAATGGTTGGCGCGAGGTAGAAGCCGCCAAGGAAATGCGTCGCTGCCGAAAACGTCAACGCGGCGCCCTCGTTCGGCGCCAGGGCGTAAGCAATTTCAAACGGCATCAGGAGCAACAGGCTGGTCGATGCGACGCGAAGTCGGCTCCATCCGGCCCGCTGTTCGAGGCGGTCGGAGACAACCCCGCTGAGCCAAATGCCCAGCGCACCGGGAAGCACGGCAAGGATCGCCAGCCAGAATGCGATCTCGGGCAACGCCATGCCATGAACGCGCGCCAGATAGGGCGGCGCCCAATGTCCATGACCGTAGAGGACGAGCGCGTGGAAGCCGCAGGCAAGCGCGGCATAGCGAAACGCCCGGATGCGCCACAGCGCAGCCAGCCCGCCCGTGGTCCCATTGCCAACGGTGCCGGCGTCCGCGGCCGGCGCATCGAATTGCCCGCGGGGCGGCTCGCGCATGGTGAAACGGATCAGAAGCGCAAGGAGCAGGCCCGGCAGGCCAACGACCAGAAAGGCCATCCGCCAGCCGAAAAAATGATTGATGGCGCCACCCGCAACGAAGCCCAGGAAAACCCCGACCTGTATGCCGACCGAATAGATGGCGAGCGCAGTCGCGCGCCGTTCGGGTTCATAATAGTCGGAGATCAGCGAATGCGCGGGCGGGCTGAGACCCGCTTCGCCGACACCGACGCCCATGCGGCAGAGCAACATCGTCCAGAAGCTGGTCGCCGCCGCGCACGCGGCGGTCATCACGCTCCATAGCATGATCGCGCCGGCGATCAGCTTCGAACGCGACCGGCGATCGGCAAGCCGGGCGATCGGTACGCCGAGCGTCGCATAGAAAAGCGCGAAACTCAGCCCCGTCATCAGCCCCAATTGCGTATCGCTGAGCCCCAGATCCGCCCGGATCGGCTCCTGCAGTATGGTGACGATCTGCCGGTCGATATAATTGACGACATAGGCCAGGAACAGCAGCGCCAGAGCATGGCGCCGCTGCCCGGCCGAGATTGTTCCAACCGATCCGGTCAAAACTCGACGCGCCCCCGGACGCCCCACGTCCGCGGACGCCCCCAGACGCCGAAACCGGAGTCGAAGGTCGGCGTCGACGGACCCACGGGCACGAAACCCGACGGCGTCGTATGGAACCAGTGCTGGATCACATTCTTGTTGAAGACATTGTCGACAAAGGCTTCGATCGACAGGTCGCCTCCGTCGTTGGTCCACGAAATACGTCCGTTGAAGACGCCATAGGCCTTCACCCGCTCGGCAGGGTCGTTGTCGACGCCGGTGAAGATATCGTCCTGCCAGCGGCCGTCGGCCTGGAATGTCAGCTTGCCGGCCGATCCCATCGGCACGGTGTAACGAACAATGCCGTTGAAGCTGTATTCCGGGGCATTGGGAAGCCGGTTGCCGTTCAACGGCCGGCCGTCGGCGGTGATGTCCGGCCCGGCCTTGACCCTGGTATGAAGATAGGCGCCGCCCATGCTGATCTCGAAATTGTCGGTCACCGACCAGGCGAGCTCGGCTTCGCCGCCATAGCCGACCGGATCGCCGGCGTTGATGTACAAGACCCGCGACGCACCGGTGTCGGGGTCGGTGCTGCCGACGAGCGCCTGCAGTCCCTTGAACTGATAATAGAAGCCCGTGAGGTTGAAGCGCATCCTGCCGTCGAGCAGCGTGCTTTTCATCCCGGCTTCATAATTGTCGATCGTTTCGCGCTGCACCGGTCCGCGCAGCGCCGCGTTGCGATTGCCGTTCCATCCGCCGCTTTTGAATCCCCGCGAATATTGCGCGTAGAACAGCAGGTCATCGGTTGGACGGAATTCAAGCGCAGCGCGGCCGGTCCATTCGCCGGCGCTGATCCGGTCCACCGCCGTTGGCGCGCAGGTCGTGCTCGTGATGCTCTTGCTGCAGTCGAGCGGATCGAAACGGCGCTTGTCATCGGTATAGCGAAGGCCGATCGACGCGGTGACGATCTCGCCGATCGGAACGTCGAGCTGACCGAAGCCGGCGAGGGATTCGGTACGCGATCCATAGGTGATCAGATCGGTGAAAACCGTGTCGACGCTGATCGAATTCTCGGTCGATTGCCGCGCCTTGTAATAATAGACGCCGGCAAGCCAGTTCAGCCCACCATCGGTCTCGCCGTTTACCCGCGTTTCGTGCGAGAAATGCCAGAGGTCTGAATAGAAATAGATGCCAAGGTCGCGCGAACCGATTCCGCCATAGGGCCGGTTGTCCCACCCGTCGCCGTCATACTGGAAATTCTGGCGATACGTCTGATAGGCGGTCAGCGACGTGATATTGGCCGCGCCGATCGCGCCGGTGAAACGGACTTGCCCCCCATAGGTTCTGTATGTGAACGGAAATTCGCGCTGGTTCGACCGGCCCTCGCTGGCCTTGAAATCGCTGATCGCGCGCCCCTCCGTGCGACTTACGCCCCGATTGGCCAGCACACAGGCGGCATGCGACAGGTCGGACGGTTGCCCCGGAACGGGCGGGCCGCCGCAATAGCCGCTGGGATCGGACGGATCGAGAATGAATAACGGCCGATGGATCGGCGTGGTGCCGTCATTGTACGAATAATTGAGCCCCAGTTCGGCCATCCAGTCGGGCCCGAGATCGGCTTGCACGAAGGTCCGCATCGAAATCGCGTCGGTCTTCGCCACGCGGTTCCCGTATGCAAGGTTGCGCTGCCAGCCATCGTCCCGATTATATTTGACCGCAAAGCGGGCGCGGAGCCGTTCGGTCACCGGACCGCCCGCAGCGGCAGTGATCACGAGCTGGTTGAATGAGCCATATTGCAGAGACAGGTCGCCTTCGAACCGGTTTCCGGGCCGCTTGCTCACATAATGGACGACACCCGCCGTCGCATTGCGGCCGAACAATGTGCCCTGCGGGCCGCGCAGCACTTCGACGCGCTCGGTATCGAACACCTGAGCGGTCCCCGCACCCTGTGCCGCCATATAGACATCGTCGAGATATACCGCGACCGACGCCTCGTTGAGATTGGAAAAATCGACGAAGCTGATGCCGCGGATATTGAGGAAGGGCGGACCACTGGCGCCGCCGAGGCCGCCGGCCTTGAAGTTGGGGACCTGATCGACGATCCGCTGCGCGTCCTGGATGTTCAACTCCTCGAGTTGTTCGCCGCCGAAGGCCGAGATCGAAATCGCCGTATCCTGCAGGGCCGTCTCGCGACGCGTCGCCGTGACGATAATGTCGCCCGACAGCAATCCGCCCGAGGTTTCGGCCTGCGCGCCGGTCTCCGACGGCTCCGGACTTTCCTGCGCCGCCGCCGGCACGACCGTGGCAATCGCGAACGCCGCAGCGGCACTCCCCGACAGCATTGCCTTGATCTCTCGCATAGTTCTCTCCCCAACATATTGTGTTTAATCGCTAAAACTCTCCGCAAGCTGACGCGCGATCCGGCGATGATCGATCTTGTTGCTGGCGGTCCGCGGCATGTCCTCGAGCGGCACGAAACGGATCAGTCGCGGGATCTTGAAGCTCGACAGCTTGGCCCGCAGTGCTTCGCGCAGTGCCCCTTCGTCCGTGATGGCGCCCGGCCGGATCGCAATGGCGGCCGCGACGACCTGTCCCCTCTTGGCATCGGGCAGCCCGACGACGGCGGCTTCGACAACCCCGTCGCACCCGCGCAGCGCGACCTCGACCTCTTCTGGGGCGACGTTCGCCCCCGACGTCTTGATCATTCCATTGCCGCGGCCGACGAAATGGAGCAGGCCATCGGCATCCAGATGGCAGAGGTCGCCGGTCGAAAAATAACCATCGGCGTCGAAACACGCGCCTGCCGGCTGCTTGTAATAGCAATCCATCAACCAGCGGCCTTTGACCTGCAGCTCGCCCGTTTCACCCGTCGGAAGGGGGCCGCGCGACTCCGGGTCGACAATCCGCCGGACGACGCCCGGCAACGCGTAGCCCACACTGCCCCGAAGCTCGCCATATGTGTCGTCGAGACTGCGAAAACCGCTGTGCGGCCCCATCGTCTCGGTCATGCCGAAAGCGGAGCCGATTTGCGCTTCGTCGAAACCTGCGCGGCCGCGAAACCAGGCCATCTGGTTGCTGTTCTGCGGCTTCAGCCGGTTCGCCAGCGGCCGATCCGGCCCGAGTTGATCCTGCAACGACCGCAGTACGGATTCGGCGCCGGTAATATGCGTCGCGCCGACCCGCTCGGCGATGGGCCACAGCTCTTCGGCCGGGACCGGCGGCGCGAACGCGACCGAGGCGCCCGAATCCAATGCGCCGAAACAGGAAAGAAAGCCGCCCACCCAGAAAAGCGGCATGGTGACAAGGATGCAATCGCCTGCCACGGTTTCGCAAGGGATGATCGCGTCATTGCCGGAAAGGAAACGCACTTTGTCGGCAATCGTCGACTGGCGATGGATCACGGCCTTGGGATGCGCAGTACTTCCCGATGTATAGATGATCGACGAGAGATCGTCCGGCGAAACTTCCGATTCCGCTTCGGCCAGCAGGTCCGGATGATCCTTGCCGATCCGTTCGCCATAATCTTCCGCATCGCGAAAATCGCGCTTCGCCCATGCGTACCGGCACGGCCTCGTGCTCCAGATTTCACGGAGAAAAGGGATGCCGCCGATCGCCAGTTTCGCGGATTCCGAAATCTCGCGCACTTCGGGGATTGCCTCCTCGATACGCGCGGAAAAGTCCTTCCCGAGATGGTCGGGATCGAAAAGAAGCAACGCGCAATCGGAGTGGCGCAGGGCGTACCGCAGTTCATCGGGCGCGAAGAACGTGCTCAGCAGGACCGCCAGCGCGCCGATCCGTTGCGTCGCCAGCCAGGCCGCGATCCAGTCCGGACCGTTGCCGAGCAGAAGTGCGATACGACTGCCCTTGCCATAGCCCGAAAAAAGCAACGCACGTGCGATCTCCGCCGACTGCTTGTCGAGGGCGGAGAGGGTAACGTCGGGCAGCCCGACGCTTCGCACAGCGACTGCGCGTGGATTCGCGCCGACGAGCGCCGACCACCAGGTTGCGACCGATAGATGTTCGGACCCGGTCGCCGATAGTTCGTTCGCCGGCCTGTGCGCGACCGTCATTGTCCTCTCCCATGTTTGGGAGGGAGCATGGGTTGCGGCCGACGCCGGATCATTCAAGAATGTCGTTGCGACCTATCGCGAATCGAGATAGATAACCTAGTGCACTAGGTGATCCATGCTCGAACTCGCCAACATCCAATGCGTCCTCGATGTCGCGGCAACGCGGTCTTTCTCACGCGCGGCGGAGCGTCTGGGAATTGCCCAGTCGGTCATTTCGACCCGCGTCCGGAGGGTTGAGGAGCAGCTTGGGCTGCAGATTTTCGCCCGCACCTCGCGTTCCGTTCAGTTGACGAGGCAGGGAAGCGCATTCCTCCCATTCGCGCAATCGATGATTGACGCCGAGTTGGCCGCGCGCTCGGCCGCCAAAAACCTGCACACCGAAATGGCCAATCAATTGGTGCTCGGTACCTATGATTTCCTGATCAACTACCGCCTCGACGTCATGAACCGGTTTCATGCGCGTTACCCCCACGCGAAGACCGAAGTGATGTTCGGCTCGCGCTCGGACCTGTTCGCGGCAATCCGGACGGGCCGGCTCGATGTCGCAATGATCGCTTCGGTGCCATCGCACGACGAACCCGATTTCCTCACCGTCAGGCTGCCGCAACAGCAAGCGGTGCTCGCCGTTCCGAAGGGCCACGACCTGTCCGACCACGACCGCATCGGCGCGCGCGATCTCGCCGGATTGGAAATCGTCTACTCGCCGTCGATGCAAGATCCGCTCGTGCGATCGACCATCGTCGGCCAACTGATACGTGCCGGCGTCAAGCTCGTCATGGCGCCCGAGGCGCACCGGCCGGCGATGGAGCATTTCGCAGATATCCGCGGCCTCCCCCTCCTGCGATGGAAGGCGCCGTCGGTTTCGCCGATCGGATCGAATCATCGGGCGGAAATTCCGTTCGACAGTATCGATCTGCGGATAGAGACGGTGATCTACGCGGCCAGGAGCGACCGTCGAGCGATCACCGACCGATTTCTGGAGATTGCAACGCACTCGGACCTCCAGCAAACGATTTTCTTGTAAGCGATGATACGCCTCGGCTCCTCGATCCGGTCGCTTGTCGCCTCCGCGACGGGCGGCGCCTGCGTTTCCTCGCCGATCTTCGCGATCCTGGCCACGACGCCGCGCTCGAGATGGTCGATGCCGAACATTGCGGTCGACCCGACATGTCGCAATGCGCGAATGTGGAAGACCTGTGCCCGTCTCATCGTCGGCAAGCCTGGTCTCGCCACCGATCAGACCGCCATCCGCAGCTCGAAACTCGCGCTCGGGCACGCCCGCGTTCGGGGTGACCGCCACCCCGGCAGGGTGGTGCCCGGTTTTGACCGTGACGAGAGAAGCAAATGGTGCCCAGAAGAGGACTCGAACCTCCACGACCTTGCGATCGCCAGCACCTGAAGCTGGTGCGTCTACCAATTCCGCCATCTGGGCACGGGGTAGGAGCGGGCGCTTAGCGGCGCGGCCATCGGCTTGTCAACCGCGTCGCGGCGGCCGATGTGCATTTTATCGCAAAGCCATCGGTTTTGCGTCATATTGCCGCCTCGCCCCTTGCTCCCCTTCCCGCTTCGCGGCATGGGGAAGGCCATCGGCGCGCCCCGCGCCATCCAGAGAATCGATACAGGCGGACCAAATGCAGAAACTCGACGGGCAATTGATCACGGTATTGGGAGGCGGGGGCTTTCTTGGCCGCTATGTCGTGCAGCGCCTGCTTGCACGCGGCGCGCGTGTCCGCATCGCGCAGCGCGAACCCCGCGCCGCGACCTTCCTGAAACCGCTCGGCGGGCTCGGGCAGACGCAGTTCGTGGCATGCGATGTCCGCGACCCAGCCAGCGTCACGCGCGCGGTGCAGGGCAGCGATGCCGTCATCAACCTCGCCGGCGCGTTCGGCGACATGCAGGCGGTGCAGGCTGACGGCGCGGGCCATGTCGCGGTCGCCGCCAAGGCAGCCGGCACCGGCGTGCTCGTCCATGTTTCGGCGATCGGCGCCGATCCGCAAAGCGTCTCGGCCTATGGCCGCAGCAAGGGCGATGGCGAAGCCGCGGTGCGTGCGGCCTTTGCTGATGCCGCGATCCTGCGCCCGTCGATCCTGTTCGGCCGCGAGGACCATTTCATCAACCGCTTTGCCACGATGATGCGCATGGCGCCGGTCGTCCCCGTGATCGCGCCGAAAGCGAAATTCCAGCCCGCCTATGTCGGCGACGTCGCCGATGCGGTCGTTGCAGCGCTGGACGGCACCGCCGCGGGCAAGACCTTCGAACTCGGCGGGCCGCAGGTGCTGACGATGGCCGCGCTGCTCCGCTGGATCGCCGACGTGACCGGCCGTTCGCCGCTGTTCGTCGACGTGCCCGACTTCATCGCGTCGGCGCTGGCCAGCGGCTTCGGCTGGGCGCCCGGCGCGCCGATCACCAAGGATCAGTGGCTGATGCTCCAGCACGACAATGTCGTCGCCGACGGCGCGGCGGGCCTCGCCGAGCTCGGCATCACGCCGACCTCGCTCGCCTCGGTCGCCGAGGGCTGGCTCGTCCAGTACCGCCGCCATGGCCGTTTCGCCGAGCTCGCCTCGCGATAATGTCTATCTGGCTGACCGCAATCATCCTCGGCATCGTCGAGGGTCTGACCGAGTTTTTGCCCGTTTCCTCGACGGGCCACCTCATCCTCGCGACCGAGCTGCTCGGCTATGACGCCGCGCGCTGGGCGATCTTCAATATCGCGATCCAGCCGGGTGCGATCCTTGCGATCGTCGTGCTGTACCGGAAACTCTTCTGGGACATGTTCACCGGCTTTTTCCGCCGCGATCCGGTCGCGATCGCCTTCGTGCGCAATTTGCTGCTCGCCTTCTTTCCCGCGGTCATCCTCGGGCTCGCCTTCGGCGACTATATCGAACTGTTGCTCGAAAACGCCGTGGTCGTCGCCTGGGCGCTGATCATCGGCGGCTTTGCGATCCTGTTGGTCGAGCGTTTCGCGAAGACGCGGGACGTCGGCGGCGTCGCGAATGTCTCGACGCGGCAATCGATCCTCGTCGGGCTCGTCCAGTGCATCGCGATGATCCCCGGCGTCAGCCGCTCGGGCGCGACGATCCTTGGTGCGATGTCGTTCGGGGTCGATCGCAAGACCGCGGCCGAATTCAGCTTCTTCCTCGCGCTCCCGACGCTGACCGGCGCGACCATATTGCAGCTGTTCAAGCACCGCGACGCGATCACCTCGAACGATCTCGGGCTGATTGCGGTCGGCTCGCTCGTCTCGTTCGTCGTCGCTTGGGCCGTGATCAAGGCCTTTCTCGCCATCGTCACGCGTTACGGCTTTGCCCCCTTCGCCTGGTATCGAATCATCGCGGGCGTCGCGGCGCTGATCTGGCTCGGCATGAGATAGGTCCGAAACGGTATTAATTGACGAAAGATAATTGCGCGAACCTATTTTGAGGCAAATTCACCCTCCATTTTAGGTTAGCAATACTGTCCCAACTCGCATTTCGCCCGTGACAGGGCTTTTGGAGCCATGCAATTCGCCCTTCAACGAAGGGGATACTGCATGGCTTCCGAACGCATGCTCCAGTTTGTGGGGCGTGAACAATCCTATCCGGACAAGCGCTCCGCCGAGGAACGCGCACGCGATTTCCGCGAGATCGCCGAGCGCTATGCTGCGCCCGACGCCGACGCGCAGGCGTCGCGCTGCTCGCAATGCGGCGTGCCCTATTGCTCGGTGCACTGCCCGCTCCATAACCATATTCCCGACTGGCTGCGTCTGACCGCCGAGGGACGGCTGCGCGAAGCCTATGAACTGAGCAACGCGACCTCGACGATGCCCGAGATCTGTGGCCGCATCTGCCCGCAGGATCGCCTTTGCGAAGGCAATTGCGTGATCGAATTCTCGGGCCATGGCGCGGTGACGATCGGCAGCGTCGAGAAATATATCACCGACACCGCCTGGGCCGAAGGCTGGGTCGAGCCGCTGCACGTCGGCGCCGCGACCGGCCAGTCGATCGGCGTCATCGGCGCGGGCCCCGCGGGCCTGACCGCCGCCGAATATCTGCGGGCGGCGGGGCATGAAGTGCATGTCTATGACCGCCACGACCGTGCGGGCGGACTCCTGACCTATGGCATCCCGGGCTTCAAGCTCGAGAAGGATGTCGTGATGCGCCGCGTCGACCGGCTCGTCGAGGGCGGTATCCATTTCCACCTCGGCTTCGCAGTCGGCGAGGATGCGACGCTCGACGCACTCCGGCAGAAGCATGATGCGATCCTGATCGCGACGGGCGTCTACAAGGCGCGCGAGATCAACGTTCCGGGCAATGAGGCCGAAGGCGTGATCGCCGCGCTCGACTATCTGATCGCGTCGAACCGCAAGAGCTTCGGCGACACGGTCCCCGCGTTCGACAACGGCCGCCTCGATGCAAAGGGCAAGCATGTCGTCGTGATCGGCGGCGGCGACACCGCGATGGACTGCGTGCGGACCGCGGTGCGGCAGGGCGCGAAGTCGGTAAAATGCCTCTACCGCCGCGACCGCGAGAATATGCCGGGCTCGCAGCGCGAGGTCGCCAATGCCGAAGAGGAAGGCGTCGAATTCGTCTGGCTCTCGGCCCCCGAAAGCTTCACCGCCGACAAGCATGTGAAAGAGGTTGCCGTCGCCGGGATGCGTCTCGGCGCCCCCGACGCCAGCGGCCGCCGCAGCCCCGAGGCCGATCCCGGGCGCAAGTTCGACGTACCCGCCGACATGGTCATCAAGGCGCTGGGCTTCGATCCCGAGGAACTGCCACACCTGTTCGGCTCGCCCGATCTCAGCGTGACGCGCTGGGGCACGCTCCGCGTCGACCACCAGACGATGATGACCAGCCTGCCCGGCGTTTTTGCCGCGGGGGACATCGTGCGCGGCGCCAGCCTGGTGGTCTGGGGCATCCGCGATGGCCGCGATGTCAGCGAACAGATGGCAAAGTGGTTGAAAGCGAAAGCGAAAAGCGAAAAGAAGGCGGCATGACCAACAGGGAAGGACAATTCATGATGCCGTCGTTCAAATCGATCCTGCTTGCCGGAGCCGCGGCGATGCTGCCGTTCGGCGTATCGGCCCATGCCGCGCCGAAGCAGGACGCGAAGGAAGCACCGGTCGCCGAAGTCGTTGTGGCCGAGCCGGCGCAGGTCGAGGAAGAGCCCGCCACCGACTTCGACAGCGAAGCCTATGCCGCGCGGCAAAAGGAGCGGATGCAGAAGGAAATGGACGAGGCAATCGCGCTCGTCGAAAAGATGTTCGACACCAGCAGCCTGCCGCCGATCGACCCCGCGCGCCTGACGCTCGCGCAGCAGACGACCGCGGCGCTGATTCCCAATGGCAGCATCGAAAAGATGGTCGACAACCTCTATGGCAAGATGTTCAAGACGATCATGGGCGAGTTCGGCGGCCAGTCGGACATGATGCTGTCGATCAAGACCGGCGTCGAAAGCGACCAGATCGCCAAGCTCGACGAGGCGACGAAGGGCAAGGTCGCCGACATGTTCGACCCGCACCGCAAGGAACGCGAGGACCAGATCACGCGCGTGATCAAGCCGCTGATCAGCGAGGCGCTCGCCGACATGGAACCGCCGATGCGCAGCGGCCTTGCCAAGGCCTATGCGCGCAAATTCACCGGCGCCCAGCTCACCGACCTCAACGGCTTTCTCGCGACGCCGACGGGCCAGATATACGCCAGCGAATGGATGGCGCTGCAGGCCGATCCCGAAGTGATGCTCGCGGTGATCAAGGCGGTACCGCCGCTGATCACCAAATTTATCGATCGCGCGCCCGAGATCGAGAAGGACTTCAAGGAGCTGCCGAAGGAAAAGCAGCTTTCGGATTTCACCGACAAGGACCTCTCAAAGCTTGCCAAGCTGATGAAGGTCGACGTGAAGGTGCTGAAGGAACAGCGCGACATGTGGAACTCGGACGCCGTCGAGGCGACGGAAGCCGCCGAAGCGGTTGACGCCGCGGTCGATGTCGCGGGCGCCGAAGCTGCGGCCGACGCGGCAGAGGCCGCCGCCGATGCCGCCGTCGCGGTCGAAGCGACCGAATATGACCGCAGCAACTGGTCCGAAGCCGACCGCAAGCGCGTCGAGGAACTCGAAGCCGCCTATCTCGAAGCCGAAGCCGCAGCCGTCGAAAAGGCGCGCGAGCGGCTGGACAAGACCCCCTCCGAATAGGCTCCGGCCTATCCCGTCAGGAACGAATATGATGACCCACTATCCCACTCCCGATCACGCGCGGCTCGAAGCCGAAGGCATGTATCGCCCCGACCTTGAATCCGATGCCTGCGGCGTCGGCATGGTCGCGGCGACCGATGGCAAGCCGTCGCGCCGCGTCGTCGAGGCGGCGATCGAAGCCCTGCGTGCCGTCTGGCACCGCGGCGCGGTCGACGCCGACGGCAAGACCGGGGATGGGGCGGGCATCCATGTCGACCTGCCGGTCCGTTTCTTCGACGATGCGATCGCCGCATCGGGCCACAAGGTGCGCCCGAACCGCCTCGCCGTCGGCATGGTCTTCCTGCCGCGCACCGACCTCGGCGCGCAGGAAGAATGCCGCACGATCGTCGAAGCCGAGATCATCGACGCCGGCTTTACCATCTATGGCTGGCGCCAGGTTCCCGTCGACGTGTCGGTGATCGGCGACAAGGCGCAGCGCACGCGCCCCGAGATCGAGCAGATCATGATCGCGGGACCGCTGCCCGACGAACAGTCGGTCGCCGAGTTCGAAAAGCAGCTCTACCTCGTCCGCCGCCGGATCGAGAAAAAGGTGATCGCGGCGCAGATCGCCGACTTCTATATCTGCAGCCTGTCGGCGCGCTCGATCATCTACAAGGGGCTGTTCCTCGCCGAGAGCCTTGCCGATTTCTACCCCGACCTCACGAACAAGCTGTTCGAGAGCCGCGTCGCGATCTTTCACCAGCGCTATTCGACGAACACCTTCCCGCAATGGTGGCTCGCGCAGCCGTTCCGCTGCCTCGCGCACAATGGCGAGATCAACACGATCCGCGGCAACAAGAACTGGATGAAGAGCCACGAGATCAAGATGGCGAGCCTCGCCTTCGGCGAGCATTCGGAAGACATCAAGCCCGTGATCCCCGCGGGCGCAAGCGACACCGCCGCGCTCGACGCGGTATTCGAGGCGCTGTGCCGCGCCGGCCGCGACGCGCCGACCGCCAAGCTGATTCTCGTCCCCGAGGCATGGACGACCGAATGCGACGTGCCCGACAACCACCGCGCGATGTACTCCTACCTCGCCAGCGTGATGGAACCGTGGGACGGCCCTGCGGCGCTCGCGATGACCGACGGCCGCTGGGCGGTCGCGGGCATGGACCGCAACGCGCTCCGCCCGCTGCGCTACACGCTGACCGCCGACAATCTGCTCGTCGTCGGCTCCGAAAGCGGCATGGTGCTGCTGCCCGAGGCGAGCGTGCGCAAGAAGGGTCGCCTCGGTCCGGGCCAGATGATCGCGGTCGATCTCGACGACGGCACCCTCTACGAGGACCGCGCGATCAAGGACAGGATCGCCGACGCGCAGGATTATCCTTCGCGGGTCAAGGGCTTTCGCACGATGGCCGACCTGCCCAAGGGTGGCAAGGCGACGCTGCCGCAATGGGACCGTCAGGAGCTGCTCCGCCGCCAGGTCGCCGCGGGCCTGACGATGGAGGATATGGAGCTGATCCTCAGCCCCATGGTCGAGGACGCGAAGGAAGCGATCGGCTCGATGGGCGACGACACGCCGCTCGCGGTCATCTCCGACAAGCCGCGCCACGTCGCGCAATTCTTCCGCCAGAATTTCAGCCAGGTCACCAACCCGCCGATCGACAGCTTGCGCG
>Ga0209676_1001579_pt1 | contig 20303 bp, 20 predicted proteins | sample AraplaCvi_mLB_r2_FD_184282 | JGI IMG/M metagenome (GOLD analysis project Ga0209676, IMG submission 184282) | Arabidopsis root microbial communities from North Carolina, USA - plate scrape MF_Cvi_mLB_r2 (SPAdes) (version 2) | ecosystem: Host-associated > Plants > Roots > Endosphere | place: USA... | reverse complement strand
GGTGGGCCGCAGGCCTGACGAAAGCCGCAGTGCCTCAAGCCTTCATCAGGATGCCTTCTCCATCGCTTGGCGGGACATCTTGAGCACAAGTTTTCGAGGCAGCAGCGGAACGATCCAGTCGAGCATGACGCGCAACTTGCCTTCGTTGAAGGCAACCAATTCACCGCGCTCCATGGCCTTGTAACCGCGCTGAGCCACGGACTCCGCCGTCCTGGCGTTCTTCCAGACATCCACGCCCTGCAAATCCCCGGCGGCGACGAACCCTGTGGCGACCGCACCTGGACATAACGCGGTGGCTGTCACGCCGTACTCCCTCACCTCCTCGGCGATCGCCTGGGTGAACGAGGTCACGTACGCCTTGGTAGCGTAGTAAACCGCCTGCAAGGGGCCCGGCATGAACGAGGCGGTCGACGAGACGTTGAGAATACGCCCGCGCCGACGCGACACCATTCCTTTGAGGTAATGATGGGTCAAGGCGGTAAGCGTGGCCATGTTCACCTGCATCATGGCCTGATCAGCCGCGAGGTCGCGCTCGACAAACTTGCCATGCCCACCGAAACCGGCGTTGTTGACCAGAATGTCGATGGACAACCCCAAGGCTTCGGTGGCCCAGAATATGCGATCTGCCGAGGCGGGATCAGCCAGATCCTCCACGATTACATGGGCTTTCACCCCGTATCGGGTCTGGAGCTCCTGTTTTATGGAGTCCAGCTTGTCACGTGAGCGGGCTACCAGGACAACATCGCCATGCTTGGCTGCATGGATACGTGCCAGTTCAAGCCCGATGCCGCTCGAGGCTCCGGTGATCAATGCGATATTGGAAGTCATGCTATCTCCGTTGTAGGGAAAGGCCCTTGGACAAGGAGATGCTACGGCCTGGACTTGGGCACGGCACTAGCGCAAGACGCCATGACTAATTCCGATCGTGCCAATCGCTCGGCGGACGGTCGCATCGCATCTGAAGCCAGTACGCAAGGTTCACCTTCTATCCGCTTAGGGAGCGTGCGTCCGCAAAGGCTCGAAAATGATCACTGCACAGCAATGTACTTGGCCATTTCCGCCGTTCCAGCCCAACCGCCTTGCTCATACACCGGTTTGCCCGCCTCGGTGGCGTGCAGTACAGCGAACGTGATGCCTCGGCGAGCGAACTCGGCGTCAGCCGCTTGCATCAAGGACGAAGCCAGGCCCCGGCGGCGATAGGCCGGCTGGACGTACACATTCAACACGTAGCCACGCTTGTCCAGGGTTGGGTGCGAGGGATGGGGGGGCCAATCAATGGTCATCAGGCCAATCGCTGCGACCGCTTGCTCGCCATCCAGGAGTTTGAATCCGTAATACCGACCGTCACCCAGCCGCGCCTCCAGCCATGGGCGAAAGTGTTCGGTCATGACGCGCAGATCTTCAGGAATACCACCCGCCTCAAGGAACATCTGTTCGCGATGCGAGCAGATCATTTCTGCGTCAGAAGGCCCGACAGGGCGGCACGCCAGACCGTGAAACGCTACACATCCTTGTAATTCCGTCATTGTTTCTCCAGCGTCAGTTGCATCGGCTCGTGAGGAGGCAAGCCTATGCCACTCTCAACAACCCCCGCAACATCTCCAGGAACGACGCCACTACACCCTGACATTACGGAGGCCGAACATAGCGGGTTTCGTATGTGCGGCGCGCACTCTGTGCAACACTTATATGCGACTCCTCGAAGTACAAGCAGCGTTTTCCCGACTTCAACGTCACGACCTATCATCAAGGGCTCACTCAAATCCTCAGTGAGTTTGCCAGCAGCTGACCAGCCTGTATTACTGGTCGCCGGCACTGGCCGAGCGGAACGACGCGCCATACGCGCTGGCCGGCAAGCGGTCGGCCCCGTCGGCCCTCAAGCGGGAGCGGAACGTTCCGCTTGGCGGCCCGCTACGGTAAAGCCCTCGTTTCTGTAGCTCTGGCACCACCAGCTCGACGAAGTCCTCCAGTGTGCCCGGGCTGGTCAAGGGGTTGAGCATATAGCCACTGGTGCCCGAGATGCGCGCATGTTCTTCAATACGATCGGCTACCTGCGACGGCGTCCCCACCAGGATCAGGTCCGTGCCGCGGGTGACGTTGGCAAAGCGCTTGCGCACATCGCCTGCTGTCAACGGCTTGCCGCTGCCGTCGGGGCGCATCATGTAGGACGTGAGACCTTCGGTGTGGGTCGCCAGCGCATCGCTGTCGGCATAGCGGTTCAAGTCGATACCGGTATCACCGGCATAGCTGACCAGCTGCGCCTCCAGGTGATAGTTGCTCTGCAACAGGTCGTACTTGCGCTGAGCCTCGATCTCGGTTCTGGCTGTGACTATGCGCAGCACGGTCAGCGACTGCACATCCGCCCGGGCGCGCCCGCGCGCTTCGGCCATGCGCCAGATTTCCTCCAGCCCCTGGCGGATTTCGTGCGGGTTCGATTTGGCGATAAAGATCAGTTCGGCATGCTTGGCTGCGAATTCGCGCCCTCTGCCAGACCAGCCTGCCTGTATCAGCAGCGGCGTTCGCTGCGGTGAAGGTGCGCTGAGGTGCGGCCCGGCCACCCGGTAATGTTCGCCCAGGTGGTTGATCGGCTGCACACGGTCACCCTGGGCATATACCCGTCGCACCTTGTCGGCCACTACGGCGTCGTCCGCCCAGCTGCCCTCCCAAAGCTTGTACACCACATCCATGAACTCTTCGGCGCGCGCGTAGCGGTCGGCATGCCTGATCATCTGGTCGAGGCCAAAGTTGCGCGCAGCGCTGGGCAGATAAGAGGTGACGATATTCCAGGCGATCCGGCCATTGGTCATGTGGTCGAGCGTACTGAACCGCCGGGCGTGGCTGAAGGGGTGTTCGTAAGTCGTGGATACGGTAGCGCCGAATGCCAGGTTACGGGTGATGGCAGCCAGGCCTGGAATGATCATCAGCGGGTCGTTGGCAGGCGCCTCTACCGCCCACTTCACGGCGGCTTCAGCGTTGCCGCCGAACACATCGTAAAAGCCCAGCACATCGGCGAAGAACAGCATGTCGAGGTTGGTCTGGTCGGCAATACGCGCCTGGTTCGCCCAGAATTCAAAGGTGTTGGCGGCCAGACGTTGGTCGGCCGGGTGAGTCCAGAGACTCGGTGCCCCGCCACAGCCGACACTGGCCTGCTCGTAGAGGGCGAACAAAAGAGGGTTCGGATCGGACATCGTTATTCCTGAACTCGATGGGGTGCTCGACACGCTCATCACGGATGCTGAGCGGGGCTGAGAAATCATTAAATCGGAATAACCAACTGTATTGTAATAATTTTTGGAAATATAAATATGCACGGTTCGCGTGCGGCTAGCCGCAACCCCGGCCCCGTAGGCCGGGGGTTGCATCGGTTTGCTTCAATTCGGGTCAAAAGCGGCAGCCGCGGTACACCGCGCGCCCTTTTGATGCAAGCTCGACGCTCCGCCTGGTCCGCACGAGCAAGGCTGTGCGCCGCGCAGCCATCGAGAAGCGCTATAAAAACCCGGGAGATCAGTGGCTTACTGCCACGTCGTGGTCTTTTCCGTACTGCGTCGGCCTTTAGGCACCTTCATTGCAACGGCCTTTAGCGTGCACAACGCACCAGCAATTGACTGGATTCGAGGCTCACCGCAGACACAGCACCCACCTACCCCAGCAAGGCCGCACCCTGATACACGTAGAAGAACCGCAATGAAGCTGCCGGCAACGGTGGCAAGGAGTGGGTATGTCCCGGGCATTTTTCAATGAAATGTACGAAACGAACGGAAGTTGCCGCCCGCATTACCAGGAGTTCGCTCGCTGGTTGGCCAACACCCCATTGGAGTTGCTGGAGCAACGCCGACGTGAAGCAGACCTGCTGTTTCACCGCGCCGGTATCACCTTCACCTTGTACGGTGACAAGCAGGACACCGAGCGCCTGATCCCCTTTGACATCATCCCGCGCAGCATCCGCGCCAGCGAATGGCGCATGGTCGAGCGCGGCTGTATCCAGCGGGTGCACGCCCTGAACCTGTTCCTGCAGGACATCTACCACGACCAGCGCATCCTCAAGGCCGGTATCATCCCGCCGGAGCAAGTACTGGCCAATGAAGGCTACCAGATCGCCATGCAGGGCCTGGGGCTGCACCGCGGGCTCTATGCCCATATCGCCGGCGTCGACCTGGTCCGCGATGGCGATGGCAGCTACTTCGTGCTCGAGGACAACCTGCGCACTCCCAGCGGGGTCAGCTACATGCTCGAAGACCGCAAGATGATGATGCGGCTGTTCCCCGAGCTGTTCGCCGCCCAGCGTATCGCCCCGATCGACCACTACCCCAACCTGCTGCTGGACACACTCAAGAGCGCCAGCCCGCTGGACAACCCCACTGCCGTGCTGCTCACCCCCGGCCGCTTCAACAGTGCCTATTTCGAGCATGCCTTCCTCGCCCGGGAAATGGGCATCGAACTGGTCGAGGGTGCGGACCTGTTCATCCGTGACGAGCATGTCTACATGCGCACCACTGCCGGCCCGCAGCAGGTCGACGTGATCTATCGGCGCCTGGACGACGACTACCTCGACCCGCTGTCGTTCAACCCTGACTCGATGCTGGGCGTGCCGGGGCTGATCTCGGTGTACCGCGCCGGCAACGTGGTACTGGCCAACGCGGTGGGTACCGGTGTGGCAGACGACAAGTCGATCTACCCCTATGTCGACGACATGATCCGCTTCTACCTGAGCGAAGAGCCGGTGCTGAACAACGTCCCGACCTGGCAGTGCCGCAGGCCTGCAGACCTGTCCCATGTGCTGGCCAACCTGCCCGACCTGGTGGTCAAGGAAACCCAGGGCTCCGGTGGCTATGGCATGTTGGTCGGGCCTGCGGCAACCAGCGCCCAGATCGAGGACTTCCGCGCCCGCATCAAGGCTCGCCCGCATGCCTACATCGCCCAACCTACCCTGTGCCTGTCCACCTGCCCGACCTTCGTCGACAGCGGCATCGCCCCGCGCCACATCGACCTGCGCCCGTTCGTGCTGTCCGGCAGTGAAACCCGGCTGGTGCCAGGCGGCCTTACCCGCGTGGCCCTTCAGGAAGGTTCGCTGGTGGTCAACTCGTCGCAGGGCGGCGGTACCAAGGACACCTGGGTGGTGGAGGACTGAACCATGCTTTCGAGAACTGCTTCCGACCTGTACTGGATGTCGCGCTATCTGGAGCGTGCAGAGAACCTTGCACGCATGCTCGAGGTCAGTTATTCGCTATCACTGATGCCCCAGGCCGGGCGCAGTGACGGCCATGCCGAGCTGGCCATGTCGTTGCTGGCATCCGGAACGCTGGACGACTACCGCCGCCGGCACAGCGAACTCGACACCGAGCGCATGCTGCACTTTTTCGCCCTGGACGCGACCAACCCCGGCAGTATCTATTGCTGCCTGCAGGCGGCCAGGACCAATGCCCACGCAGTGCGTGGCCGCATCACCGCCGACATGTGGGAGAACATCAACGCGACCTGGATCGAAATGCGCAACATTGCCGGCAATGGCCTTGGTCATTACGGCATCAGCCAGTTCTGCGACTGGGTCAAGGAGCGCTCGCACCTGTTCCGCGGTGCGACCTCAGGCACCATCATGCGCAACGATGCCTACAGTTTCATCCGTCTGGGGACCTTCCTGGAGCGGGCTGACAACACCCTGCGCCTGCTCGATGCACGCTATGAAATGTTCGGCGAGGCCTCCGAAGAGGTCAGCGATGACTCTGCCCGCGGCTATTACCAATGGAGCGCCTTGCTGCGTGCGCTGACCTCCTACGAAGCCTTCAACGAACTCTATCGCGCCGCGCCCAGTGCACGGCCGGTATCCGAGTTGCTGTTGCTGCGGGTCGACGTGCCCCGCTCGCTACATGCCTGCATCGAAGAACTGGACCAGATCCTCGCCAGCCTGCCGGGCAGCACCCGGCGCGCAGCCCAGCGCATGGCTGCCGAACTCAACGCGCGCCTGCGCTACACCGCGATCGACGAAATCCTCGAGGCAGGGTTGCATCCGTGGCTGACCGATTTCATCGGCCGCATCAATCAACTGGGCCAGGCGGTCCATCACTCCTATCTGGAGGTCGTATGAAACTGTCCATTCGCCACGACACCACCTACAGCTATGCAAGCGATGTGTGCAACAGCATCCAGTTCCTGCGCCTGACACCCCGCAGCAGCGAGCGCCAGCGCATCGATGAATGGCAACTGGACCTGCCCTGCAAGGTCAACGGCCAGATCGACCCGTATGGCAACATCCTGCATGTGCTGACCCTGGAAAAACCCCACGGGCACCTGGCACTGACCGCCAGCGGCCAGGTGGAAATCGACCCGGAGCGCGAGCAGGAGGCCGGCGAACACTCCCCCCTGCCATTCCTGCGCAGCAGCCACCTGACCCAGGCCGATGATGCACTCAAGGCCTTCGCCAACCGGCACTGTGGCGAACACCGCGACCGGGCGGCGCTGGTCGGGCTGATGCAAGCCCTGGCCGAGCACATGCCATACAGCCCCGGGGCCACGTCGGTGGGCACCACCGCCATCGAAGCGTTCAGCGGCGCTGCCGGGGTCTGCCAGGACCACACCCACGCGTTCCTTGCCTGCGCGCGTAGCCTGGGTATTCCGGCACGCTATGTCTCCGGTTACCTGTGCACCGAGGACGAGCAGCACCTGGCCAGCCATGCCTGGGCCGAAGCCTGGGTCGATGACGCCTGGTACAGCTTCGACATCACCAACCGCCTTACCCGGCCAGAGCGTCACCTGAAGCTGGCAGTGGGCCTGGACTACCTCGATGCCTGCCCGGTCAGGGGCGTGCGCCGCGGAGGTGGCGCCGAATCGATGCAGGCCAGCGTGCATGTGCACCGCCAGTGACAGGCGCTGCACCCGATCATGAAGAAAACAAGGGAAACAGCATGACCTATTGTGTCGCCATGCACCTGGCGGACGGGCTTGTCTTCATCAGCGACTCACGCACCAATGCGGGCATCGACCAGATCGCCAGCTTTGCCAAGTTGTTCGTGTTCAGCGTGCCGGGGGAACGCCTGATCGTGCTGCAGACCGCCGGCAACCTGGCGACCTCGCAATCGGTGGTGAACCTGCTCCAGCAACGTACCCGCGGCCCTGGCCCCCACCTGTTGAACGTGGCCACGCTCTACGATGCAACGGTACTGGTCGCCGACACCCTGCGCGAAGTGGTTGGCCGTGATCGCAGCAAGCTGTCGGCCGGCATCGACCTGAGCAGTTCGTTCATCGTCGGCGGCCAGATTGCCGGCGGCGCCATGGGTATATACAACGTCTATGCGCAGGGCAATTTCTTCCAGGCCACACCGGACACCCCGTTCCTGCAACTGGGCGAAAGCAAATACGGGCGGCCGATTCTCGACCGTAACCTCGGCTACCAGATGCCTCTCGATGAAGCGCTGCGCTGTGGCCTGATCTCGTTCGACTCGACCATTCGCAGCAACTTGTCGGTGGGCATGCCGCTGGACCTGCTGGTTTATCACAAGGACAGCCTGGAAACACCGAAACGCCAGCGTATCGCCAGTGACGATGCCTATTACGAGCAGATACGCAGGCAATGGGGGGACGGGCTCAAAAGGCTGTTGGCCGAATTGCCACCGCCGCCGTACTGATTGGCAGGGGTCCCTGTGGGAGCGGGCAGCGGCGGCAGTTAGCGTCATTGGGGCTGCTGCGCAGCCCATCGCCGGCAAGCCAGGCTCCCACAGGGAGCGCGAAAATCTTGAGGTCTGCGCCGTACCTGTGGGAGCCCGGCTTGCCGGCGATGGGCCGCAAAGCGGCCCCAAATCGCTTGACTGACTGGGCGTTCGACAGGAGCGGGATCCTACTCCAGGGGAATGGTCAGGCGATCGATCACGGCACGGGTTTCAGGCCGCACCCCGCGCCACCAGGCGAACGCCTCCGCCGCCTGCTCGACCAGCATGCCGACACCGTCGGCCAGGCGCGCCACGCCCTGCGCCCGGGCCATGCGCAGGAACGGCGTCAGGCCTTTGCCATATGCCAGCTCGTAAGCCAGCCGCGTCCCGCCCAGCACGCCATCGGGCAGCGGCGGCAGCTCACCGCTAAGGCTTGCGGAAGTGGCGTTGACCACGATGTCGAAAGACTGCCCCTCCAGTTCCTCATAGCGGCTGATGCGCAGCCTCGGATGATTCACTTCGTTGCGCAAGGTAAGCGCCTTGGCCATGTCACGGTTGGCCAGCACCAGTTCGCTCGGCCCCGCCTGCAGGAACAGCAGCAACGCCCCCCGCACCGCACCCCCAGCGCCAAGCAACAGTACCCGACGATTGCCCAGCGGCTCACCGAGGTTCTCCTCGATATCCCGCAACAAGCCAATGCCGTCGAAGTTCTCGGCGAAGACACGGCCATCCTCGAACTTCAGCGCATTGGCCGCCCGCGCCAGCTGGGCGCGCTCGCTGCGCTGGTCGGCCAGCTCGAAGGCACGCAACTTGAACGGCGCGGTGATGTTCATGCCCAACCCGCCCTCATCGCGAAACTGCAGTACCTGGGCTTCGAAGCCCTCTGGATCGCCCTCGATGGCGCTGTATTCCAGGCACTGGCCACTGGCCTGGGCGAACAGGCCGTGAATCAACGGGGACTTGGTGTGGTTGATCGGTCGGCCGATCACTGCATAGCGGTCGCTCATCGGGTATCTCCGTGGGTGAACAGCACACCGTCGGCTTGCATGGCGGTGATTTCTTCAGGGCTGAAGCCAAGCCCGGCGGCCACTTCGGCATTGTGCTGGCCGAGGTCCGGGGCCACCTGGTGGATCGTGGTGTCGCAGTCGGAAAAGCGGAACGGCAGGTTGGGCAGGCGCAACGTACCGTAGCGCGGGTGCTGCTGTTCGATGACCATGTTGCGCGCCTGGATCTGCGGGTCAGCCACGACCTCGTCGATGCGTTGCACCTTGGCGCTGGGAATGTCGATACCATCGAGCAACTGCAGGATATCGGCCACCCGGCGCGCGCCGACCCAGTCACGCACCACGGCCAGGATCGCCTGGCGATGGGCGTTGCGGCCATTGACGCTATGGTAGCGGCTGTCGCTGCCGAACCCGGGCGGGCCACCGTTGGCTTCGAGCATCGCGGCAAAGCGCTTCCAGGCGTCGTCCACCTGGGCAGCGATCACCAGGTCGCCATCGGCGGCGCGAAACACGCCGTACAGGGTGGAGGTCGGCATGTCATGGCCAGTCTGTTCGGGCAGGACGGTGCCATCGGACAAGGTGTAGCACTGCACCGCGTATTCATGCATCGACACCAGCGTGTCGTACAGGGCCATGTCGATGTGCTGGCCACGGCCACTGCTCACCCGGCCCAGCAGCGCCGCATTGATCGCCGCCACGGCATGGATGCCGGTGTACATGTCGCCCAGGGAAATGCGCAGCAACGGCGGCGCTTCGCCTGGCACGCCGACCATCTGCATGATCCCGCTCTTGGCCTCGGCAATCAGCCCGAAGCCGGCACGGTGGGCATCCGGCCCGGTGTGGCCGTAGGCGGAGATCGAACAGTACACCAGGAGCGGGTTGCGCGCCGACAGCTCGGCATAGCCAAGGCCCAGTTTGTCCAGGGCGCCGGGGCGATAGTTTTCGATGAACACATCGGCCGAGTCGGTAAGGCGCTGCATGAACGCTTTGCCGCGCGGGTCTTTCATGTTGACGCTGACACCCTGCTTGCCCATGTTCAGCTGCAGGAAGTAACCGCTCTGCTGCTCGTCGAGGGTGAAGGCGTGCTGGCGACCGGCATCGCCGCTGCCCGGCCGTTCGACCTTGATCACCTCGGCGCCCAGTGCTGCCAGGCAGCGGCCCACATAGGGCCCGGCGAGGAAGTGGCTATAGTCGATGACGCGGATACCCGCCAATGGCAATGCCTGGCTCATGCCTGCACTCTCCTGGGCACCATCAACCGGTGCTCGCCACGCTGCACGACTTCGCCGTGCTGGTTTACCAGTTCCGATGGCAACACCACGATGCCCCAGCCCGGTCGGCTGTTGCTCGGGCGCATCGCCCCCACGCGCATGCGCACATGCAGCACATCGTTGACCTTGATCGGCAGCACGAAGTCCCAGGTCCAGCCCAGCGACATGCCCGGCACAAAGCGGTATTCGCACTGGGTCTTCAGGCCGTCGGCGATCGACAGCCCGAACAGGCCATGGGCAACCAGGCAGCCGAAGTGGCTTGCGTTGGCGTATGCCTCGTCGACATGCACCGGGGTGTGGTCACCGGTGAGGTCGGCGTAGGCCAGGATGCGTTCGCGGGTCACGGTGTAGGTGGGGCTGATGCATTCATCGCCTTCGCGGGCATCGTCCCAGTATTTTTCCACCACGCTCATGCCTTCACCTCCGCACGCGGGTCGATGGCCAATGCCTGGGCGACGCACTTCGCTGGCAATGCCTGAATGAACTCCACCGCCAGGCCGTCCGGCAGGCGCAGCCAGTTGCGGCCCTGGGGCATTTCGCTGACGCCGAAACGTTGAGCCGCCGCCAAGGCGGCTTCAAGGTCCTCGCACATGATGCCCAGGTGGGCCATGCGCCCTTCCGGGCCGGCAAAGTCCGGCTGGTGAATGAACTGCAGGCCACCGAGGGTCCAGTACTGTGCGGGCTGCTCGACGTCGCCCTGTATTTCACGCATGGTCATGCCACACACCTCGCTGAAGAAGCGGATGTGCCACTGGATGTCCCGCACCCAGAACGCAACGTGTTCAAGGTAGGCTTTCGGCTGGCTCATGAGTTACTCCCCTTCTGCTGATCGGCCATGGCGCGTTCGATCCCCTTGATGCACGCCACCAGGGTCGCGTTGACCGGCGTAGCCACGCCGTAGCGCTGGCCCCAGCGCACGACGGCGCCATTGATGAAATCGACCTCGGTGACCGAGCCCTTCTCCAGGCTCTGCAGCATCGAGGTGCGGAAGCTTGCCGGCAGGCCTTCGGCGGCCAGCCGCCAGGCAGCATCCGGGCGGGTGAGGCCCAGGCGGATGCCTGCTCGTTCAGCGACGGCGATGGCTTCAGCCACCGCTGCCTGGGCGGTGCTTTCCAGCAGCGGCTCGCTGTAGAGCTGGCCATAACTGAGCATGGTGATAGCGCTGAGCGCGCCAGTCGCGACATTGACCAGCAGCTTGTCCCACATGGTGCCCAGGATATTGTCGCTGACCGTGGTCGCGAGCCCTGCGCTGTTGAAGACCTCGGCAATGGCCTGCACACGGGGCGTCAGCGTGCCGTCGAGCTCGCCGATGAACGTGTGCTTGCCTGCTACACCGGCACGGATCGACCCCGGCGCCAGCAGCACGCCACCGACGTAGGTCTTGCCTGCCAGCACTCGCTCACGGCCCACGGCCTCGGCCAGGATGTCTTCATGGCCAAGGCCGTTCTGCAGTGACAGCACCAGCGTCTGCGGCCCGATCAGCGCCCCGGCACCGGCAATCGCTTCGCCGGTGTGGAACGATTTGACCAGCACCACCACCAGGTCGGCCACGCCCACGGTTGCCGCGTCGCAGGCCGCGTTGACCCGCACCTGTCGCTCGCCGCGCTGGTCCTGCACGCGCAGCCCGTGCAGGTTCATCGCCTCGACATGTGCGCGACCACGGTTCAACAGCCAGGTTTCATGCCCCGCCTCGCTCAGGGCCGCGCCTATGGCGCAACCCAGGGCGCCGGCGCCCAGAATGCAGATTTTCACGTCACAGACCTCTTGTGGTTTGCGACTACCTTATGCAGCGAGGTTTATTTCGGCTATACAATGGGCTTAATACACCTATTGAGATTTACAATAATGAGCACGCTCGACGCCTTGCCCGACCCCAAGCTGCTGCAGCTGTTCGATGTGCTGTACCAGTGCCGCAGCGTGACCCGTAGCGCTGAACAGCTCGGCCAGAGCCAGCCTACTGTGAGCATCTGGCTGGGGCGCTTGCGTGAAGAGCTGAACGACCCGCTGTTCGTACGCACCCCAGGGGGCATGGCCCCTACCCCGCGCGCCGACCAGTTGATCGGGCCGTGCCGCGAGGTGCTGGAGTCGCTGCGCCGCCTGACCACCTGGGAGCCGCAGTTCGTTGCGGCCACGGCGCAACGGCGCTTTCGCCTGTGCGTCAGCGATGCCAGCCATATCACCTTGCTACCGAGCATCCTCAACCACCTGCGTACCCATGCGCCCGGTATTCGCCTGGAGGCGGCGCGCATCGATGGCAATACCGAAAGTGCGCTGGAGTCAGGCGAGGCGGACCTGGCGATCGGCTTTGTGCCTTGGTTGGGCGCCGGGATGTATCAGCAGGTGTTGTTCGAACAGGACTGGGTCTGCCTGAGCAACCCACAACACCCTCGTCTGGGCCAAGGCATGAGCGTGGCGCGTTACCAGGACGAGGGGCATGTGCAGATCAGTGCCGGCACCGGGCAAAGGTTACTGGAGGCCGGTTTGGCGCGGGCAGGCATCGAACGCAGGATCATGTTGGAGCTACCGGCGTTTTTGGGCTTGGGGATGATTGTCGGGTCGACCGACCTGGTGGCCACGCTGCCACGGCACATCGGCCAGACACTGGCCGACATGCATGGTTTGCAGGTGCACGATTGCCCGTTTGCCGTGGAGGGGTTCACGGTCAAGCAGCACTGGCACGCGCGGTACCAGCAAGACAGCGGCAATCGCTGGATGAGGGAGGTGGTTCGGGCCTTGTTTCAGGCAGGTGCCGGTTAGCGCAGAAGGCGAGCCCTTCCCTCGCCGCGCTTCCTTCCCTGGAAGCAACGGTGTACGGATCAGGCAGCAGGCTTGAGCACCACCTTCGTCCAGCCATCATCCCGTGCATCGAAATGCTTGTAGGCATCGGGGCCTTCAGCAAGTGTCAAACGATGGGAAATGATCTGGGAAGGCGTGGCGCGCCCATGGTGAATGAGCTGCGCCAGGCGGCGATTGTAGGCCTTCACATTTGCCTGGCCTGTACGGATGAATTGGCCCTTGAACCAGAACGCGCCGAAATCGAAGGCCATCTTGCCCTGCTTCGCCAGGTCATTCTTCGCACCCGGGTCTTCTGGCACGAACACACCCACGACGCCTATGCCGCCAGTAGCCTTGGTTGAGGCCACCAGGTTGTTCATGGTGAGGTAGTTCGCTTCATGGCCATGCTTGTCGCAGCACTGGTAACCCACACACTCGCATCCGCGGTCGGTGCCTTTGCCATCGGTCAGGTTCATGATTTCTTCCACGGCCTTTTGCTCGACCGCGTTGATGGGGGTTGCCCCAAGCTGCGCGGCCAGCTTCAAACGGTCTGGCTGGTTGTCGATCACGAACACCTGGGAGGCACCTTTGATGATTGCCGAATAGGCCGCCATCAGCCCGACAGGGCCTGCTCCATAAATCGCAATGCTCTCGCCCGGTAGCAGGCCGGCCAGCTCAGTGGCATGCCAACCGGTGGGAAAAATATCCGAAAGCATGACGTAGTCATCTTCGCGTTCCTGGGCATCCTCCGGCAGCACCAGGCAGTTGAAATCGGCATATGGCACACGCAACAGCTCGGCCTGGCCGCCTTGATAGGGCCCCATGTCGGCAAAGCCGTATGCGGCGCCGGCAGCGCCCGGGTTGGCAGTGAGGCAGAAACCTGTAAGGCCTTTTTCGCAGTTTTCGCAAAATCCACAGCCGATGTTGAAAGGCAGGCTGACCCAGTCGCCGACCTTGACCCGGTCCACCCCGGCGCCCACCTCGATCACCTCACCGAGGTTTTCATGGCCGAACACACGCCCGGCCTCGAACGATGTGCGCCCCTCATACATGTGAAGGTCGGACCCGCAGATGTTGGTAGTGGTGATGCGCACCAGCACGTCTGTAGGTTTCTCGATCCTTGCATCGGTAACATTCCTCACGGCAACGTCACGCGGTGCGTTGTATACGATTGCTTTCATGTTGAACTCCAGAAGCCAGGGGGCGCTGGAAATGCGCCCTACCCTGTTGGGGTAATGGCTTTACCCCTGGTGTTCAGTGCTGTGCCTGAATAACGGATCAGTGGCGCTAATCATCGTCGCTCCATGGATCTCGCAGCGGTCAAAGCAGCTCGGGGAATGTTGCACCAAGCAAGCCGGGATCCTTCAGGATCGATGCGCTGCTGGCGATATCCGGGGCCAGCCAACGGTCCTGGGCATAGGCCGGAACCCGCTCGCGCAACAAGCGCCAGGCAATGCGGGTACCTGCGCCAAAGCGCTGCGCCTTGAGGAACTCGAATGCCTGGGCCGCCAACAGGTATTCGATGGCGAGGATCTGCGTACAGTTCTCCAGGGCGCGGTGCAGCTTCAGCCCGGCATTGGTCCCCATGCTCAAGTGATCTTCCTGCAGGCCGGAGGTGACGTAGTTGTCGACGACGGCCGGTTGTGCCAGCTGACGGTTTTCCGCACACAGTGAAGCGGCCACGTACTGGACAATCATCATGCCCGAATTCACCCCCGGCTGACTGACCAGGAAGGCCGGCAAACCGCTGACCAACGGGTTGATCAGGCGATCGAGACGACGCTCGGCAATCGCCCCGATCTCGGCTACCGCAATTGCCAGCAAGTCGGCCGCCATGGCCACGGACTGGCCGTGCGGATTCGCCTGGGAAACCACCCGATACGCCTCGGGGGTGCCCAGCAACATCGGGTTGTCGGTCGTGGAGTTGAGTTCGGTTTCGATCTGCCGCGCAGCGTGTTCCAGTTGATCGCGCGCAGCGCCGTGAACCTGCGGGATCGAACGAATGCTCAGGGCGTCCTGGGTGCGAATGCCTTGGCTGCTGGCAATGACTTCGCTGCCGTCGAGCAGGCGCCGCAGGTTACTGCCCACGCGCTGCATGCCGGGGTGTGGTTTCATCGCGATGATTTCAGGGTCGAAGGCAGCGAGCTGGCCGCGCAGGGCCTCGAAGCTCATGGCGCTGATAACGTCCGCCCACTGGCTCAACCGCGTGGCGTCGTCCAGGGACAGGCAGCTCAGGCCAGTCATGCACGGGGTACCGTTGACCAGGCACAGGCCATCCTTGGCACCCAGTTTGACCGGCGCCAGGCCGACCTCGGCCAAGGCCTGCTGCGCAGGCATGATCTGGCCGCGATAGCTGACCTGGCCGACGCCCAGCAAGCTGATGCTGATATGTGCCATGTGGGTCAGGTACCCCACCGACCCCTGTTTCGGGACCTGTGGGGTGACGTGCTGGTTGAGCAAGGTCAGCAGCGCCTCGACCACCTTGCGCTGCAGGCCGGAACGGCCCTGGCAGAAGTTGATGATCGCTGCGCACATGATCGCCCGGGTCTGTTCGTCGGACAGCGCTGCGCCCACGCCGCAGGCATGGCTGAGCAAGGTGTTGTGCGACAGCTGGCTGAGTTGTTCGTCCTGCAACGAAACATTGCACAAGGCGCCAAGCCCGGTGTTGACGCCATAGGCGCGGTCACCGCTGGAGACGATGCGCTGGACAATCGCCTGGGCGTTCTCGATCCGCGCCCACGCCGATGGGGCCAGCTCAAGCCTGGCGCCATGCCGGGCCACAGCCACCACGTCCTGCCAACGCACTGGCGCATCGGCGATGATGATTTTTTTGGCGAACGACATACACGCGGTTCCTTAAAGCGAAGCTACGCGACGCTGCACGAAACGATCGACGTATTCGTCCGCGGGCTGGTAGAGGATTTCTTTCGGCGTGCCGACCTGGACCAGGCGACCGTCCTTGAGAATGGCGATCCGGTTGCCGATACGCACCGCTTCATCCAGGTCGTGCGTGATGAAGACGATGGTCTTGTGCAGGGTTTTTTGCAGCTCCAGCAACTGGTCCTGCATTTCGGCGCGAATCAGCGGGTCGAGCGCGCTGAAGGCTTCATCCATCAGGATGATGTCGGTGTCGGCAGCCAGCGCACGGGCCAGGCCGACGCGCTGACGCATGCCGCCCGACAACTGGTGCGGGTAGGACTTTTCGTAACCCTTCAGGCCCACGGTATTGATCCAGTGCAGGGCGCGCTCCGCGCACATGGCCTTGCTTTCGCCGCGGACTTTCAGGCCGTAAGCAACGTTGTCCAGCACGGTGCGGTGCGGCAACAGGCCGAAGCTCTGGAACACCATGCTGATCTTGTGCCGGCGGAATTCGCGCAGGGCCTGCATGTCGTATTGCAGAATGTCCTCGCCATCGACCAGGATCTCGCCGCTGGTCGGGTCGATCAGGCGGTTGAAGTGGCGCACCAGGGTTGACTTGCCAGAGCCCGACAGCCCCATGATCACGAAGATCTCGCCACTGCCGATGGACAACGAGAGATCGTTGACCCCGACCACGCAGCCGGTTTCGGCCAGGACCTGATCCTTGGCTTTTTGCTGGCGGATCAGCTTCAGGGCATCTTCGGCGCGTGCACCGAAGATCTTGAAGACATTCTTCACTTCGATCTTGTTCATCGTCTGCGTACCGCTCATTTGCCCACCCCATGCCGTGGTCGGCCATAGGCCTGGGTAATGCGGTCGATCACGACCGCCAGAATCACAATGGCCAGGCCCGCTTCGAGGCCACGGCCCACATTCAGGGTCTGGATGCCGACCAGGACGTCTTCACCCAGGCCACGGGCACCGATCATCGAGGCGATGACCACCATCGACAGGGCCATCATGGTGGTCTGGTTGATACCGGCCATGATGCTTGGCAACGCCAGTGGCAGCTGCACGCCGAACAGTTGTTGCAGGCGATTGGCACCGAACGCGTTGATCGCCTCCATGACCTCGCCATCCACCTGGCGAATACCCAGGTCGGTCAGGCGAATCAGCGGCGGCGCGGCATAGATGACGGTGGCGAAGATCGCCGGCACCTTGCCCAGGCCGAACAACATCAATACCGGGATCAGGTACACGAAGCTGGGCATGGTTTGCATGATGTCGAGCAGCGGCATCAACACCGCCCGCAGGCGATCGCTGCGGGCCGAAAGGATACCCAGCGGAATGCCCACCAGGACCGATATCAGTGTGGCTACCAGCATCAGCGCCAGGGTCTGCATCAGCTTGTCCCAGAGGCCGACCGCACCGACCAGGAACAGCAAGCCCACGATCACTGCAGTGGTCACGGCTTTGCGGGTGGCATGCCAGGCGATACCGCCGACGATGGCCAGCATCAGCCACCAGGGCATCATGCGCAGCAGGCCTTCGAGGTTGACGATGGCCCACAGCAGGGTGTCGGAAATGTGCCGGAACAGGTCACCGTAGTGGGTGACGAGCGCATCGACCCAGCCATTGACCCAGTCGGCAATGGAAAACGTGAAGTTTTTGGGAAACATGGAATTCTCTCGAGCAAGTGCATGAAGCGGACTGTCGCGTGCCTTGTCCGGCAGGCGCCGGACGACCCCCCACGCTCAGAGTGCCGCGTCCACCTTTTTGGCTGCGTCTTCGCTGACCCAGCTGTGCCAGACCTCGGGGTGCTCCTTGAGGAACAACCTGGCCAGTTCCGGCGACTCGATACGATCTTTGCTCATGCGCGCCAGGTTCTGGTTCAGCAGGTCGATCGGCAGATTGACCTTTTCCAGCACCGCCACCAGTTCCGGCGCCTGCTCGTGGAAGGCCTTCGACAGGCCCACCTTGATGGTCAGGGTTTTGTCCACGCCCGGCTTCTCGTCAAGCTTGACCAGGTCGACCATGCCCATCAGCGGCGTCGGCGACCAGTAGTAGAACAGGATCGGCTCGCCACGCTTGTAGCTCGACAGCACGGCGGCATCCAGTGCCGGGCCGGTGCCCGGGCGGAAGTTGGTGTAGCTGCTTTCCAGGCCGTAGCGCTTGAGCATCTCGCTGTTGTCCAGCTCGCAGGTCCAGCCGGCCGGGCAATTGTAGAAGCGCCCCTTGTCGGGTTCTTCCGGGTCCTTGAACACCTGGGCGTATTGCCCCAGATCGGCGATGGTCCTGAGGTTGGGTGCCTTGGCTTCGAGTTTGCGCCCGGCATCGCCTTCGATCACATAACGCGGCACGTACCAGCCTTCCACCGCACCAACGACCGGCGCGCCGACGCCAACCACCTTGCCGGCAGCCGCAGCCTTGTTCCATACCTCGCTGCGCCCTACCCACTCTTCGGCAAACACCTGGATATCGTTGCTGCTCAGGGCGTTTTCCATGGAGATGGAATTACCTGGCAGGCTGTCGGTCTCGCAGCCATAACCGTTTTTCAGCACGAACTGCATCACATCCGTGAGCAGCATCCCGCTTTCCCAGTTCAAACCGGCGAATTTCACCGGCTTGCCAGACTCGCACCAACCGGCCGCCTGGCTGGCGCCAGTGGCCGCCAGCAGCCCGAAAGATAGTGTCGTGGTCAGCAGAGCCTTTGTAATTTTCATTGTGACGCTCCCAAACAAGAACATGGATTGCAGCAGTCGAGGGCATCCGGCCCAAAGAGGGTCGCCAAACGGGCTGATGAGCCTTGCAATCGGCATCGGCGTGGCACCTGTGATCGGTGGCCACCGCGCAGGAGAAATATTTCACAACCTCAAAAAAGGATAAAATAATATGTCCTGATGTATCACAACGGAAAAACCTATGAAGTTCACATTGCGACAACTGCGCTATGCGCTCGCAGCGGCCAAGCATGGGAACCTGACGACTGCCGCCATGGAGCTTCATGTTTCACAGCCCTCCATTTCGGCGGCCATCACCGAACTGGAAGAGGTGCTGGGCCAATCGATTTTCGTGCGCCAGCGAGGCCTGGGCATCTCGCTGACCCCGTTCGGTCGTACCGTCATGGTCCAGGCCCGTCGCGTTCTGAGCGAGGCGCGGACCTTTGCCGAAATCAATGCCAATGCCGGAGAGTGCGTCGGAGAACTGGTGGTCGGCTGCTTCGAAGACCTGGCACCCTATTGCCTGCCTCAGATCGTACGGCGGATGCAGGAGTCCTGCCCGAGGGTCACGGTCGACATGCGCGAAGGCAGCTTCGATTATGTTGGCAAGCGGCTGAGCGAGGGCGCGATAGAGTTGGCAATCACCTACGATCTGGGCCTGCCACCGAACACTCAATGCACCCAGCTGTGTCAGCTGACCGCTCAGGTACTGCTGTCGGCCGATCACCCGTTGGCCAAGGCGTCGCGCGTCAGTCTCGAAGCGCTAGCCGCATACACCCTGGTCGTCACCGATCAGGTCCACAGCTGGCAGCATGTACTGGACCTGTTCAGCTTTCACGATCTCTCACCCGCCGCTGTGCACCGTGTGCGTACGTTCGAGTTGCAGCGTAGCCTCGTCGCCAACGGGTTTGGCGTGGCGCTGATCTATACCCGGCCATTTGGTGACCGCAGTTATGACGGTCAGGCGCTGGTATGCCGGCCGACGCTGGAGAAACTGCCAACCCATAGCATCGTACTGGCGCATGATCAGCGCTATCCGCTGACACCTTCGGCTGAGGCATTCAAGGAGCTGGCGGTGGCGTGGTTCGCGGAACGGCCGTCGTTTGCGTCCGAATGAAGGTATCCTGGACGCCCCCGCCATGACGTGGGCGCCGTCACTGGATCAAGCTGCCCACAGCAGCTTCAACCCAGCGGTGATTGGCTTGGCTCCGCCTCTTCCTGCCTGAAAATACGCAATCCGCGCGCCTGATAATTTTGCAGCGCGGCAGGATGGTCGAATGTGCATGTATGTACCCACACCCGCTCTGTACCGGGCCATTCCCATGCAGACCGAATAGCGTGACTCAGGAGCGCTCCGCCAAAGCCACACCCCAGGAACGTGGGTGCCAGGCCAAAGTAGCGGATTTCGCAGTTGCAGCCGTCGGGGCGATAAAGTTCGTAATAGCCGGCTATCGCACCTCGGTGATAGGCAACCCAGGTACGGTGGCACTCCTGTTCAACGAGTGCCTGCCACTCGGCACTGCTCCAGCTATCCAGATCGCCCCACTCCCAGGGCGTTCCTACCAGCGTGTAGAGAAACCGATTGAACGCCCCCTGAGGCACTTCACATTCGATGACCTGAAGGTCATGACGCTGGGGTTTTTCCTTCAGCTCGCAAGCCGAGGTCATTTCCAGGTAATAAGTGATGCAAGACCGTTCCATCGTAGACTCTCTGCGTCTTCCCGTTAGCGATCAGCCAAGCATGCCAGCAGCGGCTCCACGGCGGCTACACCTGATGTCTGCTTCGGCTGGAAAGCAAACCCGGCAAGTGAGCCGGGCTCCCAAAGGGACCGCGAAATCCTGAGCCCTGCGCCGTCACTGTGGGAGATTACCTAGCCCTCTGGGCTGCGCTGTCGCACAGGGAACAATGTTCGAGAGCGTTCACGGTCCCTTGTGGGAGCGGGCGTGCCCGCGAACACCGGCGGAGCCGGTGCCATACACCGCGTTTGCCGTTTCGCGGGCACGCCCGCTCCCACAGAACCCTGCTAATCAGTG
>Ga0209676_1001577_pt1 | contig 20353 bp, 14 predicted proteins | sample AraplaCvi_mLB_r2_FD_184282 | JGI IMG/M metagenome (GOLD analysis project Ga0209676, IMG submission 184282) | Arabidopsis root microbial communities from North Carolina, USA - plate scrape MF_Cvi_mLB_r2 (SPAdes) (version 2) | ecosystem: Host-associated > Plants > Roots > Endosphere | place: USA... | reverse complement strand
CAATACATCGCCTACTACAACAACGACAGGATCAGGCTCAATCTAAACGGAATGAGCCCGGTGCAGTACCGGGCTCATCACACTAATCGATAATTGTTAAACCGTCCAACTTTTTGGGTTCAGTCCAAAAAGAGCAGCTATTTTTGTTTTAAACCCTGGTGAAATACCTGCGTTCCCACACTTTGTACCAGTTTCGGTTGGCCGGATATTTGCGGTGCGCCGCAAACCGGTTCACCATGACGGCTACAAAAAGTAATATAAGCACCCCGCTAAGCACCGGGCTCAGCACGTACATATATCCCAGCGCCTTGATCTTCTCCGAGCCGATGTTGGCGATCAGCGCCGTAGCTCCACCGGGAGGATGAAGGGTTTTGGTTACCTGCATTAAGACGATGGATACCGAAACCGCAAATGCCGACGACAGCCAGATCTGATCAGGAATAATTTTATGCACCGTCACACCCACGAGCGCGCATATCACGTGCCCGCCTATGAGGTTGCGCGGCTGCGCGAGCGGGCTATTCACGATCCCATAAATGAGCACCGAAGACGCCCCGAAGGAGCCAATCAAAAACAACGAGTCGGAATCGGTAAATTGCTTGTCGTTGAGCAGACCAATGAGGCCGATACCGAGGAATGAGCCGAGGAAAGTCCAGAAATGGTCTTTGAAGTCAATCAGTGTCTCTTTGTAGACGACGTAACGGACCAGTCTTGCGTTACGTTTGATCCTTTTTCTCAAAATATGGAAACTTTTGGTTGAAGTAGCATTGGAAATAGAACTATAACGGGATCGCGATGGTTCGTAAATTACGGGAAGATTCCAAATTTTCTCCGGTTCCTTTCTCCTAATCCCTTCCAAATATACAAAAAACGGCCCAGGCCGGACGGATAAGCGCCTTCGGGCCACCATTAAATTTTGGTACGCCTTTTGTTGGGTTGCGAAATTTAAAATAGTAGTATTGCAATAACACACCGTGATTTGATTCCATGAATTACCTCGACGAGTTCAAAAAGTTTATTTCCAGCCATTACCTGTCGACCGGTGTACGCCTAACCCTCGGGACGATCATCCCTAGCCTTATTTTTCATCATTATGGCATATTAAGCGAGTGGATTGCCTTTCCCCTCGGCACGCTGCTGATCGGCGGTACCGACAACCCGGGGCCGTATCATAGAAGACGCAATGCCCTGCTCGTCGCCATTGTAACCTGCTTCATCGTGGCTTGCGTTACGGGCTACCTGCGGCATTTCCATTTCATTATATTTCTTGAAATCATCGTATTCGGGATGTTTTTCTCGCTGGTGGGCGTATATGGCAACCGCGTGAACAGCATCGGGCTCATTTCGCTGCTCGTTTTTGTATTTAATATTGATGACCACCTCAGCGGGGACATGGTGTTCCGCACTGCGGCGATATTCTCCGCCGGCGGGATCTGGTATTTTGTATTGTTTATGGTTTTACAAAAACTGCTTCCCTACAAGCTTATCCAGCAGCTTTTGGGAGAAAACTTTGTAGAACTGGGCAAACTGCTATCCATCAAAGCGGATTACTATTTCGCCAATCCGGATTACGACGAACTCTTCAACCGCATGGTGCACCAGCAGGTAATCCTCCGCGAAAACCACGAAAACCTGCGCGAAATCCTCTTCAAAACGCGGGAAATCGTAACGGAATCGACGACCAAGAGCCGGATACTGATGCTGATGTTCCTCGATAGCATCGATCTTTTTGAAAGGATACTCAATTCACAGCAAAATTACGCCAACCTCCACCGCGCATTCGACCATACGAAGGTGCTGCGGCTATTTGGGACCTACATTACCTGGCTGGCGGCTGAAATACAGCAGATCGGGCTGGCCGTGCAAAGCGGATACGCCTCCCACCCGCGTCACGACCTCGACGAGGCATTCAACAAATGCCAGCGTGCATTCGAGCGCATGCGCGAGCATAAGATGAACCATGACAATATGGAGGATTTCATCATGCTCCGGCAAATTCTCAACAGCTTGCAGGACGTCACCGAGCGCGTGAAAAAACTGCACCGCGCCACAAAGTATGAAGCGGATGTGAGCAACGATTATAAACTGACTGTCGAAGCGGAAGATTTCACGCCAAAGCAGGATTACCACCCGCGCATTCTGCTGGATAACCTTTCACTTAAATCGAGCCATTTCCGGCACGCGGTTCGGGTAACGCTCGGGTTGCTGGCAGGGTACATTGCCTCGCTCTTTTTCGATGTGGGACACGGCTACTGGATTTTGCTGACGATCGCCGTGATCCTGAAACCGGCGTTCAGTATTACCAAGCAGCGTAATATCCACCGGATCGGCGGGACGATCCTGGGGGTAGTCATAGGGTTTCTGCTGCTTTACCTGATCCAGGAAAGCACGCCACTGTTCATCCTGATGATGGTTTCGATGATACTGGCATACAGCTTTCTGAAAATCAACTACTTCGTCGCATCTACGAGCATTACGTTGTATGTGATCCTGTCGTTTCACTTCCTTAATCCGCAGCATGTGACCAATGTGTTGCAGGACCGCGTGGTGGATACCGTGATTGGCTCGCTGATTGCCTACTTTATTTCCTCCTATGTCCTGCCGGTTTGGGAGCACTCGCAGATCAAGCAATATATGAAAGACGCATTGGATGCGAACCGGAAATACTTTGATATTGTAGCGGCCAAATTCACCGGAAAACAGCTGGATATCAACGAATTGAAACTACTAAGAAAGAATGCGATCATCGCGATGGCCAACCTTTCGGATAACTTTCAAAAAATGCTCTCCGAACCCAAACGCCAGCAACTGAACATGGAAGAGTACCACCAGTTCGTCGCGACGAGCCACATGCTTACTTCCTACATCGCTTCGCTTTCGACCTACGCACAGACATTGGAATACCTGGAGTTTTCGGTTGAATTTGAAATGATGACCCGGCAGATCGACCGCCAGTTACAGGCTGCGATGGACATTATCGACGGAAAAACCGGTAACAGCCTGGAAATTGTGCGGGAATCGTTACCACAAAACCAGCGCCTACTCACATTGCTCGCCGACCGTAAAAAGCAAATCAAAGAGCTTGGCATCGAAAAGGCCGATCAGTCTCCCGTGCGGAAAATGTTGTCCGACTTAAAAACGATCAATGGCCTGTTTGAGCTTATCAGCACCATTTCGATCGACGAAATCAAGATCCTACAAAAAATTAAAACCGCGAAAGCTGCGTAGCATGTCGTCATTATCAGGAACCGAAAGAAAAAATATCGCCCCCGGGCTCGCCGTCTCCATCGTACTCAAGAAAGACCAACGAAGCGGTAAACTGACAGAGGGCATTGTGAAAGATATTCTAACCAAAGCCCCGGTGCACACGCACGGCATTAAAGTTCGATTGGAGTCCGGTGAAATCGGAAGAGTAAAAATTATTGAATCCGAAGATTAGCCCTGATTTATGTCAAATCCCCGCATTAACCTGATTATCGGGATCATCAGCATCAGCATTTTCCCGGTACTGGTGAAATGGGCACCGGTGTCGGGCGTTACCTCCGCCTTTTACAGAATGCTGCTTGGGCTGCTGTTTTTGCTGCCTTATGTGTTGTTTCGCAGGAAATTTACCTTACCCAGCGGCGCGCTCTGGTTCCCGATCGTACTATGCGGGATCATATTTGCGAGTGATATTGCCGTCTGGAATCTCTCCATTCATTATTCCAATGCCACACAGGCCACTTTATTGACCAACCTCTCGCCCGTATGGGTGGGTGTGGGTACGTTCCTGTTCCTGCCTGATAAACCCGGCCCCCGCTTCTGGCTCGGTACGTTGGTAGCCCTTATTGGAATGGTCATTCTGATAGGCATCGAAACGTTTATTGCCATGAAATTCGACCTGGGATTTGCTCTGGCAATGCTTTCGGGAGTGCTTTACGCATCTTATATGCTAATCAGCAAAACGGTTTTGAACAAAATCGATATTGTCAGCTTTATGACCATTAGCATGGCGATTTCGAGCATTTACCTGTTTGCAATATGCCTCGTATTCGATCAGCCCATCTGGCATTTTGAACCGGTGATCTGGGGCGTTTTTGTGGTGCAAGGGTTGGTTTGCCAGCTCATCGGCTGGCTGACGATCAATGCCGCTATGAAGCAAATGGACGCCAAGAGCGTTTCACTCAGCCTTTTGAGCCAGGCAGTTGTTACAGGGATTTTCGCGTGGATTTTTATCGGAGAAAAAATAACCGTGCAAATGATCGGCGGCGGTGTCATTATCCTCTTCGGCATTGCCATTACCTACACCGGCCGTAAAAAACCGGCTCTGGATCAGGATCCGACGGGCAAATAGATAATGAACGTCGCCCCAACGCCCGGCTTCCCGACGGCGTCGATCAGCCCTTTATGGTTTTCCACGATCTTTTTACAAATCGCCAGGCCAATGCCGGTACCTTCATAAGCCGAGCGGTTGTGCAATCTTTGGAAGACCTGAAAAATACGGTCTTTGTACTGGGGATCAAACCCGATGCCGTTATCGGTAAAAGAAATGTACTGATATAAGCGGTTGGCATCGGCTTCGGCCAACGGAATGGCGGCGCCCGGCACCTCTCCCGAACGTATTTCTATTACCGGCGTACTGTCCGGGCCAACAAATTTGAGCGCATTCGTGATCAGGTTCATAAACAACTGCTCAAACTGGTAGGCAATCACTTCCCTTACCGGCAGAACATCACTTTTAATAACCGCATTTCCAGCCTGAATGACATCGACCAACTGTTCCTTCACATTCTGCAACACCAGATTCAGATCGGTGTTTTCGAGATCCTTTTCCGCAACGTTGGCCCGGGAAAAAGCAAGCAAGTCGACGATCAGCTGCTGCATACGCGTGGACGAAGCCTGCATCCGGTTGAAATAATCCTTGCCGCGCTCGGAAAGATTGTCCCGCTCGGTTTCGAGAATACGGGTGGCAAATGTCTGGATTTTCCGGAGCGGCTCCTGCAAATCGTGGCTCGCCACGTACGCGAACTGCGCGAGTTCCATATTCGTACGCACGAGCTCGTTGTTCGCCACCAGCAGTTGCTGAGTCCGCTCCTGTACTTTTGTTTCGAGTTGGTCGATAAATAGGCGGCTATCATGAATATCCAGGCTCGTCCCCACCCACATTTCGATCGTGCCGTCGGCGCGGCGCTGCGGAATGGCCCGGCATTGATACCACCGGTATTCCCCATCGGCACGTTTAAGCCGGTGCTCAAAGAGATATTCGGAGCCCTCCGTGATCGATTCGATCCACAGCCTTATACTTTCGGCCAGGTCGTCGGGATGTACAAGAGGCAGCCAGCCCTCCCTTTCTATTTCTTCTGCCGAAAAACCGGAATAGTCAAGCAGCGACCGGTTGAAGTAGGTAATATATCCCTGTGAATCGGCTGTCCACACAAACTGCGGCATGGAATCAGCGAGCGTCCTGAATTTTCCCTCACTGGTTTTCAGCGCGAGCTCCGACTCCTTACGGTCGGTAATGTCCATCATCGTACCGAGCATCCGTAGCGGCACATGCCCTTCACCGAAAAACACCTTCCCCTGCGTCCGCACCCAATGCACCGACTGATCGCGGTGGATAACGCGCGCCTCGTAGTAATAAACGCCTGTTTCGAGCGCTGTACTAAAAGCCTTCTCCACAATGGTATGGCGGTCTTCGGGATGAATCATGTCCCTCATTTCACTGTGGGTAAGGACAGCGTCCTCATCATATCCCAGAATCACCGCCATTCTTCCCGAATAGATGATTTCTTTCGTCTGGATGTTCAGGTCCCAGGTCCCGAGGCGCGTTCCGTCGGTAGCGAGCGAAAGCCGGTCGGCAGTTTCGGCAAATTGCTGACGCAGCGTCACCTTGTCCGTCACGTCGTTCACCGAGGCCATAATGCCGGACACGCTGCCGTCAATTTCAAATATCGGCGCGTATTGAAAATCGAGGTAGTGCTTTTTCAGGCCGCCGGGTCCATCGACATAAGCGATCGCCTCATTTTCCCGGTAGATTTGCGCACTATGATATACTTCGTCTAAAAGTGCCAGGAATTTCTGGCCTTTCAGCTCAGGAAAAACATCGACGAGCCTTTTTCCCTCGACCTCATCGAGCCTGCGCCGCCAGATATTGAGCATACTTTCATTGGCAATGCTGATCACCAGTTCGGGGCCTTTGAGAATAGCTTTTGCAAACTGTGATTGTGTAACCAGATTCCGGAACTGATTTTCGCTGCGTTGTAAGGCATGCTTGGACAATACCTGCTGGGTAACCTCCGTGGCCACGACGATAATGCCGGATACCTTCTCCGGGTCCTCTTCGAAAAGCGGCTGGTATACAAAATTGAAATAGCAGAGCTCGGGCTGCCCGAAACGACGGATCGTCACTTCGAACTCGTTGCCGTGGTAGGCGATGCCCGTTCGTAAAACGCGAAGCAGGATAGGCTCCACGTAATCGCGTACTTCCGGCAGCCCGGTAAAAAGGGAGTTCCCAACGAGCTCCCCTTCCGTGCGGTCGACAATGTTCAAATAGGTGTCATTAGCCATTTCCACCACAAAATCTTCCCCTCGCAGGATGATCATTCCCACGGGAGCCTGCTTCACGGTGTTCCAGAACTTGCTTTCACCCGTAAACGACGCCAGATTCACCTGTTCAGGGTGATCTTCGCCATTTTCAGAAATATGCTGATTGAGTTGTTTCGACTTGTCCACCTGCTTTCACTGAGAATATACTTCCAAAATAAGTGGACAAGTCGTGAGAAGTCAATATTGATAATAGAAGTTTTCCGGTGCCGGCGTCCAACTGTGCTTGGTCCAGTCGATATCCAGGATTTGTTTGATAGCCTGTTTCAGCTTCGGAAACGATCCCGGTTTGCGAATGAAGAAATTGGCGCCTTTTTCGTGTACCTTCCGTACCATTTCCTCCTGGCCGGTGGTCGAGAAAATCACTACCGGTATGTGCTCCCAGGCTTTGGTCTGCCGGATCAGGTCCAGGCATTCGAAACCATTTTTCCGGGGCATATTCAAATCCAGGAAAATAACGTCCGGCGGAGGCGGTACCGTTTTCTCCATCAGGTCGATCAGCTCCACTCCGTCGCTCGCTGTCAACAACTCGGTCGAAGTGCTCACTTCCCTGAGCGCGTCCTCAAACAGCAGGCAATCATCCTCATCGTCGTCGGCCAGGAAAATAGATTTATTTGGTTTTGTGCTCATAACCTGAATTTAAGTATTCATGAAATAACATAAACGTTGCTCATACATTCAACCTAAACGAGGTACGGTGGCAATCAATTCCGTTGTAAGGATATACAAGGTAGGGAATAAAAACCGTATAATAAATTTAATTTACATTAAAACTCCCCTTCCAGACTCTCTTTCGGCTTCTTCTTCGCCTGGTGCAAACGATAATTTAAGGTGAGGTTAATCTGCCTCAAGCGCCCTTGTGAAGTGTTACGGGCATAGAAGTTGGCTCCTTCGGTGATCGACCTGTATTTCCTCGAATTGAATACATCGACCACTGTCAGCGTCAGCGTGCCATTTCCTCTCAGGATATCCCTCGTTGCAGCCAGGTCGAGCGTTGCCAATGCTTTTCTGCGGCCTTGCGGGGTCTGCTGCGGCGCTTCGTAGTTTCCTCTCAGCTGCACATCCGTATTTTTCCAAAGCGTAAACCGCGACATTGTGCGGATAAACCAGCTGTAAGTATCGCTTTTAAAGTCCTCGTCTACGCCGGTTCCGTCGGTAATCGCACGGAAGAAGTTAGCGCTTCCATCAAGTTTCCACCATGGATATGGATTAAATGACCCGGCAAATTCGGCCCCGTAGGCATCTTCCGTTCCAAGGTTCTCGGGGCGGGTGTAGGAGCTTCCATCATCCTGCACAGTGCGGATACTGATGATCTTGCCGTTGGTGTGGCGGTAATAGATAGAGGACGTCAGCGAGCCCTTGTTCAGGTATTTGATATGGCCGAACTCGAATGCATTGGTGAACTCCGGGTTCAGGTCGGGATTACCGCTCCAATAATTGCGGTTATCGCTGTAAGTCGCAAACGGCGTGAGGTCGTTGTATTGCGGCCTGCGGACGCGCCGACTATAACTCAGCTGGAATGCATTCTGTTTGGCAAAATCATAAGTGACGTGCACGCTCGGGAAGAGGTTCGCATATTTACGGGCATTTACCTCGTTCGTCGTTCTCAATGTGGTGGTAACGCCGGTCCATTCGGCACGCACACCTCCCTGGTAGGAAAACTTGCCGGTTTTATTGCCTACCATACCATACAATGCATTGATATTCTCTTCATAAAGAAAATCGTTGGTAAGTCCGGGCAATGTAACCCAGCCACCGTCGCTGGTCTGTTGCGTCACGGTGTAATCGTTGGTCATGTCCCGTGAGCTGCTCCGGCCACCCGCCTCGATCTTGCCGTCTTTCCCGAACGGATGCACGTAATCGGCCTGAAAAAGCAGTTGCTTCTCCGTTTCGTAGTTCACGGCGCGCTGCAACAACGGCGGAATGCCCGACGGGCTACCATCCGGCTTGTACACATTCTCGTGGTAATACTGGTCCGAATCCTCCCAGTTGTCGAGGTAGCGTACGTCGGCTGTAAACTCCTGTCCTTTCCGGTTGAACGTTCGCTTGTAGGTCAATGCGTACTCCGAGTTCGGCTCTGTTTCGGTTTCATCCTGGGTCCGGCGCGTGTAGCTCGTCATATTGTTGAGGTTCGACACGTAATCGCGGTAATTGAGCGTCGAAAACCGCTTACCCTTGCTCGTGCGCCACGTGTACGCGCCTGTGAGGACGTTTTTGGAATTAAAATAATAGTCGATACCGCCGCGTGCGCTGTTGGCCATGCCTTTCAGGTTGCTTTTCATATCGCGCTCCATGATGAAAGTCGAATCATTGCGATAGACCTCCTGGTACACATAGTTTTTACCGGGCGTATTCCGGTACGACATGGTATAGTTAATAAAGAAATTGAGGTTTTTCCTCCGGTAATTCACGTTCGCGGCACCGCCAAAATTGGTGGGGTGCCCTGTGATAATGTCGAACGAGCCATTAATGCCCTCCTTCCGCTCTTTTTTCAACACAATATTGATCACCCCGCCCATACCTTCGGCTTCGTAACGTGCCGATGGATTGGTGATGATTTCCACGCGCTCAATCATACTGCCCTGCAACTGCGCCAGTCCGCTCGCGCCTTTAATACTCACCAACCCGGAAGGCTTGCCGTCGATGAGAATGCGCACATTGCCGCTCCCTCTCAGGCTGACGTTCCCCTCCACGTCCACCGCCACGGAAGGAACATTCGTCAGGATGTCCACCGCGGTACCACCCGCATTCGCCAGGTCTTTACCCACATTGAATATCTTTTTATCGAGCGACAACTCCATCGAACTCTTCTCTGCCTGGACGGTCACCTCGTCGAGCATTTGGGCCGAAGCCGCCACTTTAATTGAGCCAAGATCCAGCGGGGAATTGGCTGCACTCACTTTTATATTAGTAGTGTAATGGGGCTTATAACCGATGAATTCCGACAATGCATAATAGGTACCGGTAGAGATATCCACTATGAACCCGCCCGTCTCGTCGGTGATCGCACCGGAGACGAACGAACTGTCGGTCGTCTTGAAGAGCCGGATGCTTGCATAGCCCAGAGGCGCATTGTTCGCACCGTCGATAATCTTGCCTGTAACCTTCAATTTCCCACTATTCTGTGCCAGGGTGGGCGTCATTCCCAACATCCCGAGAACCAATGCAAAACCCACAAAACCACGCGACTTCCGCTGACGAAATCCCTTCTTCAAACTGCTTTTGATAGCCATTATTCTCTTGTAGTATTTTCTCAAATGCCTTTTAAAATTGCTACCCATACAAACCGGTTTACCTTCCCGTTTTACTCTACCGTAATGATATATTAAAATGAAGATTCTGAGCCTCCATCGGATTTTTGTACCTTTGCAGTCTTTTTGCAGATCCACACAAAGCCATGAAGAACGAAGCATCACAAACTTTAAGATTAGCATTCCCTATTATCATCGGTGAACTGGCCCAAATGGCGCTTCACCTCATCGACAGCGCCATGGTCGGCGCTATCAGCTACAAACAACTGGCCGCGGCCGCGCTGGTCATCAATGCGATGAACATTCCGTTCGTGATCGGGATCGGGATGACGATCTCCGTTTCGCAAATGGTATCGCTCGCCAACGGCCGCCGTGACGCACAGCAGGTTTCGCATTATCTGTTCAACGGTTTCTGCCTTTGCACGCTCACCGCCCTGGCTATTTCCATTACATTGCTTTTTGGAAAAGATTACCTGCATAACCTCGGCCAGGATCCCGAGGTGGTAGAGCTCGCCATTCCGTTCATGCGCCTCATGGGCCTTTCCATTATCCCGATGCTGCTTTTCATGACTTTAAAGCAATTTGCCGACGGACTGGAACACACCCGCACGGCGATGATCTTTTCCCTGGCCGGCATGCCTGTCAACATCCTGCTCAACTGGCTGCTCATTTACGGTAACTGGGGCTTTCCTCGCCTGGAACTCGAAGGAGCAGGCTGGGCAACGCTCATTACCCGCAGCATGATGTTCCTCGCATTGCTCTTTGTGATTTTAAGACACAAAACTTTTGAAAAATACATTGCCGTAGGTCGTAATCAATGGTATTTCAAATGGCAAACCTGGCGCGAGCTGCTGCATATCGGGGTACCGAGCAGCTTGCAAATCGGTATGGAAGCCGGGGCATTTGCGGTATCGGGTATTATCATCGGAACCCTGGGCGCCGTGGCGCAGGCCGCTCATCAGATCGCCCTGAGCAGTGCGTCGTTCACATTTATGGTATCGATGGGCCTCGCCCAGGCGGGCTCCATACGCGTAAGCAACGCACTCGGCCGCAATGATTGGGCGAAGATCTTTGTCATCGGGAAAAGTACTCTCGTTACCGCATTGATTTACGGTACATTCTGCGCGATCACGTTCGGCTTGCTGCGGAACCATTTGCCGCTCGCATTCAATGATAACTCCGAGGTTGTCGGACTTGCCGCATTACTACTCCTTTTCGCAGCCGTTTTCCAGATTTCGGACGCCACCCAGGCCATCGGGGCCGGTTTGCTGAGGGGTATTAAGGATGTAAAAACGCCTACCATCCTGATCGGGATCGCTTACTGGGTGATTGGTATCCCGATTGGCTACACCCTTGCATTCCATTTCGGGATGGGCGCTTCGGGCATGTGGCTGGGGCTGATTCTCGGCCTGACGATGGCATCGATTTTCCTGATGACGCGTTTTTTCAAAATGACAAGAAGAAATCAGGTTTAGATAAAACTTCGTCAAAATCCGACTTGTTGATAAGGATATAATTGCGAAACTTCGTCATATCCAAGTGCGCATTTTTTTTTAATCAATTCTTATCCACAAAAATCTGATTCAATGGATTTCAATTCCACGTTAAGGAACATCTTTGTTGAAGAAAAGGACATTCCTGCGGAGTACAGCCTGCCATCCCTGATTCACCAGCGCGAGTACCTCTGCAATGGAGAAATGAAGCCCTGGGATGGTCCGTTCCATGAAGTTTTCTCACCAATTGCCGTGCAAACCGCGAACGGTCTTGAACGCAAACTGATCGGCAGCTACCCGTTGTGTACCGCTACCGAAGCATCGGAAGCACTGGAAGCAGCCGTAACCGCTTACAACAGCGGCCGCGGCGAATGGCCTACGATGGGCGTAGCCGAACGCATTCACTGCGTCGAGCAGTTTACCGGCCGAATGATCGAGAAAAAGGACATCATCGTCAAGCTCATCATGTGGGAAATCGGCAAGTCGTTTGCTGATTCCGTTAAAGAATTCGATCGTACCGTTGAATACATATACGCCACCATCGATTCCCTCAAGAACCTGGATCGCGACTCGTCCGGTTTCGATATCGTCGACGGCATTGCAGCACAGGTAAGGCGCTCCCCCTTGGGCGTGGTACTTTGCATGGGGCCATTCAACTACCCGCTCAACGAAACATTTACGACCCTGATCCCCGCACTGATCATGGGTAATACGTTGCTGTTCAAACCGCCGAAATTCGGTACGCTGCTGCATTACCCATTGCAGGAAGCTTTCCGCGATTGTTTCCCGAAAGGCGTTGTCAATGTGATCTACGGCCGTGGTAATGCCATTGTTCCGGGTCTGATGCAATCCGGCAAGATCAACGTCCTGACATTGATCGGTTCCAGCAAAGTGGCCAATGAATTGAAAAAATCGCACCCGAAAGTGAACCGCCTCCGCGCAGTATTGGGTCTGGATGCGAAAAATGCGGCGATCGTTACGCCTGAGGCCGATCTCGACCTCGCGGTGAAAGAAATCATTACCGGATCATTGTCGTTTAATGGACAGCGTTGTACCGCATTGAAAATCATATGGGTACACCGCACTGTTGCCGATGCGTTCCTCGAAAAATTCAGCGCAGCGGTTGGAGAGCTCAAATTCGGAATGCCGTGGGAAAAAGGAGTAGCCCTTACGCCGCTCCCCGAAACCAATAAAATCGAATACCTCAACGACTGCATTTCCGACGCGGAAGCGCATGGTGCGAAAGTGGTTAACGAAAACGGCGGCAAATCGGAAGGTTCGTTCTTCTACCCGGCTGTTGTTTACCCGGTAAACAATAAAATGAAGCTGTACCACGAAGAGCAATTCGGCCCGATCGTGCCGGTGGTACCATTCGACGACCTCGAAGAAACCATCGAGTTCCTCATCGATTCCACTCACGGACAGCAGGTAAGTATTTTCAGCAACAATGCCGACGAAGTGGCCTCACTGATCGACCCGCTGGTAAACCAGGTTAGCCGTGTGAACATCAACACCCAATGCCAACGCGGCCCGGATGTATTCCCGTTCACCGGCCGTAAGGACAGCGCCGAAGGTACCCTATCCGTCCCCGACGCGATCCGCGCCTTCTCGATCCGCTCCCTTGTAGCTTTCAAAATGAACGCCGCGAACAAGCAGCTGATCAACGAAATCGTGCACGAGGACACCTCTAACTTCCTGAGTACGAAGTTTATATTCTAAGGTTCTTGCATTCATCTTAATGCATTTCGCCCATTCGGTAAACCGGATGGGCATTTTTTATGCCGGAGGATCATTGGTGTTTGAATTGGGAATAGACGGTTTGTAGTAGTGTGCTTTGAGTTTACTTACGCATGCATGCTATTAATTATGAATAGAGACATTTACCCATTTCAAAGCATTGAAGAAGGTTCCCTATATGTATTTTCCAGCGAAGGAATTCAAGGAAAAATTAAGAAGGCAGTTTTAATCAGCCCTCTTTTTGACGATTTAACCGAGTTCTTTAATCCACTATTCAATCTTGCATTCGGCGACTTAGCTGTCTCAAAAAATGGATGGATACTCGATGATAGTGTCAGAACCGGAAATGGTGACATGCCAAAAGTCATCGCAACCGTGGTCGCGATAGCGTTGGACTTTCTTGATAGAAACCCTTATCGCACACTCTCCTTTCAAGGATACATCGATCATAAGTCGGCTCTACTTGGCAAAAATCAACGCAATATGCTCTATTAACGGGGAATCGACTCAAACTGGGAAGAGTTATCGGCCAAGCTCAATTTTTGGGGTATTAGAGCAGGAAAATTAGAAACGTATGCTCCCGGAAGCGCATATGACCGGATATTGGCAAAGCTCAAATAAATCGTTAACTTAACACTATATACCATATGAAGACTTTTATGGAGAGGCAAGAACAAGTGAATCGGGAAGACTGGATCAAAGAAATTCTCAGAGATAAGGAGAAATTTATCAAGGAAATAAAAAAATCACCCGCTGTGATTAGAAAAAATCAGGAGGCAGTTGAACAACTTTCAAAACTAAAACCGCCTTTCCCCTGGGAAGACAGCACATTGCAAAACACCAAATAGTGTATATAACTCAGCCGCTCCGATAAGCGGCTGAGTTGTTTCCTTATATTACAAATTCGCCTCCGCCAACACCCTTTCAATTTCCCCTTTCGGCGTAACGCCGCTCTTTTTCCAAACTACCTGGTTTCCCCGGTAAAGAATCAAAGTCGGTAATGCGGTCACCCCCAGCTCTTGGGTGAGCGCCTTGTTTTCGTAAGCCTCGATGTTAATCACTTTTACGGAACCGGCCTGCTCATGTTTGATGGAATCCACAATGGGCGCCAATTTTTTGCAGGAACCGCAATAGCGCGAGCCGAAATCGACGAGCACGAGCTTGTCGGATTTCAGGGATGCCTGGTAGTCGCTCAGCGAAAGGCCGGGGCCTACGGTGGATACGACCGGTTTACCCAGGCCTATCCATTTGCTCAGTCCGCCCGGGAGTTCGGTAACGTCGCTGAACCCATTATCGCGGAGGTCTTTGGCGAGCTTACCGCTACGGCCGTTGGCGATGGAGTAAATGAAGGTCGGTTTGCTTTTATCGAGCTTGGCGATGGCCTTAGAAAAATCGGCTTCGTTAACGACGCTGAAACTCGTAGCACCTTCGAGGTGGTTCTGCGCGTATTCCTCGGGCAGGCGGGCGTCGAGAATCTGCGCATTTTTGCCTGCTTTGGCCAGTCGTACCTCAAATTCCTCGAACGAAACGAGGTCACGCTTGGGCGCAGTTTGCGCATGCAACACGGTATGGGCAAGAAGCAGCCATACCAATGCGAACAATGGTCTGAAAGTTTTCATTGAAACTGGGTTTAAAAGTGATTTACTGCTTTCGGTGGTTGGCCTCGGCTATCGACTTTTTATTTTGAGCTTTTGTAGTTTTGGAGCAGCACCTTCGCTGCACGGATGTCATAATCGAACATTTCCGCCTTCTGCCCCGAAATCTTCTCCGTCTCGGGAATGGCAGGCGCAGCATCCCTTCCGGTCAGGTCCAGGACATTCAGGGCTTGCAAACGGGCATAAGGGTTATCGCTTTTCAACGCGTCGGTTAATGCGGCAATGGCGCCCGGCCTATCTGTGCCTGTTATATAAAGCGCCTCCGCGGCGGCAATGCGCACCGCCACTTCCGGATCTTTCAATGCTTTTTGCAATGCCACTTTACCCGATGCGGCTTTCAGTACCGTAAGGCCCGTGGCGCCCCAGTAGCGTACAGATGCGTCAGCATCGCCCAGTGCCTTGATCAACGCCTGCGTATTAGCGGGCTTCCGTGAGGAAGCCAGGTCGGCTGTCGCTGCGATCTTGTTCAGATTATACTTGCCGCTTCGTGCATAATCATATAGGGGCGTCGTTTGGGCTATCTCGTAAATAATCGCTTCCGGAATAAAACCGGCATCTTTGTAGCTTTTAATCCACTGTTCGTTGGCATTCCGTAACCTCGTCAGCTCGTTCTTGTATTTCGGATCACCTGCAAGGTTATGGATGTTATGCGGGTCGGCGTCGACGTCAAACAGCTCCTCGGCAGGCTTTTGCTCCCAGAATTTGGATTGAACGGCATTGAGCTTGCCTGCTTTATAAAGGTCCTCCCAGGATTTAACGGAAGGCGCCCGCCAGAGATACTCCAGGTACTGTCCGTAGATTTTATGAGGCAAGTAATTCCGGATGTACCGAAACTTCTTGTCCCGCACCGACCGCGACATATCGATCCGCTCATCCATCCTTCCCCTGAAACCATATGCATACGACGGCTCCTGCTTCTGTTGCTTACCCAAAAACGCTCCTCCCTGCATGTAGTCGGGGACTTTGATATCCACCAGACTAAGTACCGTCGGTGCAAAATCCAGGAAAGTAACCAGTCTGTCGGATACGCTCCCCTGCTTCTGAGTGGCCAAATGCGCATACTTCGGCGGCAAATGGACGATCAACGGCACATGCAAGCCCGATTCATACATAAACCGCTTACTACGTGCCAACACGCCGCCATTATCAGCATAGTAAAACACAATGGTATTGTCAGCCAGTCCTTCGTCCTTCAATTCCTGCAACAGCTTGCCAAACTGCCGGTCCATTTCCTCCAACTTATCGTAATACTGCGCCCAGTCATGTTTCAGTTCGGGCGTAGCGGGATGGTAAGGCGGCAGCGGCACTTTTTCCGGATCATGTTTCAATGCAGGCAGCGGCTCATGCAGCGAGCTCTCATGCGAGACATTCAGGTTAAAAACGGCAAAAAACGGCTGCCCCGGCTTCCGGTTCTTGTAAGTCGCCTTGTTACTCGATTCGTCCCACGCGTCCAGCTGATCCGGTGTGTTGTAGTCCTTTTTGGCATTGTTCGTCGTGTAGTAGCCGGCCTCGCGCAGGTATTTTGGGAAAAACTTCACAAACGCGGGCGACGGATACGTACTCCGCATATGCTCGGTCCCGAGCGAAGGCGGGTACATGCCGGTAATGAGCGTGTTACGCGAGGGCGCGCACACGGGAGCCGTCGAGAAAGCATTTTTGTAGCGGATGCTCTCCGTCGCGAATTGGTCCAGGTTGGGCGTCGTGCCGAACTTATCACCGTAGCTGCCTAGCAGAATGGTGTTGTCCTCGCTCACAATCCAGAGGATGTTCGGGCGGTCCTGCGCCATGGCCGGACGTAATGCGATGGTTAGTATCGCCAGAAGGATTTTGCGGGTCAGTTTGTGCATTTGCATTGTTGTTACATCGCTACGCGATTTTTCGAAAACATTGGCATTGTTCTTTTTTCTACCAATGTTACGTCGCTACGCGACTTGGTCAAATCAAATGCCGCTAGGCATGTAATATTGGTAGCAATGAATGTGTTACACGCCACTTCGCAAATGCCGTCAGGCATGTAACAACAAATCAAAACCTATTTCGCACCCAAAACCGCCTGCTGCGTCGGTGCGAGGTCGATGGTGACCTTACTGATTTTGCCTGTAAATGCAAAAGGCACTTTATAAGTGTCCCCTACCGGTGTGAGGTCATCGAAACCTACATTCACACCTTCGTGCAAATACAATGCATCCGAAGTCTTGGCCAGCGTACCCTCTCCTACCTTCGCATTATTGACATACAAAGTCACCACACCGCCCCCATTCTGGTCGTATTGGACGCTCGCTTTCAGTTCTACTTTGCCGGCGGGCAATGTCGCATTCGCTGAGCTTACTACATATTTGTTGCCGTCACCCACCGCGTAAACGAATTGCAAGCGCTGATTTTGAATAAAAAAGCTCAACCCGCCTGCTGCGCCACCTCTCGACAGCAGCACCCCTTCGGTTTCCACACCCGACAACACCGCGTCCGCAACGATCGAAAACGAACGTTTCAGCGCGAACGGGCTCGCCACGTCTATGATCGTCGATTGACCCGGGTATAGCACCACCTTGTCTACATTGTTATACGCAGTAGGTAATGTAAATGGCTCGGTACCATCCTTCAACGGGTATACATTGTATTTCAAAGCCTCACTATCAAACAGTGCTTTCAACTCCTTCAACTTCGCCGGATTGGAAGCGGCCAGGTCGTTGGTTTCATTGAAATCGTCGTTGAGGTTATAGAGCTCCCATTGGTCTTTTTCAAAATCCTGACCTTTCACGTGCAGAGAACCGGCTTTCCAGCCATCCTTGTAAATAGAGCGTGAGCCGCGAATTTCGTAGTATTGAACCGTATGACGGCTTTTCGCACCCGCATCGTTGAGGCTGTACGCCAGGCTCGTACCTTCTATCGGATCTTGCTTGATGCCGTTCAGTATAGCCGGCGCCTTGATATTCAGCAGTTCCAATGTAGTAGGCAAAATGTCCGAAACATGGCCGTACTGGTTGCGAATACCGCCTTTTTCCTTGATGCCTTTGGGATAAAAAACGATGAGCGGGTTGTGTGTACCACCCTCCGAATTAGCATCCTGCTTCCAGTGACGGAACGGTACATTGGTAGCAGCAGCCCAGCCCAGCGGATAGTTTACTTTTGAAAACTCGGTACCAATCAGGTCGATCTGCTCGATATTCTTTTTCAACCGCTCCTCTTCCGTAATGCCGGTCCCGAAGTTGTTGACCGTACCTACGAAAGTCCCCTCTTTACTCGCACCATTGTCACCTACCGAAACAATCACGATCGTATTATCCAGCTCGCCCGTTTCGCGAATATGGTTAATCACCCGGCCGATTTCATAGTCAGTGTACTCCAAAAAGCCTGCATAGGTTTCCATAAACCGTGCATAGAGCTTCTTCTCCTCGGCGCCAAGCGAATTCCAATCTTTTACTCCGGGATTCCGCGGCGGTACCTTCGCATTTTTAGGAACCACACCGAGCCTGATCTGATTCGCCAACACCTGCTCGCGGTAAGCGTCCCAGCCGGCATCGAACTTGCCTTTGTATTTATCCGACCATCGCCTGGCCACCTGATGCGGGGCGTGGCCCGCACCGGTTGCTACATACAGGAAGAACGGTTTATCCGGATTCCCCGACTTCTGGCCGGCGAGGTAACTAATGGCACGATCCGCGATCAATGCATTGAAATGCTTACCATCCTGCCGGTCTGCCTCACGGTGCGTACCTTCCCAAAGCTCAGGGTGCCACTGGTCGATGCTGCCTCGCGATGGAAATCCGTAGAACTGCTCAAACCCGCGCCCGGTCGGCCAGCGGTTGAACGGCCCCGCGGGAGTAAGGTCAGCGAGCGGGGTAATGTGCCATTTCCCCAATGCAAATGTGTTGTAGCCATTGTCTTTCAGGATTTCGGCAATGGTACCTTTCTCAAACGGAATGAGCGCGTCGTAACCCGGTGTACCAATGGCAGTTTCGGGAAAAAGCCCCATATGCGCCGAATGCTGGTTACGGCCCGTGAGCAGGGATGCGCGTGTGGGTGCGCAAATGGCTGTCGTGTGGAAATTCGTATACCGCAAACCATTATTCGCCAGGCTGTCCAGCGTCGGCGTATTGATCAACCCTCCGAAAGTACTGATGGCACCATAACCGATGTCGTCCAGCAAAATCCAAACCACGTTGGGCGAGCCTTTTGCGGCCTTCTTCTTCTCCGGCCACGATTGCTGCGTTTCGGCCACAGTTTTACCGATTTTGCCCTGGTAAGCGGGCGTCGGCGCATATTGTGCATTTACACCGCTGGCCGTCAGCACAGCCAGCACACCGAGCGATAATTGACTCCACGGACGATATATTTTTTTCATCACAAACTGTTTTTGAATGTATTTTAAATCCATATCCAATTCCTATTTGATCGTATTCCAATCCACTACACCCACTTTCCCGGCCCATTCGAGGTACTCCTTCTCCAACTCCTTCACTTTCTGAGGATAGCGAAGGGCGAGGTTGTGGATTTCACTCCGGTCGGTTTTGAGATCGTACAATTCCCACGGCTGGTTTATTTCCGCCACGAGTTTCCAGTCGGCCTTGCGTACTGCCCGACTACCTTCATGCTCCCAGAAAATGGTTTTCGGCTGCGTGGCCTGAGGTTGCTGAAATAATGGCGTCAGCGAGTTGCCCGCGAGCGGAGTGAGTTTTTCATTCGCCCATGTTTCAGGATACCGGATACCCGCCAATTCCAGCAGCGTGGGCATTACATCGGTAATGTGGCTCACCTGCGTGCTGAATGCCTTGGCCCTTATTTTCCCCGGAAACCAGGCGATGAATGGCGACGCAATGCCGCCCTCGTGGGTATTCTTTTTAAAAAGCCTGAATGGCGTGTTGCTCGCATTGCCCCAGGGCGGGTCGTAGCTGTCGATCGAATGCACCGAGCCGGGCTCCCCGTTTTTTGGGGTTACATAACTCCATTCCCGGACCGTATCGCCGCTGCCGCCATTGTCGGACAGGAAAATCACGAGCGTATTCCGTTCCCGGCCGACGGCTTTCACTTTGCCGAGAACCTGCCCGATGCATTGGTCCATCCGGTCGATCATCGCGGCGTAAATGGCCATGCGGGTATCCCATTTATCTTTTTCGGCAGCGGATAATGCATTCCATTCCGGCGCTTTCTCGTAGCGTGGCGATAGTTTCCATTCTTTTTGAATAATACCCAAAGCAACCAGCTTCCGGTAACGGGCTTCGCGCAATGCATCCCAACCTTGCAAGTACTTCCCTTTGTAGCGGGCAATATCTTCCGGCAAAGCCTGGATCGGCCAGTGCGGCGCATTGTAGGCCAGGTACAAAAAGAATGGATTGGACTGATCCTTCACGCGGTCGATCGACTCTACCGCGAAGTCTGTAATGGCTTGTGTGAGATAGCGTGAAGTGTCGTACCGCTGTATCTCGCGGCCGTTTATTTGAAAGGTCACCGTCCGCCCGTCATTATAAAGCGGCTCGGAGTTGAAATAGCTGCTCCCATTGTTTTGCATTGTAAACGACTGATCGAACCCCCGGTTCACCGCCCAGGCCGAGGGCACCAGCCCCACGTGCCATTTGCCCGAAGCAATGGTGTTATAGCCCGCCGCTTTGAGCAGTTGGGCAATGGTGGCGCTGTTCTT
>Ga0209676_1001575_pt1 | contig 20368 bp, 18 predicted proteins | sample AraplaCvi_mLB_r2_FD_184282 | JGI IMG/M metagenome (GOLD analysis project Ga0209676, IMG submission 184282) | Arabidopsis root microbial communities from North Carolina, USA - plate scrape MF_Cvi_mLB_r2 (SPAdes) (version 2) | ecosystem: Host-associated > Plants > Roots > Endosphere | place: USA... | reverse complement strand
CGTTCGAAATCCTTAGCGGTCCAAACGGCCGCCGCATCGCCGTCGCCATTCCCGCCGCTTAAAGCGCCAGCTTCGCCTTCAAGCCCGTGATCTGTAGATCGAGGCCGAAGGCGAAGCGCGCCTCGGCATCCGGATTGATGATTTCCGGCAAGACTGCCGCAACATCGGGGTAGCGATCCGCCAAGCCCGCCGCGACTGACGGCCAGCGTGCGGCATCCGTTTCGGGCGCCAGTGCCTGCTCCTCGATCACAAAGCCGATCACGAAATAGAGCAGCGTGAAGCCGCCCCAGGCCGCCAGCTGCGCATCGCCGCCCGCCCGCCGCAGGCAGCCGATCACCCCATTGCCGACGCTCAGCACATTGTCCGTCACGGGATATGTCCCGGCAAAGACCCGCGCGCCGTCCCGCCGGGCCAGCAGCGCCCGCCGAATTTCGACCGCCAGCTGCCGCATATCCGCCGCCCAGTCCACCGTTGTCGGCAAATCCAGCGCCGCCACCGGCGCCAAGAGCGCATCCGCCATCCCATCGAGCAGCGCCTGCTTATTGGCGAAATGCCAATAGAGCGAAGGCGCCTGAATGTTCAGCGCCTGCGCCAGGCGCCGCATCGTCAGCCCTTCAATCCCCACCTCGTCCAGCAGGCCTAAGGCGGTCGTGATTACGGTCTCTCGCTGAATGCGCATCGTCGCCTCTAATTTCCTCGCTTGACTCTCTAACATTGTTAGTCAAAATCTAACAACGTTAGATTGGAGGAAAAGATGCGTGATTTTGATGTTCTGATCGTGGGTGGCGGGCCGGTCGGCCTGTGGCTGGCGTGCGAGTTGCGGCTGGCGGGGATTGAGGTTGGGCTCTATGAGCGGCGGCGGGAACGCACGACCCAGTCGCGCGCCCTGACGATCCATGGCCGCACCCTGGAGATCTTTGCCCAGCGGGGTCTCGCCGACCGGTTCCTGAAGCGCGGCATTCCGGTGCCGACCGCCCATTACGGCGTGCTGGATACGCGGCTCGATTTTTCGGTCTTCGATACGAAGTTCCCCCTCACCCTCTTCCTGCCCCAGGCGACGACCGAGGAAATCCTGGAGCAGCGGGCCCGTGAACTCGGCGTGCATCTTTTTACCGGCCATGGGGCTGACCGCATCAGCCAGACACCGGACGGGGTCACCATCGACGGCACCGGCCCGGCCGGGCCTTTCCAAACAAGTGCCCGCTATCTCATCGGCGCCGACGGTGCCCGCAGCTTGGTGCGGGCTCAGGCCGGAATCGAATTTCCGGGCTACCCCGCGACCATGGCCCTGGCGCTCGGGGATGTCGTTTTAGATAATCCGCCCAAGGCGCTCGCCATTTCGATGGTGAATGCAGAAGGCTGCCTGCTGGTCGCGCCTTTGGGCGATGGTAAACACCATCGCATCGTCCTGATGGACCGCACGCGCCGCCATGTCGCAAAGGACGAGCCCTTCGCACTCGAAGAGTTGGCCACGTCGGCGATTAAGATCTCCGGCCAGGATTTCCAGCCGCGCGATCCGATTTGGCTATCGCGCTTTACCGACGAAACACGCCTTGCCACCCGCTATCGCGAGGGTCGGATCTTCCTCGCCGGCGATGCCGCCCATATCCATATGCCGGCCGGTGGCCAGGGGATGAATGTCGGCCTGCAGGATGCAATGAACCTCGGCTGGAAGCTGGCCACCGTTCTGAAGGGCCGGGCGCCCGAGGCGCTGCTCGAAAGCTACGAAGCCGAACGGCGCCCGATCGGCCAACAGCTCTATCAGGATACGCTGGCGCAGACGGCGCTGGTTGCAGGCTCCGATCCCGCCGGCCTCGCGTTGCGGGTCCAGATGAACAAGCTGCTGACCTTGCCCGAAGTCAACCGGCGGCTGGCCGATCAGATCTCCGGCTTCGGAGTGACCTATCCGTCGCTGTTCGAGGGCACGGCAGATCCCATTATCGGTCGGCGGGCACCTGACATCGCCCTGCGCCTATCGGATGGCGAGAAGACCTCGCTTTATTCCCTGCTGCAATGGGGTCGCTGGCTTGAGATCCGCCTCTCGGCCACAGTCGCCCCTCTCGCCCCATCGACGCTGACGGATGTTGCGATTTTCGAAGCGGGTCTGCTCGAAGAGGGAACGGCGTTTGCCGGCTTGGAGGCGGTGCTGGTCCGCCCCGACGGCTATATCGAGGCGGTATGCCGATCCCTGCCGATCAGTCAGGCAGCGGAATGAATTCGGTCTCGCCGGGGACCGGATCGAAACGGCCGGCTTTCCAGTCTTCCTTGGCCTGCTCGATCCGCTCCGGCGAGGCGGAGACGAAATTCCACCAGATGGTGCGCGGCCCATCGAGCGGCGCGCCGCCCAGGATCACCACCTTGGCCCCGCTTTCGGAGGCCAGGGTGCTCGATCCCGTCAGAACCGCCATCTGGCCTTCGATCAGCACAGTCTCTTCCACCGCGACGGCGCCGGAGACGACATAAACCGCCAGCTCGCCGGTCTGCGGCAAGGCAATCTTCGCCCCGGCCGCCAGATCGCCGATTAGATAGACGGTTTCCGAATAGACCTTCACCGGCGAGGTCGCGCCATAGGCGCTGCCGGCGATGAGCGACAACCGCGCCCCGCCCTGCTCGATCACTGGGATATCGGCGGCCGCATGATGATGGAAGTTTGGCTCGACCTCGGCAAAGGCCTGGGGCAGCGCGACCCAACTCTGGATGCCATACAGCGGATGGCCGGCCGCGCGTTCGACATCGGGACTGCGCTCGGAATGGGTGACGCCCTTGCCGGCGGTCATCCAATTGACGTCGCCCGGCCGGATGGTCTGAACCGCGCCCGTGCTGTCGCGGTGCACCTGCGCGCCCTCGAAGAGATAGGTCACGGTCGCAAGACCGATATGGGGATGCGGGCGGACATCGATGCCTTCGCCTGCCGGGAACAATACCGGCCCGATATGATCGAGAAACACGAACGGCCCGACCGCCCGCTTCTTGGCAAACGGCAGGATCCGTCTGACGGTCAGATCACCCAGATCACGCACCCGGGCGTCGAAAATCATCTCGATGGCGCTCATTCCAATTCCTCGTTTTCGGCAATCTGCGGATCATAGTCCTTAGACTTCGCCAGGATGAAGCCCCTTGTCTTGAAGAGGCCGACCGTCACGGGAAGATCCAATAGCCGCGCGGCAGAGATCGGGTCTCCGGACTCAAGAGTGGATTGTCGATCGCCAGAATATCCCGCGTCTCTAGCTTCAAGGCATCGACGATGTCGCGCGTATAGGGGTGGGTGTTGAAATAGGCGAGGAAACTGCCGTCCTGATAGGCCATCCTTAGCCCGCGTTCGATCGCGGAGGCCAGGGCTTCGTCCTTGCGGTTCGTGAAAAAGAAGCTACAGAAGCGATAAGTGATCGCGAAGCGTGTATCGGCGACGAAATCGCGACCCAGGTGTTTCTGCGCCTCGATTTCCGATGAGATTTCGAAAGCAGCGCGGGGCAGCGCTGCGACGCGCCCGCGCTCCAACAGGGGAAACAGCGAATCATAGGCGGTTTCGACGACACTAAAGCCCGCGTTCTCCAGGATACGTACGTCCGGCCATCCGGCTCCCTGGCCTAAGATCAACGATCTTAAGAACGCCTCCGACGGTAAGGCTTTCAGATATTCGAGCGTTTCCGGCCGGACCATCAGCAACCGGACACCCAAGAGCCCACGGTCGAGCGGGATCCGGATAGGCCGCAATTCACGCTCACGATCCGGACTGGTGCCGACCCAGATCACCCGCAGATCGTGCCCCATCGCCAGTTCTTCGACCGACCGCCCCTGTTCCAGCACCTGATCGGACTGAACAAGCTCGGCCTCAAAACCGGCCTTCTCCAAGGCCAATTGCAGCAACCCCAGGGAATAGGCTTCCCGCGGATTCTGGGTATCCCAGGTATTGCGGGCGTAGGTGACGCGTTCCCGCGCCTGGGTCGGCACGACCCAGGCCGCCAGCGCCAGCATCCAAAATGCGTAAAGCCACAGTCGAACCATGCGCTTAAGATAGGAGGGCAACGTTACAAACACAGGTCTCGGCGTCGACAAGTGCTTGTCCTTCGCAAGTGCGCTCCCTACGTTAGTTTTTGTGCTGATACCGCCTCCTCCCCCCTCGCCCCCGTCCGCGCCGCAACCGCTGCGCGCCGCGCGTTTTCACACGATCGAAGGATTGGGCGCGATCGCGCCTGCCGATTGGGACGCCATCGCCGGGCCGGACAATCCCTTCCTCAGCCACGGGTTCCTGTCAGCCTTGGAAGACAGTGGATCGGCCTCCCCCCGCTCGGGCTGGCTGCCCCGCCATTTGGTTGCCGAAAGCGCCGATGGCAAGCTGATCGGAGCGATCCCGCTCTATGTCAAAGGCAATAGCTGGGGCGAATATGTCTTTGATCATAGCTGGGCCGATGCGTTTGAGCGCGCGGGCGGTGCCTATTACCCGAAACTCCAAGCCGCCGTTCCCTTCACCCCTGTGCCTGGCCCCCGCCTGCTGGTGCATCCGGAGGCGGCTGCCGAGACCCGTGAGGGGCTAGCAACCGCTCTGATCGAGATCACCCGCCGCCTCGGCGTCTCCTCGGTTCATGCCACCTTCATCGATGAGGCGGACCGCGAGGCCTTTGCCAAGGCTGGCTATGCGGAGCGCCTGGGCTTTCAGTTTCATTGGCATAATCGTGGCTATGGCAGCTTCGACGATTTCCTGAACGATCTGGCCAGCCGCAAACGCAAAGCGATCCGCAAGGAACGCCAGTCGGTGGCCGAGAGCGGCCTGATCCTGAAAACCCTGGTCGGCGAGGAAATCACCCCGGCCCATTGGGATGCCTTCCATCGCTTTTACCTCGCGACCGTCGATCGAAAATGGGGCAGCGCCTACCTCACCCGCAAGTTCTTCGATCAGATGGCCCAACGCCTCGGCGACAAGATCGTGCTGGTAGTGGCGGAGGATCGCGGGAAGCTAGTCGCAGCCGCCCTTAATCTGCTGGGCAGCGATACGCTCTATGGCCGGAACTGGGGGGCGACGGTCGATGTGCCCTTCCTGCATTTCGAACTGTGTTATTACCGGGCCCTGGATTTTGCGATCGAGCGCGGGCTCTCCCGCGTCGAGGCCGGCGCCCAGGGCGAGCATAAGCTGCAACGCGGCTATCTACCCCGTCCGACATATTCCATGCATTGGATCGCCAATGAAGGGTTGCGGGCGGCGGTGGATGATTTCCTGGTGCACGAGCGGGCGCATGTCACGGCAGTAATTGACGAAATGGCCGAAGAAGGCCCCTTCCGGCAGCAGCAGGAGACTAGACGCGAGCAAGGCCGGGTGCCATAGTCCCGCCAGGTTACGGCCTTTTAATGGTCGCAAGAATTTTCTGGTTTTGACAGCAAGCGAGCTTCCGCAATGTCCCTCGGCACCCGTCTCTTCACTTGGCTCAAAGGCGAGCTGGTCGGTAGCGACGAATTCGGCAACCGCTATTTCCGCGAAAAGGGCCTCAGCGATGCCCAGCAGGCCAAGCGGTGGGTGCTCTATAAGGGAATTCCCGAAGCCTCCAAGGTCCCGGCCCATTGGCACCGTTGGCTGCACAAGACCACCAATGATGTCCCGGCTTCGGGCGCCATCGCCGTGAAGCCCTGGCAGAAGGCGCATCAGCCTAATCTGACTGGCACCACGCTTGCCTATCGTCCGCCCGGCCATCAGTTGAATGGTGGCCGCCGCGACAAGGCGACCGGCGATTACGAGCCCTGGCAGCCGAATTGATCGCCCGTATAGAGCGATAAAAATCATGCAACGTCATATCGTCGAAACGCTCGTCGGAACGCTTGTCCTCGCTATTGCCATCGGCTTTGGCTGGTACGCCTATTCCACTACTGGCCATAACGGTAGCGCTGGCAGCTATACGTTGAAGGCCCGCTTTAATCGGGTCGATGGGCTGAACAACGGGACGGACGTCCGGGTATCGGGTATCAAGGTCGGTACGGTCACACGGATCGTCCTCGACCCGAAGACCTACGACGCAACGGTCGAACTCGCGATCCAGAATGATGTTCAGCTTTCCATCGACACGCAGGCGCGTATCGAAACCGAAGGGCTGCTGGGTGGTCGCTACCTGAACATCCTGCCGGGCAACGACGACGATATCTTGCCAAATGGCAGCACTATTCAGCGCACCCAGGCTGCCGTCGATTTCATGCAGCTGTTGGGCCGCTTCATGTTCTCGGGCAACGAGCCCAAGGACGGCAAAGCACCGCCCCCGCCGCCCGCTGGCGCGCAGGCCTATCCTGGCGCCTCCGACCCCGCACCGGCCCAATGAAGAAGCTCGCTGCAGGTCTGATTGCAGCGGTCTGCTTTGCTGGCGAGCCGGCTCTGGCCCAGCAGCAGGCGGCCCAGGCCGTTCTGCAGACCCTCGACAAGATCACCGCGCGGGTTTCGACCCTCACCATCCCCGTCGGCAATAAGGCCTGGTTCGGCACGCTGGAAATCTTCGTCGATACCTGCCAGAAGCGCCCGCCCGAAGAGACCCCGGAATCGACCGCCTTCCTGCGCATCATCGATCACCGCGCCCAGCAGGAACCCGTCACGGTCTATAGCGGCTGGATGTTCGCCTCCTCCCCCGCCCTGCACCCCCTGGAACACGCCGTCTACGACGTGATTGTCCTGGATTGTAAGTAGCTGACCCGCCGCTATGCCTGACCAGAAACCCGCCAAGGCTGGTGTCAGGGGAGCGGCGAAATGGTCCTGGGATGATCCGACACTTGTGATGGCTACGGCCTGCGCTGCGGCAACAGGCCCGGCGCTCTTAACCACAACCGGCGTCATCATCCTAATTTCGCAAGGCATCGGAAATCAGGGGGTTCTGAAAACCCTCTTGCTGTTTCCCCAACTTGTGATTGGAGCGCTTCAGGCGATCCTGGTGGGTTTCTTTCTAACCCTACCCGCTTGCCTTCTGATTGGCCTGCCTTTGCATTATCTTCTGAGGCGTTGGCGATGCCGATATTGGTGGATTTACGCCAGCGTCGGCGCGGTTGTCGGGGCCGGCTACGGCCACCTGTCATTCGGTAGGACTTGGGAGCCATATTTGATCGGCTCAGCGCTCGGCCTGGCAAGCGCGCTAAGTTTTTGGTGGATCGCCATACGGACGCCACTCTATGCCCAAAAACAAAACGCCGGGCTGCAAAAGCCCGGCGCCTCATAAGCCTCGCTTGCGCAAGGGCTACTTGTTCTTGGCAACCCAACCTTCGAACTTGGCGAGATAGGCAGCCAGAAAGTCCTTCACCGAAGCGTCGGTGATGTCGTTATTGTCGTCGACCAGGCCCGGCGTGAAGGTGATGTAGCCTTCCGGCTGACCCATGACCTTCATGTCGAGGAAGCCAAAGGCGCCGCGCAGGTGAGCCTGGGCGACGGCAGTGCCGATCTTGCCGATCGAGGCGCCGATGAGCGCGCCGGTCTTGCCCAGGATCGGGCCCTGGCCATAGGGACGCGAGCCCCATTCGATGGCATTGGTCAGCACGCCCGGCACGCTGCGGTTATATTCCGGCGTCACGAACAATACCGCGTCAGCAGCGGCGATGTCCTGACGGAACTTCACAGCGGCGGCCGGCGGATTGCCGCTGTCGATATCCTGATTATAGAAAGGCAGTTCTTCGATCTTGAGGATCTGGAAGTCAAACTTGGCGCCCCCCAGCTTGGCCAGCGCCTTGGCCAGCTTCTGATTGATGGAATCCTTACGGAAGCTGCCGACCAGAACTGCGACTTTAATGGCCATCTGTCTCTAACCCCTTTGATGCGACACAAATTTAGTTACGGACATTAAGTCTGCCCGAAAAGCCCTGTCAACGCTTGAAGGATTGCACTGTCGCAAGCGCCCCTTGCAGGGCGGCAGGCAAGAAAAAAGGCCGGAAGATCGCTCTTCCGGCCCTTCTCTTAGGCTATTACGCCACCGGCTTTAGGCCGATTCGCGCTCGTCCGACAGGGCGGCCGCGGTCGCATCGACCTCGGTCCCCAGCACGGCCTTGTCGCGGTCGGCGGCAACGCGGCGGATGCTGTTCATCACGCTGCCGGTACCGGCAGGGATGAGGCGGCCGACGATGACGTTTTCCTTGAGGCCTTCCAGGCGATCGCGCTTGCCCGAAACCGCCGCTTCCGTAAGGACGCGAGTGGTTTCCTGGAAGGACGCAGCCGAGATGAAGCTGTCAGTCTGCAGCGAGGCCTTGGTGATGCCTTGCAGAACCGGGTGACCATGGGCCGGGCGCAGACCTTCTGCATCCAGCTTGCGGTTCTCGGCTTCGACTTCCAGCTTCGAGGGCTGTTCGCCGATCAGGAAGGTGCTGTCGCCCGGCTCGTCGATCTCGACCTTCTGCAGCATCTGGCGAACGATCACCTCGATGTGCTTGTCGTTGATCTTCACGCCCTGCAGACGATAGACGTCCTGGATTTCCTTGATCAGATAGTTGGCCAGCGCCTCGATGCCCAGGACACGCAGGATGTCGTGGGGAACCGGGTTACCGTCCATGAGCAGGTCGCCGCGCTGCACGAAGTCGCCTTCCTGCACCGAGATGTGCTTGCCCTTCGGGATCAAGTATTCCACGGCCTCGCGGCCTTCCTCGGTCGGGACGACGAGGATGCGGCGCTTGGTCTTATAGTCACGGCCGAATTCCACACGACCGTCGGCTTCGCTGATGATCGCGAAATCCTTCGGCTTGCGGGCTTCGAAGAGTTCCGCGACGCGCGGCAGACCACCGGTGATGTCGCGGGTCTTGGAGCTTTCACGCGGAATACGGGCCAGAACGTCACCCGCCTTCACCGGCTGACCATTCTCGACCGAGAGAATGGCATCGACCGACATGAAGTAACGCGCTTCGAGACCATTAGAGAGCTTCAGGACTTCACCATCGGCCGCACGCAAGGTGATGCGCGGCTTCAGATCGTTACCACGCGGCTGCTGACGCCAGTCGATGACGACGCGGTTCGAGATACCGGTCGCTTCGTCCATGACTTCACGAACCGACACGCCTTCGACGAGGTCGACGTAATGCGCGACACCATCACGCTCGGTGATGATCGGCAGGGTGTACGGATCCCATTCCGCCAGCTTCTGCCCCTTCTTCACGGACTTCGATTCGTCGAAGACGATCTTGGCACCGTAGGGGATGCGATGGCGGGCCTTTTCACGGCCGGCTTCGTCATGCAGCACGATTTCGCTGCTGCGGCTCATGATGACCGGTTGGCCCTGGCTGTTCACCACGACGTTACGGTTGACGATGGTCACCTTGCCATCGACCGCCGCTTCGACGTTCGACTGCTCGGCACCACGCTGAACCGCACCACCAATGTGGAAGGTACGCATGGTCAGCTGGGTGCCCGGCTCGCCGATCGACTGCGCGGCAATGACGCCGACAGCCTCACCCATATTGACCTTGGTCCCACGGGCCAGATCGCGGCCGTAGCAAGCGCCGCAGACACCGACGCGCGATTCGCAGGTCAGGACCGAGCGGATGAAGACCTGGTCGATGCCAGCCTTATCGATCGCATCGACGAGGTCTTCGTCGATGATGGTCGCGGCCTTGACGATGATTTCGCCCGTGGTCGGATGCTTAATGTCACCAACGCCGCAACGACCGAGGATACGTTCGGCCAAGGGGGCGATGACTTCGCCACCTTCGACGACCGCACGGACGGTGAGGCCCTGCTGGGTCCCGCAGTCCTCTTCGGTGATGATGCAATCCTGCGCCACGTCGACCAGACGACGGGTCAGGTAACCCGAGTTCGCGGTCTTCAGAGCGGTATCGGCCAGACCCTTACGCGCACCGTGAGTGGAGTTGAAGTACTCCAGCACGGTCAGGCCTTCTTTGAAGTTCGAGATGATCGGGGTTTCGATGATCTCGCCCGACGGCTTAGCCATCAGACCGCGCATACCGGCCAGCTGCTTAATCTGCGCAGCAGAACCACGAGCACCCGAATGGGCCATCATGTAGACCGAGTTCAGCGTACCGGACGCGTGAATGGTCTGCATGGTCTTCATCATCGCGTCAGCGACCGTTTCGGTGCACTGCGACCAGACGTCGACGACCTTATTGTACTTTTCACCCTGGGTGATCAGACCGTCGAGATACTGCTGTTCGTACTCTTTGATCTTCTCTTGGGCTTCGGCGACCATCGCTTCCTTTTCGGCCGGGATGATCATGTCATCCTTACCGAAGGAAATGCCGGCGCGGCAGGCGTGGGCAAAGCCTAGAGCCATCAGACGATCGGCGAAAATGACCGTCTCTTTCTGACCGCAATGGCGATAGACGACGTCGATAACCGACTGCACATCCTTCTTGGTGAGCAAGCGATTGATCAGATCGAACCCGATCAGCTTGTTCTTCGGCAGGATGTCGGCCAGCAGCATGCGGCCGGCAGATGCACGGATGTCGGTCGTGATCAGCTTGTCGTCGGAATTGACCGTCTGATAGCGCGCCCGGATCGGGGTGTGCAGATGGATCGCCTTCGACTGCAGACCAGCTTCGATTTCACCGAGGTTGCCAAAGAACGGCACCCGGAAGAAGGTCAGATTCTTGCGCTTGGCGTCCAGCTTGTCGATCGCCTTGGTGTGATAGGTGTCCTTGGGGAACACGCCTTCACGGGCGATCAGCTTGCCGATATTGAGCGCATCATTCAGCTCATCTGCCGGCACGTCGTCGACAGTCGCGACGTCGTTCAGCAGCTTGAAGTTTTCCATCGACAGGTAATAGAGACCAAGGACGATGTCCTGGCTCGGGACGATGATCGGCTTGCCGTTCGCGGGCGAGAGGATGTTGTTGGTCGACATCATCAGCACGCGGGCTTCGAGCTGGGCTTCCAGCGACAGCGGCACGTGGACCGCCATCTGGTCACCGTCGAAGTCGGCGTTGAAGGCGGTGCAAACCAGAGGATGCAGCTGGATGGCCTTGCCTTCGATCAGGACCGGCTCGAACGCCTGGATGCCGAGGCGATGCAGGGTCGGCGCGCGGTTCAGCATGACCGGATGTTCGCGGATGACCTCTTCGAGGATATCCCAGACTTCCGGACGTTCCTTTTCGACCATGCGCTTGGCGGCCTTGATGGTCGAGGCGAGACCATAAAGTTCCAGCTTGGCATAGATGAACGGCTTGAACAGCTCGAGCGCCATCTTCTTGGGCAGACCGCACTGGTGCAGCTTCAGCTCCGGACCGACGACGATGACCGAACGACCCGAATAGTCGACGCGCTTGCCGAGCAGGTTCTGACGGAAGCGACCCTGCTTGCCCTTCAGCATGTCGGAGAGCGACTTCAGCGGACGCTTGTTGGCGCCGGTGATGACGCGGCCACGACGGCCGTTGTCGAACAGCGCATCGACAGCTTCCTGCAGCATGCGCTTTTCGTTACGGACGATGATGTCCGGGGCCTTCAGTTCGATCAGGCGCTTCAGACGGTTGTTACGGTTGATCACGCGGCGATAGAGATCGTTCAGATCCGACGTCGCGAAACGGCCGCCGTCCAGCGGAACCAGCGGGCGCAGTTCGGGCGGAATGACCGGAACGACTTCCAGGATCATCCATTCCGGACGGGCGCCGCTTTCGTTGAAAGCTTCGACCAGCTTCAGACGCTTCACCAGCTTCTTGCGGCGGGCTTCCGAGGCGGTTTCGCGCAGCTCGACACGCATCCGCTCCAGCTCGTCCGGCAGATCGATCTGGCCGAGCATGTCACGAAGGGCTTCAGCGCCGATCTTGGCGGTGAAATTGTCTTCGCCGTATTCGTCCTGGGCGCGCATGTACTCGTCTTCGCTGAGCAGCTGACGCAGCTTCAGCGGGGTGAGGCCCGGCTCGATGACGACATAGGCTTCGAAATAAAGGATCTTTTCCAGATCTTTCAAAGTCATGTCCATCAGCAGGCCGATACGGCTCGGCAGCGACTTCAGGAACCAGATATGGGCAACCGGCGAGGCCAGTTCGATGTGGCCCATGCGCTCGCGACGCACCTTCGACAGCGTGACTTCGACGCCGCACTTTTCGCAGATGATGCCGCGATACTTCATGCGCTTGTACTTACCGCACAAGCATTCGTAATCCTTGATCGGGCCGAAGATGCGGGCGCAGAACAGGCCGTCGCGCTCTGGCTTGAAGGTACGATAGTTGATCGTCTCAGGCTTCTTTACCTCGCCAAACGACCACGAGCGGATACGCTCCGGGCTGGCAATGGCGATCTGGATCTCGTCGAAGCTCTGCGGGCTCGTGACTTGACCGAAGAGGTTCATCAAATCGTTCATGGGTCTTCTCCTGCCGGGTAACCGGCTACTTGGGCGGTGTCTGTCGGCGGAAACTCAAAGGTGGGGGCTTACGCCCCCTGATTGAGTTCCACGTTCAGGCACAGCGACCGCAGTTCCTTAACGAGAACGTTGAAGCTTTCCGGAATGCCGGCTTCGAAGTTGTCATCCCCACGGACGATCGCTTCGTAGACCTTGGTGCGGCCCGACACGTCATCGGACTTGACCGTGAGCATTTCCTGCAGCGTGTAAGCCGCGCCGTAAGCTTCAAGCGCCCAGACTTCCATTTCACCGAAGCGCTGACCACCGAACTGCGCCTTACCGCCCAGCGGCTGCTGGGTAACGAGGCTGTACGGACCGATCGAGCGAGCATGGATCTTGTCGTCGACCAAGTGATGCAGCTTCAGCATGTAGATGTAGCCGACAGTGACTTTGCGATCGAACGACTCGCCGGTACGACCGTCGAACAGGGTCATCTGACCCGATCCGTCGATGCCCGCACGGCTCAGCATGCCGACGATATCTTCATCGCGTGCGCCGTCGAAGACGGGGGTTGCGAAGGGGATACCGCGCGAGAGGTTACCGGCCAGCTCGAAGGTCTCTTCCTTCGAGAGGGTCTGGATGTCCTCGGCGTAGTCCTTATCGCCGTACACGTCCTTGAAGTAGTCGTGCAGCTTTTCGGTTTCGCCGGTCTTCTTGCACTGGTCGAGGATCGCCTTCACCTGACGACCCAGGTTGGCCGAAGCCCAACCCAGATGGGTCTCGAGGATCTGACCGACGTTCATGCGCGACGGCACGCCCAGCGGGTTCAGCACGATATCGACCGAGGTGCCGTCTTCAAGATAGGGCATGTCTTCGACCGGAACGATGCGCGAGACCACACCCTTGTTCCCGTGACGACCGGCCATCTTGTCGCCCGGCTGCAGCTTGCGCTTCACCGCGACGAAGACCTTGACCATCTTCATGACGCCCGGCGGCAGTTCGTCACCGCGCTGGAGCTTTTCGACCTTGTTCTCGAAACGCTTGTTGAGGCGATCGATCGAGTCGTCGAACTGCTTCTTCAGGGCTTCGAGATTGTCCATCACCGCATCATCGGCAACGGCGATCTGGCGCCACTGACCGAAGGTGAGGCCCGACAGGGTCTCGTCATCAACCGGCGAGCCGGCCTTCACGCCCTTCGGGCCCGAAGCGATGATCTTGCCGATCAGCAGTTCCTTGAGGCGGCTCTGGAACGAGCGCTCGAGGATGACGCGTTCGTCGTCGCGATCCTTGGCAAGACGTTCGATTTCCGCGCGCTCGATGGCCATCGCGCGCTCGTCCTTATCGACGCCGCGACGGTTGAAGACGCGGACTTCGACGACAGTACCGGTCACGCCGGGCGGAACGCGCAGCGAGGTGTCACGGACGTCCGAAGCCTTTTCACCGAAGATGGCGCGCAGCAGCTTCTCTTCCGGAGTCATCGGCGATTCGCCCTTCGGCGTCACCTTACCCACCAGAATGTCGCCCGCCTTCACTTCAGCACCGATATAGACGATGCCGGCTTCGTCGAGGTTCTTGAGGGCTTCTTCACCAACGTTCGGAATATCGCGGGTGATGTCTTCCTGGCCCAGCTTGGTATCGCGAGCCATCACTTCGAATTCTTCGATGTGGATGGAGGTGAAGACGTCTTCCGAAACGATGCGTTCCGAGATCAGGATCGAATCTTCGAAGTTGTAGCCGTTCCACGGCATGAACGCGACGAGCACGTTACGGCCGAGGCCCAGTTCGCCTAGCTCGGTCGACGGACCGTCGCCCATGATATCGCCGGCCTTCACGACGTCGCCGACCTTAACGAGCGGCTTCTGCGTGATGCAGGTGTTCTGGTTCGAACGCTGGAATTTCGCGAGGTTGTAGATATCAACGGCCGAGGACGAAGCGGCGGTCGCTTCGGTCACGCGGACGACGATACGGGTGGCGTCCACCTGGTCGACGATGCCCGAGCGGCGCGCGACGATGGTCGAGCCCGAGTCGCGAGCGACCGTGGCTTCCATACCGGTGCCAACAAGCGGGGCTTCGGCGCGCAGAAGCGGCACGGCCTGACGCTGCATGTTCGAACCCATCAGCGCGCGGTTCGCGTCGTCGTTCTCGAGGAACGGGATGAGCGCGGCGGCGACGGACACCAGCTGCTTAGGCGAGACGTCGATGAGATCAATATCTTCCGGACGGGCAACGATATATTCGCCCGAACGACGCGACGGGATCAGCTCGTCGACGAAACGGCGTTCGGCATTCAGTTCGGCGTTCGCTTCCGCGACCGTGAACCGGCCTTCTTCCATGGCCGACAGATAGACGACATCGTCGGTGACGGTACCTTCCTTGACCTTGCGGTACGGGCTTTCGATAAAGCCGTACTGATTAACGCGAGCATAGGTCGAGAGGCTGTTGATCAGACCGATATTCGGACCTTCAGGGGTCTCAATCGGGCAGATACGGCCGTAATGGGTCGGATGCACGTCACGGACTTCGAAGCCTGCGCGTTCGCGGGTCAGACCACCCGGCCCAAGCGCCGAAAGGCGACGCTTGTGGGTAATTTCCGACAGCGGGTTGGTCTGATCCATGAACTGCGACAGCTGCGAGGAGCCGAAGAATTCACGCACCGCGGCGGCAGCCGGCTTGGCGTTGATCAGGTCGTGCGGCATGACGGTGTCGATATCAACCGACGACATACGTTCGCGGATGGCGCGCTCCATGCGGAGCAGACCCAGACGATACTGGTTCTCCATCAACTCGCCGACCGAGCGGACACGGCGGTTGCCGAGATGATCGATATCGTCGATTTCGCCGCGGCCGTCCTTCAGGTCGCACAGGACCTTGAGGATCGACAGCACGTCGTCCTTGCGCAGAACGCGCATGGTATCCGGGGCTTCGAGACCCAGACGGGCGTTCATCTTCACGCGACCAACGGCCGAGAGATCGTAACGCTCAGAATCGAAGAACAGGCTAGCGAACAGGGCCTCGGCGGTTTCCAAGGTCGGCGGCTCGCCCGGACGCATGACACGATAGATGTCGATCAGCGCGTCTTCGCGGGTCTTGTTGCGGTCGATCGCCAGCGTGTTCCGCATGTACGGACCGACGTTGATATGATCGATATTCAGCGTCGGCAGCTCGGAGATACCCTGGTCGGTCAGCTGTTCGAGCAGCGCCTCGGTGATCTCATCACCAGCTTCGACATAGATCTCACCGGTCGATTCATTGATGATGTCGGCGGCGACGTAGCGGCTGATCAGCTCTTCGGTCGGAACCAGAACCTGGGCCAGACCTTCCTGGGCCAGCTTGGTCGCGGTGCGCGGGGTGATCTTGGTGTTGGCCGGGACACGAACTTCGCCGGTGTCGGCGTCGATCAGGTCGTAGGTCAGCTTCAGGCCCTTATAATCCTCGGCCTTATACGCAACCTTCCAACCGCCAGCGGCGCGGGTGAAATTCACGGTCTTGTAGAAGCTCTGCAGGATTTCTTCGGCGGTCATGCCGGTCGCTTCGAACGGAGCCAGCGTCAGGCCGTCGGCCTTCTTCTGATCGCGCAGGATCGCGGTCGCAGCACTATCGAGCGCCAGCAGCAGCGTGGTGGCCGGGAGCTTACGGCGACGATCGATGCGGACATAAACGATGTCCTTGGCATCGAACTCGAAATCGAGCCACGAACCACGATAGGGAATGACGCGGGCAGCGAACAGATACTTGCCCGACGAATGGGTCTTGCCGCGATCGTGATCGAAGAACACGCCCGGCGAGCGGTGCATCTGCGAAACGATAACACGCTCGGTACCATTGATAATAAAGGTACCCTTTTCCGTCATGAGCGGCATGTCGCCCATATAGACGTCTTGTTCCTTGATGTCGCGGATCGAACGGGCGCCGGTATCCTCGTCGATGTCCCAGACCACAAGGCGCAGGGTGACCTTCAGCGGTGCCGCGAAGGTGATGCCGCGCTGCTGGCATTCATCGACATCGTACTTCGGCTCTTCCAGTTCGTAACGCACGAACTCGAGCTGGGAGCGCTCGGAAAAATCCTTAATCGGGAAAACGGAACGGAAGACCTCTTGCAGGCCAACGCTCGTCCGGTCTTCCGGAATGACATCCATCTGGAGGAAGTAATCGTAGGAGCTCTTTTGCACCTCGATCAGGTTCGGCATCTCGATAACTTCGGGAATTCGCCCAAAGCTTTTCCGGACCCGCTTACGCCCCGTGAATGACATCGCCATTGATTGCTGTCCCTCGAATACAGTGTAGAAACCACTGAGGAGACGGCCCAAAACGCTTAAGGAACCTATGTGCCGCGCCGCCGTTTGCGGGGCTTGTCTCGTTCCAGAAACGCAAGATAACCAACGCAAAAGGCTACCCCTTGCGCTGGCGAACCGCTTGTTTACCTCATGCCGTCTAAGACGGCAACGGCCCGTTCACTATTTCTAGCGAACGGGCACGCATACCAGACCCGCTTTCCCGTCTGCCTGGCAGACAAACACAAAAGCGGGGAGCCCCGTAGGGGGCCGACCGGGTAAAACCCGGCCGGGCCTTACTTGACTTCGACCTTAGCGCCGTTTTCTTCCAAGACCTTCTTAATCTTGGCGGCTTCGTCCTTCGACACGCCTTCCTTGACGGCCTTCGGAGCGCCTTCGACCAGGTCCTTGGCTTCCTTGAGGCCCAGGCCGGTGATCGCACGGACTTCCTTAATCACGTTGATCTTCTTGTCGCCGGCATCGGTCAGGATGACGTTGAATTCGGTCTGCTCTTCAACGGCAGCAGCGGCAGCACCCGGAGCAGCGGCAGCAACAGCAACCGGAGCAGCGGCGGTGACGCCCCACTTTTCTTCGAGGAGCTTCGCCAGCTCAGCAGCTTCCAGAACGGTCAGGGCCGACAGAGTGTCGACGATCTTGGCCAAATCAGCCATTTTATTCTCCACTAGATAGATAGGTAAGTTTGTTCGACAGGGAACGGCTTACGCCGCTTCACTCTTCTCGGCATACGCCTTGACGACACGAGCCAGCTGGCTGGCAGGCGCCTGGACCACGGCGGCAACCTTGGAGGCCGGAGCCTGCAGGACGCCAATGATCTTGCCACGCAGTTCGTCCAGGGACGGCAGCGAGGCGAGGGCCTTCACAGCATTTGCATCGAGCGACTTGCCCCCGAGGGAGCCGCCGACGATGGTAAGCTTGTCGTTCGTCTTGGCGAACTCGACGACGATCTTAGCAGCAGCAACGGGATCGACCGAATAGGCCAAAGCCGTCGGACCGGTGAGGTGCTGAGCCAGATCTTCGTACGACGTGCCGGTGAGAGCGAGCTTCGCGAGCCGGTTCTTGGCAACTTTGAAACTAGCCCCGGCTGCCAGCATTTTGCGACGCAGGTTGGTGACCTCGGCGACCGTCAAACCCTTTTGCTGGGTGACGACGACAAGACCAGCGCCTGCGAGCGCTGCGTTCAGCGCGGATACCAGTTCCTCTTTTCCGGAACGGTCCACGGTTCTCTCCGATACCAAAGCCGACTGCCCTTGTGAGGCATCCGGCTTCATGACACGAGGATCGACGGTTACCCGCCGATCCGGTTCGCCTGTCCCAGAGCGCCAACCAAGGAAAACCCATCGAAGGGCCTTACCTCAATCTCTTCTCTGTCTCGCGCCGGCTGATCTATTAAGCGGTCCCTTGCGGGGCTGCGCCGACGGTCTTGGACAGGGCGGAGTTTCCCTTGCGGAAAACTCCAAAAACCGGCCGGGTTTCCCCGACCGGTAACTGGTGCAAAAGTCTTAGGCCGACGCCAGAGCGCCGATTTCGACCTTCACGCCCGGGCCCATGGTCGAGCTCAGGCTGATCTTCTTAATGTAGGTACCCTTCACGCCGGTCGGCTTGTTGCGATTGATCGCACCGACAAACGCCTGGACGTTTTCCAGCAGAGCCTGCTCCGAGAAGGAGGCCTTGCCGACGCCAGCGTGAACGATACCGGCCTTTTCGGCACGGAACTGCACCTGGCCGCCCTTGGCAGCCTGAACGGCAGCCGCGACGTCGGTGGTGACAGTGCCGAGCTTCGGGTTCGGCATCAGGCCGCGCGGGCCGAGGACCTTACCCAAACGACCGACCAGGACCATCATGTCCGGGGTCGCGATGCAGCGGTCGAATTCGATCTTGCCGCCCTGGACGATTTCCAGGAGGTCTTCGGCGCCAACGATGTCGGCACCGGCGGCCTTGGCTTCATCAGCCTTGGCGCCGCGGGCGAACACGGCCACGCGCATCGTCTTACCCGTACCGTTCGGCAGGGTGACGACGCCGCGCAGAGCCTGGTCGGCCTTGCGGGGATCGATATTGAGGTTCATGGAGATTTCGACGGTTTCGTCGAACTTCGCCTTGGCGCGTTCTTTGATCAGCTTCACAGCTGCTTCAAGAGCGACGGTGTTCTTGGCCGAGATGCCTTCGTAGGCGGCCTTCAAGCGCTTACCAGCCATCGGTCCTACTCCACCACTTCCAGACCCATGGAACGGGCCGAACCGACGATCATCGAAGACGCGGCTTCAATGTCGTTGGCGTTAAGGTCAACCATCTTCTTCGCGGCGATGTCGCGGATCTGCGCCATCGTCACCGAACCGACCTTGGCGCCCTTACCGGGAGTGGTCGTGCCCTTTTCGATGCCTGCTGCCTTCTTCAGGAAGTAGGTGATCGGCGGGGTCTTGGTGATGAAGGTGAAGGTACGGTCGCCGTAAGCGGTGATGACCACCGGCACGGGCATGCCAACTTCCATCTGCTGGGTCTGCGCGTTAAACGCCTTGCAGAACTCCATGATGTTCAGGCCGCGTTGACCCAGAGCCGGACCGATAGGCGGCGAAGGGTTCGCCTTGCCTGCCGGCACCTGCAGCTTAATATAGCCGACAATCTTCTTTGCCATTTTTCCCTCTCGTTATCGAGACGATGAGGCGCGGTGCGGCCATGGCTGACCTCCCGCGCGTTTAAACACGCTTTACGGTGCTGAAGGTCAGACCTTCTCGACCTGCGTGTATTCCAATTCGACCGGGGTCGAGCGACCGAAGATCGAGACCGCGACCTTGAGGCGCGAACGTTCTTCGTCGACTTCCTCGACAATCCCATTGAACGAGGCGAAGGGACCATCGGCCACCCGCACGCTCTCGCCAATCTCGAAGCGCACCGACGGACGGGGCTTCTCGATACCTTCGCGCACCTGACGCATGATCCGCTCGGCTTCGGCATCCGAAATTGGCGAGGGCTTGCCCTTGCCGCCCAGGAAGCCGGTCACCTTCGGCGACGACGTCACCAAATGCCAGGTGCGATCGGTCATTTCCATCTTCACCAGCACATAGCCAGGAATGAGCTTGCGCTCGGAATTGACCTTCGCGCCGCGGCGCACTTCGATCACTTCTTCGGTCGGGACCATGATGTCGCCAACCAGATCAGAAAGGCCCTTCTGTTCCGCGCCTTCGCGGATCGACTGAGCAACCTTCTTTTCGAAGCCCGAATAGACGTGGACCACGTACCAACGATGCGTCATGTCAGTTCCCCAGACCCAGGATCCATTTGACGCCATGCGACAGGATCTGGTCGACGACGAAGAAGAAAACCGCGGCCGCGAACACCATCACGAATACCATGGCCGTGCTGATCAGCGTCTCCTTACGGGTCGGCCAGGAAACGCGCTTGGCTTCCTGCTGAACCTGCTTGAAGAAGGCCATCGGTGAGGTCTTCGCCATTATACCGCGTCTCTCTCTTCGTCTTCAAAACTTGAGCGGCGGACCATCCGCCACCGGATTGTCCACCGCCCTGGAAATCGCTTGCCTTAGACTACAGGGCTTTTAAGGCCTTGTAGGGGTTGGCAGGAGCAGAGGGGATCGAACCCCCAACCCCCGGTTTTGGAGACCGGTGCTCTACCAGTTGAGCTATGCTCCTCCAGATGGGGCCGCTCATATAGCAGCGGCCCCATATGTCACGCAAGCGTTACTTACGTGTTTAGTCCAATCACCTAAGCGATGATTTTGGCGACGACGCCGGCGCCGACGGTACGGCCGCCTTCGCGGATTGCGAAGCGCAGACCTTCGTCCATCGCGATGGGGGCGATCAGTTCGACGTCCATCGAGATATTGTCGCCGGGCA
>Ga0209676_1001573_pt1 | contig 20395 bp, 12 predicted proteins | sample AraplaCvi_mLB_r2_FD_184282 | JGI IMG/M metagenome (GOLD analysis project Ga0209676, IMG submission 184282) | Arabidopsis root microbial communities from North Carolina, USA - plate scrape MF_Cvi_mLB_r2 (SPAdes) (version 2) | ecosystem: Host-associated > Plants > Roots > Endosphere | place: USA... | reverse complement strand
CGGCATGCTGTTCGTCGGCCTGGACGCGATCGGCGATTACCTCACCGAGGTCAACGTCACCAGCCCCACGTGCATCCGCGAACTCGACGCGCAGTTCGGCATCAACATCGCCGGACTGCTGTTCGACGCGATCGAACGCAGGGTGGGCGCGTGAAATCCCGACGCGAATCCGATCCGGCCATCGCACAGAACGCGTACGCTTCGAAGGCATGAACGCCGCAGTTGCCACTCCCTACGAATCCACCGGAAACGGACGCGTCAGCGCGACGTTCGTGCTGTCGCTGCTGGTGCACGGCATCGTGCTGCTGGGCGTGGGCTGGACGCTGGAAACGGCGGCGCCGGTGATGCCCACGCTGGACGTGATCCTCACGCAGACCACGAGCGCACTCACGCCCAAGCAGGCCGATTTCCTCGCGCAGGCGAACAACCAGGGCGGCGGCGAACACGACAAGAGCACGCGTCCGCGCGAAGCGCAGTCGGGTCCGTTGCCGCAGGCGACCACGGGCATCGCGCCGCGCACGTTGCGCGCGCAGTCGCCCGCGCCGCAGCCGGCACCGCAGGCGCGCGTGGTCGCCAGCACGCGCGGCGAAACCGCGACGCCGACGCCGCGCAGCACGCCGTCGCCGAGCGAACGTCCGCTGCCGCGCGGTGAGGAAAAGATCGAGCGCGACATGCAGATGGCGCGCCTGGCGGCCGAGATCCACATGCGTTCGGAGCGCTATGCGAAGCGGCCGTCGCGCAAGTTCGTGTCGGCCAGCACGCAGGAATACGCGTGGGCCGGCTACCTGCGCGACTGGGTCGATCGCGTCGAGCGCGTGGGCAACCTCAACTATCCCGACGAAGCGCGGCGCCGCCGCCTTGCCGGGCAGGTGGTGATCAGCGTGGCGGTCCGTCGCGATGGTTCGGTCGAACGCGCCGACATCGTGCGCACCAGCGGCATTCCGCTGCTGGATGCCTCGGCGCTGCGCATCGCGAAGCTCGCCGAACCCTATCCGCCGCTGCCGCGCACCGACGAAAACCCGGACATCCTGCACGTCACGCGCACGTGGAACTTCCTGCCGGGCGGCACGCTGGTCGACGAGTGATCCGTATCGACGCTTGATCCTTGTCGGCGTTTGATTGGATCGTCATCCCGGCGAAGGCCGTGATCCAGGCTGATCGCCTGGCCGAAGAGCGATTAGTCGACGCGACACCGCGAGTCTAGGTCCCGGCCTGCGTCGGGATGACGGACTTCGGAAGCCGGCGCAGACCCGGTCTCGCGTGCACTCGTGCGCCGCTCAGCGCTTCGAATCCCGCAATGCCTGTTGCTCGCGCAGAGTCAGCGCGACGTTGTTGCGCAGATAGGCCGGTTCGATCTGTTCCGCCGCGATCGCCTCGCCACGCGCGAACGCCTTCGCCGCGAGGTGAGCGACGTCCGCGGCATGCGGCAGCTGCGACGCATCGATCGATGCGAAACGCGCCGCAAGCCGCTGCGACAAGGCATTTTCCGCAGCACCGAATCCGGTGCCCACGCCGAGCCAACCGCCCTCCTCTCCCGGCACGACGACCTCGGCGGGCGCGCTGACGCGCTCCTCACTCAACGCACGTGCGTCGCCTCCTTGCACTTCAAAGGCCGCCGAATACACCTCGCCCATGCGTGCGTCGATCGCGGCGAACACATGCGATGCGCCCTCGCTCGCGGTGTCTGCACGCATCGCCAGCGCAGCGAGCGTCGACACCGGAACGACAGGCCGATCGAGCGCGAGCGCAATCCCTTGCGCCAACGCGATGCCCAACCGCACACCCGTAAAGGCGCCCGGACCACGGCCGACGGCGATCGCATCGAGCTGCGATCGCTTCACGCCTGCCTCGGCGAGCAGTTCCTCGGCCCAGGGCAACGAAAGTTCCGCGTGCCGGCGAGGCGCCAGTTCGAACCGCTCACGCACGTCGCCGTCGATGGACAGCGCGACGGAAAGGGCTTCGGTGGAGGTTTCGAAGGCGAGGAGCTTCATGGGGTTCGGATGGGATTCGCGATTGGAGGAGCGTACCGCTTTTGGCCCGGATGCCCGCGAAAGCCGAGGCCGGGACTACGGCGTCATGTGCCCGTGGGCTGCGTGCCGTCTTCGAAGAACGCCGCCACATCCTCCACGCGGCGCGTCTTCGGCAGCGGCGGCAGCGAGTTGAGGAAGACGCTGCCGTAGGTCTTGCTGGTCAAACGCGGATCGCACAAAACCAGCACGCCGCGATCGTTCTCGTTGCGGATCAGGCGGCCTGCGCCCTGCTTCAGCGCGATCACCGCCTGCGGCAGCTGCTCGTCGCGGAACGGATTGCCGCCGTTGCGGCGGATCGCATCCAGGCGCGCCTCGAACACCGGGTCGTCCGGCGCGGCGAAAGGCAGCTTGTCGATCACTACCACGCTGAGCGCGTCACCAGCGACGTCCACGCCTTCGCGGAAACTCGCCGCGCCCAGCAGCACGCCGTTGCCCGACGCACGGAAGCGCTCGAGGAGCACCGCACGCGGCGCTTCGCCCTGCACGAACAGCGGCCAAGGACCGTCCTTCAGCAATTCGGCCGCCTCGCGCAGCGCGCGATGCGAGGCGAACAACACGAACGCGCGGCCGTTCGATGCTTCGAGCACCGGCCGGACCTTGTCGATCATGCTCTCGTTGTAGTGCCGCACGATCGGCTCGGGCAGACCGCGCGGCAGGTAGCACAGCGCCTGACTTTCCCAATCGAACGGACTGGGCACCAGCAGCGTGTGCGGCGGATCCTCGCCCTTGAGATACAGGCCGAGCTTGATCGCGAAGTGTTCGAAGCGCCCGCCAACGGCGAGCGTGGCGGAGGTGAAGATCCACGCCGCCTGCGAACGCGCGCGATGTTGCGCCAGCGGGCCGGCGACATCCAGCGGCGTGCGGCTCAGGCGGAAGCCGCGCGCGGTGAGTTCGTACCAGAGCACGCTTTCGTCGGCGTGCTTGCGCGACGGCTTGGCATCGCTGTCAGCCGACTCCGACGTTTCGACGGAATCGGCGTTTTCCTCGTCCTCATCTACCGGGACGTCCTCGCCATCGCGCCAACGCTTCAGGCGACCTTCGAATTCCACCGCGCGTGCCGCGCATGCATCGAACCCCGGCGATGCGGACGCATACGGCACGACGGCCGCATGGAACGCGCGCAACGCGGCATCGAGCGCATCGAACGCGGCTTCGACATTGGCGTCCTCGGCCGCACGACGTCGCGTGCCGCGCACGGGCAGTTCGTCCATCGCCGCACGCAGTGCACGCACCCCCTGCTCCAGCGCGCGCGCCGGTTCCTGCACGGCAGCCAGTGCGGAGGGCACCTGCTTGCATTCGGTCAGCGCATCGCGCGCGAGTTCCACCAGCGGCCGTGCGCTGAGCGCTTCGCCGAAGAACTGCGCGGCGAGCTCGGGCAGCTGGTGCGCCTCGTCGACGACGAAGGTCTGCGCGCCCGGCAGTATTTCGCCGAATCCTTCCTGCTTCAGCGCGAGATCGGCGAGCAGGAGGTGGTGGTTGACGACGACCAGGTCGGCGGCCTGCGCACGCTGGCGCGCCTGCACGACGAAGCAGTCGTTGAAGAACGGACACTCGCTGCCGAGGCAGTTTTCGGCGGTGCTGGTGACCATCGGCAGCAGCGGCGAGTCTTCCGGCAGCGCGTCGAGTTCCGCCATGTCGCCCATGCTCGTACGGCCGGACCACGCGACGATGCGCTGGAACTGCGCGGCCATGTCGCGCGAGGTGAACCGCGGCTCGCCCTGCGCCTGCCGCATGCGGTAGTGGCACAGGTAATTCGCGCGACCCTTGAGCAGCGCCGTCTTCAGGCCGACGCCAAGCGCGTCGCGCACGCGCGGCAGGTCGCGATGGTAGAGCTGGTCCTGCAACGCGCGCGTGCCGGTGGAAACGATGGTCTTCTTGCCCGACAGCAGCGCCGGCACGAGGTACGCGAACGTCTTGCCGGTGCCGGTGCCCGCTTCGGCGAGCAGCGTGCCGCGTCGATCCATGGCGTCGGCGACGGCCGCGGCCAGGTCCAGCTGCGCCGGGCGCGAGGAAAACGAGGGGATGTTCTTCGCCAGTTCGCCGCCTTCCGAAAGCGCCTCGCGGCTCGCCTGCGCCAGCCGGCTCGGCACGCGCGCGTCGACGGAGCGCGCCTCGACGGAGCCTGCGTCGGAAGACACGTCGTCGAGGCGGGGTTCGGTTGGCGATGGCGCCGGGGCTTGCATGATCTCGACGGGTTCCTGTGGTGGCGCGCGCGAGGTCCGCGCATCCGGCCATCCCACGTGGCCGCCCCACTCACGACACCTGCCGATCACGGGAATCCGCGGCGATGCCACGGCACGGACCTATTCTAGCCGGCGGCGGGTGGACTCGCCGGGAGGGCGAGGCTCAGTAGCGCGCCGGCGCCGCGACGGTGCAGGCGTCGCGCTCGCGACGCGCGTCGGCGACGGTTTCGCCCGGGACTTCCACTGGCACGGGACGCACCAGCCGCACCTGCGCGATGGTCTCCCAGTGGCGACGGCACAGCGGGCCGACCTTAGAACCGCGCTCGATGCCGAGTTTCGCGTAGCGCTCGGCGCCGGCGAGATCCTTCGCCAGCAGCGCAGCTTCGGCGCGCTCCTGCAGCAGCGCCGGGTCGTCCGGGTTGAGTTGCAGCGCCTGGTCGAGCGCCGCGATGGCCTGCGCGTACTGGCCGGCCTTTTCCAGGCGCTCGGCGTCCTCGCGCAGGTCGTCGACTTGCGGATCGCGGATCGGCTGCACGTCGAGCTCGGTGCTGGCCGCGCCGCCGGCGGCGCGGACCGCGGTGACGGCCGCGGCGCCATCGATGCTCGGTGCCGGTGGGGCCGGCGGCGTGCTGGTGCAGGCGGCCAGGACAGCCAGCGCCAGCGTGGCGAAAGCGATGCGGGGGAGGTACGAATACGTCATTACGGGGTCTCTTGCGGCGGCGCCTGCTCGCGCGGGGCCTCCTCTTCCTTCTTGCCGATGCCGAACCAGTCGCGCCAGCCGCCGCTTTCCTCTTCCACCGGCTCGGGCTGCGGACACGGCGCGTACGCCGGCGCGAAGCCGGACACATACGCGAAACGACGCGCGCCGGGGCAATCGGGGTCGGTCGTGTTGGAGCCGATCGTCCACTGCCAGTCGATGCCCTTGTTGCCCACTTCCAGCGGCGCGGTGGGCAGGCGCGAGAAGATTGCCGACCACACGCGCATCGCGCCGGTGGCGCCGTACAGGCCGGTTTCCTTGTTCTGGTCGTTACCGACCCAGATCACGGCGAGATGGTCGCCCGTCCAGCCGGCGAACCAGCTGTCGCGGCCGTCGTTCGACGTACCGGTCTTGCCTGCCGGCGACAGACGACCCAGGCCGTCGCGCACGAGCTGCGTGCCGGTGCCGTTCGACACGGCCTGCTGCAGCGCGATGGTGATCAGCCGCGCCGCGATGGCGTCGCCTTCCTGCGCGGGCGCGGGTTCCTTGTCGTAGCGATTGAGCGCCTTGCCGTTCGCGTCGAGGACGCCGCGCACGGCATGCAGCGGCTGGATTTCGCCACCCGACGCGAGGAACTGGTACAGCTGCGCCATCGCGTACGGGCTCTGGTCGACCGCGCCGAGGATCAGCGCCGGATTCGGCGTGGCCTCGATGCCGGCGAGCGTGCGGATCAGGCCGGCGATGCGCTCCGGATCGACCTGCATGCCGACGCGGACCGTCGCCTGGTTGTAGGACATCGCCAGCGCATCGATGAGGCGTACCGTGCCGTGGCTGCGGCCGTCGGAGTTGCCCGGATTCCAGTTCTTGTTCTTGCCCAGCGCGACGGTCACCGGCGAGTCGTCGACCCAACTGGCCAGCGAATACTTGCCCGGCTGCGCGAGCGCCAGCAGGTACACGAACGGCTTGAGCAGCGAACCGACGGGACGTTGCGCTTCGACCGCGCGATTGAAGCCGTGCTCGGCGACGCTGCGACTGCCGACGACGGCGACGACGTTGCCGTTGTGCACGTCGGTCACCACCAGCCCGGCCTGGAGCGGCGGACGGCGCTTGCTGTCCAGGCCCTTGAGCGTGCGCGCGACCGCGCCTTCTGCCATCGCCTGCGCCGAGGGCGACATGCCGCTCATCACGCTCAGGCCAGCGCCGGCGAGCGCATCGGCTGGGTAATCGCGCGCCAGCTGGCGCCGGATCAGGTCGATGTACGCGGGGAAGCGATTCGCCGCGATGCTGCCCGGATCGGTGGTGACACCCAGCGGCGCCTTCAGCGCACGCTGGTATTCGGCGTCGCTGATCAGTTTCGTTTCGTGCATCTCGCCGAGCACGAAATTGCGGCGTTCCAGCGCGCGTTCGGGATTGCGGCGCGGGTCGTAGTACGACGGGCCGCGCACGATGCCGATCAGCAGCGCGATCTGTTCGGTGCTCAGGTCCGACAGGTCGCGTCCGAACCAGAATTCCGAGCCGGCCGCGACACCGTGGATGGCCTGCGCGCCGCGCTGGCCGAGGTAGACCTGGTTGAAGTACGCCTCGAGGATCGTGCCCTTGTCGTAGCGCGCTTCGATCAGCAGGGCGTACAGGATCTCCTTGCCCTTCCGGCTGATCGTGCGTTCGCGGCCGATGCCGAGCAGGCCGCTGCGCGCGAGCTGCTGGGTCAGCGTGCTGGCGCCCTGCGTGCTGCCCGTCGCGGTCTTGAAGGCGGCGCGCACCATGCCGCTGACGTCGATGCCGTGGTGGCTGTTGAAGTCGCGGTCTTCCACGGCCTGCAGGCCGGTGACCAGCAGCTCCGGCACCTCGCGCAGGCGCACGAGGCGGCGCTCCTCGTTCTTCTGGCCGTAGAGCGTGGCGATGCGCGCCGGGTCCAGGCGGACGGACTTCAGCGCGCGCCTGGCCGAGGCGTCGCGCACCGAGGCGACCTTGCTGCCGGACAGCGCGACCTCGATGCGCCGCGCGGGCACCTGGCCGTCGACATCCTGAAAACCGCGGCTGGAGATCGTCCAGCGTCCGCCGTTGCGCGCGTAAGTGCCCGGACGCGTTCCATCTCCCTCGTGATAGGCGGCCGCATCCAGTTCGGTCTTCAGCGTGGCCGCGTCGAGCGTGCGCCCCGGGGCCAGTTCCAGCGGACGTGCGTAGACGCGCGTCGGGATCTGCCATTTCAGCTGGCCGAAGCGCTCGCCGACTTCATGGTTCAGGTAGAGGGTGTAGGGAATCAGGAAGCCCAGCCCGAGGCCGACCGCCGCCAGCACCCAGATGACCAGACGCCGACGCCACTGCGGGGTCTCGGGCTGGTCGATGTCGTCGTTGTCGTCTTCGTCGTACTGGATTCGGGCCACGGCATGGGACAATGGCGGGGCTGCGCCCTCGTGCCCGCGAGTCTAGCGCAGGCCACCCGAAGGCATGCCGGGTCGGCTTTTCCGTCTGATCCGCCATACGGAGTTCCTTCAGGTGGCGGGCGCCGCAGCAGAGAGGCGTGCCGGTGTTCATAGGGCCATACGGTGATTGAAGAATTCAGCTGGCGACTCAGGCGTTGGATGCACCAATACCGGCGCGTGCTCGCGAGCCTCCGCCTGCGTGGCTGGGCATCGACTTGGCGGAGGATCGCGCAGGCCCTGGCGCGCCCTCACGCCCCGGGGCCGGACCCGACCGCAACCGGCCACCTGCATTTCGAACCCGGCAATGGGCCACGCATGTTGGTCGTCGATGCCAGCGCCCCCGACCCTACGCGCGACTCCGGCTCGCTGCGCATGCACTCGTTGCTCGAACTGTTGCGGGAAGAAGGCTGGCGCATCGATTTCTTCGCCGACGATGGCGCTGCCGCGCCCGCCGACACGAAGCGTCTGGCGGACATAGGCGTCGCGCTGCGGAACGAAAATATCGTCCGCTGGCTGCGTAGCGAGGGGCGCGAGCTGCATACCGTCCTGCTTTCCCGCGCGCCGATCGCCGACCAGTATCAGGCGCTGGTGCGCAAGCTGGCGCCGACGGCGCGCATCGTATTCGACACGGTCGACCTGCACTTCCTGCGGGAGAAACGTGGTGCCGACCTCATGCAAAGCCCGGCCTTGCGTCGGCATGCCGATGCCACGCTGCGCAGGGAACTGTCGCTCATCCGCGCCAGCGACCTGTGCCTGGTTGTCAGCAGCGAAGAGCAGCGCATTCTGGCCGAACTGGCGCCGCGGAGCCGGGTGGAGCTGCTGAGCAACATCCATCGCGTCCACGGCCGGAACGCCGACTACGAAGAACGACGCGACCTGCTCTTCGTCGGAGGCTTTTCCCACCCGCCGAACTTGGACGCGATGAAGTGGTTCATCGCCGAGGTCCTGCCGATCGTCCGGGAGCGCATCCCTGACGTCTCACTACACATCGTCGGCGACCTTACGCCGCAGGCTTCGGCAGAGCTGCAAGGCACAGGCGTCCGACTGCACGGTCGCGTCGAGAACCTCGACCCTTACATGGACGGCTGTCGGCTCTCCGTCGCCCCCTTGCGTTTCGGTGCGGGCGTCAAGGGAAAGGTGAACATGGCGATGAGCTACGGCCTTCCCGTGGTGCTCACGCCGGTCGCTGCCGAAGGCATGCATCTGACCGACGGCGAGGAAGCCCTCATCGCCGAATCGCCCGAGGACTTCGCCGCTGCGATCCTGCGCGTGTACCGCGAGCCGGCGCTATGGTCGCGTCTGTCGGACGCCGGCCTTCGCAACATCCAGCAGCATTTCTCCGTCGACGTGGCCCGACGCCAGGTCCAACGCCTTTTCGCGCATTGAACGCATGCCAATCGCCCGTCTTAACCAGTGGCTCGGCCGCTACCCCAGCCTGAAGCGCACGCTCGTCCGCATCGTTGCGCGGATTCCCTACCTGGACATGCGCCTGCGCGTTGCCGCGCATGAAGCCCGCCACCGCCCATCGAAGGTGCGCATCGACGCGAATCACCTGCCCGAGGAGGCGACTTTCCTGCATCGGCGCCTGACACGAGCGCAGGCGGGGAAGGCGGACGCATGAAGATCGTCATCGACCTGCAGGGGCTGCAGACCCAGAGCCGCAGGCGCGGCATCGGCCGGTGCACGCGCGACCTGGTGCATGCGTTCCTCGATGCCGCGGCACCGCATCACCAGGTTCATCTGACGCTCGCCGCGCCTCTGGAGGAAACCACCGACGCAGTCATCGCGGAATTTCGCCAGCGCCTTCCGCGCGCACGCATTCACTATCTGCGCCTGCCATTCGATACATCCCAGTATCTGCCCGGCAACCAGTGGCGCCGCGCAGCCGCGTCGCGCCTGATGCGACTGCAACTTGATGCCCTGCAGGCCGATTGGGTGTGGCATTCGAGCGTGTTCGAAGGATACGACGAGGATGCGGTAGTGCCCGACGCCGCGCTGTCGCACGCGGCTACGGCCGCGACGCTCTACGACCTCATCCCTCTCCACGACCCCGACACCCTGCTGTCGAACGCGCACATGCGTCGGTGGTACGAAGCCAACCTCGCGTTCGTGCGTCGCACGGATCTGCTGCTGTCGATCTCCGAGTACACGCGCGCCGACGCCATCGAACGGCTCGGCCTGCCGCCGGAACGGGTCGTCAACATCGGCTGCATCGTGGCGCCGACATTCGCGCCGCTCCCACCCGATTCCCCGATGGTCGCCTACGTACGCGCACGGTTCCGGCTGCCATCGCGTTTCGTGCTGTATTCCGGCGGTTTTGACGCCCGCAAGAATGTCGAGACGCTGATCGCGGCATACGCGAAACTCCCCGCCGCGCTGCGCAGCGAGTGTCCGCTCGTGCTTGCCGGCCATATCCGGGACGAGCGCCGCCGCGAGGTCGTTGCATTGGCCGCGAACGCAGGGCTGCGCGGAAACGAGGCGATCGTTACCGGATCCTTGGCGGACGACGAGCTTATCGGGCTTTACGCCAGCTGCGCGCTGTTCGTGTTTCCCTCTCGACTGGAAGGGTTTGGGCTGCCTCCGGCCGAGGCGATGGCCTGCGGCGCACCCACCCTGGCGAGCCGGGCCACGAGCATCCCCGAGGTTGTCGGCCGAGAGGACACGCTGTTCGATCCGGACGACTCAGCCGGGCTCGCAACGCGCATGCAGCGCGTGCTTGTCGACCCGACCTTCGCGGAGGAGCTACGCCGATACGGGCCTGAACGCGTGCGGCGCTTCCGCGCCGAGAACGTCGCGCAAGCCACGCTCGATGCCTTCGAGCGTCAGGGGCCGCGCGCCGTCTCCTGTGTCGTGGCCGGTCCGGAGGCATCGACCGCCGTCGGCCTGGACGACGTCGCCGTGCTGCCACCCTGGGCGCGCCTGCTCGACCTCAACGGCGCAATGTCGGACCTGCGCTTCCATGTGTTCGACGCAGCATCGACGGAGCGCACGTTCGAAGGCGCCGTGACCGAGCCTGGCATCGTGCTGTTGTCCGCGCACGAACCCGTCGCGACAGAAGCGGATCGTCGGGTCGGCACGTATCTGGGCGGGGGTTACGCGGCCCTCCGGGCAGCCGATTCGGCGAAGGAGCACGATCCGCTAGCTGCGCTGGTGCCGATGTTTCAGGAAGCCGTCGGCGTCGTGACGCAAACCGTGAGCCTTGCCGGTCGCGTGAACATCCTGCTGCGAGCCAGCGGCAGGGCGCCACTTCCAGTCGCAGCGGCCGACGACGTTCCCGACGTCAGTCAATGGTTGGCGGCTTCGCCTGTTGCGAACGAAACCCGTCTGGTGCGCGACATCGCTAACCTGCCCGGCCGTGGCGAAGAGGACGATCTGGCGCAGATCGCCTATGGCGCTTGCGCTTCACGCACATCGACGACGAGTCGCTGGTTCGTCGATGTGACCCGCATTGCCAACGGGGACCTGGGCACCGGCGTGCATCGCGTGGTCCGCAGCGTGCTGGGGAGCTGGCTCGACAGTCCGCCTGCGGGGACCCGCATCGAGCCGGTGCGCTTCGAGGACGGGGAATACCGCTATGCGCGCGCTTACTCCACTGCACTCATGGGGCTGGACACGCTGCCCATCGCGGAGGGCATCGTCCAGCCCCGCCAGGGCGACGTCTTCGTCGGGCTCGACTGGGCTCCGGAGTCGCTGGCCGCGGCAGCCGCCCGCCTGGCGGATTGGCGACGCGGAGGCGTCGAAACGTGCTTCATCGTGCACGACCTGCTGCCTCTCCGCTTTCCGGAGTACTTCCACCCGTACTCATGCGATCTGGCCGAACGAGGACTGCGCGAGATGAGCTTCCTCGCCGACCGCGTCGCGTGCGTGTCCAAGGCGACCGCCCGGGACTACGAGGCCTGGCTGGGTGAAGCCAAACCCCGTCTGCAGTTCGAGCGGCCGCCGATCGTGGAGACGTTCGTGCTCGGTGTGGATCCGCATGTGATCGGCGGCGGAATCCAGGACCTGCGCGAATCGCTTCGCACCGCCGTGGCGCAACGCCCGACGCTGTTGATGGTGGGAACGCTCGAGCCGCGCAAGGGCCATCGCGACGCGCTCGATGCCGCCGATCGCATGTGGGACGCTGGCGTCGACTTCAACCTCGCGATCGTCGGACGCCGGGGCTGGCTGGTGGACGACGTCGTGACCCGCATCGAGCGCCATTCGCGCCGGGGATCGATGCTCCACTGGCATGACGACATTTCCGACCGTGAACTCGGCGCGCTCTATGCGCACAGCACCGCCCTGCTCGCAGCGTCGCTCGGCGAAGGCTACGGCTTGCCCCTGATCGAAGCGGCCAGGCATGGCCTCCCGGTAGTCGCCCGCGACATCGCCGTGTTTCGTGAGGTCATGGCGGCGGACGCCGAATACCTTCCGGACGATCCGTTGCAGTGGGATCCGGTGCTGCGATCCACCTTGGCGAAGGGCCGCCGTGAAACAGGCAAGCGGCGGTGGCCGACCTGGGCCGAAAGCGCGCAAGCCCTGGCGAGCGCCGTTTGCATCGGTCCGATCGACGACTGAAGGCGTCAGTTCGCCGCCGAAGCGGCGCGCAGACGGTCGGCGAATTCGCCCAGTCCGATCGCCTGCGGATCGAGTTCCCGCGCGGCGATGAGCGCGGCCTGCGCCGCGCCGAGTTCGCCCGCACCGAGACGCTCGTCGCCCACCGCGATCCAGCGCTGCGCCAGTCGCCTGCGTGCATCGCGAAGCACGGCGCTCTCGCCTTCCAGCGCGGCGCGCGCATCCAGGCATTCGCGCGCACGACGCAGGCGATTGCCGCGCAATTCGTCTTCGAAACACTGACGTGCGGCGGGAAGCAGCCGCGCCATCGCGCCGCGCACGCGCGGATCCTGCGGTGCGAGCGCCTGTGCCGCGCGCAGCTTGTCGTAGGCGCTTTCGCCCGGCGGCGTGAGCAGGTCCCCGCGCGCTTCGGCCTGCGAGGCATCGGCGAGCAACTGGTCGATGCGGCGCGTACGCTGCGCGGTCGGCTCGCGCTGGCCATAGCGCTGCTGCGTCTGCCGCGCCTGCAGGAGGCGCTGCTCGGCCTGCGCGATGCCCGGCGCGGCCATCGCGATCGCACGCGCGTCGCGCAATGCGGCCTCGGCGTCGTCGAAGCGGAAGTCGGCCGCGTAGCGCTCGCTGCGTTCCGCGTAGGTGTTCGCCACGTGCATGAGGCCGCGTTCGGCGGCCGTGTCGTCGGGCATCGCCGCCAGCGCGGCGAGGTAGCCGTGCAACGCGTCGTCCAGGCGCCCGCGCCGGAGCGCCTGGTCGGCGCGGTTGCGCTGCTCTTCGCCCGCGCGTGCCAGTTGCGCGAGCGCGTCGGGCAAATCGACGTGGCCGGCATCGGCCGCCTGCACGCGGCGAATGCGCGACGAAGCCTCTGCCAGTTCGCCGCGCGAAAGCGACGTTCGCGCCAGCTGGAGCAGGTCGGCCAACGTGTCTTCGCGCCCTTCCAGCGCTTCCACGCGCGAGGGCTGCAGTGCGAGCACTTGCTGGTATAGCGGAAGCGCCGCGTGTTCGTTTCCGTCGAGCTGCCCGGCCAGGCGCGCGGCGGCGGCCTGCGCGAGCAGCGTGTCGACGCCGGCTTCCGCGGCCTCGCGTGCACGCAGGCGTTTTTCGAGGGCGTCGACCTTCGCGCGCGGCACCGCCATGTCGCGCGCAAGCGCGACGAACGAATGCGCCTGCTTGTACTGCCGCGCCGTCATCGCCTTGTCGGCGCGGACAAGCGCGGCCTCGCCGACTTTCGCCAGGCCCTCGCGCGCTTCGGCGCGATCCGGATCACGCGCAAGCGCGGCGGCGTACAGTTCGCGCGCGCCGCGACCGTCCGGTGACGTCAGGCGACCTTGCGCCAATGCGCGTGCTGCGTCGGCCTGGAGCTGCTGCACGCGCGTTTCGGGCCAGAGCATGTCCGACAGCGGCTGGCGCAGCACGAACAGGCCCGCGCCCAACGCCGCGAGCGCGAGCATGGCGACGACCCACGACCATGGGCGCGACGGCTTCGGCGGTTCGGTGATCGGGCGACGGCGACCGGGACCCGCGCGGAAGTCGTCGACTTCCCAGCCACCCATTTCCTCCCGCGGTTCGGCGCCCATCGTCGGCTCGATACGCCCGCGCGCCGGCGCCGCATCGTCGCCGAGCGGGCCGTGCCAAGGGTCCGAGTTGGGGTCACGGGGCGTATTGGAACTCACGGCGCAAGGATAACGCCCGTGCGGTCGTCGGCCCGTCGCGTCCTGTACGCGCGTTCAGCGGCGCTGCGCGTGCTCCACGCCCGGAAGCGCAGACAGCTTGCCCAGCAGCGTGGACAGCTGCCCGTAGTCACCTACGCGAAGGCGCAGCCGCAGGCGGACGCGCGCACCGTTGCGCTCGCTGTCGCTGCGGATGCTGACCACGTGCGCATTGCCCTGCGCGATGAGGTTGGTCACTTCCTTCAGCAGCCACTTGCGGTCCAGCGCCAGCACTTCGACGTCGACCTCGTACCCGCTGCCGGCGCGGCCCCACTCCACCGGCAACACGCGCTGCGGCTGGGCGGCAGCCAGGCGCTCGAAGGCGGTGCAATCGGGGCGATGCACGCTCACGCCGCGGCCGCGGGTGAGATAGCCGACGATCGGCTCGCCCGGCAGCGGCTGGCAGCAACGCGCCAGCTGAACCAGCAGGTTGCCCACGCCTTCGACCGTGAAATCGGTGCTCCGTCGCGGCGTGTGCCGCGGCGGCGGCGGCGTGGTGATGTGCGTGGTCGTCGGAGGCGCGGTGGCAGCGGCCTGTGCGGCTTCGCGGGCGCGTTCGTGCTCCAGGAGCGCGCGACCGACCTGGTGCGGACCGATATCGCCCAGCGCGACCTGCACGTACACCTCGCCGTCGGTGGCGAGGTTGAACTTCTCCCGCGCAGGCGCGAGGTCCGCGCCCAGCAGACCAAGGCGCCGCAGTTCCTTGTCGAGCAGGTCCTTGCCGGCGGTTTCGTTGCGCGCGCGGTCGAGCTTGTGGAACCACGCGCGCACCTTGTCGCGCGACCGTCCGCTCGCGAGGAACCCGTTCGCGGCGACAAGCCAGTCACGGCGCGGCTCGCCCGTCTTGGCGGTGAGGATCTCGACGCGGTCGCCGGTGCGCAGCTTGTGATCCAGCGGCACGATGCGCCCGTCCACCTTCGCGCCGCGGCAGCGATGCCCGACTTCGGTGTGCACGTGATACGCGAAATCCAGCGGCGTGGCGCCGGTGGGCAGGTCGATCACCTCGCCCTTCGGCGTGAGCACGTATATGCGGTCCTCGACCAGTTCGGTGTCGAATTCGCCCGAGAGCGACGCTTCATCGCGCCCCGCTTCGCCGCCGCTTTCCAGCAGGCGGCGCATCCACGCGATCTTGCGATCGAACGCCGCATCGGCGCTGTGGCTGCCGACTTCCTTGTACTTCCAGTGCGCCGCGACGCCGAGTTCGGCCTGCCGGTGCATTTCGTGCGTGCGGATCTGCACTTCCAGCGTCTTGCCTTCCGGGCCGATCACCGCCGTGTGCAGCGAGCGGTAGTCGTTCCGCTTGGGGCGCGCGATGTAGTCGTCGAACTCGCTCGGGATCGGCGTCCACGTCGCGTGCACGACGCCGAGCGCGGCGTAGCAGTCGGCGAGGCTGTCGACCAGCACACGCACGGCGCGCAGGTCGTACAGCTCGCCGATCGGCGCGTTCTTGCGCTGCATCTTCTTCCAGATGCTGTAGATGTGCTTCGGGCGCCCGGCGATGTCCGCCGCCAGCCCCTGCGCGGCCATCGCCTCGCGCAGCGTGCGCTTGACCTGCTCGATGTAGCGCTCGCGATCGGCGCGCTTCTCGTCGAGCAGCCGCGCGATCTGCTGGTAGGTCGCGGGCTCCAGGTAGCGGAACGCCAGGTCTTCCAGTTCCCACTTCAACTGCCAGATGCCCAGCCGGTTGGCGAGCGGCGCGTGGATGTCGCGCGTGAGCATCGCCAGTTCGCGGCGTTCGTCTTCCGGCAGGCGTTCGGCGTGGCGCATGCGTGCCAGTTGGCGCGCGAGCAGGATGGGCACCACGCGAAGGTCGCGGACGATCGCCAGCAGCAGCCGGCGCAGGCCTTCGTTGCCGGCCTGCCCATGGCGCTGGGCGTGCAGCTCCCACACCTGTCCGGCGGCGCGCTGGCCTTCCAGCAGGGGCGCGATGCCGGGGAAATCGCGCTCGATGCGCGGCCGCAGTGCCTGTTCCCAGGCGGGATAGGCGTGAAGGATGGCCGCCGCCGCGGAGTCGCCATCGGCGCCGAGCAGCGCCAGCGCGTCGAGCATGCTCTCGACGACATCCGGCGGATCGCCGCCGTCCATGCCCGCCGTCGCCGCAGCCTGCTGCATCGCGCGGTGCAGCGGCGCGGGAATGCCCGCGCTGGCGGGATGCGCCAGCGCCGGATGTGGCGTGGGAGACGGTGTTGCCATGGCGCGAGGAACGGGCGGACGTGGGGTTCGAGACGCGGGGACGGTCTACACTAGCCCGCAACCGACTGGAGGAACAGCGCATGACCCGCATCGCCACCGCCCGCCTTCTCGCGCTCGCCGCGCTGCTGCCGCTGGCCACCTCGGCCCTGGCGCAGCAGAAGATCGAACAGCAGATGTCCTACGAGCAGTTCAAGGCATCCGGGCTCGACAAGCTGTCCGCGGGCGAACTGGCGAACCTCAATGCGTGGCTGGACGGCAAGCTGGAAGTAGAGACCGCCAAGGCCGCAGAAGGTGCGCGGCAGGAATCGGGCGACGACCGTCGTGGCATGGTCGAGCGCGAATCGCGCGATCCGGTCGTCGCCGCCATCACCGGTGCGTTCGCCGGCTTCGGCAAGGGTCGCCAGTTCACGCTCGACAACGGCCAGGTGTGGCAGCAGATCGACGATGCCTCGCTGAGCGCGAAGCTCGACAACCCGAAGGTGCGCATCACCCCAGGCCTGCTCGGCGGCGCGTGGTACCTCGCAGTCGACGGCTACAACACGCGCGCGAAGGTGCAGCGCGTCAAGTAAGCCGCAACGTGATCGCGCGCCGGACTGGGCGCGACCTGCCCATTCCGCCATGAGATGAACCGATGCGTCGTTGCCTGCTCCTCGCCATCGCGGTACTGCTCGCCCTGCCGGCATCGGCCGGGGAACGCACGTGGGTTCCCATCGAAGAACGCCTGAGCGCGGAGCAACTGCGCGCCACGGGCCTCGACTCGCTTTCGGCCGAACAGCTGGCGCTGCTGAACACGCTGCTCAGCGAGGACCGCGCTGCGGATCTTCGCGCCGCCGACGTGCAGCGCACGCAGGATGAGGTCGGCATGCGTCCCAAGCGGACGCCGGCGCAGACGGTCGTTGCCGTCGTGCCCGGATCCTCGCGCGCGTGGACGCAGGGCCAGACGCTGCTGCTCGACAACGGCCAGCGCTGGCGCGTGGTCGATTCGGGCGTTAATTTCCCGCGTCCGATCACCGATGCGAAGGTGACCATCGCGCCCGGCATGCTCGGTGCGTGGTACCTGCGCATGGACGACAGCACGCCGCCGATCAAGGTGCAGCGCGTCGACTGACGCGCCTCAGCGGCGCAGCTGCGCGAGCCGCTGCGCCAGTTTCTTCGGCGACACGCCGCCGCGCGTGCCCAGTTCCTGCGCGAACAGCGACACGCGCAGTTCTTCCAGATCCCAGCGCAGTGCCTGCCAGTCGGGCGCATCGGCCTCGCCGCTTCGCACGGCTTCGGCCAGCGCATCGGCGAACGGCTTGAGTTCCAGCATGCGCGCCTGATCGCGTACCGGATCGCGCAGCGCGCGTTCGCCACGCAAGGCCAGCGCCTTCAGGTAACGCGGGTACTCGCGCAACGCGTCGGCCGGAACGCTGCGCAGGAAGCCCGGCGGCGTCAGCGTCGCAAGATGCGCGCGCATGTCGTCGAGGTTGCCGCTTGCCCAGCCCATCAGCGGCGATTCGAGCTTCGCACGCGCTTCGGCAACGGCCGCGAGGATCGTCTCCGCCTGCCGGAGCCGTTCCATCGCATCGCCGAAGACCTGCTTGCCGATGGCGTCGCGGCGCGCGGCGAAGGTCGCGGCATCGCGGACATCGCCGACTGCAGCGTCGTCCGTCATCGATGCGAATGCACCATCGACCAGGTCCGCGCGCAGGCGATCGCCTTCCTTCAAGCCGTCCACGCGCGGGGCGGCGGCTTCGATCGAGGCGTAGAGCAACCCCATCTTCGGCGTCACCGGCAGTTGTTTGCGGGCCTGCTTGAGCTTGTCGGCCAACGCGATCGCCAGCAGGCGGCGCACGCCGCGCGGGTGCTCGCGCAGCGCGACGTCGCGTTCGGCGTGCACGCGCAGCGATGCGCTGTCGCCATCGTCGTGCAATGCAGGGTACGCAGGCACTCCGCCGGCGCCGGGCACCGACGCGGGGATCGGTGCATCGGGAAACGTCGTCAGTCCACGCTGCGCCAGTCCGTCGGCCGCCTTCGCCGCGAACGCCGCTGCCGCGCGCTCGCCGAAGCGCGCGCGCAGGTCGTCCAGGTCGCGCGATTCGGCCAGCACGGTCTTGCCGTCGCGATCGAACAGCCGCAGGTTCATGCGCAGGTGCGGTTCCAGCGCGGATTCGTCGAAGTCGGTCGCGGCCACCGCCACGCCGCCGAGCCGGTGCAGGAAACGCGCAAGCTCGCCGGTGATCGTGTCCGCGGACGGCTGCTGGTGCGCTTCATGGAACGCGCGCGCGAAGTCCGGCGCCGGCACGAAGTTGCGGCGGAGCGTCTTGGGCAGCGTCTTGATCAGGGCCGCCGCCTTGTCCCGCACGAAGCCCGGCGCAAGCCACGTCAGGCGCACCGCATCCAGCGCGTTCAGCAGGTGCAGCGGAACGGCGAGCGTCATGCCGTCGTCGGTGGCGCCCGGCTCGAAGCGGTACTTCACTTCCAGACGCACGTTGCCCAGCGCGAGATACGGCGGGAAGCGCACCGCGTCGCTTTCGTCGCCGATCATCAGGTCGGCGAGCGACCATTCCAGCGCGGCCTTCTCGGGCTGCGGCAGCTTGGCGTACCACGCGTCCAGCGCCTGCTCGTTGTGCACGTGCGCAGGCAGGCGGTCGAGGTACCACTGCGCCATCCATTCCTCGTCGACGACCAGGCCGCTGCGACGCTGCTTGGCTTCCTCGTCGCGCGCCTTCGCGAGCGTGGCGAGGTTGCGCGGCAGGAACTGGCTGCGCGTGTTGATCTCGCCCGTCACGAGCGCATCGCGCGCGAATATCGCCCGGCTTTCCTCGGGGAACAGCGCGCCGTAATGCACGGGGCGCTGGGGCGCGAGCACCAGCCCGAACAGGCTGATCTGCTCGCTGCCGATCACGCGGCCCTGCGAACGCGACCAGCGTGGATCGTGCTGGCGCCGTGACAGCAGATGCGACAGTTCGGCGATCGCCCAGTCCGGTTCGATCGCGGCGTTGGTCAGCGCCCAGACGCGTTCGGTGTCGAGCAGCGTCGCCGACAGCACCCACGGAGGTGGTTTCTTCGCCAGCGGCGAGCCGGGGAACAGCTGGAATTTGCGGCCGCGCGGTCCGTCGAAGCCCTTGTCGCTGCGCGTGCCGATCTGCGTCGGCAAGCCGGCGAGCAGCGCCTTGTGCAGCGTGGCGTACGCGGACTGATCCAGCGCGCCATGCTCGTTGAGCGCGGCGCGCGATTCCTTCCACTGGAGTTCCTCCGCCATCAGCTTGAGCTGGCGATGCAGCTCGCGCCACTCGCGCATGCGCAGGAAGCCGAGGAAGTTCTTCTCGCACCAGCCGCGCAGCTTCGACTGTGTCAGTTCCTCGTGCGCGGTGTTGTAGGCGTTCCACAACTTGATGATGCCGACGAACTCCGACTTCGGATCGGCGAACTGCGCGTGCGCGTTGTCGGCGGCGGCGCGCTGGTCTGCGGGACGCTCGCGCGGATCTTGGATCCCGAGGAACGACGCGATGACGAGCATCTCGCGCAGCACGCCATGTTCGTTCGCGGCGACGAGCATGCGCGCGAGCTTCACGTCCACCGGCAGGCGCGACATGAGTTTGCCGATCGGCGTCAGGCGCCGCTGTTCGTCCACCGCGCCGAGTTCGGCGAGCTGCTGCCAGCCGTCGGCGATCGCGCGCGGATCCGGCGGTTCGAGGAACGGGAATTCCTCGATGCGTCCCAGCCCGAGCGACAGCATGCGCAGGATCACGCCGGCCAGCGCGGCGCGGCGGATTTCCGGATCGGTGTAGCGCGGGCGCGATTCGAAATCGGCTTCGGAATACAGGCGATAGCACGTGCCTTCGCTGATGCGTCCGCAACGGCCCTTGCGCTGGTCGGCGCTGGCCTGGCTTACCGGCTCGATGTGCAGGCGATCGAGCTTGCCGCGCGGGCTGTAACGCTTCACGCGCGCCAGGCCCGGATCGACGACGTAGCGGATGCGCGGCACCGTCAGCGACGTTTCGGCGACGTTCGTCGCGAGCACGATGCGGCGCTTCGAGCCGGGATTGAACACGCGGTCCTGGTCGCGCACCGACAGGCGCGCGTACAGCGGCAGCACTTCGGTTTCGCGGTATTTGCGACGTTCCAGCGACAGGTGGGCGTCGCGGATCTCGCGCTCGCCGGGCAGGAAGATCAGCACGTCGCCTCGCGGATCCTCGCGCGTGATCTCGTCGCACGCGGCCACGATGCCGTCGTTGGTGGTGCGATCGCCGTCGTCTTCGCCCTCGCCTTCCAACGGGCGATAACGCACTGACACCGGGTAGCTGCGACCTTCCACGTTCACCACCGGCGCATCGCCGAAATGCGCGGCGAAGCGTTCGGTGTCGATCGTCGCCGAGGTGACGATGACCTTCAGGTCCTTTCGCTTCTGCAACAGCTGCTTGAGGTAGCCGAGCAGGAAGTCGATGTTGAGGCTGCGTTCGTGCGCCTCGTCGATGAGGATGGTGTCGTACTGCGACAGCCAGCGGTCGGACTGGATCTCGGCCAGCAGGATGCCGTCGGTCATGAACTTCACCGCGGTCTGCTCGCCGACGTTCTCGGTGAAGCGCACCTGGTAGCCGACCGCGCCGCCGAGCTGCGTCTGCAGTTC
>Ga0209676_1001571_pt1 | contig 20402 bp, 21 predicted proteins | sample AraplaCvi_mLB_r2_FD_184282 | JGI IMG/M metagenome (GOLD analysis project Ga0209676, IMG submission 184282) | Arabidopsis root microbial communities from North Carolina, USA - plate scrape MF_Cvi_mLB_r2 (SPAdes) (version 2) | ecosystem: Host-associated > Plants > Roots > Endosphere | place: USA... | reverse complement strand
TGATCATGGTGGTGTGGCTGTCGGTGCCGACGACGGTGTCGGGATAGGCGACGGTCTTCTTGCCCTCTTCCAGGGTCCAGACGGTCTGGGCCAGGTTCTCCAGGTTCACCTGGTGGCAGATGCCGGTGCCGGGGGGGACGACGCGGAAATTGTTGAAGGCCGAGGAGCCCCAGCGCAGGAAGTTGTAGCGCTCGATGTTGCGCTCGTACTCGCGCTCGACGTTCTGGCCGAAGGCCTTGGCGTCGCCGAAGTGGTCGACCATGACCGAGTGGTCGATGACCAGATCGACCGGGTTCAGCGGGTTGATCTTGGAGGCGTCGGCGCCGAGGGCGCTCATGGCGTCGCGCATGGCGGCCAGATCGACGACGGCCGGAACGCCGGTGAAGTCCTGCATCAGCACGCGGGCGGGGCGGAAGGCGATCTCGTGCTCGACCGAGCCCTTGTTGTCGATCCAGGCGGCGATAGCCTTGAGGTCGTCCTGGGTGACGGAGACGCCGTCTTCGTTGCGCAGCAGGTTCTCAAGGAGGACCTTCATCGAGCGCGGCAGACGGGAAATCCCGGTCAGACCGGCTTCCTCGGCGGCGGGAAGGCTGTAATAGGCGTATTTCTTGCGCCCGACGGAAAGGTCCTGACGGGTGTTGAGGCTGTCGTTCGACGGCATGGAGAGGCTTCCTCTGGTCAACGCCGCCCGACAATCCGGTTGCACGATCGCGCGATCCACGGCGGGGCGCACAGGTCCCCGACGCGCGCGGCGAACGCCTGCTGCGGCGACGGCGGATATAGCGATGGTTCCGTTGCGCGTCCATGAATCCATGACGCTGGCATGGGTATTGAGAGCGGTTCGCAACTGGCGGTGTGGCCGATGATCGCCGTCCAGGCCCTGACCCTGTCGCGGGGGGAGCGGGTGCTGTTCCGCGACCTGTCGTTTTCGGCCGGGTCCGGAGAGGTTCTGGCCCTGACCGGGGCCAATGGGGCGGGCAAGACCAGCCTGCTGCGCGCCCTCGCCGGCTTCCTGCGCCCGGATGCGGGAACCATCGCCTTCGCCGACGTCGAGGCGGACGAGGCGCGGACGAAACACCTGCACTGGCTGGGCCATCTGGACGGGCTGAAGGGCGCGGGGCGGGCGCGGGATGAACTGACCTTTCAGGCGCGCTGGTTCGGGGCCGACGCCGACGGGATCGCCGCCGCGATCGACGTGCTGGCGTTGGAGCCCTTGCTGGATCTGGAAGTGCGCAAGCTGTCGGCGGGACAGAGGCGGCGGCTGGCCTTCGCCCGGCTGATCGCCGTGCAGCGGCCGATCTGGCTGCTGGACGAGCCGCTGAGCCCGCTGGACGCCCGCTGGCGCGCCGGGCTGGGCGTGCTGATGAAGGCGCATGTGGACCGGGGCGGGACGATCATCGCCGCCGTGCACGATCCGCTGCCGCTGCCCGCGCGGACGCTCGACATCGGAGCGGGCCGGTGAGGGCGCTGATGATCCTGTGGCGGCGCGAGCTGTCGCTGGCCTGGGCGGGCGGGGGCGGACCGCTGCTGGCCTGCGGCTTCTTCCTGTGCCTGACGGTGCTGGTCCCGCTGGCGGCGGGCAATGATCCGGCGGCGCTGAGGCCGCTGGCGGGCGGGATCGCCTGGGTGGCGCTGGCGGTGTCGTCGATCCTCTCCCTCGAACGTCTGTTCGAGCGGGATTTCGAGGACGGGACCCTGGATCTGCTGGCGCTGGGCCCCGCGCCGCTGGAGCTGACCGTGATCGCCAAGGCCAAGGCGCAGTGGTTGGCGGTGGGCTGGCCGCTGGCGCTGACCGCGCCGGTGGCGGCGATCACCCTGGGCCTGCCGCCGTCGCTGGCGCCGCTGACGTTTCTGGCCGCCCTTATCGGCGGGCTGGGCTTCGCCCTGACCGGCGCCCTGGGCGCGGCCATGGCGCTGGGGTCGAAGCGGGGCGGCCTGCTGATCGCCGTGGTGGTCCTGCCGCTGTTCATCCCGCCGGTGGTGTTCGGCGCGGGCGCGCTGGAGCGGGCGGCGAACGGCCTGTCGCCGGCCCCGGCTCTGGCCTTCCTGGTCGCCTATGTCCTGTTCGCCGGCGTGATCACGCCGTTCGCCGGCGCGGCGGCGATCCGCAACGCCCAGGGCTGATCAGTTCTCCGGCAGGGTCCGGACCCAGGCCTGGACCGCCGCGCTGTCGGTCAGGTTTCCGTCGAACAAATGGGACGGCATCTGGGGCTCGTTGTTGCCGCGCTGGCGACCGCGCCAGACCTTCATCGGAATGGCCAGGGCGGCCAGGCCGCTGGGCAGGTCGGCGTCGCGCACGTCCATGTAGACGGTGTCGGCCGAGGTCTCGCGTCCGATCTGGATCGCGCCCGCCGACTTCCATAGGTCGACGGCGTCGAGGCAGGCGGAGCCGCAGCCCGCGTCGGTCAGGACATAGACCGGACCGCGCACCTGCTGGGCCGGAGCGGGACCCTGATCGGTGACGGGGGCGGTCTCCACGGCGTCGCGGAAATAGGGTTTGCCCTCGGCGCGGGCGGCGTTCATCCCGGCCAGGATGTTGCGGGCCCAGCCGATGCGTTCCTCATCCAGACCGGCGGCGGTCCATTCGTCGAAATAGGACTGGATGGCGGCCAGGTTGGCGTCGGAGGCGCGCCATTCGATGGCTTCGATGGGCGGCAGGTTGTGGGCGCGGACCCAGTCCACGCCCCACAGCAGGACGGCGATGTGTTCGCTCCAGTGCGAGGAGCCGCCGCCGTTGCCGCGCAGGTCCAGCACCACATAGGGGGCGGCGCGCAGCTCGGCCTGTCTGGCCTCCATCTCGGCCAGGATGGCGGTCAGCTTGGCGTGAGGCTCGCCGGCGGGGTCGCCGTTGAAGGAGGGCATGGACAGCCACATCGCGCCGTCGTCCAGGGTGGTCATGCCGAACTCGCCGCCGCCGCGCTGGGACAGGGCGGTCCGGCGGGCGGACAGGTCGGCGGTCTCGATACCGCGCCAGTTCAGGGCGTAGGTCGCGGTGCGGCCCCCGGTCTCGAACCGGCACTCGCGCATCTCAGGCGTCCACGGATTGGAGGCGTTCATGAACAGCCAGTCGCCGAACAGGACGTGCTGGGATTCCAGGAACCAGCGGCCCCGGAAGGCGCCGATACGCTGTTCCGCCAACCGGTCGGCCGTGACGCCGTCGCAGTCGATCAGCTTGGCGCCGAGCGGGGGCGTGCTGGCGTCAGTCTCATCGCGGTTGGCCACCACCTGGTCGGCGCCGCGATAGACGGTCAGGAAGCCGGGCCAGCGGGTGGGGAAGCCGGTGGTCTGATCCTTCAGCCCCATCTGCACGTGGCCGTCGTCGAAGCCGGCGACGAAGCCGCGCATGGCCCACCACCAGCCGCCGGCGTCGGTGGTCGTCTCGGCGCGGCGAAGGGCCAGGGCCAGCCCCTCCTCGACCTTGGGGCGGAAGCCGGGGTTCTGGGCGTCATAGGCGCCGGGGTGGCTGTCCAGAATGATGTCGTGGAGCGCTGTCGCGTCCTGGCGCAGGGTCGCGGCCCAGTCGCGCGGCGTGGTGAGGGAGGACGGCGCGGGCGGCGTCTCCTGGGCCATCGCAGGGGCGGCGCACAGGGTCAGCGTCAGGGCGGCGGCGAGCGCGCGAGGCGTCATGGGAGGCTCCGAGTTTCCCAAGCGCTACCGCAGGTCACTGAGCCCGGCCACTTAAGCCTTGGTAATGCGGCTCAGGCCTTCTTGACGAACTCGGTGCGCAGGACGAGGCCGCGCACCTTCTCGACGTTTGCCTCGATCTCGTCGGGGTCGCCGGTCAGGCGGATGTTCTTGACCAGGGTCCCGCGCTTCAGCGTCACCCCGCCCGAGCCCTTGACCTTGAGGTCCTTGATCAGGGTCACGCTGTCGCCGCCGGCCAGGACGTTGCCGTTGGAATCCTTGGTGACGTCGTCGGTCATGGTCAGCCTCTGTCTGCGCGCGACGCTCTAGCACATGGAATCCTGTCGGCCTCAAGTAGCGCGACGCGCGATAGGCCACTAAAGACGCTTTCGATGTTCGGCCTCGCCAATCCTGATCGTTTCGCCCGCTTCACCGCGCCGCTGGTTCCCGTGCTGTGGGGGCTGGCCGCCGTGCTGTTCGCCGTGGGGATCTGGTTCAGCTTCATCGCGCCCGAGGACTACCAGCAGGGCGACGCCGTCCGGATCATGTTCGTGCACGTGCCGGCGGCGTCCGTGGGGCTGATGATCTATGGGGCGCTGGGCGTGTCCAGCTTCTTCGCCCTGGTGTTCCGTCATCCGCTGGCCGATGCGGCCGCCCGCGCCGCGGCCTTGCCTGGGGCCGCCTACACCCTATTGGCGCTGGTGACCGGAAGCATCTGGGGCAAGCCGATGTGGGGGACCTGGTGGGAGTGGGGCGACGCCCGGCTGATGAGCGAGCTGATCCTGCTGCTGTTCTACATCGGCTACATGGCCCTGCGCGCCTCGATCGACGACGAGGCCAAGGCCGCGCGCGCCGCCGCCGTGCTGGGCCTGGTCGGCCTGATCAACCTGCCGATCGTGAAGTTCTCGGTCGACTGGTGGAACACCCTGCACCAGCCCGCTTCACTGCTCCGCGCCGACGGACCGTCGGTGGCGGAGGGGATGCTGGTCCCGCTGCTGGTGATGATGGGGGCCTATCTGGTCTTCTTCCTCGCCGTCTGGATCACCGCCATCCGCACCGAGATCGTCCGTCGTCGGGTGGTGTCCCTGCGCGCCCGCAAGGCTCTGGAGGCCTGACCATGCTCGACTTCGACATGGGCAAATACGCCGTCTACGTCTGGCCCGCCTGGGGGATCAGCGGCGTGGTGCTGGCCGCCCTGGCCGTACGCGCGGTGACCGCCGCCCGCCGCTGGTCGGCGGAGCTGAAGCGGCTGGAGGCTGATCCGAAATGAACCGGTGGTTCGCGGTCGTTCCGCTGGTGGTGCTGGTCGCGCTGGCGGCCCTGTTCGTCGGCTGGTCGCTGAAGCGCGATCCGTCGGTGAAGCCGGACGCCCTGGTCGGCCAGCCGGTGCCCGAGACGGTGCTGCCGATGCTGACCGGCGCCCAGGCCGGGCCGGGCCATGTGGACCTCAAGACCGCCGGCGTCGGCAAGCCGATGCTGATCAATGTCTTCGCCAGCTGGTGCACCCCCTGCCGGGCGGAACACCCCAAGCTGATGGCGCTGAAAGAGCGGGGCGTCGCCGTGGTGGGCGTCGCCTGGAAGGACGATCCGGTGAACACCCGCGCCTTCCTGGACGAGCTGGGCGATCCCTACGCCATGGTGCTGGTGGACCAGCAGGGCCGGGCTGGGCTGGACCTGGGCATCACCGGCGCGCCCGAGACCTTCGCCGTGGACGCCATGGGCAATGTCGTGGCCAAATTCTCCGGGCCGCTGATCAGCGACGCCGAGATCGAGCGGCTGGTCGCCGCCATCCAGGCCCCGCCGCGTCCACTGCCGACCGCGACCACCCGCTAGAACCCTTGCGGGCCGGGCGTTAACCCATTTCCGACGGATTTCATTAACCCTGTCGGCATGAGCGCGATTCGCCCGCCTGTTCCGTCGCCCCTGTTCCCGTCGCAGACGCCGCCGTCTCCGGCCCAGTCGTCGCGCTCGGCCTTCTTCCAGACGGCGCTGCAGGCCGCGACCGCGCCGGCCGTGGCCGCCCCGGCGCCCGCGCCGGCCCCCGTCATCCGCGATATCCCGGTGCGTTCGGTCGCGCCTCGGACCGAGGGCGACGAGACCACGCGCATGGCGCGCCCCGGAAGCCTGCTCGACATTCGGGTCTGACCCGAGTCTGACGCGCCCCTCACGCGAAAATGACCGGCGCTCGCAACAGCGGCGTGATTAAGATGTTCGCATGCGCACCAGGGGGTGGATCCTTCCCGTCGCGGTCGGCCTGACCGCGTTGCTCACGGCGGCCTCCTCGGCCCAGCCGTCGGCGACGCGCGTGCGCCATCGCGAGATGCCCGCCGAGCCGGTGGTGGTCGAACTGTTCACCGCCCAGGGCTGCGCCGGATGCCCGGAGGCCAACGCCCGCGTCGAGGCCGTGGCCGCCGAGCCGGGCGTGATCGCCCTGACCTATGCGGTCGACTACTGGGACTATCTGGGCTGGGCCGACACCTTCGCGCGGCCCGAGTTCGTCCAGCGCCAGCGCGACTATCGCCGGGCCCTGCGCCTGCGCAACGTCTCGACCCCGCAGGTGGTGATCGACGGCCGTCGTCAGGCGCCCGCCAACACCGAGGCGCTGCAGGCCGCCATCGATGAAGAGGCGGCGCGCCGGATCTTCCCGCCAGAGATCGAATTCCGCGAAACCGGCGACCGGGTCGGGGTGGGCTCGGGCCGCGCCCCAACCGGCGGCGCCGATGTGGTGGCGGTCTTCTACACCCCCGGTCCGCAGACGGTGGAGATCGCCTCGGGCGACAATCGCGGCCAGAAGGTGCGGCACATGAATGTCGTCCGCGCCGTGCGGGTGCTGGGTCCCTGGACCGGCCGCGCGGTGCTGTACGCCCTGCCCGACGCGCCTTCGCCGGACCTGGCGGTGGCCATTCTGGTTCAGTCGCGTACCGACCGCCGCATCCTGAACGGGGCGGTTCTGGAGGAGCGCTGACCGGCGCCGTCAGCTTCGGTCAGTATCCCTGTTCTCTCTGACGCCCGCACAGTGCATGATCGGCCCCGAGACATCGTTTGCAGCGATGGGGCGACGGCATTGGGGGATCCGCGCATGATCGGCATGAAGCCTGTGTTGAAGGGGCTGGTGGTCGCCGCCGTCCTGACCGCCGCCGCGGGCGCCGCCGCCTTCGCGCCGGATTCCGAACCCGTCATCACGCCGGAAGCCCGGGGCGTGGCCCAGGCCGTCACCGCCGCCGAACTGGCCGCCTGGGGGCGCGAGCGGGGCGACGCGGGCGCCCTGATCATGGCCGCCCGCCTGCTGTCCGAGGTTCCGGTCCGTCAGGGCGAGGGGCCTGAGCCCATCCTGACCCCCAACCGCCTGCTGGACGAGGCCGCCGCCCTGTCGGCGGGCAACCAGCCGATCATCGACGCCATCGACCGCCTGCGCGAGCCGATGACGCGGGGCGTCCGCTCGTCGCCCTTCGGCGCCGGGCCGGTGTTCACGGTCAAACAGCTTCAGGCCCGCGAGAGCTGGGCCTTTGAGGTCGACGCCCGCGCAGGCGAGGTGCTGCGCGTGGCCGCGATCGGCGACGGCGACACCAATATCGATCTGGCCATCCGCGATCAGCGCGGTGCCGAGGTCTGCCGCGACGGCTTCGGCGACCACTATCCGGTTTGCACCGTCTCCTCGCGCACCGGGGGCAAGATGCGCGTGGCCATCGTCAACCGCGGCGACATCTGGACCAGCATCCAGGTGCTCAGCAACTGATGCGCGGATGGGCGGGGGTCCTGGCGGTCGTCAGCCTGCTGCTCGCGGCGGGGACGGCGCCGGCCGGTCCTGACACGCCCGACAGTCTGCGCGCCGAGGCCTTCGAGGCCGCGCAATGGGCCATCGCCTCCGACGCCGCCGACGCCCTGGCCCGGGTGTCCGCCCGCTTCGCCCAGGGGGATGACGCCCTGGGACAGCTGGCCGAGGAGCGCGAGGCCCTGATCGTCCGCCGCGACCGTCTCGAGAGAGAATTGGAGCGGCACTACGCCTCGACCGATCCGGCCGACCTGACCGCCCGCACCCGCGCCCAGTCGGACTGGGAGGCGGCGACCGCGCGGCTGACAGTCATCGACGCCGACATCGAGGCGCGCTTCCCCGCCTATTCCGAACTGACCAGCCCGCGCGCCCTGTCCATCGCCGAGACCCAGCAGCTGCTACGTCCGGACGAGGGGCTGCTGCTGGTGCTGGTCAATCCCGAGGCGACCTATGTCTGGGCCGTGACGCGCGAGCGGGTGGCCTGGACCCGGTCCGAGGCGCTGGACGAGACGCGGCTGAACGCGGCGGTCGATCAGCTGCGCGCCTCGCTGAGCGCCACCGCCGCGCCGCGCGGGGACGACGTGGACCCGACGATCTTCGCGGGCCGCCAGCCGGCGCCCTTCGACCGGAGCGAAAGCTATCGCCTGTATTCGGAACTGATCCTGCCGGTCGAGGAGACCTTCAAGGACAAGACGACCCTGATCACGGTCACGACGGGCGCCCTGTCGGCCCTGCCGCTGTCGGTGCTGACCACGGCGCCGCCGCAGGGGGCGGACGCCGATCTGGACGCCCTGGCGGCGACGCCCTGGCTGGCCGACCGCTACGCCCTGACCAGCCTGCCGGCGGTGTCCAGCCTGCGCGCCCTGCGCTGTTATCTGGTGGCCGATCCGGCGGCGCGCAGTCCGGGTTGCCCGGCCATGGCGGCCGGGATCGTTCCGCGTGAGCCGCGAGCCTCGCGGCGACTGCGTCTGGCCGCCTTCGGCGCCCCGCTGCTGGCCGGCGCCCCGACCGATCCGACGCGAGGCGCGCCCGCCGCCGATACGGTGATGGACGGGCGGCTGGCGGACGTGCAGCGGCTGAAGGCCCTGCCCTATCTGCGCGGCTCGCGGCTGGAGCTGGAGACGTTGAAGGCCCGCTATCCGGACTCGGTGGTGCGCATCGGGTCGGAGGCGACCGAGCACGCCGTGCGCGCGACCGATTTCGACGCCCTGTCGCGGGCGCGCTTCGTGGTCTTCTCGACCCACGGCCTGATGGCCGGCTCCGCCGCCGCCGAGCCGGGACTGGTCATGACCCCGCCGGACGAGGCGACCGAGGCCGACGACGGCTACCTCAGTGCGTCCGAGGCCGCCCAGCTGAGGCTGGACGCCGAGTTCGTGGTCCTGTCCGCCTGCAACACCGCCGCCTCCGATGGGCGGCCGGGCGGGGAGGGGCTGTCGGGACTGGCGCGAGCCTTCTTCTATGCGGGCGCGCGGTCGGTGATGGTCTCGCACTGGGAGGTGTCGGACGCCGCCACCACGACCCTGATCACCGCCACCTTCGCCGATCTGGACAGCCATGCGCTCGGCGATCCGGGCGTCCGCGCCCGCGCTTTGCAGGCGGGCCAGCGGGCGGTGCGAGCCGAACGGCGCTGGTCGCACCCGGCCTATTGGGCGGCGTTCACGCTCGTCGGCGAGCCGGGCTAGGCTCCAGGGATTAGGGATTGGGGATTAGGGATTAGGAAGCGCAACCGGCGCGGCGCACTCGCTCCAACCTAATCCCCAATCCCTAGTCCCTAATCCCTCTCTTCAGGCGCCCGCCTTCTTCGCATAGCTCCAGGCCGCCTCCGCCAGGAAGGGCACTTGGGCCGCCATGGACTTGGCCTGGGGCGAGGCGGCAGTGCCGTCGCGGACGCGGCCGGCGATGCCCTGGCAGATGGCCGCCAGACGGAACAGGTTGTAGGCGAACAGCCAGTCGAGGTTTTGCGGGCGCTCGCCGCCGGTGCGGGCGACATAACGCTCGACCACTTCGTCCACCGAAGGGATGCCCAAGGCCTCCAGATCCGCGCCGGCCAGACCGTTGCGGACGGTCGCCGGAATGGCCCAGGCGATCAGCAGGTAGGAGAAGTCGGCCATCGGATCGCCGAGGGTGGACAGCTCCCAGTCCAGCACGGCGCGGACCTGAGCCGCATTCGGCGCGAGGATGAGGTTGTCGAGGCGGAAGTCGCCGTGGACGATCCGGGCCGGGCCCTCGGGCGGCAGGGTGGCGGGCAGGAATTCGATCAGCCGGTCCATGGCCGGGATCGGGTCGATCTCGGAGGCGCGGTACTGTTTGGTCCAGCGCCCCACCTGGCGCTCGAAATAGTTGCCCGGCTTGCCGTAGTCGCCCAGGCCGATGGCGGCGGGGTCGAAGCGGTGCAGATCGGCCAGGGCGTCGACCTGGGCGTCGTAGATGGCGCGGCGCTCGGCGGGCTCGAGGCCGGGCAGCTTCAGGTCCCACAGGACCCGGCCCTCGACCTTGTCCATGACGTAGAACATCGAGCCGATGACGGCGTCGTCGGTGCACAGGGCATAGGGCCGGGCGACGGGATAGCCCTGGGCGTGCAAGGCCGAGATGACGGTGAACTCGCGGTCCACGGCGTGGGCGCTGGGCAGCAGGGTTCCGGGCGGCTTGCGGCGCAGGACATAGGTCCGGCCAGGGGTGGACAGCTCATAGGTCGGGTTGGACTGGCCGCCGTTGAACTGGCGGACCGTCAGCGGCCCGGCGTAGCCCTCGACATGGGCGGCCAGCCAGGCGTCCAGCGCGGCCTCGTCCAGGGCGTAGCGAGGATCGACGGCGCGGGTGCCGGAAAAGGTCGCTTGCGGGTCTGTCTGGGTGTCGGTCATTGCGCGGCGATGATGGCGGCCTTGACCGCCCCGCGCCAGCCTTTCAGCAGCCGCTCGCGCTCATCGGCGGCCATGCGGGGGCGCCAGACGGCCGGCGCCTCGGCGGGCGCTGCGTCAAGCGTGTCGATCAGGCCGCACCCGAGCGCCGCCAGCTTGGCCGCGCCCAAGGCCGTCATCTCCTGGAAGGCGGGACGTTCGACCACGACGTCGCAGATGTCGGCCACGAACTGCATGGCGAAGGCGTTGGCCGTGACCCCGCCGTCGACCTTGAGCACCGACAGCTTCGGGGCCCCGTCCTTCTCCAGGGCGTCGAGCAGGTCGCGGGTCTGGTAGGCGAGGGATTCCAGCGCGGCGCGGACCATGTGGGCGGGGCCACTGTCGCGGGTCAGGCCGATGATGGTCCCGCGCGCTTCAGGCTCCCACCAGGGCGCGCCCAGGCCGGTGAAGCCGGGGACCAGATAGACGCCGCCGTTGTCCTTCAGCCCCTGGGCCATGGCCTCGGAGTGGCGGGACTCGGAGATGACCTTCAGCCCGTCGCGCAGCCACTGGATCGCCGAGCCGGCCGAGAAGATGGAGCCCTCCAGGGCATAGGCGGCGGTCCCCCGCGCCTCATAGCCGAGGGTGCCCAGCAGGCGGCCGGTCGAGGGCACGGGCTCGGCGCCGACGTTGGCAACCAGGAAGGCGCCGGTGCCGTAGGTGATCTTGGCGTCCCCGGCGTGCAGAGCTCCATGTCCCACAAGCGCGGCTTGCTGATCCCCCGCCGCGCCGTGGATGGGCAGGGCCGCGCCGAGCAGGGAGGGTTCGGTTTCGCCGAGCAGATCGGCGCAGCCCCGGATTTCAGGCAGTCCCGCCATCGGGACATGGAAGAGATCGGCCAGGTCCGGCCGCCACTGGCGGGTGCGCAGGTCCATCAGACTGGTGCGCGAGGCGTTGGTGGCGTCGGTGACGTGGCTCTGGCCGTTCGTCAGCTTCCAGATCAGCCAGCTTTCGATGGTGCCCAGCTTGACCTCGCCCTTCTCGGCCCGATCGCGCGAACCCGGCACGGCGTCGAGTAGCCAGGCGAATTTCGAGGCGGAGAAATAGGGATCGAGGATCAGGCCGGTGGCCGACTGGACCTCGGGCTCGTGGCCCTCGGCCGCCAGCTTGCCGGTCGCGGCGGCGGTGCGCCGGTCCTGCCAGACGATGGCGCGGTGCAGGGGCTCGCCCGTGGCGACGTCCCAGAGGACGGAGGTCTCGCGTTGGTTGGTGATGCCGATCGCGGCGAACCGCCCGACCCCGCCCGCCTTGCGCACCACCTCGCGGCAGGTCTGCAGGGTCGCGGTCCAGACCTCGGCGGCGTCATGTTCGACCCAGCCGGGCTGGGGGAAATGCTGCTCCAGCTCGATCTGGCTGACCGCCACGGGGCGAAGCGCGCCCGTGTCCGTGCGCTCGAAGGCGATGGCGCGGGTCGAGGTGGTGCCCTGGTCGATGGCGAGGATGAGGCTCTTCATGCCGCGAGGTTAGACCGGGGAGAGGTTCGCACAACCCCGCTCATCCCGGCAAAAGCCGGGACCCAGTCCTGTCCAGCATGACGCCTGTGTTCAGGGGTTGGCGTCCTGCCATAGAGGATGAAACCTTCACCCAAAGCACTGGGTCCCGGCTTTCGCCGGGATGAGCGGAAATATATGAGGTGATCCATGCACACAGCCTCCTTCGAAGGCGTCCGCGACGCCGCCCGCCAACTGCTCGGCCACGCCGTGCGCACGCCCCTGATCGAAAGCCCGATGCTGAATGAGCGGCTGGGCGGACGGGTGCTGCTGAAGGCGGAGAATCTGCAGCAAGCGGGGGCCTTCAAATTCCGGGGCGCCTGGAACCGCATCAGCCGGCTGACGGCCGATGAGCTGAAGCGCGGGGTCGTCGCCTATTCCTCGGGCAACCATGCCCAGGCGGTGGCCTGCGCGGCGAAGATGATGGGGACCAGCGCCATCATCGTCATGCCCGCCGACAGCCCCAAGGTGAAGGTCGAGGGCGTCGTCGCCTTCGGCGGCGAGGTGCGGCTGTATGACCGCTACACCGAGAGCCGGGAAGACATCGGCGAGGAGATCGCCCGCACACGCGGCAGCGTGCTGGTCCGCCCGTTCGACGACCCCTTCGTGATCGAAGGCCAGGGCACGACCGGGCTGGAGATCGTCGAGCAGGCCGAAGCGGCCGGCGCAACGATTGATCAGTTGCTGTGCGGCGCTTCGGGCGGCGGGCTGATCGCCGGGATCAATCTGTCGATGGCGGCGCTGCGGCCGGACGTGCCGGTGATCGGGATCGAGCCGCGCGACTACAATGACACCCAACTGTCGATGGCGGCGGGCGAGCGGCTGACCCATGCCCCGGCCAAGGGCACCATCTGCGACGCCCTGATGACCGACCGGCCGGGCGAGCTGACCTTCCCGATCAACCGCCGGCTGGCGCGGATCGAGACGGTGTCGGACGCCGAGGTGGCCGAGGCCGTGCGCTACGCCTTCCGCGCCCTGAAGCTGGTGGTCGAGCCGGGCGGCGCGGTGTCGCTGGCCGCCCTGCTGTCGGGAAAGGTCGAGGCGAAGGGGCTGACCACCGCCGTCGTCCTGTCCGGCGGCAACGTCGATCCGACCCTGTTCGCCGAGATCATCGAAGGGCGGTTCGAAGGACTGAGCTGAAGCGCCGACATTCGGATTCCGCCGGCAGCCCAGGTTCATCACAAAGGGCACAAAGGAAGAGGCACAAAGGACACGACGGGACCTGAGCGGTCCGGTCGTCCGCGCCTTTCCCTGAACCAAACGCTCAACAAGGATCGCGAAGCGATCAATCCACCCCCACGATCGGCCCCCGGTCTCCCAAGGCCGGCCCCGGCCCCTTCGTGTCCTTTGCGCCCCCTTCGCGCCCTTCGTGATGAACCCGGCCCCACATCGAAGAGGGGTTTCGATAGCGGACTGACCTCGCTAGCGTGACGGGGAACGGAGAGACACACATGCCCACGCCCGCCGACCTGCAGTCGCTCATTGGAACCGAGATCGGGGTGTCCCGCTGGTTCGTGGTGGATCAGGCCAAGATCGACGCCTTCGCCGACACGACGGAAGACTGGCAGTTCATCCATGTGAATCCCGAGCTGGCGAAGCAGACGCCGTTCGGCGGGACGATCGCGCACGGCTTCCTGACCCTGAGCCTGGCCTCGGCCATGTCGTATGACTGCGTGAAGCCGCTGGACGGGGTGGTGATGGGCGTGAACTACGGCTTCGACAAGCTGCGCTTCCTGGCCCCCGTGCCCGCCGGGTCGAAGATCCGTGGCCGATTCAAGCTGCTGTCCGCCGAGGACAAGGGCGGCGGCCGCTGGCTGATCAAGCATGAGCTGACCGTCGAGATCGAGGGCGGCGAGAAGCCGGCCCTGATCGCCGAATGGCTGGGCATGCAGATGGTCGGCGGCTGATCGGAGTGGACGCCGACGCGTTCGTCGGCCGATAAGGACGGTTCGAGGCTCTGTACGGAAACCGCCCTTGCATCACGATCACGGCGTCGTCTTCCTGCTTCTGTCCTATGCCGTGGCCGCGTTGGCCGCCTGGACGGCGCTTGATCTGTTCCAGCGAATCCGGGGCCGCGAAGGTCGTGACCAGATGCCGTGGCTGGCCGCCGCGGCGGTGGCCATGGGCGGCGGCGTCTGGGCGATGCATTTCATCGCCATGCTGGGCTTCGATCCCGGCGCGCCCGTTCGGTACGATCCCGGCCTGACGGTCCTGTCCTTCCTGCTGGCCGTGGCGGGGAGGGCGGGCGCCTTCTTCGCCGCCGCGCAGGAGCGGCTGGGCGCCGGACGCATCCCCGTGGCCGGGGCGGTCATGGGCGGCGCCATCGCCCTGATGCACTACGTCGGCATGAGCGCGATGCGGACCGCCGCGACGGTCGGCTGGCGCGTCGAACTGGTCCTGCTGTCCATCGTGATCGCCATCGCGGCCTCAATCGCCGCCCTGTGGGCCAGCCGCCGCGAGACCTCGACGGTCTGGCGCTTGGCGGCCGCGGCCATCCTGGGCGTCGCCGTGGTCGGCATGCATTACACCGGGATGGCGGCCCTGGATCTGCGGCCGGTGAGCATGGCCCTGAACGAAAGCGGCGCCCCGCCCCTGGCCATCGCCGTCAGCGTGGCGGCGGTCACCGCCGTGATCCTGTTCATCGGTCTGGCCGCCTCGATGGCGGACGAGCGCGCCCGGCTGCTATCGGTTCTGGCCGCCGGGGGCGTCGGCTATTGGGAGGTCAATCCGAAGGACCGCAGCTTCTATCTGTCGGCGCGAGCCCGGGAGCTGCTCGAGCTGGATGTCGATCAGCCGACCGGCGACGTCGTCCGTCCGGACTGGCTGGACGAGACTCATGTCGCGCGCCGCGCGGCGGCGCTGGAGGCCGCGCTCGCGGGCGAGGCCGACTATGACGTGGAATATCCGGTCGCCGCGAGCGGGCGCTGGATCCATTCGCGCGGCAGTCTGATCCGGTCCCGCTCCGGCCGCGCGCTGAAGCTGGCGGGGGTCGTCAACGACAGCACCGACCGCCGCCGCGCCTTCGAGGCGCTGGAGACCAGCGAGCGGCGCCAGAAGCTGCTGATCAACGAACTGAATCACCGGGTGAAGAACACCTTGGCCACCATCCAGTCGATCGCGGCCCTGACCGCGCGGCGGGCGACATCGGTGGCGGAGTTCTCAGCCCTGTTCGAGGCGCGGCTGATGGCCCTGTCCGAAACGCACAACCTGCTGACCGCCTCCGGTTGGGAGCAGGCGACCCTGGAGGATTTACTGGCCAAGGAGTTGCGGCCCTATTCGGCGGACCAGTTCCGGCTGGACGGACCGATGGTCCTGTTCGATCCGCCCCAGGCGTTGTCGATGGGGATGATCCTGCACGAACTGGCCACCAATGCCGCCAAATACGGGGCGCTCAGCGTGGCGGGCGGCAGCGTGGTCATCAGCTGGACCGCGCCGGATACCGACGGCCGGGTGGTGCTGGACTGGATCGAGCGCGACGGGCCGAAGATCACGGTCTCGCCCGAGCGCGTGGGCTTCGGCTCACGTCTGATCGCCACCAGCCTGAAGGGCGATCTGAGCGGCGCGGCGGAGCTGGAATATGCGGCCGGCGGCCTGAAGGCGCGGCTAACGTTCAGGCCCACGCCCGGACGGCGGGACGCCCTTCTGCGGGAGTCCGCGCCGTTGGAAACTTGATCATCGTCCCTACGCCCAGCGCGTCTTTCGGAGCTTTACGGCACAGACCGCAGCGGCGACGGCGCCTGGGGTGGTGCAGAACAGAATCGTCAGCAGGGTGTCGGTGACAGGATCCGCCCAGAGGCCGCCGATCATTGCGCCAGATGCGCCTGTGATGACCGCACCCACTGCGGCGGAGGTGAGGACCCACAAAGCATCGCCCTGAAGCGCGGAGGCGAAGAAATGGCAGATGACGCCGGCGATGGTCGCGGGGACGATCCCGAGGAGGTAGCCGGCGACCAAGGCCAGGGCGACGAAGCCGGCCGCCTCACCAAGGTCTGGAAGGGACCGGTAGCCGGAGGCAATCCCGTTGACGACGAGCGCGACGATGACCACGCCGGTTCCCACCGGCGGTCCGAGGGCCGCGAAGGTGGAAACCGTGCGGCCGAACTGCTCGGAAACCGAAGACCCGCGTTTCATAAAGCCAAGCTAGGCCTCACTGGGATATTGGCCCACGTGACCCGCCGCCGCAGTCACCCCTCGCCCAAACAGCGCAGGGCGACCTCGAGGTTGCGCAGGCCGTCCTCGCCGGTGACCGCCGGGGTCTCGCCGGTGCGGATGGCGTGGGCGAAGGCTTCCAGCTCCTTCTTGAGCGGCTCGTTCGGCCAGCTCATCACGCCGCGGGTCGAATAGCTGCCGTCCGGCTGCTGGCCGAAATATTCGGTGACCTGGCGGGTCATCAGGTCGGCGACCACGAACTTGCCCTTGGTGGCGACCTGCAGGGTGCGGGTCTTGTAGGGCGTGACCCAGTTGGTGGTGATGTGGGCGATGGCGCCGTTGGCCAGCCGGAACTGGAGCAGGGCGGTGTCCTCGCGCTCGGCCTTGGTGCGGGCCAGCTGCGGCTGGACCTCGACGATCTCGCTGTCGGTCAGGTGGCGGATGATGTCGATGTCGTGGACCGCCAGGTCGATGACCACGCCGACCTCGCCCATGCGGGGCGGGAAGGGGCCGACGCGGGTGATCTGGATGGAGATGACGTCCTCGCCCTGGATGGCGCGCTTGACCGCGTCCACCGCCGGGTTGAAGCGCTCGACCTGGCCGACCATCAGCACGCGGTCATTGGCCTTGGCGGCGTCGATCATGCGCTGGGCGTCGGCGACGGTGGCGGCGATGGGCTTTTCGACCAGGACGTGGACGCCCTTCTCGAGCAGGGCCACCGACAGGTCGGCGTGATAGCGGTTGGGCGTGGCGACCACGGCGGCGTCCAGGCCGGCGGCGACAAAGTCCTGAGCGGTCGTGAAGGCCGAGGCGCCGTACAGGCCCGCCACGCCTTCAGCGGTGGCGGCGTCGGGGTCGAAGACGGCGGTCAGGCTGAAGTCACGGATGTCGGTCAGGACGCGGGCGTGGTTGCGGCCCATGACGCCGACGCCGGCGACGCCGACCTTGAGCGGGGTCTGTTGAACGGTCATGCTAATCAGCCCTTGAACGACGCGACGGCGGCGATGATGCGGTCCTGGGTGGCCTCGTCCAGATCGGCGTGCATCGGCAGGCTGAACACGCGGTCCCTCAGACGTTCGGTGTCCGGCAGGCCGCCCGCCCCTTGCGGGAAATGCTTGTAGGCCGGCTGCATGTGCAGCGGCACCGGATAGTAGACGGCGGTCGGAACGCCCTGTTCCTTCAGATGGGCGATCATGGCGTCGCGGTCGTCATGCTCGACCGTGTACTGGGCCCAGTTGGAGATGTTGCCGGCGGGCACGTCCGGCACGGCGGCGACGTGGGGGCGCAGGCCTTCGTTGTAGCGGGCGGCGATGCGGTTGCGCCACTCGATCTCCTCGGCGAAGACCTTCAGCTTCTCGATCAGGACGGCGGCCTGGATGGTGTCCAGGCGGCTGTTCATGCCGATGCGCATGGCCAGGTATTTGGGGTCGTGGTCGAAGGCGTCAGCGCCGGCCGCCAGGTCCTTGGCCACCACCTTGCCGTGGACGCGGTAGGAATCGATCTCCTGCGCCAGGTCGTCGTCGTTGGTCAGGACCGCGCCGCCGTCGCCGTAGCAGCCCAGCGGCTTGGCCGGGAAGAAGCTGGTGGTGGTGACGTCGGCCCACTTCAGCGGATGGTCGCCGTTGATGGTGCAGCCGAAGCCCTGGGCCGAGTCCGAGATCAGCTTCAGGCCATGCTTGTCGCAGATGGCCTTGATGGCCGGATAGTCGGCGGGCTGGCCGAACAGGTCGACGGCGATGACCACGCGCGGGGTCAGGCGGCCCTCGGCCTTGATGCCTTCGATGGCGGCTTCGAGTTTGGCCGGGTCCATGTTGTAGGTGACCGGATCGACATCGACGAAGACCGGCTCGGCATTGGTCCAGGGCACGATCTCGGCGGTCGCCGTGAAGGTGAAGCTGGGGCAGAAGACCGCGTCGCCGGCGCCCACGCCCCAAGCCATCAGCGGCAGGACCAGGGCGTCGGTGCCGTTGGCGCAGCTGAGGGCGTGCTTGGCCTGACCGAAGGCGGCCAGATCGGCCTCGAACTGACGGACCTGCGGACCCATGACCCAGGCGCCGCCGACGACGGCCTCCTGAACGGCGGCTTCGATCTTTCCGGCCAGACGCAGGCGCTGGGCCTGAAGGTCGATGAAGGGAATGGTCATGTCGGAACTCTCCGGTCGCGGACGCGCGGGCGGGGCGGCGCGGATTCAACGCGCCGGTCGGGATGGGCGCTCCCTAACAAATCCGACCGGTTTGCGCCAAACCGCACCGGGTCACATCGGGTGAGGGATTGCAACGAAGCGTGATGGCGCCTATCCCCCAAGCCATGTCGACCGGCCATCCCGCCGTGTTTCTCGACCGCGACGGCGTTCTGATCGAGGACACGGGCTACCCCCACCTGGAATCCCAGCTGCGCATGATGCCCGGCGCGGCCGAGGCGGTGCGGCGGCTGAACCGGCTGGGCTATCTCTGCGTCATCGTGACCAACCAGTCGGGCGTGGCGCGGGGCCTGTTCACCGAACAGCAGATGCACGCCTTCAATGACCTGATCGTGCGCAGACTGGCGCTGGCGGGCGGTCGGATCGGGGCGGTCTATGCCTGTCCCTATCATTCGGAAGGGCGGGTGGAGGCCTACATCCATCCCGACCATCCGGACCGCAAGCCGAACCCCGGCATGATCCTGCGCGCCATCGCCGAACACCATATCGACCCGACCCGCAGCTTCATGATCGGCGACCAGCCGTCGGACATGGAGGCGGCGAAACGCGCCGGCATTCCCGGCTTCCGCTTTGACGGCGGCAATCTGGACGACTTCGTGCGCGAGCTTCTGGGCCACTGAAGCGCATCTGACGGGATCGTCAGGGTTCGACCGGTGTGATTTCGCGCGCCGATGAAATACCATCAGGCCTCGACCCCCGGAGACCGCATGACCCAGCCCTTCGTCGATCGCCGCTGGAACAGCGCCGATGACCTCAGCCTCTACGCCCGCGACTACGCGCCCTCGGGCGGTCAGGCCAAGCTGCCGGTGATCTGCATCCACGGCCTGACCCGCAATTCGAAGGATTTCGAGGTCATCGCCCCGCTGATCGCCCAGAGCGGCCGCCGGGTGCTGGCCATCGACGTGCGCGGGCGCGGCCTGTCGGATGAGGCGCGCGATCCGATGACCTATCAGCCGGCGACCTATGCCCAGGACGTGCTGGCCCTGCTGCAGCAGACGGGGATCGAGCGGGCGGTCTTCGTCGGCACCTCCATGGGCGGGCTGATCACCATGGCCCTGGCCGCGATCCGGTCCAAGGTCATCGCCGCCGCCATCATCAATGACGTCGGGCCGGAGGTGGCCAAGGAAGGGCTGATGCGGATCGCCGCCTATTCCGGCCAGCCGGTGGACACCCCAACCTGGGCCGACGCCGCCGCCTACGCGAAGAAGATCAACGAGGTCGCCTTCCCCCACTATGCCGACGCCGACTGGGACGCCTTCGCCCGCCGCATCTTCCGCGAGGGGACGGAGGGCGCGCCGGTGCTGAACTACGACCCGGACATCGCCGTGCCGTTCAAGGCGGCGGGGGCCAAGGCCCTGGTTCCCAACCTGTGGCCGATGTTCACGCGGCTGACCAAGGGCCGGCAGGTGCTGCTGGTGCGCGGCCAGAACTCCGACCTGCTGAGCGAAGCGATCGCCGCGAAGATGCGCAAGCGCGCGCCGAAGATGGACTTCGTCGAGGTGCCGGGCGTGGGCCACGCGCCGATGCTGGACGAGCCCGAAGCGAAGGCGGCGATCTTCCCGTTCCTGAACGAAGTGCCCTGAAGACAGGCAGTAGGCAGGTAGGCAGTAGGCAATAGGGAGGTTTCGCTTCCCTCGCCGACGACCTGCGATCCTACTGCCTACTGCCTACTGCCTACTGCCTCAGCCCGGGACGTTCGTTTCCAGCTCATCGATCCACACCTTGGCCGTGCCGTCCGACGGTGCGCGCCAGTCGCCGCGGGGGCTGAGGGAGCCGCCGGTCACGACCTTGGGTCCGTTGGGGACGGCCGAGCGCTTGAACTGGCTGGTCTGGAAGAAGCGGTAGAGGAATTTGCGCAGCCAGGCCTTGATGGTCGGCAGGTCGTATTCGACCTTTTCGTCGTCCGGCGTGCCCTCGGGCCACTGGCCGGTGGACGCGTCCTTCCACGCCTGATGGGCCAGGAAGGCGACCTTGGACGGGCTCAGGCCGAAGCGGGTGATGTAGAACAGGAAGAAGTCGTTCAGGGCGTAGGGGCCAACGGTCGCCTCGGTCGACTGGATCTTGCCGTCCTTGGCCGGGACCAGTTCGGGAGAGATTTCGGTGTCCAGGATGGCGTGCAGGATGTCGGCGGTCTCGCCGCCGTGTTCCTTGGCCGCGACCCAGCGGATCAGGTGCCGGATCAGGGTCTTCGCCACGCCGCCGTTGACGTTGTAGTGGCTCATGTGGTCGCCGACGCCGTAGGTGGCCCAGCCCAGCGCCAGCTCCGACAG
>Ga0209676_1001569_pt1 | contig 20433 bp, 16 predicted proteins | sample AraplaCvi_mLB_r2_FD_184282 | JGI IMG/M metagenome (GOLD analysis project Ga0209676, IMG submission 184282) | Arabidopsis root microbial communities from North Carolina, USA - plate scrape MF_Cvi_mLB_r2 (SPAdes) (version 2) | ecosystem: Host-associated > Plants > Roots > Endosphere | place: USA... | reverse complement strand
TCGACGTTGACCACGAGCGCATCGCGATCACCGAAGCCAACAAGCTGGGCATCCCGGTCATCGGCGTTGTCGATACCAACAGCAGCCCGGAAGGCGTTGACTACATCATCCCAGGCAACGATGACGCCATTCGCGCCATCCAGCTGTACATGGGTTCGATGGCTGACGCCGTGATCCGTGGCCGCAACAACGTTGCTGGCGGCACCGAAGTATTCGCTGAAGACGCTCCAGCGCCGGCAGCTGAAGCCTGAGTAACTGACGCTTAGCGTTTACTCAGTACGCAAAAAGGGGGCTAGGCCCCCTTTTTGCCACCTCGAAAATCATTTACCGATGGCGCCCCTGCAGTTCTTGTCATGTGTGGCGGCTATCAAGGGTTTTCGAGAGCGCAGCTCAAGAATTGATCGCCCGTTGAGTCGGGTGGAATGGTTGAAAACCTATCCAAGAGGATTTTGAAAATGGCAGAGATTACTGCAGCGTTGGTTAAAGAACTGCGCGAGCGTACCGGCGAAGGCATGATGGACTGCAAGAAAGCCTTGACCAAGGCTGGCGGCGACATCGAGAAAGCCATTGATGACATGCGTGCTTCGGGCGCCATCAAGGCTGCCAAGAAAGCAGGCAACATCGCTGCTGAAGGCGCCATCGCCATCAAGGACGACGGTAAAGCCGCCGTTCTGCTGGAAGTCAACTCGCAGACCGACTTCCTGGCTCTGCAGGACGACTTCAAGGCATTCGTTGCTGCCAGCGTAGAAAAAGCGTTCGCTGACAAGCTGACCGACGCCGCTCCGCTGATCGAAGCTCAAGAAGCCGATCGTCTGGTTCTGGTTGGTAAAACTGGCGAGAACGTCAACATCCGTCGTCTGGCTCGCGTTGAAGGTGACGTGGTCGGTACTTACCTGCACGGTAACAAGATCGGTGTTGCGGTTGTCCTGAAAGGCGGTTCCGTAGAACTGGCCAAGGACATCGCCATGCACGTGGCTGCAAGCAACCCTGAGTTCCTGCTGCCATCGCAAGTTTCCGCTGAAGCCATCGAACGCGAGAAAGCCGTGTTCCTGCAGCTGAACGAAGACAAGATGAAAGGCAAGCCAGCCGAAATCGTTGAAAAAATGATCGGTGGCCGTATCAGCAAGTTCCTGGCCGAAGCCAGCCTGGTTGAGCAAGCTTTCGTCAAGGATCCAGAAATCACCGTAGGTGCCCTGGCCAAGAAAGGCGGCGCTGAAATCGTTTCGTTCACCCGCTTCGCGGTAGGTGAAGGCATCGAGAAGAAAGAAGACAACTTCGCTGAAGAAGTTGCCGCACAACTGGCTGCTGCCAAGCAACAGTAAGACGGTTTTTCAACTGTCGCCGAAAGAGGCTGCCCGCTCACGCGCGCAGCCTCTTTTCAAATGGGGTAACCAATTTAGTTGGTTGCCTTCGGAACCGGTTTACAAAGTCGTGTTCTGATGGCGCTGTGATAGCGTCAAGCTAGAGTGAACGCAGGCTGCAAACAGCTTGCAGAGAATTTTTAAAATACGCCGCAGGAGAGATTCGCAATGGCTCAGCAGGGCAGTGGTTATCAAGCTCGCTATAAACGCATTCTACTCAAGCTTAGCGGCGAGGCCCTGATGGGCTCGGAAGAGTTCGGGATCGACCCTAAGGTGCTGGATCGCATGGCGCTGGAAGTCGGCCAGCTGGTTGGCATTGGTGTTCAGGTCGGTCTGGTCATCGGCGGTGGCAACCTGTTCCGTGGTGCGGCGCTCAGCGCGGCCGGCATGGATCGGGTGACAGGCGACCACATGGGCATGCTGGCCACTGTGATGAACGGCCTGGCCATGCGCGACGCGCTGGAACGTGCGAATATCTCGGCGATCGTCATGTCGGCCATTTCCATGGTCGGTGTGACCGATCACTATGACCGTCGCAAGGCGATGCGTCATCTGAACTCCAAGGAAGTGGTGATCTTCGCTGCCGGTACCGGCAACCCGTTCTTCACGACCGACTCCGCAGCATGCCTGCGGGCGATCGAGATCGATGCCGACGTCGTGCTCAAGGCAACCAAGGTTGACGGTGTATACACCGCAGACCCATTCAAAGACCCGCATGCCGAGAAGTTCGATCATCTGACCTACGATGAAGTACTGGATCGCAAGCTGGGTGTCATGGATCTGACGGCGATCTGCCTGTGCCGCGACCATAAGATGCCGTTGCGTGTATTCAACATGAACAAGCCCGGCGCCCTGCTGAACATCGTGCATGGCGGCGCTGAAGGAACCCTGATCGAGGAAGGCGAACAATGATCAACGAAATCAAGAAAGACGCTCAAGAGCGCATGAAGAAGTCCCTGGAATCCCTGGCGCATGCATTCAGCCGCATCCGCACCGGCCAGGCTCACCCAAGCATCCTGGCGGGTGTGATGGTGCCTTACTACGGCGCTGACACCCCGATCAACCAGGTGGCCAACGTCACCGTGAAGGATGCTCGCACCCTGCAGGTCGTGGCCTTCGAGCGCAACATGCTGGCGGCGGTGGACAAGGCGATCCAGAGCTCCGGCCTGGGCTTCAACCCGACCAACCTGGGCGAGCTGCTGCTGATCACCATGCCGGCGCTGACCGAAGAAACCCGCAAGGGCTTCACCAAGCAGGCTCGTGAAGCGGCCGAAGACGCCCGTATTGCTGTGCGCAATGTGCGTCGTGACGCGCTGAGCCAGTTCAAGGACCTGGTCAAGGAGAAGGAAATCAGCGAAGACGACGAGCGTCGCGCCGCCGATGAGATCCAGAAGCTGACCGACAAGTTCGTGGCGGAAATCGAAGTCGCTGTGAAGCAAAAAGAAGCGGACCTGATGGCCGTATAAGGGTCAGGACGTTTTCATGGACAAGACCAAGCAGCCTGTACCGTCTTCGGTGCCGCGCCATGTCGCGATCATCATGGATGGGAACAATCGCTGGGCAAAAAAACGCTTTATGCCGGGTGTCGCCGGGCATAAAGCGGGTGTCGATGCTGTTCGTGCGGTGATTGAAGTGTGCGCCGAGGCCAAGGTCGAGGTGCTGACGCTGTTCGCCTTCTCCAGTGAAAACTGGCAGCGGCCGGCCGATGAAGTCAGTGCCTTGATGGACCTGTTCTTCAAGGCATTGCGCCGCGAGGCCAAGCGCCTCAACGAAAACAACATCAGCCTGCGCATAATCGGCGATCGCTCGCGCTTCCATCCCGAGTTGCAAGCGGCGATGCGCGAGGCGGAAGCGATGACCGCGGGGAGTAATCGCTTCATTCTGCAGATCGCCGCCAACTATGGCGGTCAGTGGGATATCGCCCAGGCTGCTCAGCGCTTGGCGCGGGAAGTCCAGGCAGGGCACCTGCGCCCTGACGACATTACCCCCGAGTTGTTGCAAACCTGCCTGGCGACTGGCGACCTGCCGTTGCCGGACCTATGCATCCGTACGGGCGGCGAACACCGCATCAGCAATTTCCTGCTCTGGCAGCTGGCTTATGCCGAGCTGTACTTCTCCGACCTGTTCTGGCCGGACTTCAAACACGATGCCATGCGCGCTGCGCTGGCCGATTACGCTTCTCGCCAGCGCCGCTTCGGTAAAACGAGCGAGCAGGTCGAAGCTGGAGCCCGGGTTTAATGCTCAAACAACGAATCATTACTGCGCTGATCCTGCTGCCGATCGCCTTGTGCGGTTTTTTCCTGCTCGAAGGTTCCGCCTTCGCCCTGTTTATCGGGCTGGTGGTGACCCTAGGGGCCTGGGAGTGGGCGCGCCTGGCGGGTTTCGAGGCTCAGCCGACCCGTATTGCCTATGCAGTAGTGGTCGCTGCGCTGTTGTTCCTGATGCAGCTGTTGCCGGGTATCGCGCCTTGGGTGCTTGGTGCCGCGGTGCTCTGGTGGGGGCTGGCGACTTTCCTGGTGCTCACCTATCCGCGCACCAGCGAGCATTGGGCCGGTGCCGCGGCCAAGCTGGTGATCGGTCTGCTGATTCTGCTGCCGGCCTGGCAAGGCCTGGTCTTCATCAAACAGCAGCCTTTGGGTAACTGGTTGATCATGGCGGTGATGGTGCTGGTCTGGGGCGCAGATATCGGTGCCTACTTCTCCGGCAAGGCCTTCGGCAAGCGCAAGCTGGCGCCGCAGGTCAGCCCGGGCAAGAGCTGGGAAGGGGTGTACGGCGGTCTGCTGCTGAGCCTGGTGATCGCTGCAGTGGTCGGTCTGGTTGCAGGCTGGTCCGTCGGGCAGATCATCCTTGGCTTGCTCGGAGCGGCTATCGTGGTGTTCATCTCGGTGGTCGGCGACCTGACTGAAAGCATGTTCAAGCGCCAGGCCGGGATCAAGGACAGCAGTAACCTGCTGCCGGGTCATGGTGGCGTGCTTGATCGTATCGACAGCCTGACTGCGGCCATTCCGGTGTTCGCCGTGTTGTTGTGGATGGCTGCATTGTGAGTCGCCCACAGCAGATTGCGGTTCTCGGGGCCACCGGCTCTATCGGCCTCAGCACCCTGGACGTCATTGCCCGTCATCCCGAGCGTTATCAGGTCTTCGCCCTGAGCGGTTTCAGTCGTCTGGCCGAGCTGCTGGCGCTGTGTATTCGTCACGCTCCCCGCTTTGCCGTCGTCCCGCATATCGCTGCCGCGCGCAGCCTGCAGGAAGACTTGCGCAATGCCGGCTCGAGCACCCGTGTACTGGTGGGTGAGGAGGGCTTGTGTGAAGTGGCGTCCAACCCTGAAGTCGACGCGGTCATGGCGGCTATCGTCGGTGCCGCGGGCTTGCGTCCGACCCTGGCTGCCGTCGAGGCTGGCAAGAAAATTCTCCTGGCCAATAAAGAAGCACTGGTCATGTCCGGCGCGCTGTTCATGCAGGCGGTGGGCAAGAGTGGGTCGGTATTGCTGCCCATCGACAGTGAGCACAACGCCATCTTCCAGTGCATGCCCGCGGACTTTTCCCGTGGGTTGAGCCATGTGGGGGTGCGGCGCATTTTGCTGACTGCATCCGGTGGCCCGTTCCGGCAAACGCCGTTGGCCGATCTGGAGCAGGTAACGCCCGAGCAGGCGTGTGCCCACCCCAACTGGTCGATGGGGCGCAAGATTTCCGTCGATTCGGCCAGCATGATGAATAAAGGCCTTGAACTGATCGAGGCGTGCTGGCTGTTCGATGCCAAGCCTGCCCAGGTCGAGGTGGTGATTCATCCGCAAAGCGTGATTCACTCGCTCGTCGACTATGTGGACGGTTCGGTGCTGGCCCAGTTGGGTAACCCGGATATGCGCACGCCGATCGCCAATGCCCTGGCCTGGCCGGAGCGGATCGACTCGGGCGTGCCGCCGCTGGATCTGTTCGCCGTGGCGCGCCTGGATTTCCAGGCGCCGGATGAAGAGCGGTTCCCGTGCTTGCGCCTGGCGCGCCAGGCCGCCGAGGCCGGTAACAGCGCTCCGGCCATGTTGAATGCCGCCAACGAGGTAGCTGTTGCCGCGTTTCTCGAACGGCGCATCCGCTACCCCGAGATCGCGAGTATCATCGAAGAAGTTTTAAGCCTTGAACCGGTTGTCGCAGTCGATGAGCTGAGCGCCGTGTTCGCGGCGGACGCCAAAGCCCGTGCCCTGGCTGAGCAGTGGCTGGGTCGCAACGGCCGGTAACGTTGCGACAAGCCCGAGCGTATCGGTACTGGATAGGATTGCGGAGAAAGTAGATGAGCGCGCTCTATATGATTGTCGGCACCCTGATCGCCCTGGGTGTGCTGGTCACCTTCCATGAATTCGGTCACTTCTGGGTGGCGCGTCGTTGCGGCGTCAAGGTTCTGCGTTTCTCCGTGGGCTTCGGCATGCCGCTGCTGCGTTGGTATGACCGGCAAGGTACCGAATTCGTGATTGCCGCCATTCCGCTGGGTGGCTACGTGAAGATGCTCGACGAGCGCGAAGGCGAGGTGCCCGTCGATCAGCTCGATCAATCGTTCAATCGCAAGTCGGTGCGCCAGCGTATCGCTATCGTTGCCGCCGGTCCTGTCGCCAACTTCCTGCTGGCACTGGTGTTCTTCTGGGGGCTGGCGATGCTCGGTACCGAGCAGGTGCGTCCGGTCATCGGCAGTGTCGAGTCTGGGAGCATTGCCGCCAAGGCTGGCCTGAGCTCTGGCCAGGAAATTGTTGCCATCGATGGCGAGCCCACCGTGGGCTGGTCGGCGGTCAACCTGCAGCTGATCCGGCGTCTGGGCGAAAGCGGTACCTTGCAGTTGCTGGTTCGCGAGCAGGGTTCGACCGCCGATTCGCCACGCGAGTTGGTGCTCGACAACTGGCTCAAGGGTACCGATGAACCTGATCCTATTCGTTCCCTGGGGATTCGCCCCTGGCGTCCGGCGCTCGCCCCCGTTCTGGCCGAACTCGATCCGAAAGGCCCGGCCCAGGCGGCTGGCCTGAAAACCGGCGATCGCTTGCTGGCGCTGGATGGTCAGGCGCTGACCGATTGGCAGCAGGTCGTCGACTGGGTGCGTGTACGTCCTGATACCAAAATTGTGCTGCACGTCGAGCGTGATGGTGCTCAAATCGACGTCCCGGTGACCTTGGCCGCACGCGGTAAAGAGAAGGTCGCCAGTGGTTATCTGGGGGCTGGGGTGAAGGCGGTCGATTGGCCGCCGGAAATGCTTCGCGAGGTCAGTTATGGTCCGCTGGCTGCCATTGGGGAAGGTGCCCGGCGTACTTGGACCATGAGCGTGCTGACCCTCGACTCACTGAAGAAAATGTTGTTCGGCGAGCTCTCGGTAAAAAACTTGAGTGGACCGATAACCATTGCTAAAGTGGCGGGCGCTTCTGCCCAGTCGGGCGTTGCTGATTTCTTGAATTTCCTTGCTTATCTGAGTATTAGCCTAGGGGTTCTGAACTTGCTGCCCATTCCTGTACTGGATGGGGGGCATCTGTTGTTTTATCTGATCGAGTGGGCGCGTGGTCGTCCCTTGTCGGATCGGGTGCAAGGTTGGGGGATACAGATCGGTATCAGCTTGGTGGTCGGGGTGATGTTGCTTGCCTTGGTCAACGATCTGGGTCGTCTGTAACGCTTCGCTGAATTGCGAATCTGCCGCATTTTGCGGCAGTTTCTTTATTGCCAGTTGGAATAAGAAAGGACTTCATGAAACGTCTGCTGCTAACTGCGGTTCTCTCCGTATTGATGATCGCCGAAGTTCACGCCGAGTCCTTCACTATCTCCGATATCCGCGTCAACGGCCTCCAGCGGGTCTCCGCGGGTAGCGTCTTTGGGGCCTTGCCGTTGAACGTCGGTGAGCAGGCGGACGATCGTCGCCTCGTGGAATCCACTCGTGCGCTGTTCAAAACCGGCTTCTTTCAAGATATCCAGCTGGGCCGCGATGGCAATGTCCTGGTCATCACGGTAGTCGAACGTCCATCCGTCGCCAGTATCGAAATCGAAGGCAACAAGGCGATTTCCACTGAAGACCTGATGAAAGGCCTCAAGCAGTCCGGTCTCGCGGAAGGCGAGATCTTCCAGCGTGCGACCCTTGAAGGTGTTCGTAACGAACTGCAGCGCCAATATGTCGCTCAGGGCCGTTACTCGGCCACCGTCGATACCGAAGTGGTCCCGCAGCCGCGCAACCGTGTGGCGTTGAAGGTCAATATCAACGAAGGCACCGTAGCGGCCATCCAGCACATCAACGTCGTGGGCAATACCGTATTCCCGGACGAAGACCTGGTTGATCTGTTCGAACTGAAAACCACCAACTGGCTGTCGTTCTTCAAGAACGATGACAAGTATGCCCGTGAGAAGCTGTCCGGTGACCTGGAGCGCCTGCGTTCCTACTACCTGGACCGTGGCTATATCAACATGGATATCGCTTCGACCCAGGTTTCGATCACCCCGGACAAGAAACACGTCTACATCACCGTGAACGTCAACGAAGGCGAGAAGTACAGCGTTCGTGACGTGAAGCTCAGCGGTGACCTGAAAGTGCCTGAAGACCAGGTCAAGTCGCTGTTGCTGGTCGAGAAGGGCCAGGTGTTCTCGCGTAAATTGATGACTACCACTTCCGAACTGATCACCCGTCGCCTGGGCAACGAAGGTTATACCTTCGCCAACGTCAACGGCGTTCCGCAGCCTCACGACGAGGACCACACGGTCGATATCACTTTCGTGGTCGATCCTGGCAAGCGTGCCTACGTGAACCGCATCAACTTCCGCGGCAACACCAAGTCCGAAGACGAAGTGCTGCGTCGCGAAATGCGTCAGATGGAAGGCGGCTGGGCCTCGACCTACCTGATCGACCAGTCCAAGACCCGTCTGGAGCGCCTGGGCTTCTTCAAGGAAGTCAACGTCGAAACCCCGGCCGTGCCAGGTGTCGACGACCAGGTCGACGTCAACTACGCAGTAGAAGAGCAGGCTTCCGGTTCGATTACCGCCAGCGTCGGTTTCGCCCAGAGCGCCGGTCTGATCCTCGGTGGTTCGATCACCCAGAACAACTTCCTGGGTACCGGTAACAAGGTCAGCATCGGCCTGACCCGCAGCGAATACCAAAGCCGTTACAACTTCGGTTATGTCGACCCCTACTGGACTGCCGATGGCGTGAGCCTGGGTTACAACGCGTTCTATCGCACCACCGACTACGACGACCTCGATGTCGACGTGGCGAGCTATGCGGTAGACAGCCTGGGTGCCGGCGTCAGCGTTGGTTACCCGATCAGCGAGACTTCGCGTCTGACCTTCGGCCTGACCGCGCAGCAAGACAAGATCAAGACCGGTCGTTATACCGTCGACGAAATCTTCGACTTCGTTAACCGCGAAGGCGACAACTACCTGAACTTCAAGGCTTCGGCGGGCTGGTCCGAGTCGACCCTGAACAAAGGTGTCCTGGCGACCCGTGGTCATTCCCAGAGCCTGGTGCTGGAAGCCACCACTCCAGGTAGCGACCTGTCGTTCTTCAAACTCGACTACCGCGGCCAGTTGTTCCAGCCGCTGACCGATACCTACACCATGCGCCTGCACACTGAGCTGGGTTATGGCGACGGTTATGGTTCGACCGACGGCTTGCCGTTCTATGAAAACTACTATGCTGGTGGTTTCAACTCGGTTCGTGGTTTCAAGGACAGCACCTTGGGTCCTCGCAGTACTCCGAGTCGTGGTGTAGGTGCGACGGGCAACGCCGGTACCTCGCTTGACCCGGACCAGGATGCCCTGCCATTCGGTGGCAACGTGCTGATCCAGGGTGGTGTCGAGGTGTTGTTCCCGATGCCGTTCGTCAAGGATCAACGTTCGCTGCGGACTTCCGTGTTCTGGGATGTGGGTAACGTATTCGACTCCAAGTGCGAGAAGACCACCAACACCAACGGCACACCGTCCAATACACAGTGTAACGACATCAGCCTGAGCAATCTGGCCAGTTCCGTGGGTGTCGGTGTGACATGGGTAACCGCTCTGGGCCCGCTGAGCTTTGCTCTGGCGATGCCGATCAAGAAACCTGACGACGCTGAAACCCAGGTGTTCCAATTCTCCCTCGGCCAGACTTTCTAAGAGCCTGACCCAAGATAACGACAATGGATTTTGTAGGAGTGCATCGTGCGTAAGTTGACTCAATTGGTTCTCCTGGCGACTGTCCTGGTAGCAGGTCCGGCCTTCGCCGACATGAAAATCGCCGTACTGAACTATCAGATGGCACTGCTGGAATCCGATGCTGCGAAGAAATACGCAGTGGATGCCGAGAAGAAGTTCGGCCCGCAGTTGAACAAGCTGAAAACCCTGGAAAGCAGCGCCAAGGGCATCCAGGATCGTCTGGTTGCCGGTGGCGACAAGATGCAGCAGGGCGAGCGTGAGCGCCTGGAGCTCGAATTCAAGCAGAAAGCCCGTGACTTCCAGTTCCAGTCCAAGGAACTGAACGAAGCCAAGGCCGTTGCCGATCGTGAAATGCTCAAGCAACTGAAGCCGAAGCTCGACAGCGCCGTGGAAGAAGTCATCAAGAAAGGTGGTTTTGACCTGGTGTTCGAGCGTGGTGCAGTGATTGATGTCAAACCTCAGTACGACATCACTCGCCAGGTTATCGAGCGCATGAATCAGCTGAAGTAACCCATGACAGCGACTATAAAGCTCGGCCAGCTGGCCGAGTTCCTCGGAGCGACCCTGCGTGGCTCCGCAGAGAAAGAAATCACTGGGCTAGCCACCTTGCAGGAGGCTGGCCCAGCTCAGTTGAGCTTTTTGGCAAATCCCCAATACCGTAAGTATCTGGCTGACAGTCAGGCAGGCGCCGTGCTGCTGAAAGCGGCGGATGCCGAGGGTTATGCCGGTGATGCCTTGGTCGTGGCCGATCCCTACGTGTCGTACGCACGGATTTCCCACCTGTTCGATCCCAAGCCCAAGGCCGCTGCCGGTATTCATCCGACTGCGATCATTGCCGAGGACGCTGTGGTCGACGCAACTGCCAGTATTGGCGCGTTTGCGGTCATCGAGAGCGGTGCGCAAATCGCCACGGGTGTCACGATCGGTGCTCATTGTTTTATCGGTGCCCGTTGCCAGATTGGCGAGGGTGGCTGGCTGGCTCCACGTGTGACGCTTTACCACGATGTGCGTATCGGCAAGCGTGTGGTCATTCAGTCCGGTGCGGTACTGGGCGGCGAAGGTTTCGGTTTCGCCAACGAGAAAGGCATCTGGCAGAAGATCGCGCAGGTTGGTGGCGTCACCATTGGCGATGATGTCGAGATCGGCGTGAATACCGCTATCGATCGCGGTGCGCTGGCCGATACCGTCATTGGCAATGGCGTGAAGCTGGATAACCAGATTCAGATCGCCCACAACGTCCAGGTCGGTGATCACACCGCCATGGCGGCCTGTGTCGGTATTTCCGGCAGCACCCGGATCGGCAAGCACTGCATGCTCGCCGGCGGTGTCGGGCTGGTTGGCCACATCGATATTTGCGACAACGTTTTCCTGACCGGGATGACCATGGTGACCCACTCGATTACCGAGCCGGGCTCCTACTCTTCCGGTACAGCCATGCAGCCTGCTGCCGAGTGGCGCAAAAGCGCGGCACGCATCCGTCAGCTCGATGATCTCGCGCGACGTCTGCGACAACTGGAAAAGCGCGTAGGGGACGTGACCCCCGACGGTAAAGCTTCATCAGATGGCTGATACCATTTCCATATCAAGTGTGCACAGCCGTTAGACTGCCTCCTTGATTTGCTAGAGGAGTGTGCGTTAGTCGCGCGCTCCCAATCTTTACTACAGGCTTCCCCCCGAAATGATGGACATCAACGAGATTCGCGAATACCTGCCTCACCGTTACCCGTTCCTGTTGGTGGACCGGGTAGTGGACCTGGATGTTGAGGGCAAGTGCATTCGTGCCTACAAGAATGTCAGCATCAACGAACCTTTCTTCAATGGTCACTTCCCTGCGCATCCAATCATGCCGGGCGTGCTGATCATCGAAGCCATGGCTCAGGCTGCGGGCATTCTTGGTTTCAAGATGCTGGACGTGAAGCCGGCCGATGGCACCCTCTATTACTTCGTCGGTTCCGACAAGCTGCGCTTCCGCCAGCCGGTATTGCCGGGTGACCAGTTGATCCTGGAAGCCAAGTTCATCAGTTGCAAGCGCCAGATCTGGAAATTCGAATGCCAGGCTTCGGTCGACGGCAAGCCAGTCTGCTCCGCTGAAATCATCTGTGCGGAACGCAAACTATGAGTTTGATTGACCCTCGCGCAATCATCGATCCGACGGCCATTCTGGCCGACGACGTTGAGGTTGGCCCGTGGTCGATCGTTGGCGCCGGTGTGGAAATCGGCGAGGGTACGGTGATCGGGCCGCATGTGGTGCTCAAAGGCCCGACCCGGATCGGTAAGCACAATCGTATCTACCAGTTCTCCTCGGTAGGCGAAGACACTCCCGATCTGAAATACAAAGGCGAGGAAACCCGCCTGGTGATTGGCGACCACAACGTCATTCGTGAAGGCGTGACCATTCATCGCGGCACTGTCCAGGATCGTTCCGAGACCACTCTCGGCGATCACAACCTGGTCATGGCATACGCCCATATCGGTCACGACAGCGTGATCGGCAACCATTGCATCCTGGTCAACAACACGGCGTTGGCCGGTCATGTGCATGTGGACGACTGGGCGATCCTGTCCGGTTTCACCCTGGTTCACCAGTATTGCCATATCGGCGCCCACAGCTTTTCCGGCATGGGGACGGCGATCGGCAAGGATGTTCCGGCCTTTGTCACAGTGTTCGGCAATCCGGCCGAGGCGCGCAGCATGAACTTCGAAGGCATGCGCCGTCGTGGTTTCAGCGAAGATGCGATTCACGCCCTGCGTCGAGCCTATAAAGTGGTGTATCGCCAGGGCTTGACCGTCGATCAGGCGCTCGTCGAGCTGGCAGAAGCTGCTGCACAATTTCCCGAAGTCGCGGTATTTCGTGACTCGATCCAGTCTTCGACTCGCGGCATCACCCGTTAATCATGAGCAAACTGCGTATTGCGCTGGTGGCTGGCGAAGCTTCCGGCGACATTCTTGGCGCCGGTTTGATGCGCGCGCTCAAGGCCCAGCATCCTGCCGTTGAGTTCATCGGTGTCGGTGGCCCGCTGATGCAGGCCGAAGGGCTGGTTTCCTATTTCCCGATGGAACGCCTGGCGGTCATGGGGCTGGTGGAGGTCCTGGGACGCTTGCGCGAACTGCTGGCCCGGCGCAAGAAGCTGGTGCAGACCCTGATCGCCGAAAAGCCGGATGTGTTCATCGGCATTGACGCCCCCGATTTCAACCTGAACATCGAACTCCAGTTACGCCAGGCCGGTATCAAGACCGTGCACTACGTCAGCCCTTCGGTCTGGGCCTGGCGGCAAAAGCGTGTGCTGAAGATCCGCGAAGGTTGCGACCTGATGCTGACGCTGTTCCCGTTCGAAGCCAAATTCTATGAAGAGAAGGGCGTGCCGGTGCGGTTCGTCGGGCACTCCCTGGCCGATGCCATTCCTCTGGAGGCCGATCGGGCCGCGGCTCGCGCTGAGCTGGGCCTGCCTGATGGACCGCTGGTGGCCCTGATGCCGGGCAGCCGTGGCGGCGAAGTCGGGCGCCTCGGGGCCTTGTTCCTCGACGCGGCACAACGTCTGCGCGCCTTGCGTCCAGGGGTGCGTTTCGTCATGCCTTGCGCGAGCCCCGAGCGGCGTACTCAGCTGGAAGAGCTGCTGGCCGGTCGCGACCTGCCGCTGACCCTGCTCAACGGCCAGTCGCATCAGGCGCTGGCGGCTTGCGATGCGGTATTGATCGCTTCCGGCACCGCGACCCTTGAGGCGCTGCTGTACAAGCGCCCGATGGTCGTCGCCTATCGCCTGGCGCCGCTGACCTTCTGGATTCTCAAGCGCATGGTCAAGAGCCCTTATATTTCCCTGCCGAACCTGCTGGCCCAGCGCCTGCTGGTTCCCGAGCTGCTGCAGGATGACGCGACTGCAGAGGCCCTGGCCCAGACCCTGTCGCCTTTGATCGAAGACGGCCAGGAGCAGACCCGCGGTTTTGACGAGATCCATCGCACCTTGCGCCGGGATGCCTCCAACCAGGCGGCTGAAGCGGTGTTGAACCTGATTGGCAAACCGGCATGAGTAACGAAAAGATGCAGATGGGACTGGATTTCTCGCTGGTAGCCGATGCTGAAGACCTGGTGGCCGGTGTCGACGAAGTAGGGCGCGGCCCGTTGTGCGGCGCGGTGGTCACGGCCGCGGTCATCCTCGATCCGAGCCGGCCGATTCTCGGCCTGAACGATTCTAAGAAGCTCACCGAGGCCCGCCGCGAAAAACTCTACGACGAGATTTGTGAGAAGGCCCTGAGCTGGTGCATTGCCCGCGCCGAAGTCGAGGAAATCGACGAATTGAATATCCTGCATGCCACCATGCTGGCCATGCAGCGGGCGGTAGAAGGGCTGAGCGTGACCCCGAAACTGGCAATGATCGACGGTAATCGTTGCCCGAAACTGTCGATGCCTGCCGAGGCCGTGGTCCAAGGCGATAGCAAGGTGCCGGCGATCGCCGCGGCGTCGATTCTGGCCAAGGTCAGCCGGGATCGCGAGATGGCGGCGTTCGAGCTGATCTACCCAGGCTATGGCATCGGCGGGCACAAGGGCTACCCGACGCCCGTTCATCTGGAAGCGCTGGCCCGCCTGGGGCCAACACCGATTCACCGGCGTTCGTTCGCGCCGGTACGCCAAGCCTACGAAGCCCGTGAGAACCTGGGCGAGATTCAGTCCTGAGGCTGATGTTTTAGCGAAGGCCCGGTACAATCCGGGCCTTGTTGTTTTTGTGCTCATTACAGGATCACTATGCCGGCTTCATTCGTTCATCTACGCCTGCACACTGAATATTCCCTGGTTGACGGTCTGGTGCGGATCAAACCGCTGGTCAAGACGTTGGCCGGCATGGGCATGCCCGCGGTGGCGGTTACCGACCAGAACAACATGTGTTCCCTGGTCAAGTTCTACAAGGCGGCCATGGGTACCGGGATCAAGCCGATCTGTGGCGCCGACCTGTGGCTGTCGAACAAGGATCCCGAGAATCCGCTGAGCCGCATCAGCCTGCTGGTGATGAATGCCGTGGGCTATCGCAACCTGACCGAGCTGATTTCCCGCGGCTTCATCGATGGCCAGCGTAATGGCCAGATCATCATCGAGCGCGAGTGGGTGGCCGAGGCCGCCGAAGGCCTGATCATGCTCTCGGCCGCGAAAGAGGGCGAGATCGGTCTTGCCCTGCTATCTGGCGACCTGCAAGAAGCGGAAACCCTGGCCCGCGAGTGGATGGCGGTGTTCCCGGACCGCTTCTATCTGGAAGTGCAGCGCACCAACCGTCCCAACGACGAAGAGCAACTGCACGCAGCCGTGGCCCTGGCGGACAAGATCGGCGCGCCGCTGGTGGCAACCAACGATGTGCGGTTCATCAAGCGCGAAGACTTCGAGGCCCATGAAACCCGGGTTTGCATCGGTGAAGGCCGTGCCCTCGACGACCCGCGTCGCTCGAAGAACTACAGCGACCAGCAGTACCTGAAAAGCGCCGAGGAAATGGCCGAGTTGTTCAGCGACCTGCCCGAGGCCCTGGAAAACACGGTCGAGATCGCCAAGCGCTGCAATATCGAAGTGAAGCTGGGCAAGCACTTCTTGCCTGACTATCCGATTCCCGATGGCATGACCATCGATGAATATTTCCGCAAGGTTTCCTTCGACGGGCTGGAAGAGCGCCTCAGCGTGCTGCTGCCCAAGGACACCACCGAAGACTATGAAGCCAAGCGCCAGGTGTATGTCGACCGGCTGAACTTCGAGCTGGATATCATCATCCAGATGGGGTTCCCCGGTTACTTCCTGATCGTTATGGACTTTATCCAGTGGGCCAAGAGCAACGGCGTGCCGGTAGGGCCTGGCCGGGGCTCGGGTGCCGGCTCGCTGGTGGCCTATGTACAGAAGATCACTGACCTCGACCCGCTGGCCTACGACCTGCTGTTCGAACGTTTCCTCAACCCGGAACGGGTTTCCATGCCCGACTTCGACGTCGACTTCTGCATGGACGGTCGTGACCGGGTTATCGACTACGTGGCCGAGAAGTATGGCCGCAACGCCGTAAGCCAGATCATCACCTTCGGTTCCATGGCCGCCAAGGCTGTGGTGCGGGACGTGGCGCGGGTGCAGGGCAAGTCTTACGGCCTGGCTGACCGTCTGTCGAAGATGATTCCCTTCGAAGTCGGTATGACCCTGGAAAAAGCCTACGAACAGGAAGAAATCCTGCGCGACTTCATCAAGGTCGATGAAGAGGCGGCGGAAATCTGGGAGATGGCGCGCAAGCTCGAGGGCGTGGTGCGTAACGTCGGCAAGCACGCCGGTGGCGTGGTTATCGCCCCGACCAAGCTGACCGACTTCTCGCCGATCTACTGCGACGAAGCCGGTGATGGCCTGGTGACCCAGTTCGACAAGGACGACGTCGAGGCTGCCGGCCTGGTGAAGTTCGACTTCCTCGGCCTGCGGACCCTGACCATCATCAAGTGGGCGATGGAGACCATCAACCGCGAGCAGGCGAAAAAGAACCTGCCCGACGTCAACATCGACTTCATCCCGCTGGACGACAAGAAGACTTACGAGCTGCTGCAGAAGGCCGAGACCACTGCGGTGTTCCAGCTCGAATCCCGAGGCATGAAAGAGCTGATCAAGAAGCTCAAGCCCGACTGCCTGGAAGACCTGATCGCACTGGTAGCGTTGTTCCGTCCCGGTCCGTTGCAATCGGGCATGGTGGACGACTTCATCAACCGTAAGCACGGTCGCGCCGAACTGGCCTATCCGCATCCGGACTACCAGTACGATGGCCTGCGGCCGGTACTGGCGCCGACCTACGGCATCATCCTGTATCAGGAACAGGTGATGCAGATTGCCCAGGTGATGGCTGGCTACACCCTTGGCGGGGCCGACATGCTGCGTCGTGCCATGGGTAAGAAGAAACCCGAGGAGATGGCCAAGCAGCGCGGCGGCTTCATCGAAGGTTGCGCCAACAACGGTATCGATGGCGACCTGGCGGGTAACATCTTCGACCTGGTGGAAAAATTCGCCGGCTACGGTTTCAACAAGTCCCACTCGGCCGCCTACGGGCTGGTGTCCTACCAGACTGCATGGCTCAAGACGCATCACCCGGCGCCTTTCATGGCGGCGGTACTGTCCGCGGATATGCACAACACCGACAAGGTGGTGGTGCTGATCGAAGAAGTGCGCAGCATGAAGCTGCGCCTCGATGCGCCGGATGTGAACAGTTCCGACTTCAAGTTCACCGTCAACAACGACGGCCGCATTGTCTATGGCCTGGGAGCGATCAAGGGCGTGGGCGAGGGGCCGGTGGAGGCGATCGTCGAGGCCCGTGCCGAAGGTGGTCCGTTCAAGGACCTGTTCGACTTCTGCAGCCGGGTCGACCTCAAGCGCATCAACAAGCGCACCCTCGATGCGTTGATCCGCAGTGGTGCCCTGGATCGCCTGGGGCCCTACTTCCACGACGAACTCAAGGCCTACCAGGCCAACATCGACCGCAACCGCGCGGTGCTGTTGTCGGCCCTGGAGGAAGCGGTCAAGGCGGCCGAGCAGACCGCGCGAACCGCTGACAGTGGCCACGCCGACCTGTTCGGCGGGGTCTTCGTCGAAGAAGATGCGGATGTCTACGCCAATCATCGCAAGGCCAAGGAACTGACCCTCAAGGAGCGCCTGAAAGGGGAGAAAGATACCCTTGGCCTGTACCTGACCGGGCACCCGATCGACGAATACGAAGGTGAGATCCGGCGTTTCGCCCGCCAGCGCATCGTCGACCTGAAGCCGGCGCGCGATACCCAGACCGTCGCGGGCATGATCATTGCCCTGCGGGTCATGAAGAACAAAAAGGGCGACAAGATGGGGTTTATCACCCTTGACGATCGTTCCGGGCGGATCGAGGCTTCGCTGTTCGCCGATGCCTTCCATTCGGCCCAGTCCCTGCTACAGACCGACGCGATGGTGGTGGTCGAGGGCGAGGTCAGCAACGACGACTTCTCCGGCGGCCTGCGCCTGCGGGTCAAGCGGGTGATGAGCATGGAAGATGCTCGCACCAACCTGGCGGAAAGCCTGCGCCTGAAGGTGCACACCGAAGCCCTCAAGGGCGATCAGCTACGCTGGCTGGGGGAGCTGTGCAAACGCCATCGCGGCGCTTGCCCGATCTCCATGGAGTACACCAAGGAGGACGCCAAGGCCTTGCTGCAGTTCGGCGAAGCCTGGCGGATCGATCCGGCGGATGCCTTGATTCAAGCCCTGCGTGACCAGTTCGGGCGAGACAACGTCTTCCTCCAATACCGTTGACGGTCAGGCGCCATGAAAGTGCGCCGATCTCGACCCGAACTTTTAATCTCGACCTGAACGCGCCTCTCCCTTAAGGTAGGGCGCGAATAGACAACCGGCCGGCCCAAGCTCTCTTGGACGTCGACCCAAGACGGACGCCTATGAACCCGAATTTTCTTGATTTCGAACAGCCGATCGCCGACCTGCAAGCCAAGATCGAAGAGTTGCGCTTGGTCGGTAATGACAATTCGCTGAATATCGGCGATGAGATCTCCCGCCTGCAGGACAAGAGCAGCACCCTGACCGAGGACATCTTCGGCAAGCTGACTAGCTGGCAGATCGCACGCCTGGCGCGTCACCCGCGTCGTCCGTACACCCTGGACTACATCGAGCACATCTTCACCGAGTTCGACGAGCTGCATGGCGACCGTCACTTCTCCGACGACGCCGCGATCGTTGGTGGTGTTGCCCGTCTGGACGACCAGCCAGTCATGATCATCGGCCACCAGAAAGGCCGTGAAGTGCGTGAGAAAGTCCGTCGCAACTTCGGCATGCCGCGTCCTGAAGGCTATCGCAAGGCTTGCCGACTGATGGAAATGGCCGAACGCTTCAAGATGCCGATCCTGACCTTCATCGACACTCCGGGCGCCTATCCTGGCATCGACGCCGAAGAGCGCAACCAGAGCGAGGCAATCGCCTGGAACCTGCGCGTCATGGCGCGCCTGAAAACCCCGATCATCGCCACCGTGATCGGTGAAGGTGGTTCCGGCGGTGCGCTGGCCATCGGTGTCTGCGATCAGCTGAACATGCTGCAGTACTCCACTTACGCGGTGATCTCGCCGGAAGGCTGCGCCTCGATCCTGTGGAAAACCGCCGAGAAAGCGCCGGATGCCGCCGAAGCCATGGGCATCACGGCCGAGCGCCTGAAAGGCCTGGGCATTGTCGACAAGGTCATCAGCGAGCCGCTGGGTGGCGCGCACCGTGATCCGGCTGCCGCTGCTGCTCTGATCCGCGCCGAGCTGACTTCCCAGCTGGCGATGCTCAAGAAGATGGATAACGACACCCTGCTGGCGCGTCGTTACGATCGCCTGATGAGCTACGGTCTCTGACAGATCGACGCTCCTTGTAGGGGCGGGCTTGCTCGCGAAATGGGCGCCTCGGCCATTCAGGTCGAGGCTTTTCAGGCACGGCGAGCAAGCTCGGTCTCTACTCAGGATCCGGTCCACTCATGAGCCCATTCGATACCGTCCTTACGCAAAAACTGCTGCAACGCCTCCTGCCCTGGCTGGATCGATCGGCTTGGCGCATCGCGTTCTCCGGTGGCCTCGATTCCACCGTCCTGCTGCACCTGCTTGCCCAACTCAGGCAGCGACACACACTTCCCCCTTTGACCGCCATCCATGTGCATCACGGCCTTCAGGCTGTGGCTGACGCCTGGCCGGAGCATTGTCGAACCCAGTGCGAGGCCTTGGCGGTGCCGTTGCAAATAGTGGCGGTGCAGGTGCAACCGGGGGCCAGCCTGGAGCGTGCGGCGCGGGAGGCGCGTTATGCCGCGTTCGAAGAGGTAACCGGCAGCAACGAGCTGTTGCTGACGGCCCAGCACCGTGACGATCAGGCGGAAACCCTGTTGTTTCGTCTGCTGCGTGGGGCCGGGGTCAGGGGCTTGTCCGCCATGCCGGCGTCGCGTGCCTTGGGGCAGGGGTATTTGCTGCGGCCTTTGCTCGACGTCTCCCGCGACGAACTGGAGCGTTACGCTCGTGATCACCAACTGCACTGGATCGATGACCCCTCCAACCAGGATCGGCAGTTCTCCCGCAACTACTTGCGTCATCAGGTGTTCCCATTGCTGACTGCCCGCTGGCCACAAGCTGCCAGCAGCCTGGCGCGCAGCGCGGCGCATGTGCGCGAGGCCCGGGAGTTGCTGGATGAGTTGGCGCTCATCGATCTGCAAGAAGCGGCTAAGGAGGGAGAGTTCGAGTGGCTGGGCTTGCCATCCCTGGCACTGGCGCCTTTGGTCGGCTTGTCGGAGGCGCGTCAGCGCAATGCCCTGAGTCACTGGCTGAGCCGGTTCACGACATTGCCCGACAGCGACCACTGGGCGGGCTGGCAGACGCTGCGCGATGCCGCGGGCGACAGCCGTCCGGTATGGCGGCTGAGGCAGGGCGAGTTGCAGCGGGCGGCAGGGCGGGTCTGGTGGTTGTCGGATGGCTGGCTGCAACCCGTGCTGTCTGCACCGAGTTGGATCGATACCGCTGCGCCTCTGTTGTTGCCGGGTAATGGTCAATTGCAGTTCACCGGGGGAGCGCCGCAAGGGCCCTTGCAGGTGCGTTACCGTCAGGGGGGCGAGGTGATGCAACTGCCTGGGCGCGGCCACCGCGACCTCAAGCGCCTGCTCAATGAGGCGGGTCTGCCGGCCTTCGTCCGTGGCAGATTGCCGCTGCTGTATCGAGGCGAAGAATTGCTCGCGGTGGCGAACCTGCCAGGTCTTGACGCAAATGCCCATGAAGGCTGGCAATTGCATTGGCAGCCGCCTTCGAGCGATCAAGGTTTGAGCTGAAAGTCCCTTTCCGGTAGACTACGCTCCCTTCTTGATACAACTTCTGTGGATTCGCCTGAATTGCAGGAGTTGCCGATTACCAAGCAGTCTTTGCTGGGCGATTCCAAAAAATGTGTAGCGAGCAACGTACCGGTG
>Ga0209676_1001564_pt1 | contig 20480 bp, 18 predicted proteins | sample AraplaCvi_mLB_r2_FD_184282 | JGI IMG/M metagenome (GOLD analysis project Ga0209676, IMG submission 184282) | Arabidopsis root microbial communities from North Carolina, USA - plate scrape MF_Cvi_mLB_r2 (SPAdes) (version 2) | ecosystem: Host-associated > Plants > Roots > Endosphere | place: USA... | reverse complement strand
CAGCTACGACGGCAACGAGATTATCGTCACCGCGACCAAGCGCGACGCCAGCCTTCAGGACGTTCCCTTCTCGATCAATGCGCAGACCGAAGCGGCGATCGAGCGCGCGAACGCCAGCACGATCGAGGATCTGTCGCGCAACGTCGCGGGCCTGACCGTCCAGAATCTCGGGCCCGGGCAGAGCCAGGTGTCGGTACGCGGCGTTTCGGCGGGCCAGATCGCGCGCGACCAGCCGGGGGTCAAGGAACAGGTCGGCGTCTATCTCGACGAATCGGTCGTCTCGCTGTCGCTCTTCACCCCCGACCTCGACCTGTTCGACCTGAACCGCGTCGAGACGCTGCGCGGGCCGCAGGGCACGCTCTTCGGATCGGGGTCGGTCGGCGGCACGCTGCGCTACATCACCAACCAGCCGACCACCGACCGCGTCGAGGGCAAGATCGAGGGCAATGTGAACCTCGTCGACGGCGACGATTTCGGCGGGCATCTGAAGGGCGCGATCAACCTGCCGCTCAGTTCCAATCTCGCGATGCGCGCGGTCGGCTATTACACGCGTTACGGCGGCTTCATCGACGCGCTGCGCGAAGGCGGCGGCGTGACCGAGGACGTCAACAGCGGCGAACGTTATGGCGGCCGCGTGTCGCTGCGCTGGGAACCCGCCGAGGGGCTCTCGATCACCCCGCGCTTCCTCTACCAGAAGGTCACGACCGACGGCTTCAACCGGCAGGAAGTCTACAATCTCTACGCAAACCAGTTCACGACGACGCGGCCGCAGGTGGCGTTCGAGGAACGCCAGCAATATCTGCTGCTCGACGAGGCGTTCGAGGACGAGGTCAAGCTCTTCGACCTCACGATGAACTATACGGGCGACGTCATCGGCGTGACCTCGGTCACCACCTACACCGATCGCGACATCCTCGTCAGCCGCGACGCGAGCGCACTCACCGGCAGCGTGTCGTCCGATCTCGGCTTCCCCGACGCGGGCATATTGCTGCCCTCGAACCTCGTCGACACCACCGGGGTCAAGCAGTTCACGCAGGAAGTGCGCGTCAATTCGGCGGGTGACGGCCCCTTCCAGTGGCTGATCGGCGGCTATTATGCGAATGTGAAGCGCGACTATACCCAGCGCCTGCCGACGCCGGGCTACGACGGCTTCACCAACCAGTTCTTCATCGACGCCTGCAACGCCGATCCCGACGATTGCGGCCCGGGCGGCGTGCCGCTTACCGCGGCCGACATCGCCAACGGCTTCGGGCCCGATTCGCCGTATAACGCCGACATTCCCTATGACCTGTCGCAGATCGCGATCTTCGGCGAGGTCAGCTATGATTTCACCGACCGCCTCACCGCGACGGTCGGCGGACGCTATTATGCCTTCGACGAGAGCCGCCGCTTTGTGTCGGGCGGGCTGTTCCCGAACGGCGACAATGCGCGCGACAAGACCTCGTCGACCGGCTTCTCGCCGCGCCTGCTGCTGAGCTATGACGTCGCCGACGGCATCACGCTCAACGCGCAGGCGTCGAAGGGCTTCCGCCTCGGCGGGGTCAACGATCCGCTCAACCTGCCGCTCTGCGACGGCGGCGTACCGAACGGCCCCGACGCCCAGACCTTCGGCGACCGGCCGCGCTACGACGACGAGACGCTATGGAATTATGAGGGCGGGGTGAAGGCGCAGTTCGGCGGGATCACCTTCAATGCCGCCGGCTTCTATACCAAGATCAAGAATCTGCAGGTCACCGCCGATGCCGGCAGCTGCTCGTCGCGGATCGTCTTCAACGCCGATGCGCACACGATGGGGCTGGAATTCGAGCTGTCGGCCAGCCCCTTCACCGGCCTCGATCTCGGGGTGTCGGGCAGCTATGTCGAAGCCGAATTCGATTCGACGCTGACTCGCCCGAACGGCACGGTGATCGAGGGGATCCGCAACGGCAACCGCCTGCCCTCGGTGCCGAAGTTCCAGATGGCGGCGAACGCGACCTACAGCTTCCCGATCGACGCATCGGGGAACAGCAACGCCTTCGTCACGGCATCGTTCCAGCATGTCGGCAGCCGCTACACCCAGCCGGGCGACCAGGAGAACAACCCGCGGACCTTCGTCCACGGCTTCACTTTCGGTGGTGCGCCGATCGGCTCGGCGACGACGCTCGACCTCAAGCTGCCCGACTATCAGCTGGTCAACATCGGCGCCGGGATCGAGCTCCCCGACGAACTCGAGATCTCGGTCTATGTGAACAATCTGCTCGACGAAAATGCGCTGCTCGCCTTCGACCGCGAACGCGGCGGGCGCGCCCGCCTCGGCTTCGCGACGAACCAGCCGCGCACCTTCGGTGTCACGGTACGAAAGGGCTTCTGAGCGGCGACGACAGGGCCGGATCGCGGGCGCGGTCCGGCCGCTTTTTCGCCCTGAAATGCTGCACAAATTTTGTGCAGCATTGCCGTCATTTTAGCCTTTCCAACATGACATTAATATGGCATTCATTGGGTCAACAGTTTCAGGAGGGGAGAGCCTGAAAGGCTGGGCCGGGACGAAAGTCCCGGCCCTCTTTTTTTGTGCGCAACAGAAATTCGGCCAGGAAATGGCGGTTTTCAGCGCCTTTTTCGCACATATCGCAGCATGGCGAAGACGCGCCAACTGCCGTCGTCCTGCAGCACCGAATCGCTGACGACGAGCGTTCCGTCGCCTTCGAGCGCATAGGTCGAGCGCCCGATCTCGACATCGGCGCTGCCCCAGTGCGTCCACCATTTCGCCGCATTCACGCCGCCACCGATCATGCGCGTACGGCCGGTGCTGTCGGTCCATTTTCCGTTCATGCGCCCCTTCGGATCGAAGGCATAGGTCGCGTTCGCCGTATAGGATAGCGGGGGCGTCCCGGCGACGTTCAGACGATAGGAAAGCGTCGTCGCGCCGGCTGCGTCCGGCGCGATGTCGAGCGTCGCCGTCGCAGGCCTGCCGAACGCCTCGCCCTCGCCGGCCCAGCTGCCATGCCACGCCGAAAGCGACGGGGCCTCGGCGGCAGGCGCCGCGGACGCGACCAGCGCCGCGACCACCCACCCCGGCGGAATCATGACGCGATCTCGGACTGCGAGAACATGAAGGCGTTGCCGTCGGGATCGTAGAAGGTGAGCAGCTTCACCAGCCCGGGGATATGCTGGATATCGCCATCCTGCCGCACGCCCTCGGCATCGAGATGCGCCTTGGCTTGGGCGATGTCGGCGACCTCGAACACATTGGTCGCGCCGCCGCCCTGCACCACCGTCTCGACCTCGCTGAGTCCGATATTCACTCCTGCCATCGGGGTCTTCATCTCGCACCAGCCGATCTCGTCGGCGCGGTAGAGCAGTTCGCACTGCATCACCCGCGCGTACCACGCGATCGACGCGGTCATGTCCTTCACCCCCATCGAGCAGGTGAGTTCGGATCCGATCTGCAACGCCATGCCATTCCTCCCGTCTTGCGCATCAGGCGCCGCGGGGAATCGCCGCAGCCCCATATCGCTTGCCTTGATAGTCCGGTTTGTATAGTTAGTTGCAAATGCCGTCAACCACGCCCGATCCCTTGCTCGTGCAGCTTGGCAGCCACCGCTGGCTCGTACCGTTGCTCGCCGATCTTGCGGCGCACGGGGGCGCGCGCTTCGTCGAGCTGATCCACCGCCTCGGGCTGTCGCGCGACAGCCTCGCCCGCACGCTGGAAGCCGCCGCAGCGATCGGCTGGGTGCAGCGCAATCCGGGGCACGGCCACCCGCTGCGCCCCGAATATATCCTCACCGAAACGGGCCACGCGGCCGCCACGCGCGCGGCGACGATCGCCGACGCCCAGAGCGCGATCGGCCTGCCCCCCGGTGCCGCGACGCGCTGGGGCCTGCCGCTCGTCGCGGGGATCGGCGCGGGGCACGACCGCTTCAACGCGCTCTCGCGCCTGCTCGCCCCCGCCACGCCGCGCGCGCTGTCGCAGGGACTCACCGCGCTCGGCAGGCACGGGCTGGTGACGCGCGAGATCCTCGATCTGCGTCCGCCGGCGAGCCGCTATGATCTCACGAAAAGCGGCGTGCGGCTCGCCGCGGCGTGCACGGCCTAGGCCAGCGCCGCCTTCACGAAATCGGCCGCGCGTTCGCCGATCATGATGCTCGGCGCATTGGTATTCCCCGAAACGAGGCGCGGCATGATGCTCGCATCGGCGACCCACAGCCCCTCGATACCCTTCAGCCTCAGCGTCGGGTCGACCACCGCATCGGCGTCGCTGCCCATGCGGCACGTCCCCACCGGGTGATAGACCGTGTCGGCGCGGCTGCGGATCAGCGCGTCGAGCGCCGCATCATCGTCGAGGTCCACCGGATGCCGGTCGACCCCGGCATAGTCGGACAGCGGCGGCGCCGCGGCGATGCGGTGCATCATCCGCACGCCCGCCCTCAGGGTCGCCATGTCGCGGTCGTCGGTCAGGAAACCCGGATCGATCACCGGCGCCGCGGCGGCATCGCCCGAGGCCAGCGCCACCGTCCCGCGGCTCTCGGGCCGCAGCACGCAGGCGTGGCACGAAAAGCCGTGCCCCTTCACCTTGGTACGGCCGTGATCCTCGAGCATCGCGGGCACGAAATGATACTGGATGTCGGGCGCGGGCAGGTCGGGCCGCGATTTCCAGAAGCCGCCGGCCTCGGCGAAACAGGTCGTCATGATCCCGGTGCGCTGCCTGCGGTGCTCGAAGATCGCCTTCACCATCCGCCACGTCCCGCCCGCGCTGTCGCCGAACGGATCGGTCGAGCGCGTCTCCCAGCTCGACACATAGTCGATATGGTCCTGCAAATTCGCGCCGACGCCCGCGCGGTCGACCACCACCTCGACGCCTTTGTCCCGGAGATGCGCCGCGGGTCCGATTCCCGACAGCATCAGGATCTGCGGGCTGTTGAAAGCCCCCGCCGACAGGATCACGCCGCCGCGTGCGCGCAACGTTTCGCGCTTCGATCCCCGCCGGATCACGACGCCCGTCGCACGTCCGTCCTCGACGACGATCTTCTCGACGAGTGCGCCGGTGCGCACCGCGAAATTGCCATGCTCGCGCAGTGGCTCGACATAGGCGCGCGCCGCCGACCAGCGCTCGCCCCCCTTCTGCGTCACCTGATAGAGGCCGAAGCCCTCTTGGCTCGCGCCGTTGAAGTCGGTGGTGCGCGGCAATTGCAGCGATGCCGCGCTTTCGACGAAGCGCCGGCTCGTCACATTGGGCCAGCGCTGGTCCATCACGTTGAGCGGGCCGCCGTTCCCGTGATATTCGTCGGCGCCGCGTTCATTGCCCTCGCTGCGTCTGAAATAGGGCAACACATCGGCATAGCTCCAGCCCGTCGCGCCGAGCGACGCCCACTGGTCGTAGTCGAAGGCATGGCCCCGGATATAGACCATCGCGTTGATCGCGCTCGACCCGCCGAGCCCGCGCCCGCGTGGCTGATATCCGGTACGTCCGTTCAGCCCGTTCTGCGGGACGGTCTCGTACCGATAGTTTGACGCGTCGGGAATGAAGGGCATGAAGCCCGGCGTCTTCACGCGGATCGTGTCGTTGCGCCCGCCCGCCTCGACCAGGCACACGGTGCGCGAGCCGTCCTCGGCGAGCCGTCCCGCCGCCGCGCTGCCGCCGCTGCCTCCGCCGATGACGATGATGTCGAACTGATCCATGCTTGCGACTCTCCCTCGCGCCGCCTGCCGGCGGTCGACCCGGATGCTTACATGAATGTCATTAGGGAGCGAGGCAAGGCTCTATCCTTCCCCGTTCGCATCGAGCGAAGTCGAGATGCTCCTCGGAGGCGCCCGCCCTCACGGTGTCTCGACTTCGCTCGACACCAGCGGGTCTGGGGCGGCTTTATTCCGCTGGCTCCTCCACCGGCCGCCCCGCCGCCCAGCGTTCCCGGATCATCGCGCTCGTCGCACGGCTGCCGTCGTGGCTCCAGCCGGGTTCGCGCCACATATAGCCGAGCTTGTGCTTCCACGGCGCCGCCCACACGTCCTTCGCGATCCCGACCCATTCGTGCACCGCGGCCCACAATATGTTGAAGCTGCCGAGCTGCTTCACAATGCCATAGCGCACCGGTTCGTCGTCGCGCTCGGCGACGAAGCTGCCGAACATCTTGTCCCAGATGATGAAGACGCCGGCATAGTTGGCGTCGAGATAGCGCGGGTTCACGCCATGATGGACGCGGTGGTGCGACGGGGTGTTCATCACCGCCTCGAACCAGCGCGGCATCCGCTTGATCGCCTCGGTATGGATCCAGAACTGGTAGATCAGGTTCAGCCCCGCGCAGAAGAACACCATCGCGGGCGGAAAGCCGATAAGAAACAAGGGCAGACGGAACAGGAAGGTCAGGCTGAAGAAGCCCGTCCACGTCTGCCGGAGCGCAGTCGAAAGATTATAATGCTGCGAGCTGTGGTGGATGACATGGCTCGCCCAGAACCAGCGGACGCGGTGCGCGCTGCGGTGGAACGCGTAATAGGCAAGGTCGTCGAGAAAGAAGCAGAGGATCCACGCCCACCACCAGCGGCTGAATTCGATCCCGATGTCGAACAGGTGGAACTGGTACACCCACACCGACATGCCGATCACCGCCGCACCGACGAAGGCGCCCGCGACCTGGCTGCCGGTGCCGAGCAGCAGCGAGGTCAGCGTGTCACGCGCCTCGTAGCGGCTCCTGTCGCGCCGGAGCGAGACGATCATCTCGGCAATGAGCAGCAGGATGAAGGCGGGTACGGCATAGACGACGGGATCGGGCAATTCAGGCACGCACGATCTCCCGCATCCGGCTCGCCCACATCCCCGCGTCCTTTCCCAGTTGCAGTGTCACCGCGCCGAATGTCTTCTCGGGCATCGTCAGCGTCAGGAAATCCTTGTCGAGCCGCCCGATGACGCTCGCGTCGACCGGCCGCGCCGCAAAGAAATTGCCGTGCGCGCGCACCAGCATCATCCGTCCCTCGGCATTCTGCACGATCGCGGCGAAGCCCGCGCGGTCGCGCGCAACCTCGACGCCATGGAACCCCGCCTCGGCCTCCTCGGCGAGCCGGATTGCGTGGGTCGCGTCCTCGATCCGCGGGTCGGCACCCAGCCCGATCTTCCGTACCAGCCAGGCGACAAGAAGCACCGCGACGAGTGACGCGCCCGTCTGGATCGCGACTGCCGTCATTTTTCCCCCGCGAGCGCGTCCAGCATCGGCCTGAGGCCGGTCAGGTCGTAGCCCGCCTTCGCCGCTGCGGCGACGACAGCATCGACATCGTCGCCCGCGCGGGCGCGCGTCAGCGCCCACAGATGCGTCGAGCGCGTGCCCGAGCGGCAATAGGCAAGGATCGGTCCCGTCGCGCTCGACAGCAATTTGTCGAGCGCGTCGATCTGCGCATGGCTGAAGCCCGCATGGCCGATCGGGATCGCTGCATAGGCGAGCCCCTCGGCGGCGCAGGCGGTAGAGATATGCTCGCCCTGCGGCGCTGCGGGCTCCTCGCCGTCGGGACGGTTGTTGACGACCATCGCAAAGCCTTGCGCCTTGGCTTCGGCAACATCCTCGATGCCGATTTGCGGCGCGACGCTGAACTGGGCGGACAGGGGACGAAAATCGCTCATGCCGCCGATCTACTCCCGCCGCCCGCTTGCTGACAAGCATGAAGGTGCGGCGGGAGCCCTGTTGCTGCTTCCCTTGCCTCGCGCTTCGCTTATGGTCGGGGCATGAACGATCATTTCCGATGGGCCTTCGGCTATTGCGCCGCACGCGGATATGCCGCTCCCGCCGCCGCGCACCTTCCGTCGGCGCTGTGGTTCGAGGCCGGAAAGCCCGACCAGACCGGCCGCTTCATCCTCGGCAATGCGTCGGCCGAGGCGGCGGCTGCCGCCTTCGCTGTGGTCGATGCGCCGCATATCTATGTCGATATCGCGGCGCCGCGAGCGGCGATCCTGCCGCACATCCCGCCACGCTGGCAGCCGCGCGATCCGATGTGGCTGATGACGGCAGGGCCCGACACCCCCGAAGTCGCCGCGCGCGCCATCCCCGATTTTTCGATCGAAATCGACGAAAGCGCCGACCGCTTCGAGGCGGTCGCGCGCCACGCCGACGGCTCGCTCGCGGCACGCGGCGTGCTCGGCATCCACGGCGGCGTCGCGGTCTACGACCAAATCGTCACCGAAGCGCAATTCGCCCGCCGCGGGCTCGGCTCGGCGATCATGGCCGAACTCGGCCGTCTCGCCGCGCATCGCGGCGCGACGACGCGCCTGCTCGTCGCCACCGCCGACGGCAAGGCGCTCTACGAACGGCTCGGCTGGTCGCTGCGCAGCGATATCGTTTCGGTGATCTCGCCGTAGGACGGCGGCTTTGGGGTGGGAAGCGGACGCGGCCTTCTTCAACCTTCGTCATCCCGGGCTTGACCCGGGATCCCGCTTTCTGACGCATCCGCAGGCGCCCGATTTCAAGCGGGACCCCGGATCAAGTCCGGGGTGACGGGGATGGGTAGGTCAGCTTCCGGCCGCAACCGGACAATCAAAATTGCCGGATCACACCCAGAAACGCGTCGCCCCACGCCTCGAGCTTCTTGCCGCCGACGCCCGGAATGTCGGCGAGCGCGCTCCGCGTCGCGGGCCGCTCGCTCGCCATCGCGCGGAGCACCGCGTCGTGGAAGATGACATAGGGCGGCACCCCGGCTTCGGCGGCGAGCTCGCGCCGTATCGCGCGCAGCGCATCGAACAGCGGGTCGCCGACCGGATTCGCCGCCGCGCGGTCGGCGCGGCCCGCGCGTTGCGTGCGCTTCACCGGCGGCTCGGCGATCAGCACGGCGGTCTCGCCCTTCATCACCGCACGCCCCGCGGGACCGAACATCAGCCCGCCATGCTCGGTCGTCTGCAGCGCCTCGCGCGCGACGAGCGTGCGCACGAGCGGTTTGATCAGCCGCGCCTCCTCGCCCGCGACGATCCCGAAGACCGAGAGTTTGTCATGGCCCCGGCTCGCGATGCGTTCGTCGCTCCGCCCCGTCAGCACCGCCTCGACATGTCCCGCACCGAAGCTCTGTCCGGTGCGATAGACCGCGCTCAGCAATTTCTGCGCGAGCACCGTCGCATCGACCTGCTTCGGCGGCTCGAGACAATTGTCGCAATTGCCGCAGCGTTCGGGCGGGTTCTCCCCGAAATGCCGCAGCAACAGCGCGCGGCGGCATTCGACCGTCTCGACCAGCGCCGCGAGCGAATTGAGCCGCGCTCGCTCGCCCGCCAGCCGCGCCTCGGGCAGTTCGCCGAGCCGCATCCGCGCGCGCGCGAAATCCTCGGCGCCCCACAGCATCAGCGCCTCGGCGGGGTCGCCGTCGCGCCCGGCGCGGCCGGTTTCCTGATAATAGCTTTCGATCGACTTCGGCAGCCCGGCATGCGCGACGAAACGCACGTCGGGCTTGTCGATCCCCATCCCGAAGGCGACCGTCGCGGTGACGATGCCGTCCTCCGACGCGACGAAATCATGCTGCACCTGCGCGCGCCGTTCGGGGTCGAGCCCGGCATGATAGGCAGCGACGCTGCGCCCCGTGGCCGCCGCGAGCTTGGCCGCCATGCGTTCGGTGCCGTCGCGCGTCGGGCAATAGACGATCCCCGGCCCCGGATTGGCGGCGATGAAATCGGCGAGCTGTTTCGCGGGGCTCACGCGCGGCGCCACGCGATAACGGATGTTGGGCCGGTCGAACCCCGCGAGCACGAGCCCTTCGTCGGGAATGCCGAGCTGGACGAGGATATCCTCGCGTGTGTGCCGGTCCGCGGTTGCCGTCAGCGCGAGCCGCGGCACCGCCGGAAAGGCGTCGAGCAAGGGCCGCAGCAGCCGGTAGTCGGGACGGAAATCATGCCCCCATTCCGAAACGCAATGCGCCTCGTCGATCGCGAACAGCGCCGGCGTCCGCGCTTCCATCAGCGACCGGAACCCCTCGCCCGTCGCGCGTTCGGGCGCGATGTAGAGAAGATCGAGCTGGCCGTCGCGATACGCCTGTCGCGTGTCGGCGAAATCGGCGTCGACGCTCGTCAGCGAAGCCGCGCGAATCCCCGCCGCCCGCGCGCCACGCAACTGGTCGTGCATCAGCGCGATCAGCGGCGACACGACGACGACGCAGCCATCGAGCGCGACCGCGGGCAGCTGGTACGTCAGCGACTTGCCCGCGCCCGTCGGCATGACCGCCAGCGTGTGGGCACCCGCCATCACGCGGCCGACGACCTCGCCCTGACGACCGCGAAAATGGTCGAAACCGAATGTCGATTTGAGGAGGGGAAGGAGTGCGTCGGCGGACATCGAGAGCGGCGATAGGGAAGATGGCGAAGAGAGGGAAGCCCCCGACTCCTCCAATCCCGTCACGCCCGCGTCAGCATCGCGCGTTCGGCCATCCGCGACGCGGTCTCGCGCTCGGCCATCACGACATGATCGGCGCCGCGCCGCACGAGGTCGTCCACTTCCTCGTCCGAATGCGCGCGCGCGACGATCACCAGCTTCGGGTTGATCGCCCGCGCGCGTCGCACGATCGCCCCCGCCTCGACGCCTTCGGGGATCGCGATCAGCAGGGTCGACGCCTCGTCGAGCCCCGCCTGCCGCAGGATGCTTTCCTTGGTCGCGTCGCCGACGATCACCGTCGCGCCCGCCGCGCGCGCCGCCGCGGCCATGTCCTGCTGGTCCTCGATCACCGTGAGCCCCTCGCCGCGGCCGCAGATCATACCGCCGATATGGCTGCCGACGCGGCCGTATCCGATCAGCACGACGCCGGCGTTGCACGGCTCGGGCACGTCGACGCTTCCGGCTTCCTCCGCCGCTTCGGGCTCTTCGGCGCGGATCCGCCTGACCGCGAGGGTGAAGAGGATCGGATTGAGCAGGATCGACAGCATCGATCCGGCGAGGATCAGGTCGCGCCCCGTTTCGGGCAGCACCTTCAGCCCCACACCCAGCCCCGCGAGAATGAACGAGAATTCGCCGATCTGCGCAAGGCTGACCGAGATCGTCAGCGCGGTCTGCGACTTGTGGCCGAAGGCGCGGACGAGCGCGAAGGCGACGAGCGACTTGCCGACGACGATGATCGCGACCGTCGCGATCACCGGCAGCGGCTGTTCGGTCAGCACCTCGGGATTGAACAACATCCCCACCGACACGAAGAAGAGCACTGCGAAGGCATCGCGCAGCGGCAGCGTCTCCTCGGCGGCGCGCCGCGACAGCTGCGTCTCGCCGAGGATCATGCCCGCGAAGAAAGCACCGAGCGCGAAAGATACGTCGAAGATAACCGCCGCGCCGAACGCGACCCCGAGCGCGATCGCGAGCACCGCGAGGCGGAACAACTCGCGCGACCCCGAATGCGCGACCCAGTGCAGCACCCACGGCAGCACGCGCCGCGCGATCAGGAACATGAAGGCGACGAAGCCGACGACCTTGACCAGCACGATCCCCGCCGACTGCAGCAGCCCCGCACCATTCGCCTCATCGCCGCGGTCGCCGAACATTGCAGGCAGCAGCACGAGCGCAAGCACCATCACGAGATCCTCGACGATCAGCCAGCCGACCGCGATCCGCCCCTTTTCGGTCTCGACCATGTCGCGCGCCTGCAGCGCGCGCAGCAGCACGACGGTCGAGGCGACCGACAGCGCCAGCCCGAACACCACGCTCCCCTCGATCGACCAGCCGAGCCAGAGGCCGAGCATCGTGCCGAGCGCGGTCGCGACCGCGATCTGCGCGATCGCCCCCGGCACCGCGATCTTGCGCACCGCGAGCAGGTCCTTGAGCGAAAAATGCAGGCCGACCCCGAACATCAGCAGGATCACGCCGATCTCCGCCAGCTGCATCGCAAGCCCCGTGTCGGCGACAAAGCCCGGCGTGAAGGGCCCGACGAGGATGCCCGCGAGCAGATAACCCGCAATCGGCGAAATCCTCAGCCGATGCGCAAGCGCCCCCATCAGGAAGGCGACGCCGAGCCCGGCGACGATGGTTCCGATCAGCGTCGTGTCATGCGGCATGCCCTCTTGCGTAAAGGGCGTGGGCGCGGGGGGTCAACCCAAGGCAAGCGATTTCGTCGAATCGAACCGTCAGGCGGCGTGCACCCGGTCGCTTTCGCCTGCATCGCCGGCCGTGGCCACGCCGCGCCCCGGCCGGCCGATCAGAAAGCCCTGCGCCTCGTCGCAACCCTCGCGGCGCAGCACGTCGAGCTGCTCGGGGGTCTCGATCCCCTCGGCGAGGATCGGGATCGACAGGCTCTTGCCGAGCGCGAGCACCGCGCGCAGGATCGCGGTCGACTGGATATTGCCCTCGAGCTCGGCGGCAAAGAAGCGGTCGAGCTTGATCTTGTCGAAGGGAAAGGCGCGCAGCGTCTCGAGCGACGAATAGCCCGTACCGAAATCGTCGAGCGCAACGCCGACGCCCAGCGCCTTGATCTGGCGCAGCACATGCAGCGCGCGTTCGCGGTCGGCGATGATCGCGGTCTCGGTCAGTTCGATCTCCAGCCGCCGCGGCGGCAGCCCGGTGTCGAGCAATATCTGGTGGAACAGCCGCGGCAGGTCGATATGCGCGAGCTGCAGCGACGACACGTTCACTGCCACTTTCGCGGCGTGCGGCCATGCCGCCGCATCGGTGCAGGCACGCCGCATCACCCATTCGCCGAGCGTCAGGATGAAGCCGTTCGCCTCGGCGAGCGGGATGAATATCGCCGGCGGAATCGGCCCGCGAACCGGGTGCGTCCAGCGCAGCAGCGCCTCGTAACCGGTGACCTCGCCCGTCGTGACCGAGGTCTGGACCTGATAGTGGACGTCGAGCTGGTCGCGATCGATCGCGCGGCGCAGGTCGGTCGCGAGTTCGCGCTGGTCGCGGATCGCCTCGTCGAGCTGCCAGTCGTAATGACAGGGTGCGGTCGCAGCGTCGGCCTTGGCACGGTACATAGCAAGGTCGGCGTTGTTCGCCAGCATCTCGGCGGTCGCCGCATCGTCGGGAAAGACCGCGACGCCGATGCTCGCACCCAGCCGCGCCTCGAAATCGGGAAAGACCAGCGGCGCCTTGAGCTCGGCATCGAGCCGCGCCGCGAACGCCGCCAGTTGCGCGCGGTCGCTGAAGCGCGTGAGCGCGACGAACTCGTCGCCGCCCAGTCGCGCGACGAATTCATTGTGGCCCAGCGTCTCGCGCATCCGCTGCGCAATCCGCGCCAGCACCTCGTCGCCCGCCTTGTGGCCATGGACGTCGTTGATTTCCTTGAAGCGGTCGAGGTCGATCGCGCAGAGGCCGACGCGTTCGCCACTCACCAGCGCCGCGCCGATCTGCCGTGACAGTTCGGCGCGAAAGGCGGCGCGGTTGGGCAGGCCCGTCAGCGCATCGTTCATCGCCATGCGCGTCATCTCGCGCAGCGCCTCGGAACGCGTCTGGCGATCGAGCATCGCCGCGAAGACGCCTGCCGCGATCACGATGCCGCCGACCAGCACCGTCGCGAGCGCGAGCGCGTTGAATTCGGCCGGACGCAGCGGTGTGTCGTCGAGCGCCATCGGCGTGATCCGCATCGCGGTCATCGCCAGGAAATGGAGCGAAGCAATCGCGAGCACGATCAGCAATGTCGCGAGCGGCACGCGATGGCGCACCGCCCGGCTCGTCCGCAGCACGGTCAGCGCCGCCGCGGCAAAGGTCATGCCGCTGATCACCGCCGCCGCGATATATTCGCCGTCCCACGCGACGATGCCGTCGACGCGGTACGCCGTCATGCCCGTGAAGTGCATCGCGGCGATCGCCGCGCCGAAGATGGCGCCGCCGATCGCGCCGAAAACCTCGTCCCTGCCCCACGCCGCGACCGCGAAGCCGATGAAGGAGCCGACCATCGCGACCATCAGCGAACCGACCGTCAGCACGGGGTCGAGCGTCACCGGCGCCTTCGCCTCGAACGCCAGCATCGCGACGAAATGCGTGCACCAGATCGTCGCGCTCGCGGCGACCGCGACGAGGAACGCCCACGCGATTCCCTGCGCCCGCTGCGCCTCGCGCGCACGCTCGAACATCTGCACGATCGCAAAGGCGCCGACCGCGCAGATCGCAACCGCCAGCGCAACGAGCCACGGATCGTGGTCGATCGCGATACACATCGCCAGCCTGATCAAGATTCCGCCTTTCGCCCTCGACATCCGTCAACGCGACGGATGAGTCCCCAGGGGCTCAATTGGTGGAAATCACTTACAAAATTGTAAATTTTCCTGAACACCCTCGCCAGCCGGCAGGCATCGCGCTTCAGCGACAGGCAAAGAAGGGGGCGCCGTTGCGGCGCCCCGAATCTCCATAAGGCGAACTGCGATCAACTGCGCGTGATCGAGGCTCCGCCGTCGAGCAGCGATGCGGTGCCGGTGACGAAGCTCGCATCGTCAGAGGCGAGATAGAGCACCGACCGCGCGATCTCGGCGGGCTGGGCGACACGCTTCAGCGCGTGCAGATTGGTCACGAATTCCTGCTTCTCGGCGCTGTCGTTGACCGCGTCGAACATGTCGGTCGCGACTGCACCGGCGAGCACGGCGTTGACGCGTACCTGCTGCGGCCCGAACTCGGCGGCGAGCGCCTGCGTGAGTCCGATCAGTCCCGACTTGCTCGCCGAATAGGCGGCGCTGCCGGGGAAGGAGAAGCTGTAGCCGACGAAGGTCGAGGTGAAGATCACCGACCCGCCGCCATGCTTTACCATTTCGGCGATCTGGTGCTTTGCGGCGAGGAAAGATGCGGTGAGATTCACCTGGAGCGCATCGTTGAAGCCGGCTTCCGACACTTCGGTGCTGGGGCCGGCTTCACCAAACACGCCGGCGTTGTTGAACGCGACGTCGAGCTTGCCGAAGTTTTCGACGGCGGCAACGACGAGCGCTTCGTGGAAAGCTTCGCTACGCACGTCACCCGCGACCGCTACGGCCTTGCCGCCTGCGGCGGTGATTTCAGCGACGAGGCTGTCGAGTTCGGCCTGGCGGCGTGCCCCGACGACGACGCTCGCGCCTTCGGCGGCAAAGAGCCTGGCGGTTTCGCGGCCGATGCCGGCGCTGGCGCCGGTGACGATCGCAACCTTGTTCTGCAAACGGTTCATGACTTTTCTCCTGTTCGGCGGCGGGCCCGATGCCCGTGGTCGATGAGGAGAAAGTGGACTTTCGCTGTCGTTCGGAATAGAAGGCAATTCTTGATTCTATAATTCGGAATATCCGAACAATGATCCGTATCGAGGGCATCGCCGCGTTCGTCGCGACGGTCGAGCATGGCTCGATCAGCGGCGCAGCGCGCCAGCTCCGCCTGTCGAAGTCGGTAGTGAGCGAACGCCTCGCCGAACTCGAACGATCCCTCGGCAGCGCGCTGCTCCATCGCACGACGCGCAGGCTGAGCCTGACCGAAGACGGCAGCGCCTTCCTGCCGCGCGCGCAGCGCATCACCCGCGACATCGCCGAAGCCGCCGCCGATATCGCCGAACGCCGCGGCACGCTCTCGGGCCCGCTGCGTATCGCTGCGCCGGTGACCTTCGGCCACATGCACCTCGGTCCCGCGCTCTATCCCTTCCTGAAGGCGCATCCCGAAATACGACTCACGCTCGACCTCGACGACCGCCGCATCGACGTCGCGTCGAGCGGCCACGACGCGATCATCCGCCAGGGCGTCATCGACGACACACGCCTTATCGTCTGGAAACTCGCGAAGAGCCGCCGCATTCTCGTCGCCTCAGCCACCTATCTTGCCGAGCATGGCACGCCGCAAAGCTTCGGGGATCTGCGCGATCATCGCGGCATCTTCTACACCAACCGCGGCGTCGCCGACTGGCATTTCCGCACAAAGGATGGTCCGGTCAGGATCAAGGTGGAGCAGGCGCTCGGCGTCAACAACGGCGACATGATTCGCGACGCGGTCGCCGCGGGCCTCGGCATCGCGATGCTCCCCGCCTTCATCGCCGGCCCCGCGATCAAGGCCGGCAAGCTCGTCGCCATCCCCCTCGCCGTCGCCCCCGACGAAGAGTGGATCTACATGGCGCACGCGCAGGGCCGAAACCCGTCCGCGAAACTTCGTGGGTTGAGAGATCATCTGACGGAAGCGTTCGGTGACCCACCCCATTGGGATCTGGCCTAGGCCTCGACCGTCCCCTCGTCGCGCTCGGCCTGCTGCCGCGCCCACATGTCGGCGTACAGCCCGCGCATCGCGAGCAGTTGGTCGTGCGTTCCCGTCTCGGCGACGCGGCCGCGTTCGAGGACGATGATGCGGTCGGCGTTCACGACCGTCGACAGACGGTGCGCGATCACCAGCGTCGTGCGCCGCGCGGCGATGCGGTCGAGCGTCGACTGGATCGCCGCCTCGGTCCGGCTGTCGAGCGCGCTCGTCGCTTCGTCGAGGATCAGCAGCGGCGGGTTTTTGAGCAGGGTGCGTGCGATCGCGACGCGCTGCTTCTCGCCGCCCGAAAGCTTGAGACCGCGCTCGCCGACCTCGGTCTCATAGCCCTGCGGCAAGAGCGCGATGAACCCGTCGATCGCCGCGCCTTCGGCGGCCGCGGCAATGTCGGCCGCACTCGCGCCCTCGCGGCCATAAGCGATATTGTAACCGATGCTGTCGTTGAACAGCACCGTATCCTGCGGAACGATCCCGATTTCGGCGCGCAGGCTCTTTTGCGTCACCCCGGCGATGTCCTGATCGTCGATCAGCACGCGTCCGCCCTGCGGATCGTAAAAACGGAAGAGCAGCCGCGCGATCGTCGACTTGCCGGCGCCCGACGGGCCGACGATCGCCAGCGTCTCGCCCGCGCCGACCGCGAAGCTCACGCCGTTCAGGATCGTCCGGTCGGGTTCGTAGCCGAAGACGACATTCTCGAACGTCACTGCGCCGCCATTCACGACGAGCGGGCGCCCGCCGGGCGCATCGCTGATCTCGGGCGGGGTGTCGATCAGGCGGAACATCGCCTCCATGTCGATCAGCCCCTGCCGGATCACGCGATAGACCATGCCGAGCATGTCGAGCGGGCGGAACAGCTGCGCGAGCAAAGTGTTCACCAGCACGACGTCGCCGACCTGGAACTGCCCTTTCGACCAGCCCCACACGGTGTACGCCATCGCGCCGGCGAGCGCGGCGTTGGTGACGAGGCTCTGCCCGATGTTGAGCCACGCGAGGCTGTTCTCGCTCTTCACCGCGGCGCGCGCATATTGGTCGGCGACGTCGCGGTAGCGCGCCTCCTCGCGCTCCTCGGCGCCGAAATATTTGACCGTCTCGTAATTGAGCAGGCTGTCGACGCTGCGCCCGATCGTCAGCGTGTCGAGGTCGTTCATCCGCGTGCGCAGCGCGTTGCGCCAGTCGGTCACTTTCCGCGTGAAGATGATATAGACGACGACCATCAGCGCGGTCGCGCTGGCAAGCCCGAAGCTGAACTTGGTCCAGAAGATGATCAGCACCGCGGCGAGCTCGACGATCGTCGGCGCGATGTTGAACAGCAGGAAATAGAGCATCGTGTCGATGCTCTTGGTGCCGCGCTCGATCACCTTGGTCACCTCGCCGGTCCGCCGCGCGAGATGGAAGCGCAGGCTCAGCGCGTGAAGGTGACGAAAGGTCGCGATAGCGAGCTCACGCGTCGCATCCTGCCCGACCCGCTCGAACACGACGTTGCGGAGGTTGTCGAACAAGGTTCCGGCGAAGCGCGCGCCGGCATAGGCGAGCAGGAACCCGATCGCGAGCGCCACACCCTCTTCCATCCCCGGCGCCATCTTGTCGATCGCGGCGCCGTAGAGAAAGCCCATCGACAGCTGCACGCCCTTCGACGCGAGCACGATAAGCCCGGCAAGGACGATGCGGATCTTCGCCTCGCGCTGCCCCGCGGGCCACAGATAGGGGAGGAACCGCCTGAGCGTCGCAAGGACGGGCGGTTCGCGGCTGGCTTCGGCGGACGTGGAGGTATCGGGCGGCATGCGCGCCCCATGTAGGGGCGATCCGCCGCGCGAACAACGCTTACCGCGACTCGCGATATCCGGCGTGACGGATGATGCGGTCGATCAGCCGCCGCTCTTCGGATGTCGGTGTCGGCACGATCACGGCGGGGGGGTCCTGCCGGCGGCCGAACAGCGGGCGTCGGGGCGGGGCAATCGGCGAAAAACGCATGGGGGCTGCTTCCGTTACCTGTGCAGCGTCGCCCCCCGGCACCGCTATGATCTGGTCCCGGCACCACGGTGAAGCCGCGTGGTTGCGGCCCGGTAAAACAGCGTGGTTACTGCTTTCTTTCCGGTACCGTGAAGGTGCCGGTCACACGCCCGCCGGTGCCGCCCTGCACCGGATTGCCGTCGGGCCCGCGCGCCGCGCCGCGGCCGTCGACCGTCGCGCGCCCGCTATTGAGGTCGATCACCAGCCGCCCGCCGCGCAGATGATTGCCGCGCTGGCGCAGCTCGACATTGCCGACCATCGTGATCAGCCGCTTGTCGAGGTCATAGATCGCGACATTGCCCTTCGCGGTCTCGTCGCCCTTCACCACCGTCACCCCGCCGGTCGCGTCGAGCCGGTTGACGTCGGTGCCGCCCGAACGCGTATAGGCGACGGTCATCCGCGGCGCGGTGACCGTCAGCCCCGCCTGCGTCACGCGGACATTGCCCGCGAGCACGACACGGTCGGCGCGGTCCTGCACCTCGATGCTGCCTGCGGCGAAATCGACCGGCGCATTGCTGTTATGGTTGGCGAGCGCCTGCGCGTGCGCGGCGTCGCCGCCGCCCGTCGACAGGATCGCGAGGCTGGCCAAGGCAAAGCCCGCGCCCGCGAGCATCGCGCTCCTTGCCGGCGCCAAGCTCCTGATGGGCGAAAGCCGGTTCATTTGAGCACTCCCTGATTGATCCTGAGCCGCGCATTGCCCTGCAGGCGGACCACCCGCTGGTCGAGGTCGGCCGACAGCTGGTTGGCCGAAAACTGGCCGATGTTCAATGCGCCGTTCACCCCGCCCTGTCCGGTAAGGCTGCGCGTCTTGAGGTCGACCGCGACATTGCTCGCGTCGATGCGATAGCCGTTCGCGCTGCGTACCTGCACCGTGCCGGGCACCGCGACTTTTTCGGTGTCCATATTATAGGCGCCGTCGCGCGCGACGATCGTCGCCGGCCCGTCGGCCAGCTTGATCGCGCCCGACAGGTCGGTCATCCGCACGATCGGCTCGGCCGAACTTTTCTGCACCGCGCTGCCCGCGAGCAGCGCGAACGGCTGCCCCTTCGCATCCTGCCCGCGATATTCGGCGCGCGTCACCTTCATCCGCTCGCTCGCCATGTCGACCTTGTCCTTGGCGAGCAGAAAGCTGATCTCGGCGCGCTGGGTAAAGGGCGAGAAGACGAGCACCGCCGCGACGACGCCGATCACCAGCGGCAGGCCATAGCGCAGGATTCGGACGACGCGGTCATGATTCGACCCGCTGCGCGCCCACATCTGGCGCATCGTGCGGTCAAGATCGGCGCGTTCGGACATGCATCGGGCCTTTGTCGAATCACTCTCAGCTGTGCGCGAAAATATCGACCTCGGGCCAGCCCGCGAGGTCGAGCGCCGCGCGCGTCGGCAGAAAATCGAAACAGGCCTGCGCGAGTCCGGTCCGGCCCTCGCGCGCCAGCCGCGCGTCGAGGATGACCTTCATCGCGTGCAGGAAACGCACGTCGCTCGCCGCATAATCGCGCTGCGCGTCGGAGAGTTCCGCCGCGCCCCAGTCGCTCGACTGCTGCTGCTTCGACACTTCCTGCCCGAGCAGCTCGCGCACCAGCTCCTTGAGCCCGTGACGGTCGGTATAGGTGCGCACCAGCTTCGAGGCGATCTTGGTGCAATAGACGGGTGCGGTCACGACGCCCAGCGCCTGCTGCAGCGCCGCAATGTCGAAGCGCGCGAAATGAAACAGTTTCAGCCGGTCGGGGTCGGTCAGGATCGCCTTGAGCACCGGCGCGTCATAGCGGCTGCCGGGTCCGAAGCGGACAAGATGCTCGTCGCCCGACCCGTCGCTGATCTGGACGAGGCACAGCCGGTCGCGCAACGGGTTGAGCCCCATGGTCTCGGTGTCGATCGCGACCGCGCCGGGGCCGAGCACGCCCTCGGGCAGATCTTCTTCGTGAAAATAGACTGTCATCCGGTCGCCTTAGGCCAAGCGGCCGCGCCGCTCAATGACTGGTTTGCAGGGGCGTGTCGGCACCCGCGAAGCCCGCAGCAAATCGTGCCGAATTCCGCATCATCTTTCTGAAATTTTCTGTTCGCAGCCTGTGGATAATTAGGCTATATCTTGCGTCCTTGGTGGCATGGGGCGAGTCCGTGCCTGTGGTGAACTGCGTCCCCGTCCGGCGCAATGAGCCGGTTGAATGGGGTGTGGACGACCGAAAGCGACTAACAGACTATGAGTTTCAACAAGGATCGGCGCGGCCAGCGTGGACGCGGCAAGCGCGATGATTTCGGCAATTTCGACAGCTTCGAACCTGCACCCTATGGCGGCGACAGCTACGGCGGCGGGCGCGGCGGCTTCGGCGACCGCGGCGGCTTCGGCGGCGGCGATCGTGGCGGCTTCGGCGGCGGTGA
>Ga0209676_1001561_pt1 | contig 20504 bp, 18 predicted proteins | sample AraplaCvi_mLB_r2_FD_184282 | JGI IMG/M metagenome (GOLD analysis project Ga0209676, IMG submission 184282) | Arabidopsis root microbial communities from North Carolina, USA - plate scrape MF_Cvi_mLB_r2 (SPAdes) (version 2) | ecosystem: Host-associated > Plants > Roots > Endosphere | place: USA... | reverse complement strand
CAGTACCGCATCGATACCTTCCAGAAGACGTACTTCGTCATCGACAGCTACGAGCAGCTGATGGACGCCACGCGTCCGGACTTCACGCCGATCTATGCGTCGCTCGCGAAGCAGGACTCGATCCCGGCCGGCAACGTGCTCGACACCGATACCGTGTTCAACCGCGGCACGGGCGAGGGCTGGGCGACGGGCGGGGACGTCTGACGTCCGAACTACAGGGATGTGCGAACGATAGGTCCGTCATCCCCGCGAAAGCGGGGACCCAGCGACTCTCACGCTCTCCCGATTACAACCGGGCATCGGTGATCGCACGCTGCGAGCCTGGGTCAGGGCGTCCGCCGGGTCGACGTTCGTTGGTGGTGACAGCGAACGTCACGGCCGCGCCAGCGCCTCCATCCCGCGCCGGATCCCGACGCTCGCCTGTCGTTCCTGCGAGCTGAGCAGCTGCTTCGCCAGCGCGCGCGCGGCGACACGCAGTTCCGGCACCGCGGTGATCTCCCACAACTGCGCGCGCAGCAGCGGTCCCAGCGCATAGAGCCCGCGCACCGGTGCGCCGCTGCCGTCGAGTGCTTCGTATTTCGTCGATGCCTCGATGCCGAGCCCAAGCGGATCGGCGGTGATCAGGCCCGAATCGCGCAGCTGTGCAATCAACGGATGGCTCGTGCGGTCGACATCGGTATCGAAGCCGGTCGCGCGCACCACGACATCGAACTCCTCGCGACTCGCATGCGAGAAGCCGCGCTCGCGGATGAGCACTTCCACCGCCTCGCCGGTCCGCCGCGCGCGCAGCAGCCGGCCGGCGCGAATGCGAAGGCGACCGCGCACGCGCAGTTCCTCGATCTCGCGCGACAGCGTCGGCGCGAGCCGATGACGCAGCACTTCCCAATGCGAGCGCAGGTGGCGCACGAACTGCGCGCGCTGCGGCGACGGCAATCCGCGCCAGAAACCCTGGAGGTACGGACGCAGCGCATCGATCAGGCTGCGCCAGTCCGGCACGATCGGCGTCAGCGCGCGCAGCGCACGCACGAGTTCGCGAAGATCGTGCGTGTTGATCGCGTGTAGCACCGTCGGCGGAAGCGCGATCGGCGCCGCCGGTTCGTCGGTATGCGATTGCGGCAGCAGCCCGTGGCGCGACAGCGCGGTGATCGGGCCGCGATGCCCGCGACGATGCAGCGTCGCGACGACATCGGCCATCGTCAGCCCGGTGCCGATGATCAGCACGCGCTGGCTCGGCGCGATATGGTCGATGGCGCCGATGCCGTCCAGCCCGTTCTGCCACGGCCACGCGATGTAGCTCGGATGCACCGCCAGGCGCGGCCCGATGCCCGCCAGCGGCTGCGGCGGCAGCGCGCCGACGGTGAGCACCACGCGGTCGCTGACGAAATCCGATCCATCGGCCAGATGCACGCGGAACGCCGGGCCTTCGCGGTCGATGGCGATGGCTTCCTGCGCGATGCGATTGAAGCCGCCCAGCGACAACTGCGAGGCCGCGTTCAAGCGCGAATGCAGGTATTCGCCGTACACCAGGCGCGGCAGGAATGTCGTCCGCGCGCGCTCGGTGAGGTTCAGCCAGTCGGCGAATTCGCCCGGATGGTCCGCGGTCGCGCCGAGGTCGCGGGCGCGCACGTTGAGCAGGTGCTCGGGCCGCGCTTCGCCGTAGGCCACGCCGCGCCCGAAGCTTTCGGGCACGCCGACCAGCTGGATGTCCACGTCCGACGACGCCGCGCGTGCCAGTTCGGTGGCCAGTGCGCAGCCGCTGAAGCCGGCGCCGATGATGCTGATCCGCATGTCGCTTCCCTCCGGGTCGTCGTGCGCCTATTGGTAGGCGATCGCGGGACGGCGGAAGTAAACGGTGGGTTACGCGCGGTGCGATTTCACGCAACGGTTCGTCAGCCCGACATAACCGAACGGAATCTGGCCTTCACGCGTTCTGCGTGCGCGGCGTGGCCGCCACGGACTTCGACGCCGGGCGCGGCTTCCAGCGGCGGTCCAGGATCACCTTGGCAACGATCGCCACCGCCAGCGGACCGAACCACGACAGGTAATGCAGCGCCGTACCGTTCACCGACGGCAGCAGGCGTGGCAGCCCGATGCCGAGGAAGGCGATGTGCGTGGCGATGCCGTTGCCGATCATCGCGGTGTAGTGCTGCGTCATCCACCACCGCGGCGTCTTCGCGAACGTGTCGCGACGAACGCGACGGCGCAGCATGTCGAAGCCCGTGAACAGCCCGACGGCCGAGAATCCCATCAGCAACGGCGCGCCGGCCTGGATTCCCAGCGCGAGCACGCCCGCACCCGACAACAACGACGACGCGCCGAACGCGACGTACACCGGCCCGACGAAGCGCTGCGGCGCCGTCTTGTCGCGGATCGCGCGCCACGACACCCACACGCCGGTGCTCGTGATCACCACCAGGTACGCGAGGAACGCCGCCGTGACGACATGGCCGTCGATCCAGCGCGTGATCGCCATCGGCGCGCCGGTGATGACGATGCCGACCATCGCCAGCAGGTACACGCGGCCGGTGTTGCGATGCGCCGGCGTGCCCTTGCGCAGCAGGCCGGCGGTCCAGAAGGTCGCGAGGGCGACGGCGCCCACGAGGACGTGCACGGCGACGAGCATCTGGTAGGCGGTCATGGCGGCGTTGATCGGGGAGAGGGTGTGGACACACGATGCGCGCCGGCGCGGGCCGGCCGCAGTGCCCGCGGTCATCGCCTCGACCTGCCGGAAGTCACTTTCGTCGCCCGATCCATTGCGCGCGCCGCCGGGGCGGTCGCAGCATGTGGTCATGAACGAACGCGTGCGCTCTCTGCTTCAGCCCCTGAACCTCGCTGGGCTCTTCACGCTGGTCGCCGTCGGCATGGCGTTCCGATGGATGCCCGGGCACCTGTTGCCATGGGCCATCGCGCTGCTCGCGACGTACGCCTTCCTCCTGCTTTCGTGCGAGATCTGGCCCCGCCACGCATGGCTTCGCCCGGTGCAGCTGACGCTGATGCCGATCATCGCGCTGACGCTGGTGTGGCTGGATCCGCGCCCGTCGGTCGCGCCGGTGCTGCTGGTCGTGTGGACGGCGGTGATGGCCACCGCCACGCCGCTGCGCATCACGGCGCTTGCGGTCGTCGTCGCCGACACGGGCTTCTGGCTCGTGCTGCGCGATGACGGCCACCGCGCGCCGCTGACGGTCGTGATGATCCACATCGGCTTCCAGCTCTTCGCCGCGCTGTGCGCGTGGTACGCGGTCAGCGCCGAGCGCGCCCGCGACCGGCTCGCGCTCGTCAACGCCGACCTGCTTGCCACGCGCGCGCTGCTCGCCGACAGCGCGCGCGACAACGAGCGGCTTCGCGTCGCGCGCGAGCTGCACGACGTCGCCGGCCACAAGCTCACGGCGATGACGCTGAACCTGCGCGCGCTCGCGGCCGATCCGGCCTTCGCCGGCCGGCCGGAAATCGCCATCGCACAGCAGCTGTCGACCGAACTGCTCAGCGACATCCGCGGCATCGTGCAGGCGATGCGCGACGACCGCGGCCTCGACCTGGGCACCGCGTTGCGCGCGCTCGCGGCGCCGATGCCACGGCCCTTGCTGCGGCTGCATGTGGCGCAGTCGGTGCACGTCACCGATCCGGCTACGGCCGAAGCGGTGCTGCGACTGGTGCAGGAAGCGCTGACCAACAGCGCGCGCCATGCCGATGCGGACGTCGTGCAGGTATCGCTGGACTGCGAAGGCGACCGCCTGCGCATCCGCGTGGAGGACGACGGCCAGGTGCGTGGCGCGATCCGCGAAGGCAATGGCCTGTCGGGCATGCGCGAACGCGTCGTTGCCGCCGGCGGACAACTCGCGTTCGGACGCTCCGAACGCGGCTCGCTTCGCATCGACGCGAGCCTGCCCGCATGACGTCGCTGCGCATCGCCCTGGCCGACGACCAGGCCATCGTCCGCGCGGGACTGCGCGCGTTGCTCGAACGACACGGCATCGCGATCGCCTTCGAGGCGAACGACGGCACCGAGCTGCTCGAACGACTCGCCGAATCGCCCGTGGACGTCGTGCTCAGCGACATCCGCATGGCGGGCATGGACGGCATCGAAGCGCTGCGCCGCCTGCGCGAACGCGGCGACGCGACGCCGGTGCTGTTGCTCACCACGTTCGACGAGAGCGAACTGCTGTTGCAGGCCACCGAGGCCGGCGCGCAGGGATTCCTGCTGAAAGACGCCGCGCCGGAGGACCTGCGCGAGGCGATCGCGCGCGTCGCGGCCGGCGAAACGCTGCTGCAGCCGGTCAGTACCGACCCGGTGCGCGCGCGCTACCAGTACCACCAGCAGGAAGCGCCGCGCGAACACTTCACCGAACGCGAGGTCGCCATCCTGCGGCTGCTGGCCGGCGGCTATTCGAACAAGGAGATCGCGCGTGCGATGTTCCTCGCCGAAGGCACAGTGAAGAACTACGTGTCGGTGATCCTGGAAAAGCTCGGTACGCGCGACCGCACGCGCGCGGTGCTGAAGGCGATCACGCTGCGGGTGATCTGACGTCAGCGCGTCAGCATCCTTACCGTCCAAAGCCCCAGGCCCGTCATCGCGAGCGACCCGAGCAGGTGCATCGCGATGGTCCCGAACGCCCAGCCGTAGGCCTGCCTCTGCAACAGGTCAACGGTCTCGGCGGAGAACGTTGAGAACGTGGTCAGTCCGCCGAGGAAGCCGGTGATGACGAACAGCCGCCATTCGGGCGACAGCTGCGGCATCTGCGCGAAACCGGCGACGGCCAGGCCAATCAGATACCCGCCGACCAGGTTCGACGCCAGCGTGCCCATCGGCACCGCGTGGTGCGCCGGATTCAGCCATAGGCTCAGGCCCCAGCGCGCCCACGCGCCGAGGGCGGCGCCGGCGGCGATGGCGATCAGGGCAAGCGGCATGCGGCGTCTCCGGCGGGGTGTCGCCACGCAGGGTAAGCGCTCGGCCAGCCCGGGCAAACAAGCCGCTACATCGCGGAAAGCCGGACTGGACAGGCAGGTCTAGACTTCGGATTCCCCCGACTCGCACTGCCTCCATGAACGACCGCATCCGCCACGCCGGCCTGCGCGACAAGCGCATGTCCGCCGAGAACGCCGCCGCCCTCATCCAGCCCGGCATGACCGTCGCGATGAGCGGCTTCACCGGCGCCGGTTACCCGAAGTCGGTGCCACAGGCGCTGGCGACGCGGATCGAGGACGCGCACGCGCGCGGCGAGGACTTCCGCGTGAAGGTGATGACCGGCGCGTCCACCGCGCCCGAACTCGACGGCGTGCTCGCCCGCGCGCAGGGCATCGAGTTGCGCCTTCCGTACCAGTCCGACCCGCACCTGCGCGAGCGCATCAACGCCGGCGACCTGCACTACATCGACATGCACCTGAGCCACGTCGCGCAGCACACGTGGTTCGGCTTCTTCGGCGCGGTGGACGTGGCGGTGATCGAAGTGACCGCGATCACCGAGGACGGCCACCTGGTGCCGTCCTCGTCGGTGGGCAACAACAAGACGTGGCTGGAGCAGGCCGACCGCGTGATCCTCGAAGTGAACCGCTGGCAGCCGGCGGCGCTGGAAGGCATGCACGACGTCTACTACGGCACCGCGCTGCCGCCGAACCGCAAGCCCATCCCGCTGCTGCATCCGGACGACCGCATCGGCGAGCCGTGGCTGCGCTGCGATCCGTCGAAGGTCATCGCGGTGGTAGAGACCGATGCGCCGGATCGCAATTCACCGTTCACGCCGCCGGACGCGACGTCGCGCGAGATCGCCGCGCACCTGCTCGACTTCCTCGCGCACGAAGTCCGCCGCGGACGCCTGCAACCACAGCTGCTTCCGCTCCAGTCGGGCGTGGGCAACATCACCAATGCGGTGCTGATGGGCCTTGGCGAAGCGGGCTATCGCGACCTCACCGCGTTCACCGAGGTGATCCAGGACGGCATGCTCGACCTGCTCAAGCGCGGCGTCGTGCGCGTGGCGTCGGCGACCTCCTTCTCGCTGAGCCCGGCAGCGATCGACGAGTTCCTCGACCACGTCGACTATTACCGTCAGCGCATCGTGCTGCGCACGCAGGAGATCTCCAACCATCCCGAACTCGTGCGCCGCCTGGGCTGCATCGCGATGAACGGCATGATCGAGGTCGACCTGTACGGCAACGTCAATTCCACGCACGTCGCCGGCACGAAGATCATGAACGGCATCGGCGGCAGCGGCGACTTCGCGCGCAACGCGTACCTGTCGGTGTTCATGTCGCCGAGCACGGCGAAGAACGGCGCGATCTCGTCGATCGTCCCGATGGCCAGCCACGTCGACCACACCGAACACGACGTGATGGTGATCGTCACCGAGCGCGGCATCGCCGACCTGCGCGGCCTGTCGCCGAAGCAGCGCGCGCAGCGGATGATCGACGGCTGCGCGCATCCGGATTACCAGCCGATGCTGCAGGACTACTTCGACCGCGCCTGCCGCGAAAGCTTCGGCAAGCACACGCCGCACCTGCTGGGCGAGGCGCTGTCGTGGCACGAGCGGTTCGTGGAGACGGGGTCGATGCGCAAGTAAGGCTGCGTCGTGCGCACTGCCGTCATCCCGGCGGAAGCCGGAATACAGGCACGTAGCGCCGGAAGTCCGGCTCCCGGATGACGCCTTACCCCTGCACCGCCTTCATGTACGCCGCCAACCCGCGCTCTCGCGTTTCGACGAACGTTTCGCCCGTCGGTGCGTAATCGACGATGCGGTCGGGGCGGAAGTTGCGGAAGTCGCCACGCAGGCGGCACCACGCGCCCAGCGTCCAGCTGCCGCCCCAGAACGCCAGGCACAGCGGTTCGATTTCCCGCGCTGTCGTTCGCGAATCGTTGTCGCGATAGTTCATGCGCAGCACGAGCGCGCTGGTCACCGCCGCGTGCAGGTCGTCGATGAGGCCGCTGTTCTCCAGCCGGTCGACTTCCGGCGCGAAGATGCGCGTGCGATCGCTGCGTTCGCGCAATTCCGGCGGCAGCACCGCTTCGATCTTCAGCAGCGCCGCGGCGGCTTCGCGCCCGAGCCGGTTGCCGCCGAAGGCACGCACGAACCGCGTGCCGACGACCAGGGCTTCAAGCTCGTCGGGTGTGAACATCAGCGGCGGGATGTCCGATCCCTTGCGCAGCAGGTAACCGACGCCCGCTTCGCCTTCGATCGGAACGCCGGAGCGCTGCAGGTCGGCGACGTCGCGGTACACCGTTCGCAACGAGACGCCGAGCTCCTGCGCCAGTCGTTGCGCGGTGATGGCAGAGCGGCGTCCACGCAGGGCATGGATCAGCAGGAAGAGGCGGTCGGCGCGGCGCATGCGCCATGATCGCGCGCCGCCCTGCCGCACTCAATGTGCCGTGCGACCTGGACGCCGGCGTATGGCGCGACCGCGATCACGCACGCAGCTCCGAACGCGCCGTCGGCGACAGGCGCATGCGTTGCGGCGGCTGTTTCAGGCCATGCAGCAACGATTGCGCGACAGCCTCGCGCCACGCCGTGTCGGCCAGTAGCGCCGCTTCGTAGCGATGGTGCGCATCGACATCGTCGAAGCGCGCGAACCACACCAGCACGTGTTCGCCTTCGCGCACGGGCAGTCGCGGATAGGTGTTAGCGCTCGCTTCGGTGACGTACACGCCGATGAGCTCCGCGCCGGCGGACGTGAGCCGCGGCACCAGGTCGCGCTCGAAACGCTCAAGGAAACCCTCGTCCGCCGCTGCGTCCAGCGAACAGATGCCCGCTTCAATCAGGCCTTGTCCCTTCGTTGAAGCGTGCAACGACGGACGCGGCGCCGATGGCGTGGCGAAGCAGGATCCCGCGCGCGCAGGACGCAACAACAGCACGTCGTCGCTGTCGACGATGGTGGCGTTTGCCGCCTCGCGATGACGCTTCCACGTCGGTCCGCCGTAAAAGCCGTCCAGCGCTTCGGAACGCACCGGCATCTCGGGGAAACCGCGCATCCAGACGAACCGGTCGGGCGCATCGAGGTCGCGGAACTGCCCGATCACGTGCATGCCCACCGCCTCCTGCGGCTCGATGAACTCGCGTTCGAACAGTTCGATGAGTTCGTCGCGGCGCGCGGGCTGCATCGCGTACTGGCGCAGTTCGATCACGCGGTCTTCGTGCGGCATGCGGCCCGCGTCATCCGTGCGACGGAACCACATGTGCCAGTTGGTTTCCCAGCTTGCGCCATCGTCGACGGAGAACGCCTGCTGCCAGTGCGCGGTGTTCGCACTGATCTGGCTCCAGCGGAAACGCACGCGCACCGGCTGGCCTTCGTGCTCGTCCGTACCGGAGAAGGTGCCCACGCGCCCGTTATCTGGTTCGTCGGCGAAGGCGCCGAACACCGGCGGATCGAGCACGCCGTCGTGGTTGCCGGCCCAGTAGATCGACCACTGTTTCGACTCGGTGCCGAACAGGCGCAGCGTCATGCCGATGAAGCGCTCGCTCGTGCCGGGTCGCGTCCAGTCGCTGACGAAATCATCGACGTTGCCCACGCCGCCGAGCATCGGCTGGCATCGCTGCGTGGCGTGGAAGATCTCCCAGTCGGTCGAGCCGGCCAGGCGCTGCGTCAGGCGTTCGTTGCGGATGCTCCACTGCCCGTGGAGGAAGTCGAAATCGTGTCGGCCGTCGTGGCCGGTCGTGGGGTCCATCGTGGGCGCCTTCGTTCGTGAAAGTGCGCGCGCACCGGCGCGCATCGGCGCAAGCCACGCGGTCTGGGCGATCGCGGCCAGTTGCAGGAACAGGCGACGCTGCCGGTGCCAGGCCGGCTGCAGGGCGGTGTCCAGGTCCATCGCGGTGATCCAGTCCGGCGTGCCGATCGCACGATGGCAGGATCGTCCGGCGCTGCTGACAGGGTCCTGTCAGCAGCCGTGCTCAGGCGGCCGGGAAGAACACCGTGATGGCCAGCCCGCGACCGTCGAGCCCGTCCTCGACGTGGATCCGCGCGTGATGCGTGCGTGCGATGCGCGCGACCAGCGACAGGCCGATGCCGCTGCCGCTGTTGCGCGATCCGTTGCTACCGTTGCCGGCACCGTTGGCACGATAGAAGCGGTGGAAAATGCGTTCGCGTTCTTCCGGCGCGACGCCCGGGCCGTCGTCGGCCACGCACAACGCGATGCCGCCGACGCCATCGCGCACGTCGCGACGGCAGACCACTTCGATGCGTCCGCCTTCGCCGGCGTAGCGCACGGCGTTGTCGACAAGGTTGCGGATGAGGATGCCGAGCAGGTCGACATCGCCGAGGATGCGGCCGTCCTCGGTGCGCAGGGCGATGCGCTGGCGGCGTTCGCGCGCGAGCGTTTCGAAGTCGCGCACCACCAGCACCAGCAGCGGCGCGATGTCGAGCGGCACCAGCGTCGGCGAGACCGTCTGCGCGTCCAGGCGCGCGAGGTCGAGCAGCTGTTCCGACAACCGCGCTGCACGCGCAACGCCCGCGCTGAGGCGGCGCAGCGCGGTATCGCGTTCGTCTTCCGTCGCGGCGCGGCGCGCAAGGTCGGCGTGCGCGCTGAGCACCGCGAGCGGCGTGCGCAGTTCGTGCGCGGCGTCGGCGATGAACCGGCGTTCGTTCTGCACCGCCTGGTCCACGCGTGTGAGCTGGTCGTTGAATGCATCGACCAACGGGCTGAATTCGGTGGGAAGGCCCGGCGCCTGCAGCGGCGTGAGGTCCAGCGGCGGACGCGCGCGCAAGCTGTCGCGCAGCGCGGCGACCGGCCGCAGCGATCGACCGATCACGACCCACACCGTCAGCACGAACAACACGAAGATCAGCCCGGCGGCGAGCAGGCTCAGGCCGACCCAGCGCGCGATTTCGTTCGCGATCATTTCCTTCGAACGCCCGACCTGCACGATCAGGCCGCGCCGCGGGTCGGACAGGCTGTAAACGTGCCAGACCTGGCCGGCGATGGTGCGTCGCGCGAAGCCATCGCGGAAATCGGGCTTGAGCGGCTCGTCCGGCGCGGCCACCGAATACACGACGTTGCGGCCGCTCGCCCACACCTGCCAGCTCATCTTGTGGTCGCGATGGCCGGCCTTCACCGCGGGGCGTTCGCGCGGCGGAAGGCTTTGAAGCCCGTCTGGCATGGACTCGAGGATCTGCGCGGCGACTTCGCGCTGCGACTCGTCCCAGAAGCCGTAGTGCGCGCGCGAGAGCTGCCACGCCTGGCAACCGAGCCACACCAGCCACGCGACCAGCACGCACTTCACCGACACCCAGGTCAGCCGCCATCGCAGCGAACGCGCCTTCATGCGGACGCTCCGGCTGCGCCGTTGTTGATGCGGTATCCCTGCCCGTGCACGGTCACGATCAGCTGCTCGCCGAGTTTGCGTCGCAACTGGTGCACGTACACGGCGATGGTGTTGCTTTCGATCGTGCCGGAGCTGCCGTACACCGCTTCCTCCAGCTGCTCGCGCGTGACCACGCGGCCCTGGCGTTCCATCAACAGCAGCAGCGTGCGGAATTCGTGCGCGCTCAGAGACACCGCCGCGCCGTCGCGCGTGACCTCGCGACGCGCCGGATCGAGCACCACGCCGTTGAAGCTCAGTACCGGCGACACGCGGCCCTGCGTGCGCCGCATCACCGCGCGAAGCCGCGCGAACAGTTCGTCGGGCTGGAAGGGTTTGACGATGTAGTCGTCGGCGCCGGCATCGAGGCCTGCGATGCGATCGCTGAGCTTGTCGCGCGCGGTGAGGATGATGACCGGCGTGGCATCGTAACGGCCGCGCAGGTACGACAGCACGCTCAAACCGGAGCTGCCGGGAAGGCCGAGGTCGAGCAGCACCGCGTCGAAATCGTGTTCGACCAGTGCGGTACGCGCGAGCGCGGCATCGCCGACGGTGTCGACGCGGAAGCCGTTCGCGCGCAACGCGGCGCACAGCGCCTCGGCGAGCATCGTGTCGTCTTCCACCAGCAGCAGGTTCATTCCGGGATCCGTGTTTCGCAGCGCGTTGCCGGCGGCCAGTCTCGCGGCGGGGGTTTAAAAACTTCTTAAAGGCGCGCGCGCAGCCTGTACCTCCCATGCGCCGTGCCCGGCATCGTAGCGCGGCGCGGTCGGCCCTCCCCCGGTGATCCCATGACAGCGACGTCCCTGCTTTTCCGCGTGCCCGCGCCCACCGTATCCCCCGTGACGGTGCGCCCGGTCCGTCCGGACGACGCGTCCACGCTGCTGCGCCTGTCGCGCGAAAGCGATGCGCGCGGTGGCGCGTGGACCGATCTGCTCGAGTTCCACGAAGCGCTGTTCGAGGCGCCCGTGCGTGCGTGGGCGTGGCTCGCGTGCGTGGGCGACGAGCCGGTCGGCCACGCGCTGGCGACCGTGGGTTTTTCGTTACGCGCACGCGGCTACTGCCTGCAGCTGGACACGCTGCATGCGCGCGACGAGTGGGCCGCCGCGGCCGAAGCGGCGCTGTTCGACGAAGTCCGCGCGATGGCGCAACGCCTGGGCTGCGTGCAGCTGCACTGGCATGACGCCTGCGAAGACGCATCCGCTCGGCTGAACGCTCCGGACGCAGCGCGCGACGGCGTACGCCACGTCGTGCCGCTGGCGTGAACTCCCTCGTCCCTTCGTGTCTGAACCCGTCCGCGCCCTGCCGCGCCCCCTGCTGCTGAGCCTGCTGCTGATGACCACCGGATCGCTTGCCGCCTGTTCCACCACCGCCTCGCCCTACGCGAACTCGCCGCAGTTCCGCGACGGCGGCTTCCGCAATCCCGTCGCGCCCAAGCAGGCGGGCTTCGCGCAGATGCCGCGCATGCTGTGGCGGTTCCTGTTCGACAAGCCCGACGACGCGCGACCCGACGTGGCGGTGCCCGTCACGCCGCTCACCCGCGCGCAGCTGCTCGCCGCAAAGGACGGCTCGCTGTTCCGGCTGGGCCATTCGACGATGCTGCTCAAGCTCGACGGCGGCTTCTGGCTGACCGATCCCGTGTTCTCCGAGCGCGCCTCGCCGGTGCAATGGGCCGGGCCGAAGCGCTTCCACGCGCCGCCGATCCCGATGGACCAGTTGCCGCCGATCGAAGGCGTGATCCTCTCGCACGACCACTATGACCATCTCGACCGCGCCGCGGTGCTCGCGCTGGCCGCGAAAACCAGGCACTTCGTCGCGCCGCTGGGCGTGGGCGACCTGCTGGTCGAGTGGGGCGTCGATGCGTCCAAGGTGCGGCAGCTGGACTGGTGGGACGAAACGCGCATCGGCGGCGTACGCCTGGTCGCGACGCCCGCGCAGCATTTCTCCGGCCGCGGGATGTTCTCGAAGAACCCGACGCTGTGGGCGTCGTGGGTGATCGAGGCCGATGGCCTGCGCGTGTTCTTCAGCGGCGACAGCGGCTATTTCGACGGCTTCAAGGCCATCGGCGAGCGCCTTGGCCCGTTCGACGTGACGATGGTGGAATGCGGCGCCTACGACGCGATGTGGAGCGGCGTGCACATGCAGCCCGAGCAGACCGTGCAGGCGCACCTGGACCTGCGCGGCCGCTGGCTCATGCCGGTGCACAACGGCACGTTCGACCTCGCGCTGCACGGCTGGCAGGAACCGTTTACACGCGTGTCGCGCATCGCGCGTGAACGTGGTGTAGCGCTAACAACGCCGGGGTTCGGCGAAGCGCTGGATCTGCGCGAACCCTCGCCGGAACGCGCGTGGTGGCTGCCCTCGCCGTAGTCATCGGCGACAATGGCGGTCCGTTTTCGAACACGGCGCCGCCCATGACGAACCACCCGCAGTCGATTTCCCTCACCCGCTACCTCATCGAGGAACAGCGCGCCGGCCGCATCAACGCCGACCTGCGCCTGCTGATCGAAGTGGTGGCGCGCGCATGCAAGACGATCTCCATCGCCGTGGGCAAGGGCGCGCTCGGCGGCGTGCTGGGCGATGCGGGCACGGCCGGCGAGGCGTCGATCAACGTCCAGGGCGAGGCGCAGAAGAAGCTCGACGTGCTGTCCAACGAGATCCTGCTGGAAGCCAATGCCTGGGGCGGCCACCTCGCCGGTCTCGCATCGGAGGAGATGGACACCTCGCAGCCGATCCCCGACGTCTACCCGCGCGGCAACTACCTGCTGCTGTTCGATCCCCTCGATGGCAGTTCGAACATCGACGTGAACATCTCCGTCGGCACGATCTTCTCGGTGCTGCGCGCGCCGGACGGCGTCACGCACGCGAAGGACGAGGACTTCCTGCAGCCCGGCATCGCGCAGGTCGCCGCCGGTTACTGCACGTACGGGCCGAGCACGATGCTCGTGCTGACCGTCGGCAACGGCACGCATTCGTTCACGCTCGATCGCGAGATCGGCAGCTTCGTAATGACCACGCGTGGCATGCGCATTCCGGAGGAGACGAAGGAATTCGCGGTGAACATGAGCAACCAGCGCTTCTGGGAAGCGCCGATGCAGCGCTACGTGGGCGACCTGCTCGCCGGCAAGGAAGGCCCGCGCGGCAAGGACTTCAACATGCGCTGGGTGGCGTCGATGGTCGCCGACGTGCATCGCATCCTCACGCGCGGTGGCATCTTCAGCTATCCGCTGGACAGCAAGTGCGCGGCGAAGGGCGGCAAGCTGCGCCTGATGTACGAAGCCAATCCGATGGCGCTGCTGGTCGAGCAGGCCGGCGGCGCGGCGAGCACCGGTCGCCAGCGCATGCTCGAAGTGCAGCCCAACGGCTTGCACCAGCGCGTGCCGGTGTTCCTCGGTTCGAAGCTCGAAGTGGAAGCTGCCGTGCGTTACCACGCCGAACACGATCGGGCCGCGTAAGCGCGCCCGATACGTTGGATGGAGATGCAGAAGTGGCGCACGCGAAGGCGGCGCCACTCACGAAGGTGAACTGAGTTGGCCCGTTTCATGTCGTGTGCCGATTGACGCATTCAGCACCGGAACGCGTCGTTTCTGACCGCTCATCGTCGAACGGCCCGTTGAATACACTGCGTAACTTCCCGCAGTGGCAGCATCGACTGCCTCGGACTAGGTCAGGAATGCCAAGCCGATGGACGGAATGCAGGACTCCGAAGCGGCACAGACCGGTGGCCGCGAACTGATCTACGTGACACGTGGCGGCGCCGGTCGCGTGCTCGCGCTGGGTGGCCTTCAGCAACTGGGCTGGAACCTGCGCCGCGCGCCCGATGCGCGCAGCGTGCTGCGCATCCTCAACGGCGATTCGCGCAAGCCGCATGCGGCGCTGCTCGATCTGCGCGAAGGCTTCACGCAACAGGACCTGGCCGAGTTCGGTACCGCGCTGTCGGCCGGCAACGTCGGTTGGGTCGCCGGCGTGGATGCGCGGCAACTCGACGAACCACCGGTACGCGACCTCATCCGCGACTACTGCTACGACTACCTGACGCTGCCGTGCCCGGAATCGGTGCTCAACACGGTGATCGGCCACGCACACGGCATGGCGAGCCTCGCCTGCGAGCGCGGCGATGCGACGAGCGAATCGGGCTTCGACGGGATGATCGGCGACAGCCCGGCGATGCGTACCTTGTGCCGCACGCTGCGCAAGGCCGCGCTGACCGAAGCGCCGGTGTTCATCGCCGGCGAAACCGGCACGGGCAAGGAACTCGCCGCGATGGCGGTGCATCGGCATTCGCGCCGGCATGCGCATCCGTTCGTGGCCATCAACTGCGGTGCGATCCCGCACAGCCTGATCCAGTCGGAATTGTTCGGTTACGAGCGCGGCGCGTTCACCGGCGCGCAGCAGCGCAAGCTCGGGCGCATCGAGATGGCCAACAGCGGCACCCTGTTCCTGGATGAGATCGGCGATCTCCCGCTGGAAAGCCAGGCTTCGCTCCTGCGATTCCTGCAGCAAGGCAGCATCGAACGACTGGGCGGCCACGAGCAGATCCCGGTGGACGTGCGCATCATCTCGGCGACGCACCACGACCTCGACCGCGCCGTCGCCGAAGGGCGATTCCGCGCCGACCTCTACCACCGCCTGTGCGTGCTGCGCCTGCAGCAGCCGCCGTTGCGCGAACGCGGCAGCGATATCGACAAGCTCGCCGAGTATTCGCTGCAACGCTATTCGCAGGAAGGCCATCGCACGCTCAAGGGCTTTTCGCCGTGCGCGCGGCAGGCGCTGCACACGCACTCCTGGCCGGGCAACGTGCGCGAGCTCATCAATCGCGTCCGGCAGGCCGTGGTGATGGCCGAAGGCCGGCTGATCACCGCTGCAGACCTGCACATCGAGAGCTCGCTGACCACGCCGCCGCCAACGCTGGACGAAGTGCGCGATGCGGCGACGCGTGCGGCGATCGAGCGTTCGCTGCACCGCAATCGCGGGCGCCTGGTCGATGTCGCGCGCGAACTGGGCGTCTCGCGCGTGACGCTCTATCGCCTGATGCAGCGCCACGGGCTGCGCGCGCACGAACCCGAAGCGCCGAACACGATCCACATCGCATAAGCGACAGCGCGCGTTTGCATCGCCCGCGCGCCGTGCGAGGATGCGGGATCCGGGCTTCTTTCCTCGCGACATGCACAGCCAGGCAGGTGGCGGTTCCGACTACGCCGACTTCATCGAGGTGTTCGACGACGCGCTCGATCGCGAACAATGCGCGCAGCTGGTCGAACGCTTTTCCGCCAGCGGCGACAGCGTGCCCGGGCGCATCGGCGGGGGTGTCCTGCCGGAACTGAAGGACAGCCGCGACCTCACCATCACCGGCCGCGAACCGTGGCGCGATGCCGAGGCGATGCTCAATGCCGCGATGTTCAAGGGACTCATCGCGTACCTGCGCCGCTATCCGCACACGCTGATCGCGCCGCTGATGCTGGAAGTGCCGGGCGAGAACGGCGCGCGTCACCGGCTCACCGCCGAGCGACTGGCCGCGATGGATGATGCGTCGCTGACGCCGGTGGTGCAGACGGTGCTGCGGCCCGGCGCGATCAACCTGCAGCGCTATACGGCCGATCGCGGCGGGTATCCCTACTGGCATTGCGAGCTGTATCCGCGCGATGCGCACGGCGAGACGCTGCATCGCCACCTGCTGTGGACGATCTACCTCAACGACGGCTTCGAGGCCGGCGAGACGGAATTCCTCTACCAGCGACGCAGGATCGCGCCGCGCGCCGGCAGCCTGCTGATCGCACCGGCGGCGTTCACGCATACGCACCGCGGCAACCGGCCGCTGGGCGGCGACAAGTTCATCGCGACCAGCTGGATCCTCTTCCAGCGCGCGGAGCGGCTGTTCGGCGCGTCGTAGCGCCGTTGTTCCGGCATCACGTGCGCGGGTGGTTCAGTACCAGCCAGTAGAGGCCGACCTGCTTGACCGCCCACACGAACTGCTCGAAATCCACCGGCTTCTGGATGTAGCTGTTGACGCCCAGCGCGTAGCTGGCTTCCACGTCGAACGGCTCGGCACTGGTGGTCAGCACGACGACGGGCAGCGTGCGCGTCGCTTCGTTCGCGCGCACGGCCTGCAGGACCTCGCGCCCGTCGACCTTGGGCAGGTTGAGGTCCAGCAGCATGATCGAAGGCAGGTCGGCCGGATCGCGGTCGGCGTACTGGCCACGCGCGAAGAGATAGTCGAGCGCCTCGGCGCCATCGTTCACCACGACCAGGCGGTTGGCGACCTTCGCCTCGTCGAAGGCGATGCGCGTGAGCTCGACGTCGTCGGGGTTGTCCTCGACCAGCAGGATTTCCTTGTGCATCAGGCGTTCTCCTCCGCCAGCGCTTGCGCCGGCAATTCGAGGGTGAACGTGGCGCCGGATTCGGGTGTCGAATCGGCGCGGACGCTGCCGTGGTGCCGTTCGGCGATGCGCCGGACGATGGCAAGGCCCAGACCGTGACCACCCCCCTGGTCCGGTCCGTGCAGCCGCTGGAATGGCTCGAACAGCTTGTGCGCATAGCGCATGTCGAATCCGATGCCCTCGTCACGGATCACGACCTGGAGGTTGCGGCCTTCACGCCGGCCGCTGACCTGGATGCGGATCGGCTCGCGCCCGCGCGAGAACTTCCACGCATTGCCCATCAACTGGCTCAGCATCAGCTTGAGCAGGCGCTCGTCGCCCCACGCGTGCAGGCTGGGCTGCACGCGGATGTCGGCACGGCGCTGCGGCTCGGCGTCCTGCAGCTCGGCGCCGACCCAGTCGGCGAGCAGGCTCAGGTCCACGTCCGCCGGCTTGAGTTCGGTACGCGTGACATAGGCCAGGTCGTTCAGCGCGCTGAGCAGCCCGCTCATGCGCGACGCCGCGGCGCGGATTCGGCCGAGGTAGTCGCGGTCGGTGTCGTCCAGCCGCTCCGATGCGCGATCGGCCAGCAACGCGGAGAAGCTTTCGATCGAACGCAGCGGCGCGCGCAGGTCGTGCGCGACCGCGTCGGCGAACAGCTGCAGCTGGTGGTTGGCGGCGAAGCGCGCGGCGTGTTCGGCTTCGGCACGCGCCTTGAGCGCGAGTTCGGCCGCGTGCTGCGCGCTGATGTCGCGCACCTGCACCAGCAGGTAAGACGGGTGACCTTCGCCGTCGCGCACCACCGACACGTTGACGTGCGCCCAGATGGTGTCGCCGTTGCGATGCACGTAGCGCTTCTGCGCGTCGAGCGCGGGGATGTTGCCGTCGACGAGGCCGCGCAGGAACGACTGGCTCATCGCCACGTCGTCCGGATGCGTGAGCGAGGCGGCCGATGTGCCGATGATGTCGCGTGCGTCGTAGCCGAAGATGCGCTCGAAGGCGGGGTTCACTTCAAGCCAGCGGCCGTGCAGATCGACCACCGCCATGCCGACGCCGGAAGCGTCCATCGCGAGACGGAAACGGTCGATACCCGCGTCCTGACCAGGGATTTCGCTCATCGATGGCGTGGCTCAAGCTTGTCCTGTCGCGGCGCTAGTGTAGCGGGGCCGATCGTGACGGTGTGGTGCAGGCTGCCTGCACGGCATTCGCGCCACCTCGCGCACAATGGGCCATGGAGATGCAGCAGGTCCTGTTCCTCGTCATCCTCGCCGGTTCGCTTTACCTTTTCATCAGCGAACGCCTGCGCGTCGACGTGACGGCGATGCTCACGTTGCTGGCGATGGTGCTGGCGGGTGTGCTCGATGCGCGCGAGGCGTTGTCGGGCTTCGCGAGCGAGCCGGCGATCATCGTGGCGGCAGTGTTCATCATCTCCGGCGGACTGGCCGCGACGGGCATCACCGAACGCATCGGCCAGGCCGTGGAACGTGCGGCCGGTCGCACCGAAAGCCGGGCGATCGCGGTGGTGATGCTGGCGGTGGCGGCGCTGTCGTCGTTCACGCATCACGTGATGGTCACCGCGATGATGCTGCCGATCGTGACGCGGTTCGCACGTGCGCGCGGGATGTCGGCGTCGCGATTGCTGATGCCGATGTCGTTCGCGGCCTCGCTCGGCACGACGCTGACGCTGGTCAGCGCACCAGCCTTCCTGCTGGCCGACAACCTCATCGAACGCACGGGCAGCGAAGGCTTGGGCATCTTCTCGATCACCCCGATCGGCCTGACGCTGGTGGCATTGGGCGTGATGTACATGCTGGTCGCGCGTTGGCTGCTGCCCAAGCGCTTCGGCGCGCTCGGCGATGCCGGCTACTTCCGGCTGGACCGCTACCGCACGGAGCTCGTCGTCGGCGAAGGCCCGCGCTGGAACACGCGGCCGCTGTCGGACCTGCAGAAGGCGCTCGGCGACCGCTTCCGCCTGCTGAGCTGGACGCGCGACGGCCGCGTACGCGACGACCTGACGCCGGCCAGTCCGCTCATCAACGGCGACATCCTGCGCGTGGAGGCCTCGGCCGACGCGCTGGCCTCGTTGCATGCGGACACGGGGCTCAGCCTGCAGGCGATACGCCGCTATGGCGAACTCGCCACGGGCGAGGGCGACGCGCAGCTGGTGCAGGCGGTGATCGCGCCGGGCTCGGAATTCATCGGGCGCACGTTGCGCGAGCTGGATTTCGCGCGGCGCTTCCACACCGTCATCGTCGGCCTGTGGCGCCGCGGCGAGGACGAATCGTCGCGCCTGGCCGAAACCCGCCTGCGTGAGGGCGACCTGCTGGTGCTGTGGGGCCGGCCGTCGCGCTTCGCCGAACTCGCGACGCACCACGGTTTCCTCATGCTGGTGCCGTTCGCGGGCGAGGCGCGGCGGCGCGTCCGTGCGCCGGTGGCGCTGGCGATCCTGGCGGCCACGGTGCTCGCCGCCGCGACCGAATGGCTGCCGGCGCCGCTGGCGTTCCTGCTCGGCGCGGTGGCAATGGTTGCCTCGCGCTGCGTGGAGGTCGACCAGGCCTATCGCGAGGTCGACGTGCGCATCTTCGTGATGATCGCCGGCGTGATCCCGCTCGGCATCGCGATGGAACAGACCGGCACGGCGCAGTGGCTCGCATCGGGGCTGCTGCACGTGGTGTCGGGGTGGCCGCCGCTGGGCGTGCTGCTGGTGATGTTCGGCGTGGCGGCGTTGCTGACGCAGATCCTGTCGGACGCGGCGACGACGGTGCTGCTCGGGCCCATCGCGGTGGAGCTGGCGCAGTCGCTCGGCCTTCCGCCGACGCCGTTCGTGGTGTGCACGGCACTGGGCGCGGTGGCATCGTTCCTCACGCCGATCGGGCACCACGGCAACCTGCTGATCCTCGGCCCGGGGCAGTACCGGTTCAACGATTTCCTGCGCATCGGCCTGCCGCTGACGGCGATGATCGCCTTCGTCAGCGCGTGGATGGCGCGCTGGCTCTGGCTCGGCGGGCCGCTGTTGCCGGGCTGATCGCAGCCGATCCGATCAGAACAGCTCGCCCTGCGGCGACGGTTTGCGCGGCGGCACGAACTGGCTGGTGTCGAGGGCCGGCATCGAGCCGAAGGCCAGTCGCGCGTGCGCCTTGCGGAAGCGTTGCGCGATCAGTTGCGCGAACGGCCCTTCGCCACGCATGCGCGTACCGAAGGCGCTGTCGTAATCCTTGCCGCCACGCATCTGCTGGATGAGGCTCATGACGTGATCGGCGCGGTCGGGATAGTGCAGCTGCAGCCACTCGCGCCACACCTGCTTGAGTTCGTGCGGCAAGCGGAGCAGCACGTAGCCGGCCGACGTCGCGCCGTGATCGCGGCAGGCTTCGAGGATGTGCTCGATCTCGCGGTCGTTGATCATCGGAATGACCGGCGCGACCATCACGCCCACGGGAATGCCGGCATCGACGAGCGTGCGGATGGCCTTCAGGCGCGCATGCGGCGCCGACGCGCGGGGTTCCATGCGCGCGGACAGGCGGTTGTCGAGCGAAGTCACCGAGAACGCGACGCTCGCCAGGCCGCGTTTGGCGAGCGGCGCGATGAGGTCGATGTCGCGCACGACGCCGGCGTTCTTGGTGATGATGCTGAACGGATGCGAGCACGCGCCGAGCACTTCGATCACCGAACGCGTGACGCGGTAGCGGCGTTCGATTGGCTGGTAGGAGTCGGTGTTGATGCCGAGCGCGAGCGGCACGCACTGATAGGACGGGCGCGCGAGTTCGTTCTGCAGCACTTCGGCCGCGTTGGTCTTGGCGAACAGGCGCGTTTCGAAATCCAGCCCCGGCGAGAGATCGAGGTAGGCGTGCGACGGTCGCGCGAAGCAGTAAACGCA
>Ga0209676_1001557_pt1 | contig 20542 bp, 20 predicted proteins | sample AraplaCvi_mLB_r2_FD_184282 | JGI IMG/M metagenome (GOLD analysis project Ga0209676, IMG submission 184282) | Arabidopsis root microbial communities from North Carolina, USA - plate scrape MF_Cvi_mLB_r2 (SPAdes) (version 2) | ecosystem: Host-associated > Plants > Roots > Endosphere | place: USA... | reverse complement strand
CGTCGATCAACGTCAACATCGTCCACACGTATCGCGGCGACCTGAAGGTGGACCTCGTCGCGCCGGACGGCACGCTCTACAACATCCACAACCGCACCGGCGGCAGCGCCGACAACCTCACCGGCACGTACTCGAAGAACCTGTCGAGCGAGGCGCTCAACGGCACGTGGAAGCTGCGCGTGAACGACAACGCGGCCGGCGACACCGGCTACATCAACAGCTGGTCGATCACGTTCTGAGGAAGGCGCAACAAAGCGCGTACCCGAACGCCATCTTCCCTCCAGCCGCGATCCATGCGCGGCATCCTTCAGCCCCGGCACTGCCGGGGCTTTTCTTGTCGGGAAACCAGGCCGTCAGGCGCTGGGTTCGAAGCGGTTCGCCTCGACGTTCTTGCGCACCTTCGTCGGATCCCAGATGCGGCCGTTCATGGCGATGTACACGCCCGGCGGCAGCGACTGCACCGCGCCGACGGCGCAGCCGACGTTGAATTCGGCATCCGAACCGCGAAAGCGCGCCGGGCTCAGCGCGCCGGTCAGCACGATGGTCTTGTCGGTGAGGCTGGACAGCACCTTCGCCGTTTCCACCATCGTGTCGGTGCCATGCGTGAGCAGCACGTGCTTCGCGGGCTGGGCGGCGATGGTCGCGCGGATGAGTTCGCGGTCCTCGGCGGTGATGTGCAGCGAGTCCTTGCGCAGGATCGGAATCACGTTGAAGCGGAACGCCACGCCCAGCTCGCGCAGGATGCCGCCGATCTGCGGCTCGCCGATCTGGTAGTCCGACTTGTCGTCGAAGTAGATCTTGTCGATCGTGCCGCCGGTGGTGACGATGCAGAGCTGATCCATCGAAGTACGCGCGCTGTGAGTTCGCCGCAATTGTAGCCGGGGCTCCCCGGCTACGCCTTCTTCTTCGCGAACCGCGCCCGCAGTCCCGGCAGGCTCGCGGCGAACACGATCACCAGCGCCAGCACGACCTCCGTCAGGGCGAAGCCGCGCTCGGCCGGGCGCGACCAGGCCACCATCACGCCATGGCTGAACCACGCCAGCCCCAGCACGCCGGCCCAGAACGGGGCCGTCCGCCGCCGCTTCAGCACGCCCATCGCCAGCGCCAGCGGCGGGAATGCGAAGACGATCAGCTCGGCGACCGGCGATGGCTGCGAGCCGAACCAGGCGATGAATACCGCCGCCAGCGCCAGCAGCGCGATCACCAGCACGTGGCGCGCGTTCATGCCGTCACCTTCGCGACCAGCGCCGCCAGCCGGCGCCCGAGTGCGCGGGCGAGCTGCGCTTCCTCGTCGGTGAGCTGAGGATCGTCGGAACCGCCGGCCACGTGCGAGGCCCCGTAGGGCGTGCCGCCGCTGCGCGTGGTGCTCAGCGCGGGCTCGGTGTAGGGAATGCCCATCAGCACGCAACCGTGGTGCAGCAGCGGCACCATCATCGTCAGCAGCGTCGATTCCTGGCCGCCGTGCATCGTCGCGGTGGAGGTGAACACCGCGGCCGGCTTGCCCACCAGCGTGCCGCTGGTCCATTCGCCGACCAGTCCGTCGAGCCAGAACTTCACCGCCGCGGCCATGTTGCCGAAGCGCGTCGGGCTGCCCAGCGCCAGGCCGGCGCATTCGACCAGGTCGCGCGCCTCGACGTACGGCGCGCCGTCTTCGGGCACCGGCGGCGCCGCCGATTGCGTCACCGCAGCCACGGGCGGCACGGTGCGGATTCGTGCGGACACGCCCTCGACCTCGCCGATGCCGCGTGCGATCTGCCGCGCCAGGCGCGCCACCGAACCGCCGCGGCTGTAATAGAGCACCAGGATCTCGGGCATCGCGTCCTCCTAATCTGGACGAGAAGGATAGTGGGAGCGCGTGGCGTGGGGAACGGCATGTGCCGGCGTCTTCGGGCTGGGCAGGCTCTGTCGCTGCGTTTGGCCTCACCCCAGCTCCCCTCCGGCACGCGGGAGAGGGGTTTTGTTCGCGAGCGGGAGAGAGGCGTGCATTGCGCGGCCATGTCGCGCGCTGACTCCGCCACGCAGCCCCATCGGTTACCCTCCGCCGCATGGAGCCGCTCAATTCCCTGTACCGCTGGAGCGAACGCGCGCGCGACCGTGCCCGTGTCGGAACCTTCTTCCGTTTCCTGGCGCGGCGTTTCCTCGAGGACAACCTCTTCCAGGCCGCCGGCGCGCTGGCCTACACCACGGTGTTCGCGCTGGTGCCGCTGTCGATGGTGGTCTTCGGCGTGCTGTCGGCCTTCCCGGTGTTCGGCGAATGGAGCGATCGCCTCAGCGATTACATCTTCTCCAACTTCGTGCCCAGCGCGGCGCGTTCGGTGGAGGCCTACCTCAAGCAGTTCTCGGCCAACGCCGGCCAGCTCACCGCCGCCGGCGTGATCGCGCTGGTGGTGTCGCTGTTGATCACGCTCAACGGCGTGGAGTCGGCGTTCAACCGCATCTGGCGCGTGGAGTCGGCCCGGCCGCGGATCGGCCGCTTCCTGGTGTACTGGACGGTGCTGACGCTGGGCGCGCTGATGGCCGCGGCCAGCCTGGCGCTGTCGGCGAAGTTCTTCGCGATGTCCATGTTCGAAACGCAGGCCGGCCGCACGCTGCAGACCGCGATGCTGCGCCTGTCGCCGATGACGCTGGAGTTCCTGGCGTTCGCGGCCATTTACCGCGTCGTCCCGCATCGCACGATCCACTGGCGCCACGCGTTCGCCGGCGCGGCGCTGGCGGCGGTGCTGTTCGAGATCGTGAAGTGGGGCATCAGCCTGTATCTGGGCAACTTCGGCTCGTATTCGAAGATCTACGGCACGCTCGCGTTCGTGCCGATCTTCCTGCTGTGGATCTACCTGAGCTGGGTGGCGATCCTGCTGGGCGCGTCGCTGGCTTCGTCGATGTCGGAGTTCCGCTACCAGCCCATCGGCATGCGCCTGCCGCTGGGCTTCGAGATCTACGGCCTGCTGCGCCTGCTCGCGCGCTTCAATCAGGCGCGCCGGGAAGGCCGCGGCCTCCACAGCGACGAGATCGAGACGATGGAGCCCATGCTCACCGACGCGCTGGTGCAGCAGATGCTCGCGCAGCTCAACACCATCAACGTCGTGCGCCGCGCCGAAACCGGCGAATGGCTGCTCACGCGCGACCTGGACGAACTCTCGCTGGCCGAGCTGTACGAAGCGTGCCAGCTGCGCATTCCCGTGTGCGAAGCGGTCCTGCCGTGCCGCGACGATTCGCTCGGACGCTCGGCCATCGCCGCGCTCGACGAACTCCGCCTTCCCCTGCGCGAGCTGCTCAAGCGGCGCGCGTCATCCATCCAAGCCGACGAGGTCTGACATGTCCAGCCGCGCGATCACGCGTTCCCTTCTTGCCGTGGCGATCCTCGCGGGGGCCATGCTGGCCGGCTGCCAGAAGCAGAAGCCCGCCGACACCGACCTCGCAGCGCCGCAGACGCCTGCCGACACCGGCGCGCTGACGCTGCCGCAGACGGCCGACCATCCGCTGAGCGAAGGCGGCGTGGACGTTCCCAAGCTCGTCATCGCCACGGTCGATGGGCAGCAGTACGACCTCGCCGCGCGTCGCGGCAAGTGGGTCGTGGTGAACTTCTGGGCGACGTGGTGCAAGCCGTGCCTGAAGGAAATGCCGGAACTGTCGGCGCTGGACGCGATGCGCGAGCACATCGAGGTCATCGGCCTGGCATACGAGGACATCACCTCCGACGACATGAAGGTGTTCCTGAAGCTGCATCCGGTCGTGTACCCGATCGCGGTCGTCGACACGTTCAATCCGCCGGCGGATTTCGCCACGCCGCGCGGCTTGCCGATGACGTATCTCATCGGCCCCGACGGCCGCGTTGCCGACAAGTTCCTCGGCCCGGTGACGGCGAAGGACATCGAAGCGGCGATCGCCAAGGCCGGCGGCCCGCAAGCGGCTCCGCAGTCGTGAGCGCGGCGCGCTTTGTCGTGAGCGGCAAGGTGCAGGGCGTGTTCTTCCGCGCGTCCGCGCGCGATCGCGCGAACGCGCTGGGCCTGCGCGGCTTCGCGAAGAACCTGACCGATGGCCGCGTCGAAGTGCTGGTCGCCGGCGACGATGCGGCGATCGATGAACTGGCCGCGTGGCTGCGCGAGGGCCCGCCGATGGCGCGCGTGGAGGACCTGGAACGCCTGCCAGCGCGCGAGGACGAGGCAGGCGAGGGCTTCACCACCGTCTGAAGTCCGGGCGCCGCGCACGACGCCCGTTCGATTTTGTGACGCGTTCTTTCACGATCCCTGCTGGACACTGACCCGGACGACACGAAGTCGCCACGGGTCGAGGGATCGCTCCATGGACGAGGCAGTGCGGCCGCGCGGCGCGGCCCGACCGACGCAGCGTCATCGCCTGGCATGTGGCATCCGCATCGCCCTGCTTCCCGGCACGCTGCTTATGATGTGCGCGCCCAGCGCGTTCGCCGTCGGCCCCGGCCCCGTCGCCGGCCCGGTGAACGTCACCAGTGGGACGCAGCAGGTCGTGGGCGGCACCGTCGTCACCTCCACCGGCGCCAACCCGGGCGCGAACGTCACCGGCGGCACCCTCGACATCGACTCCAACGCCGGCCTGTCGCCGGATCTCATCCGCTTCATCACCGCCAGCGGCAACGCGCTGCAGGCCAGTGGCACCGGCGTCATCAACGCCCGCGACAACTTCGCGGTGACCACGACGAGCGGGCACGCGGTGCTGGCCAATACCGGCGGCTTCATCACGCTGGACGGGGGGAACCTCGCGGGGTCGGGAAACGGCGGCGGACTGATCGCACTCGGCGGGCGCATCGACGCGTCGAGCACGGCGTACCTCAACAACGCGACTGCGTCGGCGAGCGTATCGAACGGGCAGGGGGCCATCGCCGACAGCGGGGGGCTCATCAACCTGCTGGGCAACGTGAGCCTCGACACCGCGGCGAACCAGGCCATCGGCCTCGGCGCCGGCGCGAACAGCACCATCAACGTCGCAGCGCCGGCCATCGTCACGCTGCGCGGCGCGAACGCGATGGGCATCTACCTGCACGACGGCGGGCAGGTGAACCTGCCGACCGGATTCTCGATCGACCTTCGCGGCACCGGCGATGTCGGCGTCACCGTCGACAACACGACCACCACCTTCGCCAGCGGCCTGGCGTTGAACTTCCCGACCTTGCCCGCATCGGTGGGCACCAACACGAACTCGGGCCTGGGCGTGATCGCCGTGAACAACGCCAACGCCACCTTCGACGGCCTGCGCGTGCAGGGCGTCGGGGTCGGTGCCGGCGTGTGGGCCTTGTCGGGCAGCCAGGGAGCGGGCGGGAACACCAGCAACGACGCGACGGTGACGCTCACCGGCAACAGCGTCATATCGCTGGGCGATGTGTACGTCGGCAGCACGGAAACGCACAACCCGTCGTATCGCATCCTCACAAGCGCCACGCTCGCCAATGCGAGCGCGTCGCTGGGGCCGTCCTTCACCGCGACCTCGTCGAGCCTGCTGGCGGCGTTGCGTGCGAGCACCGGCATCGGCGGCGGCACGGCGGATGCGCAGGCACGCATCGTCAGCACCGGGACCACCATCACCGTGCCGACCCAGACCGGCGTCGGCGCCTACGCGGGCCAGAACGGCGCCGGTGCCAGCTCGATCGAACTGAACAACAACACCATCACCACCACCGGCTCGCAATCGCGCGGGCTGATGGTGGTCTCCAACGGCACCATCGATGCGAACGACACGACGGTGAACACCTCCGGCGGCAGCGCCGCGCTGCGCCTGGAAACCTTCACCGCGCCGGGCACGATCAACCTGCGCAACAGCACCGTGCGCGCCACCGGCGCCAGCACGCGCGGCATCTCCTCCACCGCGCTGGGATCGGCCAACACCAACGTCGTGACGATGAGCGGCGGCACGCTGTCCAGCGAGCTGGGCAACACGATCGTCGTCGATGGCCTGTTCGACATGGCGATGTCGAACGGCGCCAGCGTGGCGGCCGGTTCGGGCTACCTGCTGTACGCCGTGGCCCGCACCTCCGGAACGCAGACGCACGTGAACCTGGCGGCCACCGGTGCCAGCCGGCTGGCCGGCAACGCGTACGCAGACACCGGCGCGGAAGCGGACATCGCCCTGTCCGACCGCACCCAGTGGACGGGCGCGGCCTACCGCGTCACCAATGTGTCGGTCGATGCGAGCAGCCAGTGGACGGTCACCGCCGATTCGATGCTCACCAACGACCTCACCAACCACGGCGTGGTGGCGTTCGCGCCGCCGGTGAACGGCGACTTCAAGGTGCTTTCCACGCGCAACTACATCGCCGGTAGCGGCCTGGTCGCGATGAACACCTTCCTCGACACCGACGGCTCGCCGTCGGACGTGCTGATGATCGATGCCGGCGCGGCGACGGGCAGCGCCGGGTTGTCGATCGCCAACGCCGGTGGCGCGGGCGCGCTGACGACGGGCGACGGCATCCTGGTGGTCGATGCGGTCAACGGCGGCACCACCGGCGCAGATTCGTTCTCGCTTGCCTCGCTGGTCCTCGCCGGCGCGTACGAGTACACGCTCCAGCGCGGCAGCCGCGACGGCTCCAGTCCGTCGAGCTGGTACCTGCGTTCCACGGTCGACTGCACCATCGATCCGTCCAATCCCGGCTGCGACCAACCGCCCGATCCGCCGCCGCCGGATCCCGACCCGCCCGATCCCGTCCCGCCCGACCCGCCGCCGACGCCGCCCGATCCTCCCGAGCCGCCGACGCCGCCAACGCCGCCGGATCCCCCGACACCGCCGACGCCGACGCCGCCGGATCCGCCGACCCCCGTGCCGCCGGTTCCGAACTACCGCGCGGAAGTCTCGCTATACGCGGCATTGCCGGCGATGGCGCTGCGCTTCGGTTGGTCGACGCTGGGCAACCTGCACGAGCGCGTGGGCGAGCAAGAGCAACTGCGCGACCGCGACGACCTGCAATCGCGCACGTCGTTCAACGGCGCGTGGGTGCGCGTGATCGGCGAAGACGGCAATGTCGAAGGCGACCGGCGCGGCATCCTCGGCACAGGACCGAAGTACGACTTCGACGTGCTCGCCCTGCAGGCAGGCGCCGACGTCTATCGCGAACAGCACGACGGCGGCCATCGCGATCAGGCCGGCCTCTACATCGGGCAGGGGCGCATCAAGAGCGACGTCACCCATTTCAACCGGCTGCGCGTGGGCAAGGACAAGGTCGATGCTGCGTCGCTGGGTGGGTACTGGACGCATTTCTGGCCCGAAGGCGGTTACCTCGATGCAGTGGTGCAGGGCACGTGGAGCGATCTGGAATCGCATTCGGTCCGCGGCCTGCGACTGAAGGCCGATACGTTCGGCTGGGCGGTGTCGCTGGAAGGCGGCTTGCCGTTCCACCGCGAGGACCGTCTGCTCGAACCGCAGTTCCAGATCGTCTACCAGCGCGTGGACGACTTCGAAGGTAACGACACCGTCGCGCAGGTGCGCTTCCGGGATGCCGAATCGCTTGCGGCGCGGCTGGGCGTGCGCTGGGCGAAGGACTGGCTGCTCGATCCCGCCGCCGATGGCGCACCGCGCCTCATGACCGGCTGGCTGCGCGCGAATGTCTGGCACGAGTTCAAGGGCGAACCGCTGACGCTGTTCTCCTCTGCCAGCGCGGACATTCCCTTCCACGCCGACATCTCGGGCACGTGGTGGCAGTTGAATGCCGGCATGACACGGCAGATCGGGCGCAACACGTCGATCTACGCGAACCTGGGCTACCAGCGCAGCTTCGGCGGGAGCCACTTCGATGCGTGGGACGGCAAGGTCGGCTTCCGCTGGAACTGGTGAGCGGCCTCAATCCTCGTCGGGCACGATGGGTTCGATCACCGTATAGCGTTCCTTCCTCGGCTTGCCCTTCAGTGGCGGGAATTCGAGGCAGTGTTCGGGCACGCGTTTGTCGGGAATGCGCGAGAGCAGGTTGCGGATCAGCGCGAGCCGCCCGCGCCGCTGGTCGTTGAAATCCACCAGCGTCCAGGGCGCGTGCTCGGTGTGCGTGGCCTTGAGCATCGCCTCGCGCGCCTTCGTGTAGTCGTCGTAGTGCTCGCGCGAGGCGACGTCGATGGGCGAGAGCTTCCAGCGCTTGAGCGGGTCCTGCTGGCGCTCGGAGAACCGCTCTTCCTGCTTTGCCTGGTCGCAGCACAGCCAGTACTTGAACAGCAGCACGCCGTCGTCGACCAGCAGCTGCTCGAACGCCGGCGCCTGCCGCAGGAACCTGCGCACCTGCTCCGCATCGGCGTAGTCCATTACCTGTTCCACGCCGGCGCGGTTGTACCAGCTGCGGTCGAACAGGGCGATCTCTCCCTTCGCCGGCAAATGCGACACATACCGCTGGAAATACCATTGCGTCTGTTCGCGGTCGGTCGGCTTCGGCAGCGCGACGATGCGGCACTGGCGCGGGTTGAGGTGTTCGGCGATCGCCTCGATCGCACCGCCCTTTCCGGCGGTGTCGCGGCCCTCGAACAGCACCACCAGCCGCTTGCCGGTATCGCTGAGCCAGCGCGCCATCTCGACCAGTTCGATCTGCAGCGGTTCGAGCCGCGCCTCGTACTCCTTGCGCTTGAGCTTGGCCATCACGTCGTGCTCCGGCTGCGTGTGCGCGACGTGCTGCGCGTGCCCGGTTTGCGCGGGCTGCGACGCCGCGTGCCGGCCATGCTGCGCGCGACTTCGAGCAGCGCCCCCTGCTGATGCGTGTCGAGCGCGCGATAGGCGGCGAGCAGGTCGTGTTCGCCCTGCGTGCGCGCCGGATCGAGCGTGCTGGCCAGTTCTGACAGCAGCGCGCCGGCAGGCACGCCGAACGCGCGGGCGAGGGCGTCGAGCTGCTCGCGCCCGGGAAGTTTCTCGCCCCGGAGCCAGGCGCTCACGGTGGCGGCGCCGGCGCGGGGAATGGCGGTGGCGATGTCGGCCGCGCTCATGCCGCTGGCCTTGGCGAGCAAACGCAGGGTGGTGTCCAGCGACATGGCTTCACTCCGCTTCAGTGGAACGACGGCGACGTTGACGCCGCGCCGGTGACGCCCGCGTCAGCGCTCGCGCAGGCGCGGGCGCAGCGTGGCGAGGTTGCAGGGCTTCGTGCGCGAATCCAGCTGCGTGCGGATGATCTTCTCCCACGCCGTGCGGCACGCCGAGGTGGAACCCGGAAGCGCGAACAGGAACGTGCCGTTCGCCAGCCCGGCGAACGCGCGCGATTGCAGCGTCGAGGTGCAGATCTCCTCGAAGCTCACCGCGCGGAACAGTTCGCCGAAACCGTCCATCTGCTTGTCCAGCAGCGGAAGCAGCGCTTCGGGCGTGGAATCGCGGCCGGTGAAGCCGGTGCCGCCGGTCACCAGTACGCCGTCGACGCCTTCGTCGGCGATCCAGCGCGACACCACGGCCCGCAGCTGGTAGCGGTCGTCCTTCAGCAGGGCGCGCTCGGCCAGGCGGTGACCGGCATCGGTCAGCGACTGCACGAGGTAATCGCCCGAGCTGTCCTGCTCCAGCGTGCGCGTATCGGACACGGTGAGCACGCACAGGTTCAGCGGAATCAGGTCGGCGGTAGCGGTCATGGGGAGCGTGCTCCTAGGCGATGGGGGAACCGGCCATGCGTTGCACGGCGTGGGTGAAATCGCGGGCGAAACCGGCCATGTCGAACAGGCCGGCGTCGCGGCGTCGCTGCGACAGTTCGGCACGAAGCGCGTCGAGCTTCGACCGGTCGCGGCCCAGGGCGACGCCGCGCGCGATGAAGGCATCGTCCGACTCGACGTTCATGTGGTCCATGCCCAGATGATGGTTCAGGCTGCCCGCGACGCGCGCGGCGAAGGTGTCGCCCGGCCGCGTCAGCACGGGGCAGCCCGCCCACAGTGCGTCCGATGCGGTGGTGTGCGCGTTGTATGGCTCGGTGTCGAGGAACAGATCGGCGTGTTGCAGGCGCGCCATGTACGCGGCGTGCGGCTGCTTTGGCATGAACACCAGCCGCTGCAGATCGACGCCGTTCGCCTGTGCGGCTGCACGCAGTCGCGCATCGGCGTGGCCCGGCCCCGACAGCAGCCACAGCACGCTTGCGGGCACCTCGCGCAGGATCGCAAAGGCACGCGCCATGCTGCGCGGGTTGAGTTTGTAGCTGTTGTTGAAGCAGCACAGCACGATGGCGTCTTCGGGCAGGCTGCACTGCGCACGCGAGGGCGCGGGTGGAATCGCGCGCGTGGTATCGGAGGGCTGGAAACAGCGCGGCATCCGGACGACGCGCTCGCTGAAATCGCGTTCGATCGAGTCGGGCAGGACGAAGGCGTCGGCCAGCACGAAATCGATCCACGGGGCGCCCGACGTTCCCGGGTAGGCAAGCCAGTTCACCTGGACCTTCGCCGGCCGCATCGCCAGCACTTCCGGCGTGCCTCCGCCGCCCCAGCCGCGCAGGTCGAACAGCACGTCGATGGCGGCATCGCGGATGCGCTGTGCCACCCGCACGTGCGCCTGCTGCGCCACGTCATGCAGGGTGTGCGCGGCGGCCAGCAGTCGCGCGCGGATCGGGCCGCGGTCATCGGGGTTCAACGCGAACAGGTGGATGTCGAATTCGTCGAGCCGACGCAGCTGTTCGAACAGTGCCGCGGTCAGCAAGCCGGTGGGGTGCGCGCCGAATCCGTTCGACAGGAAACCCACGCGCAGGCGTCCGTGCGTTCGCGGCGGCGCGGGCGGCATCGCGCGGACCTGCTGCGCGAGCATGCCGGCGCGAAGGCGTGCGCAGCGCAGCTGCTGGGCGGCACTGGCGTCTTCGCTGAGGAACGCGAAGGGCTCGACCGACGCCGTGCCTTCATCCACCGCCGCGCGGACCTGCGCGGCGAGTGTGTCGAGGTCGCGCCAGTCGCACAGCTTGCGTCGCCACGCCAGCAGGTAGGCGGCGATCTGCGGCTCCTGCGGCGCCATCGCGTATGCACGTGCGTACGAATCGGCGGCGGCTTCGGCTTCGCCGACATCCTCCAGCGCGTGCGCAAGCCACACCGCGATGCCGGGATGGTCCGGCGCATTGCCCGCCGCGGCGCGGAGGCTGGCGACGGCGTCGTCGGGGCGGCCCAGCATCGACTGCGCGCGGCCCAGCCGCGCGAGCGCCTCCGGATGCCCCGGCCGCAGCGCCAATGCACGTCGCGCGGCGGCTTCGCCGGCGATGGCGTCGCCGTGGTCGAGTTCGTGCTCGGCCAGCAGGATCCACGCGAAGCCGTCGCCCGGATTGCGCTCCAGTGCGCGGCGCAGTTCGATGCGTGGATCCGCGTGGTGGTTCATGCGTGATCGTTCGTGAAGGACAGGCCATACCACTGCGTGTCCGCTTCTTCCCAGCCCGCGTTGCGATAAAGCGCACGGGCGGTGGCGTTGTCGCGCGTGGTTTCCAGGACGATGCCGACGGCGCCGTCGGCGCGGGCGAATGCGGCCGCCGCGTCGAGCAATGCGCGGCCCGCGCCGCTGCGTCGTGCGCCCGCATCGACGTAGAGGTCGTTGAGGATCCACAGCCGGCCGGTGCGCACCGAGGAGAACATCGGATAAACCTGGGTGAAGCCGACCGCGCGACCTTCGTCGGTGGCGAGCAGGACCACGGACTCATCGGCGCGCAGGCGCGCCTGGAGGAAATCGCGGGCGCGCGGCTCGTCGGACGGCTGTCCGTAGAAGCGGCGGTAGGCGTCGAACAGGGGCACGACGGCGTCGAGGTCATCCAGCGTGGCGCGCGTGATCGCGAGGGGCATGGGCGTGTCCGTGCTCGGGTTTCGCCGATTGTAGCTTTGCCGTTCCCTTCTCCCTGCGGGAGAAGGTGCCCGGAGGGGGATGAGGGTTAACGAAGCGAGACGTGGAACCGTCGATGTATTGCTGCAGCGGGATGCTTACCGTCCCCGCTTCGTTGCCCCTCACCCCAACCCCTCTCCCGTCGGGAGAGGGGCTTAAGGCAGGAGCTCGGACGCGTCACGCTTCCTGCGTCAACCGCGCAAGTTCGTCGGCCTGGTGCTCGTGCTGCAATCGGGCGACGAGTTCGTCCATGTCGCCCTGGATGACGTTGGGCAGGTCGTACAGCGTGAGGCCTTCGACGCGGTGGTCGGTGATGCGGCCCTGCGGGAAGTTGTAGGTGCGGATGCGCTGGCTGCGATCGCCGCTGCCGACCTGCAGCTTGCGCATCGACGCCTGCGCAGCGGCCGCCTTCGCGGCCTGCGCTTCGGCGAGCATCGCGGTCAGGCGCTTCATCGCCTTGTCGCGGTTCGCGTGCTGGCTGCGTTCGGTCTGGCTCTCCACCACTATCCCGCTGGGCACGTGCGTGATGCGGATCGCCGACTCGGTCTTGTTCACGTGCTGGCCGCCGGCGCCGCTGGAGCGAAACGTGTCCACTTTCAGGTCGGCCGGATTGATCTCGATCTGTTGGTCCGTGTCCGATTCCAGTGGAATGATCGCCACCGTCGCAGCCGAGGTGTGTATGCGCCCCTGCGATTCGGTTTCCGGCACGCGTTGGACACGGTGCGTGCCCGATTCGAACTTCAGCCGCGAATACGCGCCGCGCCCTTCCACGCGCGCGATGACTTCCTTGAAACCGCCGTGTTCGCCGGGACTGGACGATTCGATCTCGACCTTCCAGCCCTGCCGCTCGGCATAGCGCGAGTACATGCGGAACAGGTCGCCGGCGAAGATCGCCGCTTCGTCGCCGCCGGTGCCGGCGCGCACTTCCAGGTAGAGGTCGCCTTCGTCGCGCGGGTCCTTCGGGATCAGGTGCGCAAGCAGTTCGGCATCCAGCCGCTCCAGGCGCTCCTGTGCGGCGGCGATCTCGTCCTGCGCCAGTTGCGCCAGTTCGGGATCGTCCCGCATCGCCTGCGCGGCGGCCAGGTCGTCCTTCGCCTGCGTCTCGGCCTTCAGCGCGCTGGCGACCGGTTCCAACTGCGCGAACTCGCGCGAGAAGCGACGGAAGCGGTCGGCATCGCCGATGACACCTGGATCGGAAAGCAGGCGTTCGAGTTCGTCGCGGCGTTCGGCGAGGGCTTCGAGTTTGCGGCGCAGGCTGGGCGTCATGGGGCGGGAAACCGGTGGGAGGAACGGGAAGCGGGGAAGCGGTGCCGACGCGGGCGTCGCTAGGCTTCGCGCTTGTCGTTTCCGTCCACGCCGCTTTCGTCCACACGGTTCCCGTTGCGTTCGACGTCGCCTTCGGCAAACAGCTTTTCCGCCGCCCGCGCAAGGTCGGCGTTGCCGGTGAGCGCGGCTTCGCGCAGCGCGATCGTCGGCGCATGCAGCAGCCGGTTGGTCAGGGTGTGCGCGAGGAAGTTCAGCACCTGCGCCGGATCCTGGCCCGCGGCGAGCTGCTGCTGCGCACGCGCCAGCACGTCGGCCTTGGCCGCTTCGCCATGGGCACGCAGGCGCTTGAGCGGCTCGGTGCGCGTGCTGGCCACCATGGTTTCGGTGAAGCGCGCGACCTGCAGCTCGACGATCGCCTCGGCTTCGGTCGCGGCTTCGCGACGGCTGCGGCGGTTGTCCTCGATGGCGCGTTCCAGGTCATCGACCGTGTAGAGGAACACGTCCTTCAGCTCGGCCACGTCGGGCGCGATGTCGCGCGGCACGGCGAGGTCGAGCAGCAGCATCGGCCGATGCTTGCGCGTGGCGAGCGCGGCGGCGACCTGCGGGCGTTGCAGGATCGGCTCGCGGCTGGCGGTGGCGGAGATCACCACGTCGGCTTCGCCCAGGTGCTTGTCGATCTCGTTCAGCGGCAGTGCGAAGCCGCCGTGGCGGCTGGCCAGTTCCTGCGCGTGCGCGAGCGTGCGGTTGGCGATCAGCAGTCGCTTCGCGCGCGCCTGCACGAGGTGGCGCGCAGCCAGTTCGATGGTTTCGCCGGCGCCGATGAGCAGCACGGTGGAGTCTTCCAGCCGGGCGAAGGACTCCTGCGCCAGACGCACCGCGGCCGAGGCGACGGAGACCGGATTGGCGCCGATCCGCGTATCGGTGCGCGCACGCTTGGCGGTGGTGAAGGCGTGCTGGAACAGGCGGTCGAGCTGGCTGCCCAGCGTGCCGGCGTGGCGCGCGGTCGCCCAGGCGTCCTTCACCTGGCCCAGGATCTGCGGCTCGCCCAGGACGAGCGAGTCCAGGCCGGTAGCCACGCGGAACAGATGCCGGACGGCATCGGCGTCGCGATGGCGGTAGAGGTAGGCGTGGAGGTCGCCGATGTCGTCGGGGTGCGTGGCCAGCCAGTCGGCCAGCGCCTGGCCGTCGTCGTGGGAGACGGCGTAGAGCTCGGTCCGGTTGCAGGTCGAGAGCAGGGCGACTTCCTGCACCTGCGGGAGCGTCTTCAGGGCATCCAGCGCAGCCGGCACCGCGGCGGCCGAAAACGCCACGCGTTCGCGCAGGCTGACCGGCGCCGTCTGGTGGTTGATGCCTAGTACGAACAAACTCATTGACGCCGGACCTTCGTTCAGGTGCTTGCGATAAGCTGCTGGCTACCCGGAGGCCGACATTCTACCGGCCCCATCCCGTCCCGGCTTCCTTCAGGCCCGTTCGAATGCCCGCTGCCTCGCGCACGCTCTGTTTCGCCCTCGTAGTTGCTTCCGCCTTCGCGCCACTGCTGGCGGCGCAGAAGACGCCGCCGCCGTCCCCTACCGACCCGACCGGCGCTTCGCTGGAGGCGCTGCTCGCCGGCGAGTTCGCGTTGCAGTCCGGCCGGCTGGACGATGCGGCGCAGGCCTACCTCGATGCGGCACGACAGGCCGACGACGTGGCGCTGGCCGAGCGTGCGACCCGCATCGCCCTGCTGGCCAAGGACGACAAGCGCGCCGCCGAAGCCCTGAAGCTGTGGCGCCAGAAGGGAGGCGAGGGCCTGAGCCTGTCCGCCGCCGAGGCCGTCCTGGCGATCCGCCGCGGCAACGAGCGCGAGGCCCGCAAGCACCTCACCGAACTGCTGCAGGCGCCCGGCGATGCCGGTTGGCGTCAGGCGCTGGGCGTGCTGTCCGGCGGTGCGCGCGATCCCAAGCAGGCCGCGCGCCTGCTCGACAAGCTCGTCGACGGCGGCCGCATTCCGAACAAGCTGCAGGCATGGCTCGCCTTCGGCGGCCTTGCGCAGGCGCTGGAGCAGCCGGAGCTGGTCGAGCGCATCGTCGCCGAGGTGGTGGAGCGTTTCCCGGGCGAGGCCCGCGTCGGCCTGCTGCGCGCGAGCCAGCTGCGCGAAGCGGGCAAGACCGACGAGGCCCGTGAACTCCTGGAATCGCTGGCCGCGCAGGCCGGCGACGACGTCGACCTGCGCCGCGCCATCGCCGACGAATACCACCGCATGGGCGATTACAGCGCCGCCGAGGCGGTGCTGGCCCATGGTCCGCAGGACGACCAGAACTATTCGCTGCGCGCGGCGCTGCTCGCTCAGGCCGAGGACAAGACCGCGCTGGGGCGCCTGTACGACGAATTGCGCGCACGATCGAGCGATCCGGACCCGCAGCGTCGCCTGCTGCTGGGCCAGATCGCCGAATTCCTGGAGCGCTACGACGAAGCGCTCGCCTGGTACCGCGGTGTGCCGGGCGGCGGCCAGCGTTGGTCGGCACGACTGCGTGCGGCGAACGTGCTGCACGAACTCAAACGCAATGACGAAGCGTACAAGTCGCTGCGCGAACTGCAGGCCGACGCGGCGGCCGACGACGAAGCGCGACGCGATGCGTACCTGCTGGAAGCCTCGCTGCGCAGCAAGGACAACGACGCGGCCGGCGAAATGGAGGTCTACGCGCGCGGCCTGGCGGCGTTTCCGGACGATCCGGAGATCCTCTACGCACGGGGCCTGAGCTGGGAACGTCGCGACGACATCCCGCGCGCCGAGGCCGACCTTCGCAAGATCCTGGTCGCCGAACCGGACAACGTCGCCGCGCTCAACGCGCTGGGCTACACCCTGGCCGACCGCACCACGCGTTACCAGGAAGCGCTGCAGCTGATCGAGCGCGCGCGCACGGCCGAACCCGATAACGCGGCGATCATCGACAGCTACGGCTGGGTGCTCTATCGCATGGGCCGCAAGGAAGAGGCGCTGGTCGAGCTGCGTCGCGCGCTGACGCTGCAGAAGGATGCGGAGATCGCCTCGCATGTGGGCGAGGTGCTGTGGTCGCTCGGTCGCAAGGACGAGGCGCGCAAGTACTTCGAACAGGCGCGCAAGATCGATCCTGAGAACCGCTCGCTCAAGCGCGCGCTGGAGAAGACCGGCGCATGAGGCTGCATGCATTCCTCGCGCCGCTGGTTGCGGCGCTGGTCCTCGCCGGTTGCGTCTCGCGGCCGACGCGCGCGCCCGAAGTGCCGGTTGATCTGGCGCAGGCGCATGCGCAGGACGCGCGCCGCGCTGCCGTGACCGAGTGGTCGCTGTCGGGGCGAATCGCCGTGTCGAACGGGAAGCAGGGCGGGAGCGGGCGCATCGACTGGCAGCAGTCGGGCGATCGCTACACCGTTTCGCTCGGCGCGCCGGTGACCCGCCAGAGCTGGCGCCTGAGCGGGGACGACACCGGCGGACGGCTGGACGGCATCGAGGGTGGTCCGCGCGAAGCGGCCGACGTGGAGGCCCTGCTGCGTGAGACGACCGGCTGGAACATCCCCGTGCGCGCGCTGGCCGATTGGGTCCGCGGCGTGGGCGCCGACGCCGGACGCTTCGGCGAAGCCCGGATCGTCTACGGAGCAGGCAATCGCCCGGTCCGCCTGTCGCAGGCCGGGTGGACCATCGACTACGCCCAGTGGCAGCCCGACGCCACCGCCGGCGCCGGGCCGGTGCTTCCGGCCCGCCTCACCGCAACGCAGGGCGAGGCGAAGGTGCGGCTGATCATCGACGAGTGGGCCCCGGGCACCACGCCATGAGTGGCCCGACTCCGGGGTGGACCGTCTGGCCCGCACCGGCCAAGCTGAACCTGTTCCTGCGGATCACGGGTCGTCGCGACGACGGCTACCACCTGCTGCAGACGGTATTCCGGATTGTGGAGTGGGGCGATTCGGTGCGGCTTCGCGTCCGGGAGGATGGCGAGGTCCGGCGCCATGGGCCTTCGGTGCCGGGCGTCGAGGAATCCGACGATCTGACCGTGCGTGCGGCCAAAATGCTGCAATCGGCCACGAACGGTCGGCAAGGTGCAGACATCATCGTCGACAAGCGCATTCCGGCAGGTGGCGGGTTCGGCGGTGGCTCCTCCGATGCGGCGACCGTTCTCGTGGCGCTCAACGCCCTGTGGAATATCGGCCTGGGCGTGGATGAGCTCGCCGCCCTCGGCCTGAAGCTCGGCGCCGACGTTCCAGTCTTCGTGCGTGGTGAGAATGCGTGGGCCGAGGGCGTGGGCGAGCGCCTTTCGCCCGCCCAGCTGCCGCCCGCCTGGTATGTGCTGGCCGACCCCGGCGTCCATGCGCCGACGGCGACTTTGTTCAAATCCCCTGAATTGACGCGTGATGCCCCGCCCGCGACAATGTCGGACTTCGTTTCGGGTGTGCCGCTCGGGAATGCGTTCGAGCCGGTGCTGCGCGCGCGCGAACCAGCCGTCGAGGCTGTTTTCGCTGCGCTGTCGCAGGTCGGTTCGCCGCGCCTGACCGGCTCCGGCAGTGGGTGCTTCGTCGAATTCGCCACGCGCGAAACCGCCGAGGCGGCGCTGGCCGCATTGCCGACCGGGCTTCGGGCCTGGGTGGCGGAAGGGGCGCAAGCCTCGCCGTTGCACCGTGCACTGGCGGACCGGACGAAGCAGGCAACACCGGCGCCCTGACGGGCTCCACTGCAGGGGCGTCGCCAAGTGGCCCAAGGCACCGGGTTTTGATCCCGGCATTCGTAGGTTCGAATCCTACCGCCCCTGCCAACTCCATTCGCGGCACCAATGCTTGAGGATCGGGCATTCGGGATTGGAGATTCGCCCGCGCTGTCGAATCTCCAATCCCGAATCCTTGATCCCCACCGGCCAGACCATGCAGAACGATCGCAACCTGCTGATTTTCAGCGGCAACGCCAACCGCCCGCTCGCCGATTCGGTGTGCAAGGAACTCGGCATCCGTCTGGGCAAGGCGCTTGTCGGCCGTTTCTCCGACGGCGAAGTGCAGGTGGAAATCGAGGAGAACGTGCGTCGCCAGGAAGTGTTCGTCATCCAGCCGACGAATGCCCCGACGGCGGAGAACTTCATGGAACTGCTGGTGCTGGTGGACGCGCTCAAGCGCGCCTCGGCGGCCAGTGTGACCGCGGTGGTGCCGTATTTCGGCTACGCCCGCCAGGATCGCCGCCCGCGCTCCTCGCGCGTGCCGATCACGGCGAAGGTCGCGGCGAAGATGTTCAGCGCGGTCGGTACCGATCGCGTGTTGACGGTCGACCTCCACGCCGACCAGATCCAGGGCTTCTTCGATATCCCGGTCGACAACGTGTACGCCTCGCCGTTGCTGCTCGCCGACATCTGGCGTGCGCACGGTACGGAAAACATGGTGGTGGTCTCGCCCGACGTCGGCGGCGTGGTGCGCGCGCGAGCGATCGCCAAGCGCCTGGACGACGCGGACCTGGCGATCATCGACAAGCGCCGTCCGCGCGCCAACGTGGCCACGGTGATGAACATCATCGGCGACGTCGCCGGCAAGACCTGCGTGCTGGTCGACGACATCGTCGACACCGCCGGCACGCTGTGCGCGGCGGCGAACGCGCTCAAGGCGCAGGGCGCGACCAAGGTGGTCGCGTACTGCACGCACCCGGTGCTGTCGGGCGCGGCGATGGACAACGTGACCAAGTCGCAGCTCGACGAGCTGGTGGTCACCGACACCATCAAGCTGTCCGACGCGGCGCGGGCCTGCGGCAAGATCCGCCAGCTCAGCGTCGCCGAGCTTCTGGCCGAGACGATCCGACGCGTCGCGTTCGGCGAGTCGGTCAGTTCGCTGTACGTGGATTAATGCGGGAACAGGGAGCGAAGGCGGCTGCTTCGTTTGCCGCGAACCGGATCCTGTTTTCGACAGCAACAAAGCGGTGGCAGTGAGTGAGGTTGCGGCAGCGCCGCGTTCCGCGTTCCCTGTTTCCGCTTCACCGGCTCCTCTGGTCGCGGAGGAGTCTTCAATCGCCGCGAGGCGAATTCAACGCAGTAAATAGTGAGTAAACGATAATGTCCGAACATACCCTCAAGGCCACTGGCCGCAAGGTCGAAGGGAAGGGTGCGAGCCGCCGCCTTCGCCACGCCGCCAGCATCCCGGCCATCGTCTACGGCGGCAAGTCCGAGCCGAAGGCGATCCAGCTCGACCACGAGAAGATCTGGCTGGCCCAGCAGAACGAGTGGTTCTACTCGTCGATCCTGACGCTCGACATCGACGGCAAGTCCGAGCCGGTCCTGCTGCGTGACATGCAGCGCCATCCGTTCAAGCAGATCATCATGCACCTGGACTTCCAGCGCGTTGATCTGAACGCCGCGCTGAAGGCGTCGGTGCCGCTGCACTTCATCGGCCAGGAAGGCTCGCCGGCCGGCAAGTCGGCCGACGTGGTCATCACGCACGAACTCAACGAAGTCACCGTCAGCTGCCTGCCGCGCGACCTGCCTGAGTTCATCGAGATCGACCTGTCGGGCCTGAAGGTCGGCGACATCGTCCACCTGTCGGACGTCAAGCTGCCCAAGGGCGTCGAGCTGCCGGAACTGAAGCTGGGCAAGGAACACGACGTCGCCGTCGTGATCGCCAAGCACGGCCGCGTCGAATCGGAAGAAACGACCGATGCTCCGTCGGCCGAAGTGCCGGCCACCAAGGCCGCCAAGAAGGACGAGAAGTAATCGCGTCCCGATGACCTGCCCGCATCCGCGGGCAGGTCTCGGCGTGACTTCACGATGGACGGTTTGCGCCTCATCGTCGGCCTGGGCAATCCCGGCGCCGAACATCTCCGGACCCGGCACAACGCCGGGTTCTGGTTTGTGGACGCCCTCGCGCAGAGCCAGGGCGTTCGCTTCGGGCTGGAATCCAAGCTGTTCGGCGAGACCGCGAAGGTCAACATCGGCGGCCAGTCGCTGTGGCTGCTCAAGCCGGCCACGTTCATGAACCTTTCCGGCAAGTCGGTCGCAGCCGCGCTGCGCTACTGGAAGATCGAGCCGGAGCAGATGCTGGTCGTCCACGACGAACTGGACCTGGCGCCCGGCACGGCGCGCCTGAAGTTCGATGGCGGCCATGGCGGCCAGAACGGCCTGCGCGATATCACCAAGCTGCTCGGTCACGGCAAGTACCATCGCCTGCGCATAGGCATCGGCCATCCGGGCCACAAGGACCGCGTGACGTCTTGGGTGCTCGGCAAGCCGGGTGCGGACGATGAAGCTTCGATCCTGCGCGCCATCAGCGATGCCGACGACGTCCTCCCGCTGGCGGTCGCCGGCGATTTCAACGAAGCAATGAAGCGCCTGCACACCGGCAAGTGATCCGCGATTGGTGATTGCTGATTCGAACAGCCGGCGTCGCCGCGCGAGTCATCAATCACGAATCCCGAATCACGGAACACCGCCATGGGCATCAAATGCGGCATCGTCGGCCTGCCGAACGTCGGCAAGTCGACCCTCTTCAACGCCCTGACCAAGGCCGGCATCGCCGCGGCCAACTTCCCGTTCTGCACGATCGAGCCGAACGTCGG
>Ga0209676_1001555_pt1 | contig 20559 bp, 20 predicted proteins | sample AraplaCvi_mLB_r2_FD_184282 | JGI IMG/M metagenome (GOLD analysis project Ga0209676, IMG submission 184282) | Arabidopsis root microbial communities from North Carolina, USA - plate scrape MF_Cvi_mLB_r2 (SPAdes) (version 2) | ecosystem: Host-associated > Plants > Roots > Endosphere | place: USA... | reverse complement strand
CATGTGGCATTATACAGAAGGCTTGAAAAATTGGGACCCAATTTGGCCCAATCACGGTATTCGAATTTTGCCGGGCCCTTCATCGTTATGGTTTGATGCAGAGGGCAATCGATTTAGAGCACCTAATTTTCCTGGTTTTGATACGTTAAGCACATTAGAAGCCATTCAAAAAACTGGCTATGATTACTCATGGTTTATTTTAACGGAAAAAATTATTGAAAAAGAATTTGCCTTATCGGGTTCTGAGCAAAATCCTGATTTAACAAATAAAAGTATTAAGGATGTTCTGAAACGTGTTTTGCCAGGACCACCTGCTCCCATTCAAGCATTTAAAAATTATGGTGAAGATTTTGTTATTGCTAATGATTTAAAGGAATTAGTTGATGGGATGAACAAATTGGCTGGCAATGACCTTCTCGATTTTGTCAAAATAAAAGAGCAAATTTTAGCAAGAGATCGTGAAATGGACAATAAATTTTCAAAGGACTTACAGGTTAATGCTATTCATGGTGCAAGAAACTATGTAGGTGATAAATTTGTGCGCGTTGCGAAGCCCCATAAAATATTAGATCCTAACAATTGGCCACTTATTGCAGTTCGCTTAAATATTTTAACGCGTAAAACATTAGGAGGCTTACAGACGAATTTGAATGGTGCTGTGTTAGGTGCGGATGGTCAGCCTGTACCAGGTTTATTTGCAGCTGGAGAAGTTAGTGGGTTTGGTGGTGGCGGTGTACATGGTTACCGTGCTTTAGAAGGGACATTTGTTGGAGGTTGTTTATTTAGTGGTCGACAGGTAGGGCGTTACTTAGCAAAAGGTGAATGAAGGGAATTTAAGTGTGGAAAATAATCGCTCGGGTATGGCGAGAAAGTGTATTCCTTCACAGACATAGAAGAAATCCTAAAAAATATGAAAGAGCATCACCACAAATGGATAATGCTCTTTTTTCTTATAAAGAAGAATTTTGAACTTGAGCGATTTGAGCGATTTGTTCCTCAATCTGCTCTTTTGTCCAACCATTCTCTTCAACAAAGAAGTTACGTTCTGCGCGACGGCATTCGTCTGAACAGCTACGCATATAAAAGGCCTCGTGTTTTTCCTCGCAAAGAATTAATTTATGGCATTCAGGATTTGCACAGTTTGTATAACGTTCTGTTGGTTCACCAGTGAAGAAATCCTTACCGACAATCACATGCTCGACCTGATTAATGGGTACACTGCGACGACGATCAAAGACGAACATTTGTCCATCCCATAGTTGACCTTTTACTTCAGGGTCTTTAGCATACGTGGCAATACCACCATGTAATTGGCCAACACTTTCTCCATAGCCTTCACGTTTTAACCAGCCAGAGAATTTTTCGCAACGGATACCACCTGTGCAGTAAGTTAAAACTTTCTTGCCAGCAAAATCTTCTTTATGGGCCTCCATCCAAGCTGGTAGGTCACGGAAGTTTTCAATATCTGGACGAATAGCGCCACGGAAATGTCCAAGGTCATATTCATAATCATTGCGTGCATCAATAACTACCGTATTGTCCTCCTGCATATGTTCCATAAATTCCTTTGGTGATAAATAATCTCCTGTTATCTCTAAAGGATTAATATCATCTTCTAAACCAAGGTGCACAATTTCTCGACGTGGGCGCACATGCATTTTTTTAAAGGTATGCCCTTCAACTTCATCAATTTTCCACATAATGTCGCTAAAACGAGGGTCTGCCTTCATATGATTCATGTAAGCATCAGTTTGCTCGACTGTACCTGAAATGGTTCCATTAATGCCTTCATAGCCAACTAAAATACGACCAAGAAGCCCGATATCTTTACAAAGTGCTAAATGTTCCTCTGCAAATGCCACAGGGTCTTCAATAGCTATATATTTATAATAAAGTAATACACGATAGTCTTTCTGTGTCACAACCATTAACCACCTTTAAATCAATATTCGTCATTAAATATAGCATATCAAGTGCAATTTTGCGTAGGATAGAAGGAGTTTTCTAAAAAAACACGAATAGTACATAGTGAATGACTATTCATATTTGGGGGTGTTGGGATGGAATTTTCAACGATTACATTAGAGAAATTAGAACGCCGTGCAACATTAACATTAAATCGTCCACATGCCATGAATGCTATGGACGGTGTGATGATGCGCGAACTAGCAGAATGCTTTGAGGCACTACAGCAAGAACAAGAAATACAAGTTCTCGTTATTCGTGGGGAAGGAAAAGTCTTTTCAGCAGGTGGCGATATTAAAGCGATGATGGATCCAGATAAGCCACTTAATATTAATGAGGCAATGGTTTATTTAACACGTATTGTCAAAGCATATTACCAGCTACCGATGATCGTCATTGCAGCGGTTCATGGAGCGTCAGCTGGATTAGGCTTTAGTCTAGCGCTAGGGGCAGATATAGTGGTGGCATGTGAAAATAGTAAGCTCGCTATGAACTTCATCGGAATAGGACTCATCCCTGATGGTGGCGGCCATTTCTTTATGAAGGAACGTGTGGGTACTGTCAAAGCTAAACAAATGATTTGGGAAGGTAAAGTATTAACAGCAGCGGAAGCACATGATGAAGGGTTAATTGACTACGTTGCGCCAGATGGGACTGTTTTTGCGATTACTGACCAACTAGTAGGAAAAATGCTTGCTTCTCCAATTGCATCGATGATTACGACTAAAAAAATTCTACATGCTCAAAATTTACCGCAATTAGAGAGTATTTTATCTATGGAAGCAGCGGGGCAAGAAGCGATGCGTAAAACGACTGATCATTTAGAGGGAATTCATGCATTTGTAGAGAAAAGAGCACCGGCTTTTGTAGGAAAATAAATCTAACTTATTTCATTGGGTGTCCAAACACCCTTTGAAATAGAGGAACTCAGTCTAAGAACGCCACGTCCTGTGGCAACGACTGAGTGATCAACATCATGCTGCTGACGCTTTGCTTTCGCGCAAAAAATATCTGTTGGCCAAAAAGGCGCGTAGTAAAGTGTACTACGTGCCTTTTACTAGCCGTTTTTAGACATGAAACAAAATTAATTTACCCGAAGAGTTAACAAGACGATGAGTTTTGTTGGCAACACCTTTTTCTTCGATCTGCTGTAAACCGCTGATTTTTGCAGCCTCATCATTTTCAAAAGTCCAAGTTTCATCAAATAATGTTTCCCCAGTTTTTTCAAAAGCCGTAAAGCGATAATTCTCCATACAAACCCCACCCTTTACTTAAATATATATCTATTATACATAGAAGATTTATAAACATCACGGTAAAACTAGCGAATATTTCGATAAATTATGAAAGTTGTGGAAAGTTTAAGGCAATACTAATAATGAATATTTGTTGAATACATTTCTCATCTAGTGGGAATTATGATAAAATAGAACAAATATTCGGTTTCGGCGTGATTCACGAATGTCTCATTATAAAATGAGATATGTAAAAATTGATAAATTATAAAATCGGCGTTTCCGTTGTGCTCAATAATTTACTGCGTTGCGAGTGAAAAAGAATGAAGTTAAGGTATAGATTATTTAATACTTGAGGTGGTTGGATGTCAGCAATTCGTTTTTTCCATATGGCGGATTTACATTTAGATAGTCCATTTAAGGGCTTATTTGGTTTACCCGAACAAAATTTCAAAAAGATTCGAACAAGTACTTTCGAAGCTTTTGATAAAATTATTCAGAAAGCTATTCAGGAGAAACCAGATTTCTTACTGATTGTCGGTGATATATATGATGGTGAAAATCGAAGCTTACAGGCACAAAGACGATTTCAAGAGGCTATGGAAAAACTCTTTCAGCATAATATCCCTGTCATTTTAAGTTATGGGAATCATGATCACTTAAATGGTGCTTGGACGCGTTTTGCTTTGCCAAGCAATGTTTATGAGTTACCAGCTGAAACTAGTGTTGTGCAATTAAACATACGTGGTCAACAAGTTAATATTTATGGCTTCAGCTATAGTGATCGGCATATAACGAAATCCGTGATTGATAGTTATCCTGTTGCACAGGACCAGCATGTTATTCATATTGGTATGCTTCACGGTAGTGAGGCTAGCGACACTTCACATGCTGTTTACGCTCCTTTCACAAAAGATCAACTTCTTGGAAAAAACTATCATTACTGGGCATTAGGGCATATTCATAAACGACAATTTTTACATCAAAATCCACCGATTGTTTATCCAGGCAATATTCAAAGCAGACATCGGAAAGAGCAGGGGATAAAGGGCTTCTATGACGTAACTTTGTCACAAACCTCTACTGATTTTGAATTTGTACCGACATCTGCTGTTGTTTATAACACGGTAGAGGTGGATTGTACGAATGTGTTTCATGCAAATGAACTACTTAAAAAATGTGAAGAAGCGTTGATGCTTAATCGTCAAGAGTTTGGAGCGTCTGTTGTTGAACTTCATTTGAAAAATATAGATGAACAATCACAATCTTTATTTGAACATGCTACAGTTGACGCATGGCTAGAAACTATTCGAGAAGCCGAGGATGGAATTGAACCGATGTGCTGGGTTCAAAAGCTCGTGTTACATCAATCGTCCGTATTGTATGAGCATACTGCTGCGACTGAGTCCGTGATGAATTTAATGGAAGAATGGGATATTTCTGAATGGAAAGATATTTTAAAGGAACTATACCAACATGCTGGCGGTGCAAGGCTGATTGAACCTTTAACAGAGCAGGACATTAAAAGTTTAATACACGACGCACAAGAATTATTAGCAGAAGAAATTCAAAGGGCGTGAATAGCATGCTAACGATACGAAAAATCCAAATTTATGGCTTTGGCAAGCATGAAAATATCACCATTACTTTACGCGAAGGAGTTACCATTTTTTATGGTATGAATGAAGCGGGGAAAACGACCATTCAACAGTTTATTTTACAAATGTTTTTTGGATTTCCTACGAGGCAGCAGGCACAACGTAAATATGAGCCGAAAACATCGACTAAATTCGGTGGTCAGCTGACGATTTGGCATCCAACGTATGGGCAATGTACGATTGAGCGTATGAAAGGAAAGGCAGCTGGAGATGTTACGGTTTATTTAGAAGACGGAACAATGGGGCATGAGGAGCTTTTAGCAAAGCTATTATATGGTTATTCAAAAGCCTCCTTTGAGTCTATTTTCTCCTTTTCATTACACGAGCTACAGGGCATTGAAAAAATGTCAGAGGAAGAGCTAACACATTTGTTACTTGCCTCGGGAACAACTGGGATTCAACAACTATCGTCTCTAGAAAAGAAGTTGGACAAAGATGCCAGTGAGCTTTTTAAAAAAGCAGGCAAAGTGCCACTCATTAATCAAAAATTGGAGCATTTAAAAAAGCTAGAACGTACGATTAAGCAAGAGCAAGGTAATATTCAGACCTTTGAGGATAAGTTATTACAATTACAGCAGCTCGATTTAAGGCTAGAGGGCTTATACAGTCAGCAAAAAACACAGCAGCAAAATTGGCAGCAACTCACAATTCTGAAGCAGGCTATGCCACTTCTAAAACAGCAAAAGTCTTTCGAACAGACGCAAAAAAGCTTTGAACATGTGCAGTTTCCTCCAGAAGGGATCCGACGCTATGAGCAATTAAAGGATCGACTTATGCATGAAACACTGCAAATGGAGCAGCTGAAGGAGCAGTATCAGGGACTGCAACTTAAGCTACAATTAACATTGGACGAGCAAGTTATTACTGAGATGTCTCGTCTTGTGAACAAGGAAGCAACATGGAATCAGTTAGTTGTAAAGGAACAGAACTTAATGGATGAACTGTATTTAATCGAGCAAGAAATAGAAGCTCAGTTCCGTTTATTAGGTGTTCAGGAAAAAACAGCGCAGGATATTTTGCTTGAAGAAACCGTATCATTACAGCAAGAGGAACAATTTCAACAACAGTTAAGCCTATTGGAAGAAGCAGAAGGAGAGCTGAAATTTCATTTACGTTCGTTAGAGCAACTACATGCAGAATTAGATACAAATGCTCAACTGCAACAACAGCTTCAACAGGAGTCATTAACTACGGAGGAAGAACATATTTTAGCACAGTGGCCACAGCGTAAGAGAAAGCTTGAACAATTGCGTTATGGAAGGTCACAACGCTCGAAACAGCAACAACCAAGTATTTTTATATTTATTGTATTAGCCATAAGTGTACTGTCATGTATCTATGGTGTTATGGAAAAAAATATGGCTGTTATCGTTTTAGGAGCGGTTATGTCACTCATCATTATTGTATATTTAAAATTTGCTAGACAAGCTCATGAAATGCCGAGTAAACAACAGAGTCAGCAAATGCGTGAGGTAGAGCAGGAGGAAAATATTGCTCAGACTATCCTGCTAAAAAAACAAAAATTTGAGGATCGCTTGTTGCATGCAAATGAGCAACAGCAAGAAAAAGAACGTCAATATGTGAAACTTGAACATAAAATTCAACGGGCTGAGCAGGTAAGTGAAGAGGCTACTCAGTTGCTTCACCATTTTTTAGGGCGCTATCGGTTAGAGGGAAATATACCAAAAACACTATTACCAGAACTGTTTATGCGCATTCGTGGTGCTCAAGAGTTGGCAGCAAAAAAGAAGAGTACATTTACGCTTTTGCAAATGGTGCAAGCGGAGAAAGACGAGTTACTAGAACAGATACAGCGAGTTTTAAAGACAGAGTATAGTGAGCAAGAAATTTTTATGCATTTACGTACTACATTCCTTACTTTACAGCAGGAGCAACAAATATCACAACAAGCAAAAGAGCAGTTGACTAGTCTTCAGACTAAAATGCAAGGAATGCAATCACATATAGACAGCTATGAGTCTGAAATTACTCAGTTATTTAATGCTGCGAATGTGCAAACAGAGAAGGGCTATTATGAAGCACATGAGCAATTTGAGCAACAACAACAAATAAAAACAGAACTTCAAGCAATCCAGACTCAGCTAGCTTCGCTAAATGTAGACAACAAACAATCACTGCTAGAAGAGGAACAGCTAAATGAAAAACTGCTTACTTTAGAAGAAGGGCGAGGAACAATGCAGATAGCGATCGATCATTGCTTAGAACAACGAGCGACACTGCAAATCCAAAAGGAGAATCTTCTAAATGACGAGAAATATGGCCAGTTGCTTCAACAGTTTGAGGAAGAGAAATCAGTGTTGCAACAGCTGATAGGACAATGGGCTTCAAAAAAAGCATTGGCTACTGCTATCCATGAAACATTGTTCAGCCTAAGAGAAGAAAAACTACCTCATGTTTTGACAGAAGTTAATGCAATATTTAATTCGTTTACAGGTGGGCGTTACGATAAGCTATTAATTAACGATGAAGGCTATTTTGTTGCACAGGATGTTTCTGGCTTACGTTATCAAATGGCAGAATTATCACAGGCTACAAAGGAGCAAGCATATATTTCGTTGCGTATGGCACTAGCAAAAACGCTAAAAACCTCTGCTCCATTTCCATTTATTATGGACGATCCTTTTGTCCATTTTGATCGAAACCGTACAGACAAAATGGTACAATTAATGAAAGAAGTAGGATATGAACGTCAAATTTTATATTTTACTTGCCATGACACGATGCTCGAACATTGGCAGAAAGACCAAATTGTCGATGTAGGAGCACTAGCAAATGAAAGGGGAGTGGCGTCAACATGAAGGGTATTACGACGCTCCAGGTTGGAGAATCAGTCGATCAATTTTTATTAATTAAACAGGCGACAAAAGGGGTTACCACAGTCGGAAAGCCATTTATGTCACTGTTATTACAAGATAAAAGTGGAGATATTGAAGCAAAGCTATGGGATACAAATGAAGATCATGAAAAAATGTATCACGCTGAAGCGATTGTCCGAGTAGGTGGAGAAATTCATGACTATCGTGGCAAAAATCAATTACGTATCAAGGCAATTCGTGTTGCAAAACCAGAGGAGGGAATTGCTATTAATGATTTAGTTCCTTCCTCGGCAACTCCAAAAGAAGAACTATATGAAGAATTGACGCAATTTTTCTTTGATATTAAAAATCCGAATATATCACGAATTACACGTGCAGCTATTAAAAAACATCAGGATGCTATTTTAGTCTATCCAGCCGCTACGAAAAATCATCATGATTATGCATCTGGTCTATTAGATCATATGGTGTCCATGTTGAGACTAGGAAAAGCAATTGCTGATTTATATCCTACATTAAATCGAGATCTTTTATATGCAGGGATTATTCTACATGATATTGGTAAAGTAGTTGAATTATCAGGACCTGTTGCAACAATGTATACGGTTGAAGGAAATTTACTTGGTCATATTACTATTATGGTTAATGAAATAGCCAAGATTGCTAGTGAACTAGAAATCGAGGGCGAGGAAGTCATGTTATTGCAACACATGGTACTATCTCACCACGGTAAAGAAGAATGGGGTAGCCCGAAAAAACCGATGATTCAAGAAGCGGAAATCTTACATTATATTGATAATATTGATGCGAAGATGAACATGCTAACACGAGCATTAGGCAAAACAGCGCCAGGCGAATTTACAGAAAGACTATTTCCACTTGATAATCGATCGTTTTATAAACCGACTATATAATAAATTCAAAGGTTGGGGATTACATTTTTCTTCATTTAGCAGACATTTTTGTATAAAAAGGGTTACGCCTGTATCGGCGTAACCCTTTTTCATATAGTAAAGTAACAACTAGTAAGATTATTTTTCAGAATCTTTTTCTTTGTCGTCTTTACTTTCTTTTTTAGCTTTTTCTTCAGCTTTTTTAGCTGCTTCTTCAGCAGCTTTAGCTTGCTCCTCACTTGTTGTAGTAAGGGCTTCAATAGCAGATTTTAATTCTTTATCAGATGTTTTTACATCAGCATCTTTTGCCAATTTTGCAACGACATCTTTAAGAATTTGTTTATCTTCACCTGATTGCTGTAATTTATCTAGCATTTGTGTGCGGATGTTTTTTTCTTCATCTTTGAATGAGCCAACACCTTTTACATCACGCTTTTCCGTAACTTCAATAACGTGGAAACCATAGCTTGTTTGAACTGGTTCACTTAATGTTTTTAAAGGGAGGGCATAAGCAGCGTCATTAAATTCTTTTACCATTGCACCAACAGAGAACCAACCTAGCTCTCCACCCTTTTGAGCAGAGCCAGTATCAGTTGAGTATTCTTTAGCTACATCTGCAAATTTAGCGCCGCCTTTAATTTTGGCAATCACTTCTTTAGCTGTTTTCTCATCTGCTACTAAAATATGGCGAGCATTTAACTCGGTTTTCATTTGCTCATAATGTTTTTTTACATCTTCTTCTTTAAACGCTTTATCTTCTAGAGCCTTATCTGAAAGAAGCTCAAGACGTAAAGCTTCTTTATAGCCTTCCTCAGTTAAACCGCTCTGAGCAAGCGCATCGGCAAAGCTATCACCGAATTGTGAAGCAGTTGCGTCATAGGCCTCTTTAATTTCTTTATCTGATACTTTGTATTTATCAGATAATACTTTTTCAGTTATCATCTGTTGAATTATAGAAGAGCCTGCCAAAGTTTTTGATGTTTTGTTAAAGTCAGCAACTGTAATGTCGCCTACTTTCGAAGTTGCAATTGTTTTGTTGTCGTCTCCGCTACAAGCACCAAGTGCTAATACCGAAGCAGCTAATGTTAAAGATAAAACTGTCTTTTTCATAGTGGATATTCTCTCCTTATATGGTTTCGTCCCATTTTTTACTATAACATAAACGTTTTAAAAACAAAATGGTTCCCCCTTGAGTATAGCCTATATTTCAGATTTACAAGCGCATAGGATATAGAAAAGAAAGGGGGTGAAGTTATGGGCAGCGGAGGATACGGTGGCGGCGGTGGCTACGGCTCAGGCTCTGGCTTTGCTTTATTAGTTGTGTTATTTATTTTATTAATTATTGTTGGTGCAGCGTTCCTATACTAATTAATAAAAATGACGAAAAGCTAAGGGTTTAATATCCTTAGCTTTTTTTACAATGTAAAGGCATTCGCGCAGCCCGCTTGAAGTTACGTTCCATTGATCAGATCGCGTGGTCACATAATGTGTTCAATTTACCTATGAACGTTGACTGGCGCTTCTCACTTTCTTTTTAACTATACTGCATATAAAACTTCAATATAAAATGAGACAAGTAAAATTGTAATAAGTATATTTATAGTTCGGAATACTTTTGGTTGGTTTTCTTCGGGAATTTCACGTCGCATACACAGCGCATAAGTCATGCGGTTTATTTGAAATAAATAGAATACCGAGAATAGAACTACAATCATTAATAGCAAGTCTATTCCTCCCCTCTTTCAATATTAATAGCATAACAAAAAACGTTCATAAAACACAAGTACAAGCAATTTAGTGAATAGTAGGTGGCACTAAAATTTCATAGCCTTTAGGCGTCTCCTCAATCTGGGAGTCTTTAGGTGAATTCAATAAATATTTTACATATAGAATATCTATTACACATAGACTACAGTGGTAAGCTAAAAGTAATGTACCATAATGGGTATACGCAGGGAATAGTAGTGTACCCAATAAAATGCTTGTATTTAGTACAACAAATGGTGTAAGTAAAGCTAAAATATAACGGTTTTTCGATAAAGGTTCACGTATACGCATGTGAAGAACAGGAATAACATAAAATTGGGTACGCACACGTAATTTTAAATGTTGGCGTAAATCATATAATGCTAGAAAGTGTAAACATTTATGAATTGGGTAGATTGCAAAAATAGCAATAACAAAAAGCCAAAACAAACGATCGGTATAGTGCTCATCATTAAATAAATTAAATGTCACATAGGAAAGCGAAAAGACAGTAAAAAAAACAAGTACAGACATGATCATAATACGCGTTGTTCCGTAATGATGTTCCAGATTTAATATTTTCCAACAATGCATGATTATCAACTCCGTAATATGAATGGTCTATTTAATTTAAATTGATTTATATTAGAATGCAAGAAAAAGGAGGTATCTCAGAAATATTTCTGAAATACCTCTTTAATTAAAAGCTTTTACGGCCATTAGGTTTAGATTACGAACAACTAACGCTAAAAGCCTAATAGTTTCACTTTCATCCTTTTACAGTTGAACGTTCTTCGATCGTGTCAAAGGATTCACGGAAATGCTGGAAGGAACGCTCAAAAATGTCGATGAAGTCCTCTCCATATATATTGCGAATAACAGCCATAACATCTAAAAATTCTGGGAAGCGACCGTATAAGTCTTTTAAAGCTAATGAACCTTCTAACACAGAATGATACGTATTATGATAATTGCTATTCATTTCAACAATAAGTTCTGTACCTGCTTCTGTTAACTCAACATACGTATTACGCTTGTCGTCATCACGCTTTGAAAACTTAAGGAATCCACGCTCTTCTAATTTTTTTGAAAAATTAAATGCAGTGGAAACGTGCATTACCCCAAATTTCGCCACATCAGAAATTGAAGCCCCTTTTAAATGATACGAAATCCATAAAATATGATGTTCATTAATATTTAAATCGTAGGGTTTAATCCATTGCTGCCAATCTTTTTCAACTGCTTTCCATAAGGCTTTTGATATTTGCGCAATTCTTTGACTATAAAGCATCGCTTCTTTTTGAGTGTACAATTCCTCTGACAAAGCCATCACCTACTGCTTTCTTTAACATTTTAAAAATATTATAGCAATAAAGGAAAAAAGTTTAAAGTTAGAAAAATTAAAAAATTGAAAAGTGGTTTAAAAATAACATTTTACCAATATAAACTAATAAAAATATATAGTTTTTATTAGTTGTAAAGGACTTTAGTTGCTAATTTTTTCTTGCGGTTTTTTCTTTTTTTCTGTAAATTGTGCAACGTTTTTCTCGATTTCGCTTATTGAATTCTGTAATGCTTCTATTTCTTGTTGTAAGTTATTTTTTGAAGGTTCTATTTCTTCGGTGAATGTAGTAATAGTTTGTTTTAAATCATTTATTATTAGTGGTATATTATTTTTTATTTCATTAGTAAGCGAATGAACAGATTGTTTCACTGTGCCTGCTTGCTGTTTTACATCTAAAAGTTTGTCCTTTGTGCTTTCAGCATTTGCTCGCAAATTAGCACGTAATTGTTGCCCTGATTGAGGAGTTGAAAGAAGTACAGCGATTGTACCACCGACGATCCCAGCTCCAAGTCCAAATAAAAATGGTTTTGCTTTCATATCGATTACCTCATTCCTGTAATTATCATGTGTTACCTACTATTAAACCATGAAATGCACATATACAAAAATAAAAAAGAAACTAAACGAGTGATTTTGAATCCCGGTTTAGTTTCTTTGGAAGATAAAGGTGTGTTCTCTAATTGTATGCACCTTTTATTAAATTGAAATAGCTGTTTGGAATTTAGAGCGTTTCACTAATTTTGCAACTATAGGATAAATAATTGTAAAAGCAATGACATTAAATGCTACAGCAGGTAATACAACCCCTACAAACAGTACAGCGAATGTTGCACCAACATTTGCGTTGAATACAAAAAGTGCTACTGCTAAAAAGACAGTTCCAGATAAAATTGTTCCTATGCCAACTAAGCTAGCAGATACTATAAAGTTGCTTGCCAATTTTTTTAGCACAATTAAGATCGCTAAAAAGACAAAACCCGTTACTGCTTTATCGATAATGTTTGGAACAAGACCAGCTGGAAACGTTGTAAATAAACCTGACAGTACACCAGTTGCTAAAGAAAGTAAGAGCGTTTCTTTAACAGTAGGGAACAAGAAAATGCCGATAAACATCATTGTTAACATGAAATCAGGCTTCATGCCGTTTACCATACCTGGTGTGACCACATAAAGTGTAGCACCAACACCGACTAAAAGGGCCATTAATACTAAATTCTTTGTATTCATTTCTAATCTCTCCTCGACTATGCTAATCTTTTTTGTCTCCTAACGTGTCCTCATGACCGTTAGCGAAACTTAATTGTGAGTGTACGATATAAATCTTTAAATTGCAATAAGAAATTCTGACAATTCGAGTGAGTCAGAATTTACTTAAGGTTAGCTTTAATGCTTTCCGCAACGTCAGATAATTGCTCTGGGGTATATTTTTGTGTTTGCCAATTTAAGCCCAAGCCTTCTTTTTCATCGTAACGAGGAATAAAATGTAAGTGGTAGTGGAAAACAGTTTGTCCAGCTGCAGCACCATTATTATTAATCGTATTAAGTCCAATTGGGTTAAAAGCAGCTTTTATAGCATTCGCAATTTTGGGTGCAGCTGCATATAAATTACGAGCTACTTCCTCAGGCATCTCAAATAGGTCCTTACAGTGATGCTTTGGAATTAATAGGGTATGCCCCTTCGCTACAGGTGAAATGTCAGTAAATGCATAGACATGTTCATCTTCATAAATTTTAGTACTTGGGATGGATCCATCAATGATTTTGCAAAATAGGCAATCGCTCATTCGAAAATTCCTCCTTATTTTATATGTACATACATTCTATCATACTCATAACTGTATCATTTGCTAATTTTTGATAAAATATAAACGAGAAGAGGAGTGATGGCATGACGGTATTAGAGGTACAACATGTGACAGGTGGTTATACAAGAAAGCCGGTTATTAAAGATTTATCATTTTCGATTGAAAAAGGGGAGCTTGTTGGCTTAATTGGCTTAAATGGAGCTGGTAAAAGTACAACGATTAAGCATATCATCGGAACGATGCTTCCAAAAGAAGGAGACATACGTTTAAATGGTGTGACGTTAAAGGAAAATACGGACAAGTATCGTACAGCATTTTCTTATATCCCTGAAACACCTGTGTTATATGATGAGCTAACATTACGTGAACATTTAGAATTAACGGCTATGGCTTATGGTCTAGATGAAGCAACACTTGCAGCTCGTTCACAATTATTATTAAAGGAATTTCGAATGGAAAAACGATTGAATTGGTTCCCGTCGCATTTCTCAAAGGGGATGCGTCAAAAGGTTATGATTATGTGCGCCTTTTTAGTTAATCCAAGTCTTTACATTATTGATGAACCTTTTGTGGGACTCGATCCGCTGGGGATTCAATCCTTGCTTGATCAGATGGATGAAAAGAAAAAAGAAGGCGCTTCTATCTTAATGTCTACGCACATTTTATCAACCGCTGAAAAACATTGTGACCGTATCATTTTATTGCATGAAGGACGCGTGCGAGCACAAGGATCAATGGAGGATTTACGCAAGGCATTTGCGATGCCACATGCGACATTGGATGATTTATATATTGCAATGACAAAGGAGCGCGACCATGAAGAACTTGCGTGATGTATGGTCCTCTCGCTTTATGCACTATATAGGTGAAGTGCAAAAATATATGCGATTTATTTTTACGGGGCATATAGCGATTGTACTAGTATTTCTTATTGGAGCAGGGGGCTATCAATATAGTGAATGGCTGAAAATTGTACAGCCTGATTTTCCAGCAGAGGTTTTAATTGCAGTGGCAGTGGGGATTTTACTAGCATTTAGTCGTCCAACTTCCCTATTGAGAGAGCCAGACCAAGTGTATTTATTACCTTTAGAATCGAAAATGTCACAGTATTTTAAAAAGGCGTTAGCGTGGACGTTTTGGTCACAGGTTTGGATTGTGGCAATTGTTTATATCATAAGCATCCCTTTACTAAAGGCTGTTACTGAATTAACAACATCTGAAATTTGGTCAGTATTTCTACTTATTATTATATTGAAGTATTTGAGCGTTCAAGGTGAATTTAGTTATCGTTATAGTGAACGTGGTCAAATGATTTGGGTGGACAGGCTCATTCGAGCTGTTATCTTTGGTGTTACTGTGTACATGGCGCTTCAAATGCAGCTTATTTTAGCAATTGTTGCTGCTGTAGTTGGATCCGTGTATATTGTAATATTTAGAAAAAAATGTGCAGGTGAGCCTATTCCGTACGAGCATTTTGTAAAGCTGGAACAAAATCGCATGATGAGTTTCTATCGCTTTGCTAATTATTTCACGGACGTTCCACATTTACGAGGTAGTATCCGTCGTCGTGGTTGGCTTGATTGGCTTTATAAATTTGTGGCATACAAGAAAGACAATGCCCAAAAGTACTTAGTGTTTCGTACATTCGTCCGAACAGATGATCATTTTTATTTATGGCTCCGATTAACAGTAATTTCAGCTGTTATTGCAGCCTTTGTAGATATCCCAGTTGTTACATGGGTTATCGCAGGTGCATTGAGCTTCGCTACAACTATTCAATTAAAATCAGCTTTATTATCAAGCGGTGAATTTCGTATGGACATGCTTTATCCTTTACCGGATGAAGCACGTAAGGTGGCAGTCAATCAAATTGTTCGTCTTGCAATGATAACGCAAGCAATTCTAGTGGGTCTATGTGGTATCACACAGCCAATGTTTTATGTTACTTTTATAATCATTTTGGTTGTTAGTGAATTGACTTCTAAAGCCTCAAAATCTTGAATTTAGTTAATTTTAGCTTATCGCCAAAGGTTAGAGGCATTTTGTTAAAACGTATGCCATGTGAATAAGTTGATCTTCGTTACGACTAGGCGACTCCTTGGGGATTAGCGATATAGAGGAACGAAGGCTAAAAGCATCACGTCCTGTGATAACGCCTTCGTGACCAACATCCTGTTGTTGTTGCTGCCGCTTCGCTTTCGCACAGTCCAAAACCTTTTGCTGTCGCTGCGCTTTCGCACAAACAAAACCCTCTGCTGACGCTTCGTTAGCACCACGCTTTCGCGCAAAAAACATCTGTTGGCCCGAGACCCTGCAGCGAAGCGGCTCATCGGACGCCCCCAGGAAAGCGCCTAGTCGGAGCGGAAATCAACCCACGTTATGGTGTCAGCAAATTATAAAAGCTCATTTTTCCAATGATAGAATTGGAGAAATGAGCTTATTTTGTTAAAGATAGTTGTAAGTGGTGGAGTGCTTACTTTTGCTTCGAGCTCACCAGTGCATTTGTCTACTATTCTACTAATTGATAATCTAGTGCTGCTGATACTAATACCTTTGCAGCAATGAGCATCCCTTTTTCATCTATATCGAATTTAGGATGATGATGTGGTGCATATTTAGCTGGTCGGGCTCCTGTGAAGAAGAATGTACCTGGCTTTTCTTCTAAGTAATAAGCGAAATCTTCAGCCCCCATAGTTGCTTCAATCTCTGTAACTTCGCAAATATCTTGAGCGATATTACGCACAAAGAGTGTTTCCTTCTCATGATTTACAACCGCAGGGTAGCCATGACGATAATTCAGTTCTATTGTACAATCATGTGCAATTTCTGTACCTTGGATAACCCGTTTAAATTCACGTTCCATCGTTTCACGAACATCTTTATTAAACGTTCGAATTGTGCCATTTAAGTAGGCTGTATCGGCAATAATATTGTCAGCATTAGATGCCACGAATGAACCAACCGACAAAACAGCCGATTCGGTTGGGGCAACACGACGTGCGACAAGCTGTTGTAAATTTATAACAAGCTGAGAGCCAATAACAATCGCATCCTTTGTTTGATCCGGATGAGCGCCATGACCGCCTTGACCTTGAATTTTTATTTCAAAACTATCAACAGCGGCCATCGTCGGTCCTACGCGGTAGCCAATTATTCCTGTTGGATGGTTAGAAGATAGATGCGTACCAAAAATAGCATCAACGCCATCCAAGGCCCCAGCCTGTACCATCCCAATTGCTCCACCTGGATCAACCTCTTCTGCATGTTGATGAATTAGTACATACTCTCCTACTAACTCATCGCGCATTTCCCACAATAGCTTACCGATAATTAACAAAGTAGCTGTATGACCATCATGCCCGCAAGCATGCATAACACCAGACACAGTTGATTTGTATGGTACATCTTTTTCATCTTGTATAGGAAGAGCATCAAAGTCTGCCCGTAAGGCAATCGTTTTGCCAGGCTTGCTTCCCTTAATCCGCGCAATTAAACCGTGACCACTGACGTTAGCTTCAACCGGTACACCGAGTTTCTTATAATATTGAATAATATAATTAGCGGTTTCTTGCTCCTGAAAGCTTAACTCCGGGTGCATATGCAGATGACGGCGAATCGCCACCATTTTATCAAAATGAGCATCGATTTTTTCAAGTAGATGTTGGTTCATAGTAAACCTCCTTAAACGGATTATCCTAGATTTTTATTAATAACATAATAGTTTTACAAACTGGATAAATAGGGGTAAACGTTTCTCATAAAGAATATCGAAAAAGTAATGAATACCCGCGCTTCCGGTGGAAATCCCCGTGGAAGAGCAGAGAATACCCGCGCTTCCGGGTGAGATACCCGCGGAAGAACAGAGAATACCCGCGCTTCCGGGTGAGATACCCGCGGAAGAACAGAGAATACCCGCGCTTCCGGGTGAGATACCTGCGGAAGAGCAGAGAATACCCGCGCTTCCGGGTGAGATACCCGCATAAGAACAGAGAATACCCGCACACCAGGGGGAAATACCTGCGGAAGAGCAGCAAACACTCGCTCCCCTCAACTAATCTTCGTTGTCTTCTTTTGGAGCGGCACTATAGGTTGTGACATAGGAAGCTGCTGAGAAAATGTTTTGTTGATTCACGCCTGTTGGTTCTTTGCGTTCAGCATGTGCTGATGCAAAGGCCTTTGAGCTTTTCCATGCTTCGAATGAATGAGGACCGTTCCATTGTGTCATAACAATGTATGTTTCACTATTTAATGGACGAAGTAGTCGAAATGCTACAAAGCCTGGTTCATCTTCTATAGCACGTGCTCGATTTAAAAAGCGATGTTCAAAAACTGGTCGACCTTCATCTGTCACAGGAATATTGTTGAAAACAAAGAAGTCTCGTTCTTCTAAAGCGTTTATTGAATCTAGCACTTCAAACTTACGAGGTGTGGCAAATATAGATTTTCCATTGGTTTCATGTATAAGCACAGAGTTTCCCTCTCCGTGTATTAAAATCAACGCCTCGTTTGGATGTTTATTCTTTAACAGCTCTAAAAAATCACCTGTACCAGAAGTTAAATAAATATACATAACTATTGCCCTCCTTATGAATGTTCTTCTTTTAAAAGGAATGAATGAATTGTGCTTGTACACCGCACTACTTAGACCCACTATTATCTACGTGAAAGCAACTAGTACGCTAAGGCGGAAATGATAACATAGCGTGATTATCTCCATTTAAATGGAAGTATATAGCTTTGTCAAAAAAGAAACCCTATAGAAAGAACAATTTTATGACATTTCCCTATGAAAACTATACAATAATAGAGGAAGCGTTTACTATTGAAAACGGATATCAATAATAATGAAATAAATCAGAGAATTTTACTATATGAATTTGATTGAGGGGAAGGAACTATTCATGACAACTTTTAATGATACTCTTCTACGTGCTGCACGGGGAGAAAGAACGGAACATACACCAGTGTGGTATATGCGACAAGCAGGACGCTCTCAGCCAGAATATCGTGCGATTAAAGAAAAGTATTCTTTAGAGGAAATTACACTTCAACCTGAGCTTTGTGCATATGTAACGCGATTACCAGTAGAAAATTACAATGTTGATGCAGCGATTTTATACAAAGACATAGTAACACCACTCCCTGGTATTGGAGTAGATGTAAAAATCAAAGCAGGCGTAGGTCCTGTAATTTCAAATCCTATTCGCTCAATCGCTGATATAGAAAAACTAGGCGAATTTAATGCGAAAGAACATACACCATACGTTTTAGAAACGATCAAAATGTTATCAGAGGAACAACTGAATGTCCCTTTAATCGGCTTTGCAGGTGCACCATTTACTCTCGCAAGCTATATGATTGAAGGGGGTCCTTCAAGAAACTATAATAAAACAAAGTCATTTATGGTATCAGAGCCTCAAGCTTGGTTTGCATTAATGGATAAATTAGCTGACATGATTATTTCTGATATTTCAGCCCAAGTAGAAGCGGGAGCAAAAGCTATCCAAATATTTGACTCTTGGGTTGGTGCTTTAAATGTTGAAGACTATCGTGTGTTCATTAAACCAATCATGACACGTATTTTTGCAGAGCTGCAAAAAGAGAATGTGCCACTTATTCAGTTTGGTGTCGGTGCAAGTCATTTAGCGAAAGAGTGGAATGATTTACCGATCGATGTTGTTGGCTTAGATTGGCGTTTACCAATTAGAGAAGCTCGTGCAAACGGTATAACTAAGCCAGTACAAGGGAATTTAGATCCATCACTATTACTTGCTGATTGGTCAATTATTGAAAAACGCACGAAAGATATTATCGATCAAGGCTTAGAAATGCCAGGGCACATCTTTAACTTAGGTCATGGTGTATTCCCAGAGGTAGATCCAGAAGTGTTAAAACGTTTAACAGCTCTTATTCATGAGTATAGTGCTCAACAAATTCAAGCACGCTCTTAATATAGATGTGAACAAGATATTAACTTTCATATTTCTTTTCTATGAATGATCTCGATTTCATCGTAGAAAGGGTGCTGTCCAACCTAATGAATTGGACAGCTTCTTTTTGTCACATACTGTACGATAAAGATATATTTAACTATTATTTAGAGGTGAAAAGGTAATGAAAGAAGTTAAAGGCTTATTAGTTATGGCATACGGAACACCCTATAAAGAAGAAGACATCGAACCTTACTATACGCATATTCGCCATGGTCGCAAACCATCAGAAGAGCATTTAGAAGATTTACGCGGTCGTTATGAGGCAATCGGTGGTTTATCACCACTTGCTGCTGCTACAAAGGCGCAGGCTGAAGCTTTATGTGCACGTTTAAATGAAGTGCAGAATGATGTGGAATATAAATTATTTATTGGTTTAAAGCATATCCACCCATTCATTGAAGATGCGGTAGAAGGAATGATAGCAGAGGGTATTAAAGAAGCGATTTCTATCGTATTAGCTCCTCACTTCTCAACGTTCTCTATTAAGTCATATAATGGTCGTGCAGCAGAAACAGCTGGAGATCGATTAACAATTACTTCTGTAGAATCTTGGTATGATGAACCTAAGTTCATTGAGTATTGGAAAAACAAAGTGAATGAAACGTTTAATGCAATGTCTGATGAAGAACGTGAAAATGCATGTCTAATCGTGTCTGCACACTCACTTCCAGAGAAAATTAAAGAGTTGGGCGATCCATATGAAGATCAATTAATTGAGACGGCTCGACTAATTAAAGAAGCAACGGGTGTCAATAATGTAGAAGTTGGCTGGCAATCAGCAGGACAAACACCTGAGCCATGGATTGGTCCAGATGTTCAGGACTTAACACGTGAGTTTTACGAGCAAAAGGGCTTCCGTTCATTCGTTTATACGCCAGTTGGCTTTGTAACAGAACATTTAGAAGTTTTATATGACAACGATTATGAATGTAAAGTTGTTTGTGATGAACTTGGCGCGAAATATTATCGTCCAGCCATGCCAAATACACACCCATTATTTATTGATGCAATGGTTGATGCCATTCATAAAAAATTAAGCTAAGCGAAAAGAAAGTGATGATGTTGGTGACTCAGAAAAGACG
>Ga0209676_1001554_pt1 | contig 20579 bp, 16 predicted proteins | sample AraplaCvi_mLB_r2_FD_184282 | JGI IMG/M metagenome (GOLD analysis project Ga0209676, IMG submission 184282) | Arabidopsis root microbial communities from North Carolina, USA - plate scrape MF_Cvi_mLB_r2 (SPAdes) (version 2) | ecosystem: Host-associated > Plants > Roots > Endosphere | place: USA... | reverse complement strand
ACGGCGTCGCGCGTGCGCCCTGATCGGTGGTGAAGCGGTAGACCATGCGGTTCACGTACTGCTTGCCCGGCACCAGGCGCGCCGAACCGAAGGACGGCTGGTTCGGCGTGTCGGGGAACAACTGCGGCTCGAGCACGAACGCATCGCCCTGGCGATACACGCGGCCGCTCTTGCCGACCGTGGTGCCGTCCAGGAAGTTGCCGGAATAGAACTGCAGGCCGGGCTGCGCCGACGTCAGCGTCAGCACGCGGCCGGAACGCGGATCGTGCACGCGCGCGACCTCGCGCGGCTGTTTTGCAATGGCGCGGCTCACGACCCAGTTGTGGTCATAACCGCGGCCGCGCAGCAGTTGCGTTTCCGAACCGGTGCGAAGGTCGCGACCGATCGGCTTGGGCTTGCGGAAATCGAAGACGGTGCCTTCGACGGGGACGACTTCGCCGGTGGGGATCAGCGTCTCGTCGACCGGCGTATAGGCGTCGGCGGCGATGGTGAGCTCGTGGTCCATCGCCGTGCCCGAACCTTCGCCGGAGAGGTTCCAGTACGCGTGGTTGCTCAGGTTGACGATGGTGGGCGCGTCGGTCGTCGCGCGGTATTCGATGGCGAGCTTGCCGTCGCCTTCCAGTGCGTAGGTCGCCGTGACGGTGAGCTTGCCGGGGTAGCCCTGGTCGCCGTCGGGACTCACGTAGCGCAGGGTGGTGCGGTCGGGACTGGCTTCGACGACTTCCCACACGACCTTGTCGAAGCCGCGCGTGCCGCCGTGAAGCGTGTTGGGGCCGTCGTTGGTCGGGATGGTGTAGGGCTTGCCGTCGAGCGTGAACTTGCCGTGCGCGATGCGGTTGGCGAATCGGCCGACGATGGTGCCGAAATACTGCGGTTTGGCGAGCGTGGCTTCGAGCTTCGCGTCACCCAGGACGACGTCGGCGAACTTGCCGTCGCGGTCCGGCACCTGCAGCGCATGGAGCGCCGCGCCGAGCGTCCACACCTGCGCCTGCATGCCGCTGCTGTCGCGCAGGGTGATCGATTCGACCTTGGCGCCATCCGGCAACGCGCCGACGACGACGCGCTCCTGCGCGCCCACCGCGCCGATTCCCGCGAGCGCCAGTGCGCCCACGCACAAACCCGACATCCCCTTGCCAAGCCCCATCGCCCTGAACCCTCCCAACGGTGCGCCAATACCAGCGTGGACAGACAAAAACATATAATCAGACAATATGCACGTTGCGCCGCAACAAGCTGCGGACAGCAATCGCACGGAACGCGGTGAAGGTTTCGACAACGAGCGCAAATGCCGGCACCACGCCGGCTTCGCGAGCGGCGGATCCAGGCTGGACAGCGGCGGAGGACGTCAGCGGTGTGTACGGAACCGCGCGTCGATCTCGATGAAGCCACGCGTGATCGCGTCAGCGGACGCAACCGTGCGCGAGGCGATGCCCAGTTCATCCAGCGCCGCGGCATACAGCGCGCATACGGCGGCCGAACCCACCAGCGGCACCGCGCGTTCGCGCGGCTGCGGGAACAGGGCCAGGGCGTCGGCGATTTCCGAGCCGATCAACAATCCGCGCAGGTACGCGCTGGCGTCGGCTTTGGGAAGCATCCCGCGAATCACGCGCGCCCGCGCACCGAAGAGCAGGGCGCCGAGCCCGAGCGTTCGCGACGCCGCCGTGCGGACGCCGTCACGGAACGCCGCGCCATCGCCGCCCGGGCCATCCACGATGGACGCCAACAGGCCCGCTCCGGTGAGGCGGTCGTAGATCTCGCCCGACATCGCGGTCATGAACTCGGCCACGCGGCCGTCCTCGATGCGGACCCACTTGGTATGCGTGCCGGGCAGGGCGACCAGTGGCGCGTCGTCGAGTCGGCCGCCTGCCTGCAATCCGAGCAGTTCGGTTTCCTCGCCGCGCATGATGTCCGGCGCGCCGTCGCGTTCGCGCACGCACGCCAGGCCCGGCACGATGTGCAGTGCCATCCCGCCGATGCGCGCAGGCACCAGTCCATCGCACAGACGGTCGAAACCGGCGGGGCATTGCACGTAACCGGCGTCCGTCCAGCCGACGTTGGAGCCGATCATCCCGGCGGCATAGACGTGCGTCGCATCGGGCCAGCGCGCTCGCACGCGGTCGGCCATCTCGACCATGCCCTCGCGTTGCAACGTCGCCACGCCCGCTGCGGCTTCCAGTGAGTCGAGCACCGCGCCGTGGGGCGCGATGAGGTGGGCGCGGAAGTTCGAACTGCCCCAGTTGATGCCAACGATGGATTCGGACGAGGTGTCGCTCATGGCGCGTTGAACCCGATGCGGGCCGCATCTGCGGCGTGATGATGTGTGCCGCGTCTGGCGGCCGCCTTGTGTATTGTCCGATTATATGTTTACGTCATCGGCCACGCGCAATGCCGTCGTCTGACGACACACACGCAAGGAGAAGGCCGCATGTCCCGTCGCACGCTTGCTTCCATCACGCTCCTGACATGCCTGGCCGGTGCCGCGAGCGCCGCGACGCCTGGCACGTTCAGCAATCCGCTGCTGCCGTCAGGGCCGGATCCGTGGATCGTCCGCGACGGCGGCACCTACTACTACATGGCCACGCGTGGCGACCGCCTCACGATCCGCAAGACGGGCGACCTCACGCGGCTGGCCGACGCGCAGGAGGTCACCGTGTGGCGTCCGCCGGCGACCGGGCCGAACGCCCAGTCGATCTGGGCGCCGGAGCTGCATCGCATCGACGACAAGTGGTACCTGTACTACACCGCCGCGGCAGCCGGGCACGACGACGACGCGCATCGCGGCATCTTCGTGCTGGAAAACGCGGGCAGTGATCCGACGCAGGGCGAATGGGTGGATCGCGGCCAGTTGAAGACCGCGCACACCGGCATCGACGGCACCACCTTCGTGCACGAGGGCAAGCGCTATTTCGTGTATTCGCCGTACGTGGGCCCGGACAGCGTGCTGTCGATCTCCGCGATGGCGAACCCGTGGACGCTCGAAGGCCGCGAAACGATCATCGCGCGCCCCGACCAGGATTGGGAACGCCAGGGCGGGCGGCAGATCCTCGAAGGGCCGGAGTATCTGGCCGGGCCGAAGGGCGATCTGTTCCTCACGTATTCGGGCAGCGCGTGCTGGTCGGACGATTACGCCATCGGCCTGTTGCATGCTGCGCCGGGCAGCGACCCGCTCGATGCTGCGTCGTGGACGAAAGCACCCCGACCGGTGCTGGCGAAAGACGCCGGAACCAGCGTGTATGCGCCGGGTCACAACGGCTTCTTCGAAGCGGCCGACGGCACGACGTGGATCGTCTACCACGCCAATCCGGGGCCCGACATGAAATGCACAGCGAAGCGTTCGCCGCGCATGCAGCCGGTGAAGTGGAACGCGCAGGGCCAACCGGCGTTCGATCGCCCGGCGGGCGAAGGCGTGGTGTTGAAGGCGCCTGCGCGGGAAGCGAAGGCGGGCGGCAAGCAGTGAAAACGGCCTACGTCGACCGCGCACGCAGCGACAAGTGCCGAACCGCCACGCCCATCGCAATCCTGCAGCTGGCGTCGAAGTCGCCAGCGATTGCGATGGTGGCGATGGGCTGCTGGTTGGAGCGCAGATCCAGCTCAACCAGTTGTCCGCCGCACGCGTGGATCTCGATGTACGGAACCGGCAGACGGTCAAGCGCGTCGCGGAGCGATTCAAGCGCTGAGCTTGGCGGCCGGCACAGCTTGCCTGGATTGAGCAGCACCATGTCGCTGGTTCCACACAGGCGACCGCGAAGGCAGTCCACCAGGGACATGACGGACCTACTGGCCTGGCAGCGCAGGCGGTGCCCGCACCGATGCGCCGTGCGCCACAGCGCCGCGACGATTCTTCCGCCGGGATCGGCGCTGGCCGCCCCCGGTCCTTGAAGAAGCAGGATGCTCATTGCCTGGTGTGTCGCCTTGAAATCCGCGCTCAGTCCAGCCGGTTCAGCGCCCTGACACGAACTTCGCCAGGGCGAACGCCATGCGCATCCGCGGCCTGTTGCTGGATGCGATGCAGCACCTGCGCGGGGTCGAGCGCCTGGCTGTCCTGGACTTCATGCACGAGCGTCGTCTGGCCCCACACGCGCAGACGTTCGCTCATCCATACTTCGTAATCGGCGAAGTAGCAGTAACGCATGTCAGGTTCCGACGTGGATCGCGTTCTCGCACTCCGCGTCACCCAGGTACTCCAGCGCGATGGACAGCCCGAGGACGTAGCCCTGCGCGCCGTACCCGTCGATGACACTCAGGGCGCCTGCGGCCGAATCGATCCCGACCGGCCCGTCCGCGTTCGCATGCACCTCGATGCAGGGCAAGTCCAGTCGCGCAACGCACGCGCCGATCGCACTGCGCGACAGGCACTCGACACCCGGATCGAACAGGACGAACTCGGTCCCGTTTCCGTTCGACTGACGCAGGCAGTCGACGATCTCCGTCGCGCTTGAACAGGCGCGTACCGCCACCGTCCGGCCCGCCTGCGCGGCCCGTTCGACCAGTTGCGACACCACGTCGCGCGGCAGGCCGGCGGGTTGTTCGACCAAGCCCCTGTGCGCGGTGATGATGGCGATGGACATCGACACTCTCCTGATGGGAAGGGCGGCAGTTTCGGAGAGGGGCGCATAAAGTTGCCATTCGCCGCAGGCGCGGCGGCGCAAAGTCCGGGTAAATTCCGCGGCCGCGGCGCTGGCGCGCGTCGGCACGCCGCCGGTCAACCGATGAAGCGCAATCCCACGCCCGGTTCGGTGGCGATCCATCGCGGCGATGCGGCGTTGTCGCCGAGTTTCTGCCGCAGCTTGCCGACCAGGATGCGCAGGTAGTGCGTGTCGCCTTCGTGGGTCGGTCCCCACAGCTCGCGCAGGATCTGCGGCTGTGTCACGACCCGGCCCGCATGCTGCACGAGCAGGGCCAGCAACGCGTATTCCTTGCGCGCCAGCGCGACCGGTTGTCCGGCGAGCATCACCTCTCGCCGCACCAGATCGACGTGCAGGTGGCCATCGTCGAACACGGGCGGCGAATCGGTCGCCACCACGCGCGTGCGCAGCAACGCCCGTACGCGCGCCATCAGTTCCTGCGCGCCGAAGGGTTTGGTGACGTAGTCGTTGGCGCCACCATCGAGCCCGGCCACCTTTTCCGCTTCGTGCGAACGCACCGTCAACAGGATCACCGGGACCGTCGACCACGTGCGCAGTTCGCGCAGCACCTGCTGGCCGTCGCGGTCGGGCAGGCCGAGGTCGAGGATGACCAGGTCCGCGCCATGCCGCGCCAGCGCTTCCAGCCCGCCCTGGCCGGTGTCGGCCATTTCCACGGCGTAACCCTGAGCGCGCAGGCTGATGTCGAGGAACCGCCGGATCTGCGGTTCGTCGTCGATGACCAGGATGCGTGGGGCGGTGGCGGAAGGTTCGGTCATGCGCTCGTGTGTCGTCAGGGCTCCACGCGCGGCAGGGTAATCCGGATCGTGGTGCCGCGGCCATCGGCGCCGGGCAGCGCTTCCACGCTGCCGCCGTGCGCGCCGATCATTCCCTGCGTGATCGCCAGGCCCAGGCCGGTGCCCTGGCGGCCGCGATCGCCACGCTCCACGCTGTAGAACATGTCGAAGATGCGGCGGCGTTCGTCTTCGGGAATGCCGGGGCCGCGATCGCGCACGTCGATGCGCAGCGCGCCGTCCACCCTGCGCGCGTCCACCGCGACGGCCTCGCCCACGGGGGAGAACTTCGCCGCGTTCTCCAGCACGTTGAACAGCGCCTGTTCGACCAACGCCGGATGCACCCAGATCGGCGCGAGCGCGGGTTCGGTGGACACCTCGAAACGCGCTTGCGGCTCATAGCGCTGCAGGCGCGTCACCGCGGAGCCGATCAATTCGTCCACGCCGATCCAGTCGCGGTTGAGCGTGAGGCCGCCATGGCCCAGGCGCGTCATGTCCAGCAGGTTCTGGATGTAGCGGTCGAGCCGTTCGCCTTCGATGCGGATGGTCTCCAGCAGGCTGCGGCGGTCGTGCTCGTCCATGGCCTGGCCGTAGTGGTCCAGGCTGCTGGCGGCGCCGATGATGGACGCCAGCGGCGATCGCAGGTCGTGCGAGACGGACGAAAGCAGCGCCGAACGCAGGCGCTCGGTTTCGTTGCCCACGCGCGCGTCTTCAAGATCTGCGACCAGCCGCGCGCGCACCAGCGCCTGCGCGATGTCCTCGGTCATCGCCTCCGCGAGCCGGCGCTGCTCCGCGCCAAGGCGCGCCGCGCCGTCAGGCATGCGCAGGCCGACCACGCCTGTTTCGCGCTCGCCCAGCACCAGGGGAAGGAACCACCAGCCCGAGCCGGCGAGCGTGTCGGTGTAGCGTCCCGACGGCTGGCGATGGCGCATCGCCCAGTCGGCGGCGGCGCGATCCTTCTCGTCCAGCGCCTGCGTATGCAGCGTGTGCTCGCCGGCCTGCAACATCACTTCGGCGTCCATCGCGCGGCGCAGTGCGTCGCGACCTGCCTGCAACACCTGGCCGACATCGCCCGCGGTGGAAAGCTGGCGCCCCAGCGTCTGCAACGCGGTCGCATGCGCGTTCGCGGCACGCAGGGCGAGCACCTGCATCCGCAGCTTCGAGGCGAGCCGTCCGGCGACCAGCGCGGCCACCAGGAACAACACCACCGTGATCGCGCCCTGCCGCGCGCCGATCATCAGCGTGAAGCGTGGTTCGATGAAGAAGAAGTTGTAGGCGAAGAAACACGACACCGCGGCGATCACCGCCGCCGTCATCCGCGTGCGCGCGGCGACCAGCACGACGGCGACGATGAAGATCAGCGACAGGTCGTCCAGCTCGATCCATCGCTCGGCGATCCACGCCAGCATCGTCGCGCCCGCCGCCGCCGCGAAGGCCAGCGCCGCATCGCTGCGGCTCAGCAGGCTTCCCGTGCTGCGCCACGAGCGACGCGCACGCGCGCGGGCTTCCGGCGTGCTGACGATGGTCAGCTCGTAATGCGCACCGCGCTGGATCAGCTGCTGCGTCAGCGTGCGGTTGAACATGCGGGCGAGCGGGCGCTCGCGCGTGCGGCCCAGCACGATGGCGCTGGCGCCCGAACGCGCCGCGTGATCGAGCAATGCATCGACGATGTTGTTCCCGTGCAGCACCAGCGCGTCGCCGCCCAGTCGCCTTGCCAGCGAGAATGCGCGGTCCAGTTCTCGCTGGCGCGATTCGTCCGGCGCCTGGCTCGACTGCACGGTCACCACGGTCCACGGCGCATCGCGACGTTCGGCGAGGCGGCGCGCCACGCGCACCAGGTACTCCGACGAACCGCGTCCGTCGATCGCCACCATCACGCCGCGGCGCACGGGAACACCGGGCAGGCCACGCGCCGCCTGCGCCTCGCGCAGGTCGCTGTCCACGCGGTCGGCCGCCGTCTGCATCGCCAGTTCGCGCAGGGCGGTGAGGTTGCTGGGCGAGAAGAACGCCTGCAGCGCATGCGCCGCCTGTTCGGGCACGTAGACCTTTCCCTGGTGCAGGCGCTCGATCAGCTCCCGCGGCGGAAGGTCGACCAGCACGATGTCGCGCAGGCGGTCGAACACGGCATCGGGCACCGTCTCGCTCACGCGTACGCCGGTGATGCGATGGACGACGTCGTTCAGGCTTTCCAGGTGCTGGATGTTGATCGTCGTGTAGACGTCGATGCCGGCGTCGAGCAGTTCGATCACGTCCTGCCACCGGCGCTCGTGCCGGCTGCCCGGCACGTTGCGGTGGGCGAGTTCGTCGATGACGGCCAGCGCGGGCGCGCGGGCGAGCAGCGCGTCGAGGTCGAGCTCTTCCAGCGCATGCGCCACGCCGCCCGCCGGCGTGTACTCGATGCGCCGACGCGGCAGCACTTCCAGTCCGTCGAGCAGCGCCGCCGTCTCGCTGCGGCCATGTGTCTCCACGATGCCCACCACCGCATCGGTGCCGGTGCGCCGCAGTTCGCGCACGCGCGTGAGCATCGTGTAGGTCTTGCCCACGCCCGGCGCGGCGCCGAGGAAGATCGTCAGCCGCCCGGCGCCCTGGCGCTGCAGCTCGCCCACCAGTGCATCGGCCTGCCGCTCGCGGCTGGAATCGTTCATGGCGGGTATTGTGGACGAGTAGGGTGGGTGGGCGCTTCGCTTTCGGCTACACAAGCCTGGGCTAGTTGTGGTCTGGTGCGGTTCCGGCGCTGTCATCCAGCGCGAGGTTCAGCTCGAGCACGTTGATGCGCGCTTCGCCCAGCGCGCCGAAGGTCGCCGGCTGCGTGTGCGCGACGACCAGCGCCCCCACCTCGGACTGGCTCAACCCGCGCGCCTTTGCCACGCGGGCGACCTGCACCTGCGCCCCCGCCGGCGAAAGATGCGGATCCATGCCGCTGCCGGACATCGTCACCAGTTCGGCCGGCACCTGCGCCGGCGCGATGCCGTCGCGGTGGGCGACCTGCTGCCGCAGCTGCGCCATGCGCGTTCGCAGGTCCGGATTGGTGCGTGCCAGGTTGCTGCCGGCGGCAGCCATCGGATCGAAGTTGCCGGCCGACGGGCGCGGCTGGAAGTAGCGCGCATCAGCGAACGGTTGCGCGACCAGCGACGAACCACGCGGCGTTCCGTCGACGACCAGCAGGCTCCCGGTCGCCTGGTGCGGGAACAGCACGCGTCCGATGCCGGTCCCGGCGAGCGAATAAAGGAAGCCGAAGCCGATCAGGATCACGGCGGCGAAGCCGACGCTGGCGCGCAGCGTCGCGCGATCGTCGACGACACGTGCGCTTGAGGAAGCGGGCAGGGCGATGGCGTTGTTCATTGGAGTCCTCCTGTCAGACGGCCATAGCGGCCAGCGCCATGTCGATCAGCTTGATGCCGGCGAACGGCAGCAGCACGCCGCCCACGCCGTACAGCAGCATGTTCCGGCGCAGCAGCACCACGGCGCTGGCGGGTTTGAAGCGCACGCCCTTCAGCGCTAGCGGGATGAGCGCCGGAATCACGATCGCGTTGAAGATCAGCGCGGCCAGCACGGCGTTGCGGGGGCTCGACAGCGCCATCACGTTCAACGCGGCCATCTGCGGAATGGCGGCGGCGAACAGCGCCGGCAGGATCGCGAAATACTTTGATACGTCATTGGCGAGCGAGAAGGTCGTCAACGCGCCGCGCGTGATCAGCTGCTGCTTGCCCACTTCGACCACGGCGAGCAGCTTGGCGGGGTCGCTGTCCAGGTCGACCATGTTCCCGGCTTCCTTCGCCGCCTGCGTGCCGGAGTTCATCGCCAGTCCCACGTCGGCCTGCGCGAGCGCTGGCGCGTCGTTGGTGCCGTCGCCGACCATCGCGATGAGCCGTCCACCTGCCTGTTCGGCACGGATGCGGGCGAGCTTGTCCTCGGGCCGCGCCTGCGCGATGTAGTCGTCCACGCCGGCCTCGGCCGCGATGGCCGCGGCCGTGAGGGGGTTGTCGCCGGTGATCATCACCGTGCGAATGCCCATCGCGCGCAGCCGGGCGAAGCGCTCTTTCACGCCGTGCTTGACCACGTCGCTCAACTCGACCACGCCCAGCACGTGGCGGCCTTCGCTCACCACCAGCGGGGTGGCGCCGCCGCGTGCGACCTGCTCGATGCGACCGCGCAGTTCGGCCGGGACCGTGCCGCCCATTGCCGCGACATGGCGTTCGATGGCGTCGCCTGCACCCTTGCGGATGACGCGCGTATCGTTTGCGCCGGGCAGGTCCACGCCGGACATGCGCGTCTGCGCGGTGAACTGCACGAAGCGCGCATTGGCCGGATCCTGCAACGCCGTGCCCTGTTCGCGCGCGAGCTTCACGATCGATTTGCCTTCCGGCGTGGGGTCGGCCAGCGACGACAGCAGCGCGGCATCGCGAAGTTGCGAGGCATCCACGCCTGCCACCGGATGGAAGGCCGTGGCCTGGCGATCGCCGTAGGTGATGGTGCCGGTCTTGTCGAGCAGCAGCACGTCCACGTCGCCGGCTACTTCCACGGCCTTGCCGGATTTCGCCAGCACGTTGGCGGCCAGGGCGCGGTTCATGCCGGCGATGCCGATGGCGGGCAGCAGGCCGCCGATGGTGGTCGGGATCAGGCAGACCAGCAGCGCGATCAGCAGCAGCGGATCGAGCGTGGCGTTGACGAACCCCGCCAGCGCCGGAAGCGTGGCGACGACGATCAGGAACGTCAGCGTCATCGCCGCCAGGAGCATCGTCAGCGCGACCTCGTTCGGCGTCTTCTGGCGGTTGGCGCCTTCCACCAGCGCGATCATGCGGTCGAGGAAGCTGTGCCCGGCTTCGGCGCTGACCTGCACGACGATCTCGTCCGACAGCACCTTCGTGCCGCCGATGACGCCGGAGCGGTCCGTGCCGGCCTCGCGCAGCACCGGCGCGGATTCGCCGGTGACGGCGGCTTCGTTGATCGTGGCGACGCCTTCGACGATCTCGCCGTCGGCCGGCACGAACTCGCCGGCGGAGACGATGACGAGGTCGCCGGGCTTCAACGTGGCGGCGGCGACTCGCGCTTCCCCGCTTGCACGGGTGCGGCCGTTGAGGCGGCGTGCCACGAGATCGCGCCGCGCCGCACGAAGCGATGCCGCCTGTCCGCGCCCACGCGCCTCGGCGATGGCCTCGGCGAAGTTGGCGAACAGCACCGTCACGAACAGGATCAGCGTGACGGCGATTCCGAACGCGGGGTTGCCGGGGGTTGCTGCGGTGATGAGCGCCGAAAGCAGCGTGCCGAGCAGCACGATGGCGATGATCGGACTCTTCAACGCCTGGCGTGGCGCGAGCTTGCGGAAGGCGTCGATCAGCGCGCTGCGCATGGAGGCGGCATCGAACATCGCAGAAGGGCGACGTGCGACGTGAGCAGGTGTGTGTGTCATCTCGTTCATCGATAGGGTCCGATGTGGTTTCACTTCACCAGCGCCAGGTGGTCCGCGATGGGGCCCAGCACGAGCGCCGGCGTGAATTGCAGGACGGTGAGGATCACCACCACCGCCACCAGGGTCAGCGCGAAAGTCGGTGTTTCCACGTGCAGCGTGCCGCGGCTTTCCGGCGAGACGCGCTTGCGCGACAGCAGGCCGGCGATGGCGAGCGGCACGATCAGGGCGGGGAATCGACCGAGCGCCAACACCAGCGCGCAGCTGAGGTTCCACCAGTAGGTCGCATCGCCCAGTCCTTCGAAGCCCGAACCGTTGTTCGCGAATGCGGAGGTGTATTCGTAGAAGACCTGGCTGATGCCGTGGAAGGACGGATTCGAATTGCCGGTGATCGAAGGGAAGGCGAGGGTGACCGCGCTGAAGCCCAGCACCACCAGCGGCTGCAGCAGGATCAGCAGCGCGAGCAGGCGCACTTCCGGTGCTTCGAGCTTGCGGCCGAACAGCTCGGGCGTGCGGCCGGTCATCAAGCCTGCCAGGAACACGCTCAGCAGCAGGTACACGATGAACTGCTGCAGGCCGCAGCCGACGCCGCCCCAGATGGCGTTCACCAGCATGTTGACCATCGCCACGCCGCCGGTCAGTGGCGCCAGCGAATCGTGCATCGCATTGACCGAGCCGTTGTTCACCTGCGTGGTCATCGCCGACCACAGCGCGGACGACGAAACGCCAAGGCGTACTTCCTTGCCTTCCATCACGGCCACGTCGCCTGCAGTGGCCGAGTGCGCCTCGGACCACATCGACAGCCCCGTGGAGGCGGCCGACATCAGCAGCATCGTGCCGAACACCATCGCCGTGAGGCGCCTGCGTCCGACCAGCGGACCGATCATGAAGGTGATCGCCACCGGGATCAGCACGATGCCCAGCATTTCGATCAGGTTCGACAGCGGTGTCGGGTTCTCCAGCGCCACGGCGCTGTTCGGCCCGTACCAGCCGCCGCCGTTGGAGCCCAGCTGCTTGGCCGCGACCATCGGCGAAACCGGGCCGAGCGGAATCTTCTGTTCCGCAAGGCCCGCGCTCGCGTCGATGGGGGCGATGGCAGGCCCGGCCTGGAGCGTCGCAGGGACGCCCTGCCAGGTCAGCAGCGCCGACCACAGCAGGCACAACGGCAGCATGAAGCGCAGCGTCGCGCGGGTGACGTCGGCCCAATAGTTGCCCAGGTCGCGGTCGTTCGTGCCGGTGCTGCGCGCGGGCTGCGGCCATTCATGACGCGACGCGATCGACTCCGGATCGCCCGGCCCGGCCTTCGCTGCCCGGTCGCTCACTGCCGCAGTCGATGCTGTGGCATCCCCTGAGCGCGCGGCAGTGAGCCCGCGCAGCGTTGCGACGGCAACTGCCAGACCCATCATGGGCGTCACCACCTGCAGTCCGACGATGCCGACCATCTGCGACAGGTAGCTCAGCTGCGCCTGCCCGGAGTAATGCTGCTGGTTGGTGTTGGTAAGGAAGGACACCATCGTGTGCAGCGCGGTGTCCCAGCGCATGTTCGGGATGCCGTCGGGATTGAGCGGCAGCCACGCCTGGGTCATGAATTGCACCCACACGATCACGCCCACCACCAGGTTGCTCAGCACGAAGGCTTTCGCGTAGCCGCGCCACGTCATGCCGCGTGCGGGATCGGTGCCGAGCACGCGGTAGAGGGCGCGTTCGACGGGAAGGAACACCGCGTCCAGCGGCGCGCGGTCGCCGCGCATCACGCGGGCGAGGTAGTGGCCGAGCGGCCATCCCAGGCCGACGGCGAGGAGCAGAAGCAGAAGGATCTCGGTCATGGGCATTCACGGCGCGCAGCGACGCGCGCCGTGCCTTTAGAAGTCTTCGGGGCGGAGGATCACGTAGAGCAGGTACGCGGCGGCCACGACCACCGCGACACTGCAGACAAAGGCAAGCCAGCCGGGCATGTCGCAGCTCCTGTCAGAAGGACGCCTGCACGGCCGCTTCGATGCGGCTGCCGGCCAGGTCGTCGCCGAAGATCCGCTTCGCACCCGAATCCGTGCCGTGCGCGGTCACGCGCAGTTCGACGGGATGTTCGGAGGCGTTGACGGTCCAGATCGCGCTGAGTTGCGCGTGCGCGTAGTTCTCGTCGTAGACGTCGTCCAGGACGTAGTAGCCCGCGAGGGCTTCGACGCGGAAGGCGTCGTTCACCGGGAACCGCGCGCCCAGCTGCGCGTACGTGCCGTTCCGGTCGCTGCCCAGGGCTTCGGGGGAGAAGCCCAGCGACATCCAGTAGCGGCTGTCGTAGGTCAGCGTTCCATTGAGTTCGGTCCAGTTGAGGTCGGCCGTCGTCGCCGGATAGCCGTAGTGCAGGACGTTGACGTCGAGCGCCCACGCGTTGCTCAGCGCTCCGCTCCAGCCGGCGGTGAAGTCGAATTCGCTGCTGGCGTGCAGTTCGGGCGCGAACTCGACGTTGGAGCCCCACACCGAGGCGTACCAGCCGGATTCGCCGGCGAGCCTGAAACTGGCCTGCACGGCCGGATCGCCCTGCGTCTGCGTGGTGCCGCGCCAGACGTAGTCGGTGGTCAAAGCGGCGTTGCCGCTGAAAGTCGCCGCCTGCGCGCTGGAAGCGAAGGCAACAACCGCGCAGGCGCCAAGGGCTGCCGCGCGGAGGAAAGTCGGTTGGGAAGTCATGGTCGGTAACGTTCGCGAGGCCATCGTGGCCACGGCGAAAGTCTCGGCGCCGGGGGCATAAAGCCTCCATTCCCGGCGTGCGCGGCGGCGTAACTTCTGCGTAAACCCGTTCGACGAAGGCGGCCGGCGGTGTCGGTCAGCCTTGTCTGCGTGAGGTGAGCGTGCCGTTCACCACGCGTGAGTCGTTCGTGACGATTGCGGAAAATGAACGCCCCGACGTTTGCGCGCTCTTCACGAACACACTACGGCAGCTGAAGCATCGTCCGCCGACGCATCCCGTTGCCAGGGACCAGGTGATCGCCATGCCGTCATTGGATCCGCGAGCTCACGAAGCGGTCGGGGAAACGCAGGAGGTCCGCGCGTGCGTGTCAGCGACTGGTCGGCGTCTGCCTGCGGTGCTCGGCGATCCGGTCCGACACGCTGAGCACGAGCGCGGAGAAGATCAGCACGGCGTGGATCACCGTCATCCACAACAGCGTGCGCTCGTCGACCATCGAGCCCTCTTCCAGCTTCATGAAGATGCGCAGCAGCGCGATGGCGGAAATGGCGGTGATCGAGCCCATCAGCTTGATCTTCATGCCGGCGAAATCGACGGTGCCCATCCACGTCGGGCGTGCTTCGCGCCCGGAATCCACGCGGCCGACGAAGTTCTCGTAACCGGCGAGCACGACGATCAGCAGCAGGTTCGCCACCAGCGACAGGTCGATCAGCGCCAGCGCCAGCAGGATGGCGTCGGTCGGCGTCATCGACGCGATGGCGAGCACGCCTTTGAACAGTTCGCGCGCGAACACGAACAGCAGCGCCGCCAGGGCGGCGATCAGCCCGATGTAGAAGGGCACCATCAGCCAGCGGGCATCGAAGAGGGAGCGGGACAGCAGCTGCCTTGCCATGGTCCTGGCGCCTCCGGCGTTGTCGTATGCGCGTGGCGCGCATCATGGCGCACTTTCCGCAGGGGCGGTGTCAACGTTTTTGTATCGCTCGCCTTCGCGCTGCTGCTGGGCGGCTGTGGCGGTGGGGACGACACGCCGGCGGGCCAGGGGCCTGCGGCGGTCGTGCAGACCGAAGTGGTCCGAAGCACCACCGTGCCGAACGTGGTGGAGCTGCCGGGGCGCATCGAAGCCGTGCGCTCGGCGCAGGTGCGCGCGCGCGTGGACGGCATCGTCGAGCGGCAGGTGTACCAGGAAGGCACGGACGTCGCCGCGGGTACGCCGCTGTTCCAGATCGACCCGCGCGACCTGCGCGCGCGATTGCAGCAGGCGCGCGCGTCGCTGGCCTCGGCGAAGGCCGCGCGCTCGCATGCGGCGACGATGTCCAACCGCCTGTCGATGCTGGTCGGCCGCCGGGCCGTGAGCGTGCAGGAGAACGAAACCGCTGAAGCCGCGCTGCGCCAGGCCGAAGCGGGCCTTCTGGAAGCGCAGGCCGCGGTGGAGCGCGCGGAACTGCAGCTGGGCTACGCGACGGTGCGCGCACCCATCGCCGGGCGCGCCGGCCGCGCGCAAGTGAGCGAGGGCGCGCTGGTCAGCGCGGGCGCGGCCACGCTGATGACGCAGGTGGACCAGCTCGATCCGGTGTTCGCGACGTTCAATCCCTCCAGTTCGGCGATGGCGAGCCTGCTTGAACGGGTGTCCGGGACGCAGCGCATGAGCGTGGCGCTGATCATGGAGAACGGCGAGCGCTTCCCGCACGAAGGGATCGTCGATTTCGCCGAAAAGGCGGTCGACCCCGTCACCGGGAGCCGGACGCTGCGCGCGCGCTTCGACAATCCCGAGCGCCTGCTGCTGCCCGGGCAGTTCATCCGCGGCATCGTCACGGCGGGCACGATCCCCGATGGCGTCAGCGTCCCCGAACGCGCGGTCGCCATCGGCGCCGACGACGCAAGCGTCATGACGGTCAACGAGGAGGGCATCGTCGCGCGACAGATCGTGACGCTGGCAGGCCAGGCCCAGGGACGCTGGATCGTGCAGGCGGGCCTGAAGCCCGGTGAGCGGGTGGTCATCGACGGCTGGCACAAGGTGCAGCCCGGCCAGCACGTGGCCATCGCGCCGGCCAAGGTCACCGACGCCGCTCCATGAGCAGCTTCTTCGTCTACCGTCCGGTATTCGCCTGGGTGGTGGCGCTGTTCGCCATCCTGTTCGGCGGACTTGCCCTGCGTGGGCTGGCGGTCGAGCAGTACCCCGACGTCGCGCCGCCCTCGCTCAACATCTCCGCCACGTTCATCGGCGCCGACGCGACGACGCTGGACCGCACCGTGACTTCGGTGATCGAGCAGGAACTCAACGGTGTCGATGGCTTCCTGCACATGTCCTCGACCAGCCGCGCCAATGGCACCGCGGCGATACGCCTGACGTTCCGCGCCGGCACGGACCTGGATGTGGCGCGTTCGCAGGTGCAGGACCGCATCGCGCGCGTGGAGCCGCGCCTGCCGGAGGAGGTGCGGCAGATGGGCGTGCGCGTCACCGGTTCGGCGACGGGCTTCCTGATGCTGATCGCCCTGCAGTCCAGGGGCGGCGTGCGCGACGCGCTGGAACTGGGCGATTTCGCGAACACGCGCATCGCCGACGAACTGCGCCGCATCAACGGCGTGGGCGACGTGACGCTGTTCGGTTCCAGCTATGCCATGCGCATCTGGCTGGATCGCGAGAAGCTGATCAGCTACGGCCTTTCTGCCGCCGAAGTGATGGCGGCGGTGCGCGAGCAGAACTCGCAGACGGCCGGCGGGGCGATCGGCCTGCAGCCGCTGGCGCCCGGCACCGAGACCACCGCGCAGATCATCATGCGAGGCCGCTTCACCACGCCGGAGCAGTTCCGGCAGGTGATCGTGCGCGCAACGCCGGGAGCGGCCACGGTGCGGCTGGGCGACCTCGCGCGCATCGAGCTGGGCAACGACACCTACGCCTTCACGCTGGCGCTCAACGGCACGCAGACGGCGGGGCTTGCGGTATCCCTCACCAGCGGCGCGAACGCGCTGGCCACCGCCACGGCGGTGCGCAACCGCATGAAGCAGCTGGAAGCCACGTTTCCGCCCGACATCCAGTGGACCACGCCGTTCGACACCACGCCCTTCATCACCGAATCGGTGAACAGCGTGTTCGTCACGATGGTGCAGTCGATGGTGCTGGTGTCGATCGTCGTGCTGCTGTTCCTGCAGAGCTGGCGGACCATGTTCCTGCCGACGCTGGTGGTGCCGATCTCGCTGGTGGGCGCCTGCGTGGGGCTGATGGCGCTGGATGTGTCGATCAACCTGTTGTCGCTGTTCGCGATGGTGGTGGCCATCGGCATCCTCAACGACGACGCCATCGTCATCGTCGAGAACGTGCAGCGCATCATGATCGATGAAGACCTCGACGCGAAGCAGGCTACCGCCAAGGCGATGGAACAGCTGACCGGCGCGATCATCGCGACGACCCTGGTGCTGCTGGCGGTGTTCATCCCGATGGGGTTCTTCCCGGGGTCCACCGGCGGCATCTACCGGCAGTTCGCGGTGACCCTGAGCGTGTCACTGGTGGTCTCGACGATCCTGTCCCTGACGCTGGCGCCGGCCATCTGTGGTGCGATGCTCAAGCGGCCCGACGATGCGCCGACGCGACGGCACCTGGGCCATCGCCTGTTCGCGGCAGTGAACAGCGGGCTTGAACGCAGCAGCGCGGCGTACGGCCGGGTGGTCGGAAGGATGCTGGCGCGTCCGTTGCCGTGGATCGCCGGCTTCGTGATCGCCGTCGTCGCCACGGGCCTGCTTTACGCGCGGCTGCCCGGCGGATTCCTTCCCACCGAAGACCAGGGTTATCTGTTCGTCGCCTACAACGGCGCGCCCGGTTCGACGATGCAGCGCACGCAGCAGGCCATCGACCAGGCCGAGAAGGTGATGAAGGCGCAGCCGGAAGTGCGCAACGTGGTGTCGGTGATCGGCTTCAGCTTCTTCGGGCAGGGGCAGGGTGTGGGCATGTCGTTCGTCGACCTGCATCCGTGGGCGGAGCGCAGCGGCGCCGATCACAGCGCGATGGCGCTGGCCCAGCGGCTCAACCGGGCGATGGCGGCGATTCCGCAGGCGCAGGTATTCGCACTGAACCCGCCGCCGATCCAGGCGCTGGGCAATGCGTCGGGCTTCAGCATGGCGATCGAGGACCGCGGCGGCGCCGGCAGCCAGGCGGTGCAGGCCGGCGCCATGGCCATCGTGATGCAGGCCGCGGGTAACCCGCAGCTGGCCGGCGTGCGCCCGGAAAGCATGCCGCTCGCGCCGCAGCTGCACATCGACATCGACCGCACGAAGGCGCGTTCGCTCGGGTTGCAGCTGTCGCAAGTGAACCAGGCGCTGGCGATCATGTTCGGCTCAGCATACGTCAACGATTTCGTGCACCAGGGCAACATCGCCCGCGTCTTCCTGCAGGCCGACGCCGACCAGCGTATGCGGCCGGAGGACATCGCCAGCCTGCGGCTGATCAACGCGCAGGGCGGCTCGGTGCCGTTCTCCGCGTTCACGCGCACGCGCTGGACGACGGGCGCGCAGCAGATCGAACGCTACAACGGGTTCCTTTCCGCGACGGTGTCGGGCCAGGCCGCGCCGGGCGTCTCGAGCGGAACGGCGTTGCGCGAGATGGAACGCATCGCCGCGCAGGCGTTGCCATCGGGAATGGGGTTCGAATGGACCGGGACCGCGCGCGAGGAGAGGGAAGCCGGCGCGCAGGTGGGCCTGCTGCTGGGCCTGTCGTTCCTCGTCGCGTTCCTGCTGCTGGCAGCGCTGTACGAAAGCTGGTCGACGCCGGTCGCGGTGATGCTCGTCGTCCCGCTGGGCGTGCTGGGCGCGGTGTTGTTCACCGGCGCGCGCGGCATGTCGGCGGACGTGTACTTCAACGTCGGCCTGATCACGATCATCGGCCTCGCGGCGAAGAACGCGATCCTGATCGTGCAGTTCGCGCTGGACGAGGAAGCCCGCGGTGTCCCGCTGCTGACGGCGGTGACGCAGGCCGCGGCGCAGCGTTTGCGTCCGATCCTGATGACCAGCCTGACCTTCCTGGTCGGCATGCTGCCGCTGGTGTTCGCCACCGGCGCGGGCGCCGCGAGCCGGCAGGCGGTGGGCACGGGCGTGCTGGGCAGCATGTTCACGGCGACCGCGCTGGGCATCTTCTACACGCCGCTGTTCTATTTCCTGATCCGCAGCTGGCTGCAACGCCGACGCGGGGCGGCGGCCCCTGCGAAGGCGGGCGAGGCGGGAGTCGGCGCGAATGGTTAAGTGCGCGACCCTCGCGACGCTGATGCTGCTGGCCGGCTGCAATCTCGCGCCGACGTACGAGCGGCCCGCACCGGCCATCGACTCGCGCTATCCGGCGACTTCGGCGCCTGCGCCGACGCAGACGACGCCCACGAACGCGACCCGGCTCGCCTGGCCGGAGTTCTTCGTCGACCCGGTGCTGCGCGAGTACGTCGGCCTGGCGCTCGACAACAACCGCGACCTTGGCGCCGCCACCGCGCGCATCGCGCAGGCCCAGGCGCAGTTCCGCATCCAGCGCAGCCAGCAGTTTCCGGGGCTGGAAGCCACGGCCGCAGGCCAGCGTCAGCGGGGGCCGGTGTCGCCGGCGGAAGGCGCGCCACGCGTCACGGTGGACAGCGTCGGCGTGCAGGTCGGCATTCCCGCATTCGAACTCGATTTCTGGGGGCGCGTGGCGAACCTCAGCGAATCGGCGCGCCGCCAGTACCTGGCGACGGTGGAAGCGCAACGCGCGTTCCGTCTTTCGCTGATTTCCAATGTCGCCAGCACGTACTACGCGATCCGCTCGAGCGAGGAGGGCATCGTGCTCGCGCAGGACTCGTTGCGAAGCCGCAACGAAACGCTGGAACTGGCGCGCATCCGCATGGAAGCCGGCGTCACCTCGTCCATCGACTACAACCAGGCCTACGCCCTGGTCGCGCAAGCGTCGACGCAGCTGGCGCAGCTGCATCGAAGCAGCGAACTGGCGCAGCATCGGCTGCAGGTGCTGGTGGGCGTGCCGGTTCCCGATCCGCTCCCGCCAAGCCTGCGCATCGAACAGGCCAGCCGCTGGCAGCCGCTGGAGCCGGGATTGCCTTCGGAGCTGCTGGAAAATCGCCCCGACATCCGCCTGGCGGAGGAGCGCCTGCGCGCGGCGAACGCCAACATCGGCGCGGCACGGGCGTTGTATCTGCCGACCATCGCGCTGACCGGCGTTGGCGGGTACGCATCCAACGAGCTGTCGAACCTGGTGAGCGATCCCAATCGTGTGTGGTCGTTCGGCGTGGGCGCGGTGCTTCCGATCTTCGACTGGGGACGTCGCCGCGCCGCGGTGCACCTGGCGCAGGCGACGCGGGATGAGCTGGAAATGCAGTACCAGTCGTCGGTGCAAAACGCTTTCCGCGAGGTCGCCGACGGCCTCAGCGCGGCGCAGCGGAACCAGGAGCAGATCCAGGCGCAGGAATTGACGGTGCAGATCCAGGCCGACCTGTCGGACACCGCGCAGGCGCGCTACGAAGTGGGCCTGACGCCGTATCTGGAAGTGCTGGACGCGGAGCGGAACCTCTTCACCGCCGAACAGGGCCTGCTGCAGTTGCGCGCGTTGGCGCTGCAGGACTACGTGAACCTGTACACCGCGCTGGGCGGCGGCGACGAGGCGGGCGACGCGGGTACCTATGGGCAACGGGTTGTGGATCAGGCCGAGGCGGCCGTCCAGAAATAAAGAATTTAATCATATGGTTAAGTAATATTTATCATGTTGTTTCTGTCCCAGCCGACGCGAGGTATGGGCCAAGGGCCAATTCCCGCTCGCGCGCTTGGCGCCTAACGTCGGAGCCGGGAATCCAGGCGCTGCGGGGTGAGGCGATGTCAGGCGAACACGACGACGCCGTTCTCCAGACGCTGCTGGACCGGCTGCTGCAGTTCCGCCTTCCGCGCGCGCTTGCGCTGAAGAAGCGCGTCGATGCCGGACAATGCCTGACCGATGCCGACATCGAGTTCCTGAAGGTCGCGCTGGAGGATGCGCAAAGCGGCAGGAAGTACGTCGCGCGCAATCCCGAGTTCCATCGCATCGGCACGCAGATCGTGCAGCTCTATGGCGAGATCGTGAGCCG
>Ga0209676_1001552_pt1 | contig 20603 bp, 19 predicted proteins | sample AraplaCvi_mLB_r2_FD_184282 | JGI IMG/M metagenome (GOLD analysis project Ga0209676, IMG submission 184282) | Arabidopsis root microbial communities from North Carolina, USA - plate scrape MF_Cvi_mLB_r2 (SPAdes) (version 2) | ecosystem: Host-associated > Plants > Roots > Endosphere | place: USA... | reverse complement strand
TCGAACGTGCCAGCGGCGCGCCGGCCTACCAGCTCGACCTGTGGATGAACGGCGAAGCGGACGTGCGCGCGCGTCTCCATGCCGCGGCCGGCGAGGCCGACCTCATCCTCGTCGAAGGCGTGATGGGCCTGTTCGACGGCGCGCCATCGAGCGCCGACCTCGCGCAGGCCTTCGGCTTGCCCGTGCTCGCGGTGATCGACGGTTCGGCGATGGCGCAGACCTTCGGCGCGCTGGCGACGGGCCTGGCGCGATATCGCGACGGTCTCGTCGTGCACGGCATCGCGGCGAACCGCGTGGGCAGCGCGCACCATGCACGCCTGCTGCGCGAAAGCCTTCCCGCCGAGCTTCATTGGCTGGGTGCGTTGCCGCGCGATACCGCCCTGGCATTGCCAGAACGCCATCTCGGCCTCGTGTCAGCTGGCGAGTTGCAGGATCTGGACGCGCGGCTGGATGCGCTGGCCAACGCCTGGGAGCAACACGCGACGACCGCATTGCCGCCACGCGTGGCGTTCGATTCGAACGAGGCGTTGCGCGTGCCCAAGAGCTTGCAAGGCGTGCGCATCGCCATCGCGCGTGATGCGGCGTTCTGCTTCCTCTATCCGGCCAATCTCGATCTGTTGCGCGAAGCCGGCGCCGACCTGCGCTTCTTCTCACCGCTGGCGGGCGATGCGCTGCCCGAATGCGATGCCGTCTGGTTGCCGGGCGGTTACCCCGAACTGCACCTGCATGCGTTGTCGCAGCGCATCGATCTGCACGTCGCGCTGCGTGCGCATCGCGCTGCGGGAAAGCCGCTGCTCGCCGAATGCGGCGGCTTGCTGTTCGCGCTGGATTCGCTAGCGGATCGTGACGGGAATCGCGCCCCCATGGCGGGGTTGCTGCGCGGTACGGCCGCGATGCAGCCGCGGCTCGCGGCGCTTGGCCTGCAGTCGGTCGTGTTGCCTGAGGGAACGCTGCGCGGCCACACGTTCCATTACGCGAAGGCGACGGTCGATGCGGAACCCATCGCATTTGCGACGAATCCGAACAAGGGGCCGAGTGCGGAAGCCGTGTATCGCGAAGGGCGGATGACGGCGAGCTTCGTGCACTTCTACTTCCCGTCCGATCCGCTTGCGGCGGTGAGGTTGTTCTCGCCATGAGCACCGCGTTCGCCATGCTCGCCGCCGTCGCGCTCGACGCAGTGCTTGGCGAGCCGCGGCGTGCGCATCCCCTCGTGATGTTCGGGCGGATCGCCTCCCTGATCGAACGCAGGCTCCACGCCGACAGCCGCATGGTCGGCGCGCTGGCATGGTCGCTGGCCGTCGCGCCGCCGGTGCTCGCGGTGGCATGGCTGTCGCACGCGTTGGCGTCGTGGATGTCGTGGATCATCGCGGCCTGCGCGCTGTATCTCGCCATCGGCCATCGCAGTCTCGCCGAACACGGGCGAGCGGTGGAATCCGCATTGCGTGCGGACGACCTGGACGCGGCGCGCATGGCGGTCGCCCGCATGGTGACTCGCGACACGGACGCACTGGATGCATCACAGGTCGCCGCAGCGGCCACCGAATCGGTGCTCGAGAACGGCAGCGATGCCGTGTTCGGCGCGTTGTTCTGGTTCGCGCTGCTCGGCGCACCGGGCGCGGTGCTGTACCGGCTGGCGAACACGCTCGACGCGATGTGGGGCTATCGGACGCCGCGCTTCGAGCGGTTCGGCTGGGCATCGGCGCGCATCGACGACGTGCTGAACTTCGTGCCCGCGCGGTTCACGGCATTGACGTACGCCTTGCTCGGCGACCGCGCGAGCGCGTGGCGCAGCTGGCGCGCGCAGGCGCCGTCATGGGACAGCCCGAATGCGGGCCCCGTGATCGCCGCCGGCGCGGGTGCGTTGCGCGTGCGCCTCGGCGGGCCTGCGCCCTATGACGGCCGGTGGGAAGAGCGGCCCGCACTCGGCGAGGGCGCCGCACCCGATGCGGATTCGATCGCGGCGGCGCTGCGACTGGTGCGGCGCGGTGTCTGGCTCTGGCTGGCGCTGATCGTTGCTGGATCGGTGCTCGTGGGAGGTTTCGATGCTTGAACATGGAGGTCGGCTGCTGCGCGCCGCGCGCACATATGGGATCGCGCCGGAACACTGGCTGGACCTGTCGACCGGCATCAGCCCGTTCGCGTGGCCGGTGCCGCCGATTCCTGCGGCCGCGTGGCATCGCCTGCCGGAAGACGACGACGGACTGCTGGCGGTCGCAAGCGACTACTACGGCGCTTCGGCGTTGCTTCCCGTCGCGGGATCGCAAGCTGCGATTCAGGCGCTTCCGCGCTTGCGCGCGCGATCGCGCGTCGGCGTGATCGCGCCCGGCTACGCGGAGCACGCGCACGCGTGGCGCGCCGCCGGCCATGACGTTGAATGCCTGCCGGCGGCGACGCTGCTCGCGGAACACGCGCGCTTCGACGTGATCGTGCTGATCCATCCGAACAATCCCGGTGGCGAACGCTTCGAGCGAACGCAGCTGCTCGCGCTGCATTCGACGCTGGCACGACGCGGAGGCTGGCTGGTCGTCGACGAGGCGTTCATGGATGCGACGCCGCAGGACAGCCTCTGCGACGTTGGCGATCGCGACGGACTGATCGTGCTGCGTTCGGTCGGGAAGTTCTTCGGCCTTGCGGGGGCGCGCGCGGGCTTCGTGTGCGCGGCACCGTCGATACTCGCTGCCTTGAACGAAGTCCTGGGGCCGTGGACGATCCCGGGCCCGAGCCGCCACGTATTGCGAGCTGCGCTGGCAGATACGGCATGGCATGCGATGCAGCGCGAACGACTGTCCGTGTACGGCTCGCGGTTGCGCACGACGCTTGAAAGCACCGGCTTCCTGCCGGATGCCGGCTGCGCCTTCTTCCAGTGGAAGCGCGATCCACGCGCCGCTGCGTTGCACGACGCGCTGGCACGACGCGGCATCCTGACGCGGCTGTTCGATACACCGTCGAGCCTGCGGTTCGGCCTGCCGCCGGACGATGCGGGATTCCGCCGGCTCGACGAGGGCCTGTGCGCGGCGTTGCAGGCGATCGGACCGTGAGCTCGCGCGTGCTGATGGTGCAGGGCTGCACGTCGGATGCAGGCAAGAGCACGCTCGTCGCCGCGTTGTGCCGGTGGCTGCGTCGCCGTGGTGTCGCCGTGGCGCCGTTCAAGCCGCAGAACATGGCGCTGAATTCGGCCGTGACCGAGGACGGCGGCGAGATCGGCCGTGCGCAGGCGGTGCAGGCGCAGGCGTGCGGCCTCGCGCCGCACACCGACTTCAATCCGGTCCTGCTCAAGCCGAGCAGCGACACTGGCGCGCAGGTCATCGTGCACGGCCGCGCGGTCGCGCAGCTGGATGCGCGCGTGTACCACGACTACAAACGCATCGCGCGCGACGCGGTGCTCGCCTCGCATGCACGCCTGTGCGAGCGCTTCGACGCCGTGATCGTCGAAGGCGCCGGCAGTCCCGCGGAGATCAACCTGCGCGCGAACGACATCGCCAACATGGGCTACGCCGAAGCGGTGGATTGCCCGGTGATCCTGGTCGCCGACGTCGACCGCGGCGGCGTATTCGCGCATCTGGTCGGCACGCTGGCGCTGCTCAGCCCCAGCGAGCGTGCGCGCGTACGGGGGTTCGTCATCAACCGCTTCCGCGGCGACATCGCGCTGCTGCAGCCCGGCCTTGAATGGCTGGAGCGTGAGACGGGCAAGCCCGTGCTCGGCGTGCTGCCGTACCTGCAGGGCCTGCATCTGGAAGCGGAGGATGCGTTGCCGGAGTCCAGCGACAAGCATGGCGCGTCACTGCGCGTCGTCGTTCCGGTGCTGCCGCGCATCAGCAACCACACCGATCTTGACGCGCTGCGCGCGCATCCGCAGGTCGAGGTGATCCTCGTCGGGCCGAACGAAACACCGCCGCCGTGCGACTTGATCGTGTTGCCCGGCAGCAAGGCGACCCGCGCCGACCTCGCGTGGTTGCGCGCGAACGGCTGGGAGGAGGCGATCTCGCGCCACCTGCGTTACGGCGGGAAGCTGCTGGGCATCTGCGGCGGGCTGCAGATGCTCGGGCGCGCCGTGCACGATCCGCTTGGCGTCGAGGGCGAGGCGGGTGCCAGCGCGGGCTTCGCATGGCTCGATTTGGAAACGACGCTCGAACCGGTGAAGCAGTTACGCAACGTCACCGGGCATCTCCTGCTAGATGATGCGCCCCTGCGCGGCTACGAGATCCACTGCGGCACGAGCGTCGGCGCCGCATTGTCGTCTCCGTCGAGCCGGCTCGACGACGGGCGCGTGGACGGTGCGATGTCCGACGATCGACAGATCATCGGCACCTATGTCCACGGCATTTTCGATCACCCCGATGCGCTGGCGGCGCTGCTGCGCTGGGCGGGGCTGCGTGACGCGCAGCGCATCGACATCCACGCATTGCGCGAGGCGTCGATCGAACGCATCGCCGATGCGGTCGACGCGCACCTGGACTGCGGTGCGCTGCTCAGGCTCCTCAACCGGGAGGACGCATGCGAAGCCTGATCCTCGGCGGCGCACGCTCGGGAAAGAGCGCGCTGGCCGAACGAATCGCGACCGAATCCGGCCGCGAGGTGGTCTACATCGCAACCGCGCAGGGCGGCGACGACGAGATGCGCGAGCGCATCGCGCATCACCGCACGCAGCGGCCATCTCACTGGCGATGCGTCGAGGAACCGGTGGCGCTTGCAGCGGCGTTGCGCGATTACGCGGACGACGGGCGTTGCGTGCTGGTCGACTGCCTCACGCTGTGGCTCAGCAACCTGCTCGCGGATCCGGATGCCGCGCGCTTCGAGCACGAGCGCATCGCGCTGCTGGACGTGCTGCCGGACCTCCGCGGCGACATCGTGCTGGTGAGCAATGAAGTCGGGCTCGGCGTCGTGCCGATGGGCGCGCTGACGCGGCGCTTCGTCGACGAGGCCGGTCGCCTGCATCAGGCGCTCGCACGCCGCTGCGACAGCGTGCTGTTCGTCGCGGCGGGATTGCCGCTCGCATTGAAGGGAACATACGAATGAACGATGCATGGTGGTCGCGCCCTTGCCCCGCGCCCGATGCCGACGCGGCACGCGCTGCGCTAACGCGACAGGGCGTGCTGACCAAGCCGCCGGGTTCGCTCGGCAGGCTCGAAGACATCGCGGTGTGGTGGGCGGCCCGACAAGGCACGGAGCGCCCCGGCGTGGAACGCGTCTGGATCAGCGTGTTCGCCGCGGACCATGGTGTCGCGGCGGAGGGCGTGTCCGCATTTCCGCAAGCCGTGACGGGCGAAATGCTCCGGAACTTCGCGACCGGCGGCGCGGCCATCGCGGTGCTTGCGCGGCATCTCGGCGCGCGGCTTGATGTGGTCAACCTCGGCACCGTGAACGATCCGGGCGAACTGCCCGACGTGCATCGCGCGGTGATCGCCCCCAGCACGGCGAACTTCTGCGAAGCGCCGGCGATGACGCGCGAGCAGCTGCGCGAGGCGATGCAGGTCGGCGCCGATCGCGTCGCGCTCGCGCTCGATCACGACGCCGACCTCTTCATCGGCGGCGAGATGGGCATCGGCAACACAACGGCCGCGACGGCCCTGTCGTGCGCGCTGCTCGACGAAGCGCCTGAAGCGTTGGCCGGCAGCGGAACGGGGCTCGATGGCGCTGGCATCGCGCGCAAGTGCGGCGTCGTGCGGCGTGCGCTCGCGCGTCACGTGGAGGCAGACGGCGCACTGGACTACCTGCAGCGCCTGGGCGGCTTCGAGATCGCCGCGCTCGCCGGCGCCTACATCGCGGCGGCGCAGGCGCGACTGCCGGTGCTGGTCGATGGTTTCATCACGACGGCGGCGGCGCTCACGGCCGTGCGCCTGAACGAAGGCGTGCGCGAGTGGCTCTGCTTCTCGCATCGCTCGCACGAACGCGGCCATCAACGCTTGCTGGACGCGCTTCACGCGCAGCCGCTGCTCGACCTGGATATGCGTCTTGGGGAGGCCAGCGGCGCTGCCGTGGCCGTCCCGTTGTTGCGCATGGCATGTGCACTGCATCGCGAGATGGCGACATTCGAACAGGCGGGTGTCTCGCGCACATGAATTCGCCAGGAAACATCGAACTGCTGCGCCACGGCGACACGGGTCAGCGCAGCTATCGCGGCCAGCTGGATGACGCGCTGATCGGACTGGGTTGGTCGCAATTGCGGGAGGCAGTGATCGGGCGCGAGTGGACGCACATCGTGTCCTCGACGCTGCAGCGCTGCGCTCGATTCGCGCGCGAACTGGCGGACGCGCGGGGTTTGCCTCTGCATCTGGATGCGCGGCTGGCGGAATACCATTTCGGCCAGTGGCAAGGCGTGCCGGTCGAGACGCTCGCGCAGGAGCAGGGCGACGCACTTGGACGTTTCTGGGCCGATCCCGTGGCGAACCCGCCGCCGGGCGGCGAGACGTTCGCGCAGTTCCGTGCGCGCCTTGCGGCGGCGATGGACGACATCGCCGCGATGGCCGCGCACGGTCGCGTGCTCGTGATCACGCATGGCGGCGCGATCCGTCTGCTGCGCTGCGTGGCCGAGCGACGCGATTTCGGCGACATGGCTGGCATCGACGTGCCGCACGCCTCGCTGCATCCGATCGCCTGGCCGCCGGCGTGATGCGCGGACTGCTGGTCGCGATCGGTTTCCTCACGCGCATCCCGGTTCCAGCACGCGTGTTCGACGATGTTTCGGCGAGGTCGCAATCCCTCGCGTGGTACCCGCTCGTCGGCGTGCTCATCGGCACGTTGTTGTGCGCGCTCGTTCTGGTCTTGCCGGACGCGAAGCCGCTGCTCGTTGCGGCCGTCGTGCTGCCTGCCTGGGTCGCGATCACCGGCGCCTTGCACCTGGACGGGCTGGCCGACAGCGCCGACGCGTGGATCGGCGGCATGGGCGGCATGTGGGACGAGCGGCGCGCCCGCACGCTCGAAATCATGAAGGATCCGCGCTGCGGACCGGCGGGCGTGACTGCGCTCGTTCTCGTGCTGCTGGTGAAATTCGCGGCACTGGCGAGCCTGTCGGCCGATGCGTGGACATGGCTGTGGCTCACGCCGTTGCTCGCGCGGATGGCCGCGACGATCGCATTCGTGACAACGCCTTACGTGCGCAGCGGCGGCCTCGGGAGCGGACTCACGAATGCGCCACGCGCCGGATGCTCGGTCGCGCTGTTGCTGGGTGCCGCGGCATGCGCGAGCGCGGGTATGCGGGGCGCGCTTGCGCTGGCCCTTGCGACGATCGTTTTCCTGTTGTGGCGACGCGCATGCGTGCGTCGGCTCGGTGGCATTACCGGCGACACCACGGGCGCGCTGGTGGAGATGATCGAAGCAGTCGTGCTGCTCGGCATCGCGCTGATGCCGGACGTGTGATGCTCAGCCCGCGTCGCGTGCGGATTCGAGCGCGCTCAACCGTGCTTCCAGTTCCGCCACGCGTTGTTCCAGCTCCGTCACGCGCTCCGACATCGGCGAAGGCGACGCGCCTGCGCCGCTCGACGCAGACGACATCACGCCCGGATCCGGCTCGCCGCTGAGCAGGTGCGCGAAGCGCTCGCCGCGCTGGCCCGACTGGCGCGGCAGCGCAACGACGAGCGCGGGCGAGCGGCGCGACAGGCGTTCGAGCGCGTGCTGCACGTCCTCGATGTTCTCGAAACGCGCGAGGCGATCGGTGCGCGACATCAACTCGTACGCGGTCTGCGGGCCGCGCAGCATGAGCAGGACGAGCAGCGCCGTCTGCGGTCGCGTCAGGCTGAGCACGGCTTCGAGGCGATGCGAATAGCGTTCCGCGCGCGCCGTGTGTTGCGACTTCACCCAGCCGCGCGTTTCCAGTCGGCGCAGTGCGTTGCCGACTTCGCCCGGTTCGAGCTCCATCACCGGCTCGCGAGTGGTCTTCTGGTTGCACGCGAGCACGATCGCGTTGAGCGTGAGCGGATAGGCGTCGGGTGTCGTCGCCTCCTTCTCGAACAGCGACGCGAGGATGCGCGCGTCGATGGGCGACAACTGTGGTGCGGCTTCTTCAGTCATGCGTGTTTCCTCAGGCGGTTGCCGGCGGCAGGTGCCTCGATCCGCGGTAATGCGGCGTGGCCATCACCATCTCGGCGAGGCTGTGGGCGAGTTCGCGTTCGGCCATCACCGCACCGTCGGCGCCGTGCTGCAGCAGGTGCTTCACTTCCGCATCGCTGTGCGCGCGCGCGACGATGGTCAGCGCCGGATTGATTTCGCGAAGCCGCGCGATGATCTCGCCGGCCTCCAGTGCATTGGGAATGGCGACCATCACCGTGTTCGCGCGTTCGGGCGCGGCCTCGCGCAGCACGCGTTCGTTGGCCGCATTGCCGCGGATCGCGGGAATGCCCGCGGCACGTGCGCGCGCGACGAGGTCTTCCTCGCCATCGATCACGACCAGCCCGACGCCACGTTCGGTAAGCAGCCGGCCCAGCTCGCTGCCGACGCGGCCGTAGCCGATCTGGATCACGTGGTCGCGAAGGTCCGGCGCGATCGGCGGGTACATGTGCTCTTCGACGACGTCTTCGCGCAGCGCTTCCTCGCGCGCCTCGCGGCGGTCGAGCCAGGCGAACAGGATCGGGTTGACGATGATCGACAGCAGCGCGCCGGCGAGGATCAGGTCCTGGCCTTCCTTGGGCAGCACTTCCAGCTGCAGGCCGAGGCCGGCGAGGATGAAGGAGAACTCGCCGATCTGCGCCAGGCTGGTGGAGATCAGCAACGCCGTGTTGCGCTGCTTGCCGAACGCGCGGACGATCGCGTACGCCGCGATCGACTTGCCCACCACGATGATCAGGAACGTCGCCAGCACCTGCAGCGGACGTTCGATCAGGATCATCGGATCGAACAGCATGCCGACCGAGACGAAGAACAGCACCGCGAACGCATCGCGCAGCGGCAGCGTTTCGTTCGCCGCCTGATGGCTGAATTCGGATTCGTTGAGCACCATGCCGGCGAAGAACGCGCCCAGCGCGAACGACACGCCGAACAGCCCGGCCGAACCGAACGCGACGCCAAGCGCGATGGCGAGCACGCACAATGTGAACAGTTCGCGCGAACCGGTGCCGGCCACGCGCTCGAGGATCCAGGGAATCACGCGGCGGCCGACGATGAGCATCACCGCGACGAAACCGCCGACCTTCGCCAGCGTCTTGAACAGCGCTTCCCACACGGCCACGGCATTGGTGTCGCCGCCCTTGAGCAGGCCGGCCAGCGCCGGCAGCAGCACCAGCGCGAGCACCATCGCGAGGTCCTCGACGATCAGCCAGCCCACCGCGATGCGGCCGCGGCCGGTTTCGACCAGGCGCCGTTCCTCCAGTGCGCGCAGCAGCACGACGGTGCTGGCGACGGAAAGCGACAGGCCGAACACCAGTCCCGCGCCGTGCGACCAGCCCAGCAACAGCGCCATGCCCCAGCCGAGCGCGGTGGCAAGCGCGATCTGCGCCAGCGCGCCGGGCAGGGCGATCGCCTTCACGTCGAGCAGGTCGCGCAGCGAGAAATGCAGTCCGACGCCGAACATCAGCAGGATCACGCCGATCTCCGCCAGCTGCGGCGCGAGGGTCTGGTCGCCCACGAAGCCGGGCGTGAACGGGCCGGCGACCACGCCGGCGAGCAGGTAACCCACCAGGGGCGACAGGCGCAGTTTCTGCGCCATCGCGCCGAAGACGAACGCCAGCACGAAGCCGGCCACGAGGATCGCGATGAGGGACGTGTGGTGCATCGGCTCTCCGATGAGGGATCCTGTTCAGGATGTGGGCCGGACCGGATCCATGCAACCCGCGAGTCCGCACGCCGCCGCCGAGGCAGCAGATTGCGTCAAGGCGCGTCAATCGCGGGTCAGTGGCAACCGCGGCGCCCGTGCAGCGGGCCGAGCCTTTAGACTACGCGGCCCGGATTGCATCCGATCTGCGCGACCCGTCCCGTGATTTCCTTCCGCAATTTCGCCCTTCGCCGGGGCGAGCGCCTGCTGTTGTCCAACGTCGACCTATCCCTGCATGCGGGCTGGCGCGTGGGCGTCATCGGCCGCAACGGCACCGGCAAGTCGTCGTTGTTCGCCGCGCTGCAGGGCGAGGTCGAAGCCGACCAGGGCGATATCGACATCCCCGCGCGCGTGCGCATCGCCAGCGTCGCGCAGGAAACGCCGGCACTGGACGATCCGGCGCTGGATTTCGTGCTCTCCGGCGACGCGGCCGTGTACGCGGCCATCGCCATGGAGCGCGATGCGATGGCGCGCGAGGACTGGGAAGCGGTCGCCGAGGCGCACCACAAGCTCGAAGAGCTGGGCGGTTACGACGCCACCGCGCGCGCCGGCAAGCTGCTTCACGGCCTGGGCTTCACGCCCGATACGCACGAACGCGCGGTGAAGGAATTCTCCGGCGGCTGGCGCGTTCGCCTGAACCTCGCACGTGCGCTGATGACGCCGTCGGACCTGCTGCTGCTAGACGAACCGACCAACCACCTCGACCTTGACGCGGTGCTGTGGCTTGAGCAGTGGCTGCTGAAATATCCCGGCACGCTGCTGCTGATCTCGCACGATCGCGAGTTCCTCGACGAGGTCACCACGCACACGCTCCACCTGCACGACGGCAAGGGCAAGCTCTACACGGGCGACTACACCGCGTTCGAGCGCCAGCGCGCCGAGCACCTGCGCCTGCAGCAGATCACGCACGAAAAGGTGCAGGCCGAGCGCGCGCACCTGCAGAGCTTCATCGACCGCTTCAGCGCCAGCGCCGCGAAGGCCAAGCAGGCGCAGTCGCGCGTCAAGCGCCTGGCCAAGATGCAGAACACCGAAGCCGTGCGCGTGGAGCGCGCGCTGCGCATCGAATTCCCCGCGCCGGCGAAACTGCCGCACGCGCTGCTGCGCATCTCCGATGCCGATTGCGGTTACGGCAACCACGTCGTGCTCGACAACATCCGCTTCGTGCTCGAAGCCGGCGACCGCGTCGCGCTGCTGGGCCCGAACGGCGCGGGCAAGTCGACGCTGGTGAAGTCGCTGGTGGGCGAAATTCCGCTGCTTTCTGGCGAGCGCGGCGGTCATCCGGACCTGCGCATCGGCTACTTCGCGCAGCACACGGTGGAATCGCTGAAGGAAGGCACCAGCCCGATCGATCACCTTGGCGAAATCGCGCCGGGCGTAGCGACGCAGCAGCTGCGCGATTTCCTGGGCAAGTGGAATTTCCCGGGCGATCGCGCGTTCGAATCGGTCGACGGATTCTCCGGCGGCGAGCGCGCGCGACTCGCGCTGGCACTGATCGCGTGGCGCAAGCCGAACGTGCTGCTGCTAGACGAGCCGACCAACCACCTCGACCTCGACATGCGCGAAGCGTTGGCCGAAGCGCTGGCGAGTTTCGACGGCGCCATCGTGATGGTGTCGCACGATCGCCATCTCATCGGCCTGGTATGCGAGACGTTCTGGCGCGTCGCCGATGGCGTCGCGCAGCCGTTCGACGGCGACCTCGATGCGTACGCGGTGTGGCTGCGCACGCGCGATTCCGCCGCGGAAAAGCCGAAGGCGCCGGTCGCCGCAGCACCCGCGCCGAAGACCGCATCGAAGGGCCCCAAGGTCAACGCGCACAAGCTCGCGCAGGCCGAGGCGCGCGTGGCGGAGCTGGAATCGAAGCTGCACACGCTGGACCTCGACCTCGCCGACCCGGACAAGTACACCGGCGGCGGCACCGACGCGGCGGCACTGTCAAAGCAGCGCGACCAGGTCGCCGCCGAACTGGCGAAGGCGGAAGAAGCGTTGCTGGGGTTGTACGACGCGTAATCGCCGTCACGCGTGCGATCAGCTGAAACTCTTTGCCGTCATTCCCGCGAAGGCGGGAATCCATTCATCCGGCGCATCACGCTCGATGCGTCCAGATTCTTTCAAAGCTGTCATTCCCGCGTAGGCGGGAATCCATCGGCCCGGCGCGTCACGCACGACTGGGGCCGGCTACGCGCGCTCAAAATGGATTCCGGATTTTCGCTGGAACGACGATATAGGCGTGCGGCGCGCCGGCGCGGAGCACTTGCTGCGGACTGCATGACGCCCCGGGTCCCGGCGTTCGCCGGGATGACGTTGGAAAGGCGTCGACGGCACGGCGACTACTCCGCGCTCAGCGTTCGATCATCTCGCCCAGCACAGCACGTCCCTCGATCGCCACCGCGACCGGCTCGCCGTCCCGGACGGTCACGGCGACGTCCATGAAACCACCGCGCCCCGCGCCATTGCGCTGACGGGCGCGGAAACGCGCCTCGCCATCGCGCGCCGGCAGCAGCCCGTGCTTCACCAGCCATGCGCCCATCGGGCCGTTCGCGTTGCCGGTCACCGGGTCTTCCTCGATGCCGATGCCCGGCGCGAACATGCGGCCGTGCGTCAGCGCGTCGTCATCGGGCGCGACATCGAGCGTGAAAACGAAATAGCCGCGCGTGCCAGTGCGCTCGTCCAGCGCCGCCAGCCGCGCCAGGTCGGGGCGCAGCGTGCGCAGCCGCTCGCGACTGCGGATCGGCACCATCAGCTTGCCGTGGCCGGTGCTCACGAACTGCACCGGGCCGCGTGGATCGAGTTCGTCGAAGGCCAGGCCCAGGGCGTCGGCGAGTTCGCGCACCAGTGCATCCGACAAGGGCTCGTCGAACGTCGGCGGGTTCTGGCGGATGCGGACGGCGATGCCGTCGGCGTCCTCGCGCGTTTCCACCTGCTGGACGCCGGCGCCGGTGAGCTGCCGGCGCACGCCGCGCGTGCCGCCTTCCAGTGCGAGCGCGAAGTGCGCGCCGACCGTGGCGTGTCCGCACACCGGCACTTCAGTGGTCGGCGAAAAGAAACGCACGTGGAGGTCATGGTCGTCGCCCTGCGGAGGCAGGACGAAGGCGGTCTCGGAGTGGCCCAGTTCGGCGGCGATCGCCTGCATCTGCGCGTCGTCGAGGCCCCGGGCGTCGGTGACTACGCCGGCGGGGTTGCCCTCGTCGCGTGCGGTGGTGAAGGCGTCGATCCGGTAGACGCGCAGCGGGGCCATCGGCATTTCCAGCGTTGGGGGAGGGCGAAGTCTAGGGTGCCCGTGCGGCGCGGTGAGCGCGCGGAACGCTGGGTTGCGAGATCGTCGCGGTCGGAAACTCCGGGGGCGCGGGACCGCCGGATCGCGGGCTTGCGGCCATCAATCCGCCCGGAACGCTTGAAACCTGCGCATTCGCCGCCAGAATGCCCGCCTGACTTCGCAACGCCCGTCGTGCCATGCCGATCTATGCCTTCGAATGCGCCGCCTGCGGCCACTCCTTCGACCGCCTGCAGAAGATGTCCGACGCCGACCCGGTCGACTGCCCGTCCTGCGGCGCGCCGCAGGTGCGCCGGCAGCTGACCGCCCCGCAGTTCCGCCTTGCCGGCGGCGGCTGGTACGAGACCGACTTCAAGAAGGACGGGGACAAGAAGCGCAACCTGGCCGGCGACGGCGGTTCGGCGCCGAAGTCCGAGTCCAAGCCCGCCGAGAGCAAACCGGCGGAGAAGAAGGCCGACACGCCGGCCTCCAAGCCCTCCACCTGAGGCTCCGGGGCGAGCACCGGCGCGAAGCTCGCTCCGGTGCCCGCGGCTGCCGCTAAAATGCGCAGTTCTCCGGCCACGCGGCCGGATCGCGAAACCTGGAGCCCCCATGCGTACCCATTTCTGCGGCCTCGTCGATGAGGCCCTGATCGGCCAGACCGTCACTCTGTGCGGCTGGGCCGACGTCGCCCGCAACCTCGGCGGCCTTTGCTTCATCGACCTGCGCGACCACGAGGGCATCGTGCAGATCGTGGCCGAGCCGACGACGGATGCGGCGCTGGGCGCAGGCGAGGCCAATGCGGCCGTGATCGCCACCGCCGCGAACGTCGGCTACGAGGATTGCCTGCGCGTGACCGGCGTCGTGCGCAAGCGCGAATCGGTGAACGCGAAGATCCGCACCGGCCACGTCGAAATCGTCGCGATCAGGATCGAAGTCCTCAACAAGGCCGAGCCGCTGCCGTTCCACGCGCACGAGAACCCGGGCGAGGACATCCGCCTGAAGTACCGCTATCTCGACATGCGCCGCCCCGAGATGCAGAAGATGATGCGCACGCGCATCAAGCTGGTGCAGGCGCTGCGCCGCTACCTGGACGAGCGCGGTTTCCAGGACATCGAAACGCCGATCCTGACCAAGGCCACGCCGGAAGGCGCGCGCGACTTCCTCGTGCCGGCGCGCATGCATCCGGGCGAGTTCTACGCGCTGCCGCAGTCGCCGCAGCTGTTCAAGCAGATCCTGATGATGGCGGGCTTCGACCGCTACTACCAGATCGCGCGCTGCTTCCGCGACGAGGCGCTGCGCGCCGATCGCCAGCTCGAATTCACGCAGCTCGACATGGAGTTCGCATGGGTGTCCGAGCGCGACGTGCAGGACACCGTCGAGGAGATGATCCGCGTCGTGTTCCGCGACGTGATGGGCGTCGAGCTCGCGGCACAATTCCCGCGCATGACCTACGCCGAGGCGATGCGCCGCTACGGTTCGGACAAGCCGGACCTGCGCATCGCGCTGGAATTCACCGACATCGCGCAGCTGGTGAAGTCGTGCGAGTTCAAGGTCTTCACCGACTGGGCGAACCATGAGGACGGCCGCGTCGTCGCGCTGCGCGTACCGGGCGCCTCGACGCTCAGCCGCAAGCAGATCGACGACTATGCCGCCTACGCTGGCAAGTTCGGCGCGAAGGGCCTGGCGTGGATGAAGGTCGAAGACGCGTCGAAGGGCCGCGAAGGCATCAACTCGCCGATCGCGAAGTTCCTCGACGACGCGACGCTCGCCGCGATCGTGCAGGCCACCGGCGCGACCACCGGCGATGCGATCTTCTTCGGCGCGGCGACGTACAAGTCGGCGTCGGACTTCATGGGCGCGCTGCGTCTGAAGGTCGCGAAAGACCTCGGGCTCGTTGCAGAGGGCTGGGCGCCGCTGTGGGTCACCGATTTCCCGATGTTCGAGTGGGACGACGAGGAGAACCGTTACGTCGCCCTGCATCACCCGTTCACCGCGCCGGCCGTGGATTCGATCGACGACCTGCGCGCCAATGCGAAGACCGCGGTGTCGCGCGGCTACGACATGGTGCTCAACGGCAACGAGATCGGCGGTGGTTCGATCCGCATCCACAACTCGCAGATGCAGAGCGCGGTGTTCGACCTGCTGGGCATCGGCGCCGAAGAAGCGGAAGGCAAGTTCGGCTTCCTGCTCGACGCGCTGAAGTTCGGCGCGCCGCCGCACGGCGGCATCGCGTTCGGTATCGACCGCATCGCCGCGCTGATGGCGGGCACCGAGTCGATCCGTGACGTGATCGCGTTCCCCAAGACCACCACCGCGCAATGCCTGATGACCGGCGCTCCGTCGCCGGTGCCGGACAAGCAGCTGGCGGAAGTGCACATCCAGATCCGTGAAAAGCAGGAAGGGAAGTAAACGATGAGCGAAGTTCCGTTTGACCTGGAGTGGGAAGCCCTCGGCGAAGCCGGTTCGGCCGCTGGCGCGGGCCTGGTGACCGAGCGCGCGCAGGTGTTCGGCGGCTGGCTGGTGCGCACGCGCGTCGCCGGCGTGGTGTCGCTGGCGTTCGTGCCGGACGACCAGTTCCGCTGGGACGGTGAGGATTTCGGCGACGAGTACGAAGAAGAGGACGAAGACGCCGAAGAGGACGAGGAAGACGAAGAGTCCGACGAGGACGAGGAAGAGGACGACCAGTAAGGATGGAGCTGCGTCGCGCGACGGTTCCGGATGCGCAGGCGCTGTCGGCGCTTTCGTCGACGTGCTTCACCCAGACCTTCGGCCATCTGTATCCGCCGCAGGATCTGTCGCATTTCCTCGACGAGGCCTACGCCCCCGCGGCGTGGGCCTCGTTGCTTTCCGATCCTGCTTACGCGACGTGGCTGCTGGAAAGCGGCGGCGTCGCGATCGGCTACGCCACCGCGGGCGCGTGTTCGCTGCCGCATGCGGACATCGCGCCCGACGACGGCGAGCTGAAACGCCTGTACGTGCTGCAGGAGCACCAGGGCGGCGGGCGCGGTTCGCGCCTGTTCGATGCGGCGCTCGCGTGGCTGCTGCGCGACGGCCCGCGCACGCTGTGGATCGGTGTGTGGAGCGAGAACCATGGTGCGCAGCGGTTCTATGCGCGGCACGGCTTCGAGCGCGTGGGCGATTACGACTTCGTCGTCGGCAATACGCGCGACCATGAGTTCATCCTGCGGCGCGGGGCCTGACGCTCGCGGGACGGGCCGTTGATTCCGGCCCCGGCGCCCACACCCCGACTTTCATGACCGACCACGCCGAACCCCGCCGGGTCCTGCTGATCCACGGCCTCTGGATGCCGCGGCTGTCCATGCACTGGCTGGCGCGGCGGCTGCAGGAGGCGGGTTTCGCGACCGAACTGTTCGGCTACCCGACCATCGCCGGCGGGCCGGAGGCGGCGCTGCCGATGCTGGCCCAGCGCCTTCGCAAGCGGCCGGCGCACGTGCTGGCGCACAGCCTCGGCGGGTTGGTGACGCTCACCGCGCTGGAATCCGAGCCGGATCTACCGGTGCGGCGCGTCGTCTGCCTCGGCTCGCCCCTGCGCGGCAGCGCGGCGGCGCAGACGTTGGCGGGGCAGGCATGGAGCAAGCCGTACCTTGGGCGCAGCGCCCGCCTGCTGCGCAGCGGCTGCCAGCCGTGGCGCGGGCAGGCCGCGGTCGGGATGGTCGCCGGCCGTACGCCCCTGGGCCTGGGCCGCTACTTCGGCCGCTTCGACGGCGACAACGACGGCACCGTCGCGGTCGAGGAAACCCGCCTGGAGGGGCTCGCCGACCACGTGGTGATCCCCACCAGCCACACCGGCCTGCTGTTCTCGCCCGATGCGCTGCAGCTGGCGGTCGGTTTCTTCCGCGACGGCCGCTTCCCGGCGCGCGGCAGCGACGGCGGTATCGAGTAAAATTCCCCGCTTCGAACGATTGAAGCTGGACGGTTCCATGGGCAGAGGTCCCTCCATCGAGGCGCGCAAGAATGCGGTCGACGCGCAGCGCGGCAAGATCTTCACCAAAGTGATCCGCGAGATCGGTGTGGCCGCGCGCAGCGGCGGCGGCGATCCGGGGGGCAATCCGCGCCTTCGCGCGGCGATCGACAAGGGCCTGTCGGTCAACATGTCCAAGGACGTGATCGAGCGCGCCATCAAGAAGGCCACCGGCGAGCTGGAAGGCGTGGTCTACGAGGAAATCCGCTACGAGGGCTACGCCCCGGGCGGCGTGGCCGTGATCGTGGACTGCCTGACCGACAACAAGGTCCGCACCGTGGCCGACGTGCGCCATGCGTTCGGCAAGTTCGGCGGCAACCTCGGTACCGACGGCTCGGTGTCCTTCATGTTCAAGAAGCTTGGCGTGCTGTCCTTCGCCGCGGGCGCGAACGAAGAGAAGATCACCGAGCTGGCCATCGACGCGGGGGCGGACGACGTGGTCGTCTACGACGACGGCGCGATCGACGTGGTGACCGCGCCGGATGCCTTCGCCGGCGTCAAGTCGGCCATGGAAGCCGCCGGCCTGACGGCGGATTTCGCCGAAGTGACGATGCGCGCCGACAACGACATCGCCGTGGCCGGCGAAACCGCACAGCAGGTCGTGAAGCTGCTGCGCTGGCTGGAAGACATGGACGACGTGCAGAACGTCTATTCCAACGCCGATCTCGACGAGGGCGCCTACGCCTGACCTTAGGGTCGGACGCAGGCAAACCACGTGATGACCCGCATCCTGGGCATCGATCCCGGCTCGCAGCGCACGGGCGTCGGCGTCATCGACGTCGCGCCCGACGGCCGCTGCACCTACGTGCACGCGCAGGCGCTGGTGCTGTTGGAAGCGGAGGATTTCCCGTCGCGCCTGGGCCTGCTGTGCGACGGGCTCGAAGCGCTGCTGGATGAGTGGCAGCCACAGCAGATCGCGATCGAAACCGTCTTCATGGCGAAGTCGGCGACTTCGGCATTGAAACTCGGCCACGCGCGCGGCGCCGCGCTGGCGACGGTCGTTCGCCGGCGGCTTCCGGTCAACGAATACGCGCCGCGCGTGATCAAGCAGTCGCTGGTCGGCCGCGGCGCCGCCGACAAGGAGCAGGTCCAGCACATGGTGCGCCTGCTGTTGAACCTGCCCGGCATGAAACTGCAGGCCGACGCCGCCGACGCGCTGGCGATCGCGCTCACCCACGCCCACATGAGCGCCACCGCGGCGCGCACCGGCGTGGCGACCCATCTGTTGCGGAGACGCGGGGCATGATCGGAAGGTTGAAAGGCACGCTCGTGATGAAGCAGCCGCCTTGGGCGAAGCGACGCGCTTGCGAGCCACTGGCTCGCGCGTCGCTGAGCGCCCGGCCATGGATGGTCGGGCAGGGCTTGCCGAAGCCTGTCGCGCATCGCCAAGGATGGCAGCCGTCGGAGGCTTCACCATGATCGGTCGCCTCAAAGGCGTTCTCGTTATGAAGCAGCCGCCTTGGCTGGTTGTCGACGTCAACGGCGTCGGTTACGAGCTCGAGGCACCGATGAGCACGTTCTACGACCTGCCGGACCTGGGCCGCGAAGTCTCGCTGTTCACGCATTACGCGCAGAAGGAAGACAGCGTGTCGCTGTACGGCTTCCTGCGCGAAGGCGAGCGCCGGCTGTTCCGCGACGTGCAGAAGGTCTCCGGCATCGGCGCGAAGATCGCGCTGGCGGTGCTGTCGGGCGTGTCGGTCGACGAATTCGCCCGCCTGGTGCAGGCCGGCGACATCACCGCGCTGACGCGCATCCCGGGCATCGGCAAGAAGACCGCCGAACGCATGGTCTTGGAACTGCGCGATCGCGCGGCCGATCTTGCCGGCATCGGCGCGACGCTGAACGTGCCGGGCGCTGCCGGCGACGCGCAGAGCGAGGCGGTGATCGCCCTGCAGCAGCTGGGCTACAAGCCCGCCGAGGCTGTGCGCATGGCGCGCGAGGCCACCGAGGCCGGCGACGACGCTGCCGCCATCATCCGCAAAGCGCTAAAGTCCGCGCTTCGCTGACACCCACACCAGATCTGCGGCGTTCCGGCGTCGCCCCTGTCGATCCCATCCCATGTCCCTTCCCGCATCCGATTCGCGCAGCCATGGCCACGATCACGGCCAGGGCAAGGGGCTGGCCGGCCTCATCGTTGGCGCGATCGGTGTCGTCTTCGGCGACATCGGCACCAGCCCGCTGTACACGCTGAAGGAAGCCTTCTCGCCGCACTTCGCCGAACGCCTGGGCATGGTGGTGAACGAGGCGACGGTGCTGGGCATGCTGTCGCTGGTGTTCTGGGCGCTGATGATCGTGGTGACGGCCAAGTACGTCACGATCATCATGCGCGCCGACAACCAGGGCGAAGGCGGCATCATGGCGCTGATGGCGCTGGCCCAGCGCACGCTGCCGAAGGGCTCGCGATCGGCGTACGTGGTGGGCATCCTGGGCATCTTCGGCGCGTCGCTGTTCTTCGGCGACAGCGTGATCACGCCGGCGATCACCGTGCTGGGCGCCGTGGAAGGCCTGGAAATCGCCGCGCCCGGGCTGCACCGCTTCATCGTGCCGCTGTCAGTGGTGATCCTGGTCCTGGTGTTCCTCGCACAGCGCTTCGGTACCGAGAAGGTCGGCCGCGTGTTCGGCCCGGTGATGCTGGTGTGGTTCCTGTCGCTGGCGGCGATCGGCATCTACAACATCGCCAAGGCGCCGGCCGTGGTTGCCGCGCTCAATCCGATGTGGGGCATGCGCTTCTTCATGGAGCACGGCAGCCTGTCGGTGATGATCCTGGGCGTGGTGGTACTGGCCGTCACCGGCGGCGAGGCGCTCTACGCCGACATGGGCCACTTCGGCGCGCGTCCGATCCGGCACGGCTGGTATTTCATGGTGTTGCCGTGCCTGACGCTGAACTACCTGGGGCAGGGCGCATTCGTGCTCGCGCACCCCGAAGCGGTGAAGAACCCGTTCTTCGAAGCGGTGCCGCCGTGGGCGCTGTATCCGATGATCATCCTGGCGACGATGGCGGCGGTGATCGCCTCGCAGGCCGTGATCACCGGCGCATATTCAGTGGCCAGGCAGGCCATGCAGCTGGGCTTCCTGCCGCGCATGCAGATCAAGCACACCTCGCGCGAAACCATCGGCCAGATCTACGTGCCGGGCATCAACTGGCTGCTGATGATCGCGGTGCTGGCGGTGGTGCTGGCGTTCCGCAGCTCCACCGCGCTGGCGACGGCGTACGGCATCTCCGTGTCGGCGACGATGCTGATCGACACGCTGCTGCTCGCGCTGGTCGCGCGCGCGCTGTGGCCGCGCTGGCGCACCTGGGTGCTGCCGTTGTGCCTGGTGTTCTTCGTCGTCGACGTGGGCTTCGTCTTCGCCAACGGCGCGAAGTTCTTCGACGGCGCATGGTTCCCGCTGTTGCTGGGCGTGGTCGTGTTCACGCTGCTGCGCACCTGGCGTCGCGGTCGCGAGCTCCTTCACGACGAAGTCCGCAAGGAAGGCATCGGGCTGGACACCTTCCTTCCCGGCCTGATGCTCGCGCCGCCCGTTCGCGTGCCGGGCACGGCGATCTTCATGACCGCCGACAAGGGCGTGGTGCCGCACGCGCTGCTGCACAACCTCAAGCACAACAAGGTGCTGCACGAGCGCAA
>Ga0209676_1001551_pt1 | contig 20609 bp, 17 predicted proteins | sample AraplaCvi_mLB_r2_FD_184282 | JGI IMG/M metagenome (GOLD analysis project Ga0209676, IMG submission 184282) | Arabidopsis root microbial communities from North Carolina, USA - plate scrape MF_Cvi_mLB_r2 (SPAdes) (version 2) | ecosystem: Host-associated > Plants > Roots > Endosphere | place: USA... | reverse complement strand
GCGCACAGGCGGTTGACGGTGACGCCCGGCGCCGAGACCGGATAGCCGGCCAGCAGCAGCGCCATGCGGGCGACGTTGCGATTGTCCTCGCCGGCCTGGTTGGCGCTGCCCAGCACCACCTCGTCGATGGCCGACAGGTCCAGGCCCGCATTGCGCGCCGCCAGGGCCTTCAGCGGAACCGCCGCCAGGTCGTCAGCCCGGACCTTCGACAGGGCCCCGCCGTAGCGGCCGAACGCGGTGCGGATCCCGTCGCAGAGATAGGCGGTCGTCATGCGAAGGCTCCGGCGTCGAAGTCGGCCTCGGTCTTGGCCCTGATCTCGTCGAGGGTGACGCCCGGCGCCAGTTCGATGAGCTTCAGGCCGCCGCCCTTCCGATCCAGGTCGAACACGCAAAGATCGGTGATCACCATGTCGACGCAGGCCGCGCCGGTCAGGGGCAGGGCGCAGCGCTTCAAGACCTTGCTCTGGCCGGCCTTGTTGGCGTGGTCCATGACGACGATGACGCGCTTGACGCCGGCCACCAGGTCCATGGCCCCGCCCATGCCCTTCACCATCTTGCCGGGGATCGTCCAGTTGGCGATGTCGCCGTTCTGCGCTACCTCCATCGCGCCCAGCACCGTCAGGTCGATGTGGCCGCCGCGGATCATGGCGAAGCTCTGGGCGCTGTCGAAGAAGCTGGAGGTGGCTAGCCGAGTGATCGTCTGCTTGCCGGCGTTGATCAGGTCCGGGTCGGCCTCGCCCTCATAGGGGAACGGGCCCATGCCCAGCATGCCGTTCTCGCTCTGCAGGGTGACGTGGACGCCTTCCGGGATGTGGTTGGCCACCAGGGTCGGGATGCCGATGCCCAGGTTGACGTAGAAGCCGTCCTGCAGCTCACGGGCGGCGCGGGCTGCCATCTCGTCGCGGGTCCAGGCCATTACACAGTCTCCCGAGGACGGGTGGTCAGCTTCTCGATACGTTTTTCGTTGATCGTGCTGAGGATGATGCGGTCGACATAGATGCCCGGGGTGTGGATAGCGTTGGCGTCCAGTTCGCCGGCCTCGACGATTTCCTCGACCTCGACGATCGTGACATTGCCGGCCGTGGCCATCACCGGGTTGAAGTTGCGGGCCGTCATCCGGAACATCAGATTGCCTTCCGGATCGGCCTTCCAGGCCTTGATGATCGCCAGATCGGCGCGCAGCCAGGTCTCGCGCACATAGGCCTCGTCCTCGAAGGTCTCGACCGGCTTGCCCTCGGCCACGACCGTTCCGACGCCGGTCCTGGTGTAGAAGGCCGGGATGCCCGCGCCGCCCGCCCGGATGCGCTCGGCCAGGGTTCCCTGCGGGTTCAGCTCCAGCTCCAGCTCGCCCGACAGATAGAGCTGCTCGAACAGCTTGTTCTCGCCGACGTACGACGAGATCATCTTCCGGATCTGACCATTGTTCAGCAGCATCCACAGCCCGAAGCCGTCGGCCCCGCAGTTGTTGCTGATCACCGTCAGGCCCTTCACGCCCGTGTCCTTGAGGGCCGGGATCAGGGTCTCAGGATTGCCCGACAGGCCAAAGCCGCCCGACATCAGGGTCATGCCGTCGAAGACGACGCCCTCCAGCGCCGCGGCGGCGCTGTCATAGATCTTGCTCTTCATGGAACGCTCCGGAGCCTCCTAGACCAACGGGAGGCCGACATAGTTTTCGGCGAGAGTGACTTGGGCGGCGCGGGAGCCGCGAATGTAGTCGAGCTCGGCGGCCTGCATCTTGCGGTCGAAGCCATCGCGATCGGGGAAACGATGGGTCAGGCCGGTGAACCACCACGAGAAGCGCTCGGCCTTCCAGACGCGGGCCAGGGCGCGGGCCGAGTAGCCGTTCAGGCCAGCATTGGAGCTATCGAGGTAGAACTCCGCGAGCCCCTCGGCGAGCATCACCACGTCCGACACCGCCAGGTTCATGCCCTTAGCGCCGGTGGGCGGCACGATATGGGCGGCGTCGCCGGCCAGGAACAGGCGGCCATGGCGCATGGGCTCGCTGACGAAGCTTCGCAGGGGCGCGATCGATTTCTCGAACGACGGCCCGCGCGTGACGCGGCTGGCGGCTTCGTCGCCCAGGCGCACGCATAGCTCGTCCCAGAAGCGCGCGTCGCTCCAGTCCTCGATCCGCTCGTCCAAGCCGCACTGAATGTAGTAGCGGCTGCGGGTGGGGGAGCGCATCGAGGCCAGGGCGAAGCCGCGCTCGTGGTTGGAATAGATCAGCTCGTGATCGCAGGGCGGCACGTCGGCCAAGATGCCCATCCAGCCGAACGGATAGACCCTCTCGAAGGTCTTGAGCACATCGGCCGGGATCGCGGCGCGGCTGACGCCGTGATAGCCGTCGCAGCCGGCGATGAAGTCGCAGTCCAGGCGCTGCTCGACGCCGTCCTTGCGCCAGGTGACGTGCGGCTTGGCGTTGTCGATGTCGTGCAGGGCGACGTCCTCGGCGTCGAAGATGATCTTAACGCCGCGCGGCTCGGCCGCGTCGAAGAGATCCTTCATCACCTCCTGCTGGCCGTAGACCATGACGCTGGCGCCGCCCGTCAGCTCGGCCATGTCGATGCGGAAGAGCTCGCCGTCGGCGGCGATGTTGGTGCCGCTGTGCACCAGGCCCTCGTTGCGCATGCGCTGTCCAAGGCCAAGGCGGATCATGAGGTCGACCGTGACCTGCTCAAGCACCCCGGCCCGGACGCGGCCTTCAACATAATCTCGGTCGCGACGCTCGACGACCACGGCCTCGATGCCCGTGCGCCGCAGCAGGTGGGCCAGGAACATGCCGGCCGGTCCCGCGCCGATAATGGCGACTTGCGTGCGCATGTATTTCAAGTCTCCACCCTCGCGCCGCTATGGGCTGCTTGGAGGCCACACTGAGCGCTGGCGCCGAGCTTGGGGATGGACAGAGCGCCACAAAAGTTGGACTTTTCTCGCATCTTTTTCCTGGCGTGCGGAACGGCGACTTGGCCCAAGCCTCGAACATTCCGAGCTTTTTCCTATTCGGAGAACCGCTTCGAACGGTCGAAGGCAAGTTTCTGCATCTGGAAGACTTGGACGATCGGTCGCGTCCGAACGACTGGAACATCCGTCCGCACGCTCACGCCGACCTCAACCACATCTTCCTGATCGCCGAGGGCGCGGGCGTCATGCGGGTCGAGGGCGAGACGATCGCCTTTACCGCGCCCTGCCTGCTGCTGATCCCGGCGGGCGTCGTCCATGGCTTCATCTACGAGGCCGACAGCGCCGGTTTTGTGCTCACCATCGCCGACAGCTATCTGCGCGAGCTGGTCGGGCGTGAGCCAGGCTTTGCGAGCCTGTTCCGCGCCGCCTGCCAGTTGCCGCTGCCGCATGACGCCCAGGTGGCCGAGGTGCTGGCCAGATTGGGGCGCGAGCTGGTCTGGACCGCGCCGGGGCGGGCGGCGGCGGTGGAGGCCCAGTTGCTGACTCTGCTTGTGGAAGCCTTGCGCCTGCTGGTCCAGGCCCATGCCGCCGGACCGGCCGTGCAGGGCGTTCAGGCGCGGCTGGTCGCACGGTATCGCGAACTGATCGAGATCCACTTCCGTGAGGGGCGGTCGCTGGAATTCTACGCGCAGCGCCTGGGCTGCACCGTTTCGCGCTTGCGGGCGGCGTGCCTCGGGGCGGCGGGCGCTGCGCCGTTGCGGCTGGTCCACGACCGCATGCTGCTGGAGGCCAAGCGAGCCCTGATCTATTCGAACATGACCGTCGCCGAGGTCGGCTACCAGCTGGGTTTCGAGGATCCGGCCTATTTCTCGCGGTTCTTCAGCAAGGCCGAGGGCTGCTCGCCGCGCCGCTACCGCGCCGAACGGGCGCTCGATGAAACCGGATAGGCCTTGGCGGGCGATCTCAGGCGAGGCCTTGCGCATATTGTTCGCTTGGCATACAAATTGTTCAACGTACTAAAGTGACCGCTCAAACAGCGGCGTGCCGGCGCAAGGGAAGGAACCGTTATGAGCTCGACCCAGGCTGTCTTCGATCGTCTCAATCCGATGACGGGGGCTGTGGCGACCACGTCGCCCGCCATGACTCCCGACCAGGCCCGGGCCGCTGCGGACGCGGCCCAGGCGGCTTTGCCGGCCTGGAGCGCGCTGGGGCCGAATGCACGGCGGGCGCTGCTGTCCAAGGCGGCCGAGGCGCTCGAGGCGCGAGCGGACGCCTTCGTCGCGGCGATGATGGGCGAGATCGGCGCCACCGAGGGGTGGGCCCGGTTCAATCTGATGCTGGCCGCGTCGATGGTCCGTGAAGCGGCCGCCCTGACCACTCAGGTGAGCGGCGAGGTCATCCCCTCCGACAAGCCGGGCTGCCTGGCCATGGCCCTGCGCGAACCGGTTGGCGTGATCCTGGGCATCGCGCCCTGGAACGCGCCGATCATTCTGGGCGTGCGTGCGGTCGCCACGCCCCTGGCCTGCGGCAATACCGTGGTGCTGAAGGCGTCCGAGAGCTGCCCGCGGACCCATGAACTGATCGCCGAGGCCTTTGCGGCCGCCGGGTTGCCGCCGGGCGCGCTGACCATCGTCACTAACGCGCCGCAGGACGCGGCCGAAGTGGTCGGCGCGCTGATCGACCATCCGGCGGTGCGGCGGATCAATTTCACGGGCTCGACGGCGGTCGGCAAGATCATCGCCAAGCGTGCGGCCGAGCATCTGAAGCCGGTGCTGCTGGAGCTGGGCGGCAAGGCGCCGCTGATCGTGCTGGAGGACGCCGACCTCGACGAGGCCGTCAAGGCCGCCGCCTTCGGCGCCTTCATGAACCAGGGCCAGATCTGCATGTCGACCGAGCGGATCATCGTCGTCGACGCGATCGCCGACGCCTTCGTCGAGAAATTCGCCGCCAAGGCCGCCAGCTTGACGGTCGGCGATCCGCGCGAGGGCAAGACGCCGCTGGGCGCCGTCGTCGACCTGAAGACCGTCGCTCACGTCCAGGATCTGGTGGCCGACGCCGTGACGGCCGGCGCGGTTCAGGTCAGCGGCGGCCCGGCCCAGGGCGTCCTGATGCCGGCGACCGTCGTCGACAAGGTCACGCCGGCCATGCGCCTCTTCCGCGAGGAGAGCTTCGGCCCCGTCGTGGGCGTGATCCGGGCTCGCGACGAGGCGCACGCCGTCGCCCTGGCCAACGACACCGAATACGGTCTGTCGGCCTCGGTCTTCACGCGTGACATCGCCCGCGGCCTGAAGGTCGCCCGGCGGATCCAGTCCGGCATCTGCCACGTCAACGGACCGACCGTGCACGACGAGGCCCAGATGCCGTTCGGGGGCGTCAAGGCCTCGGGCTATGGCCGTTTCGGCGGCAAGGCCGGAATCGACGCCTTCACCGAGCTGCGCTGGATCACGGTCGAGACCCAAGCCGGCCACTTCCCGATCTGACGCCCCCAGTCTCGGACGCCCAGCGCCGCCCTTCTTCGAATTCCAAGGACCGATCATGACCGACGCCAACGACACCGCGACCTTCACGGTCGAGAACCGTATCGCCTGGGTGAAGTTCAACCGCCCCGACAAGCGCAACTGCATGAGCCCCACCCTGAACCGCCGGATGATGGAGGTGCTGGACGAGCTGGAGTTCCGCGACGACGTCGGCGTCCTGGTTCTGACCGGCGAGGGTTCGGCATGGTCGGCCGGCATGGACCTTAAGGAGTACTTCCGCGAGACCGAGGCTCTGGGCCTGGGCGCGACCCGCAAGGCCCAGCGCGAGTCCTATGGTTGGTGGCGGCGCCTGCGCTGGTACCAGAAGCCGACCATCGCCATGGTCAACGGCTGGTGCTTCGGCGGCGGCTATGGCCCGCTCTATTCCTGCGATCTGGCGATCGCCGCCGATGAGGCCCAGTTTGCGTTGTCGGAGATCAACTGGGGCATCCTGCCGGGCGGCGGCGCCACCAAGGTCGTGGTCGACCTGATGCCTCTGCGCGACGCGATGTATCACGCCATGACCGGCGAACTGATCGACGGCCAGAAGGCGGCCGCCTGGCGCCTGGTCAATGAGAGCGTACCGCTGGAGCGTCTGGAAGCGCGGGTGCGCGAGCTGGCCGAGGTGCTGCTCAAGAAGAACCCCGTCGCCCTGAAGGCGACCAAGGACGCGGTCAGACGGGTCAAGGAGATGACCTACGACAACGCCGAGGACTACTTGGTCCGAGCCCAGGAGGCGGCCAACTCCTTCGACAACGATGGTCGCAAGGAGGGCATAAAGCAGTTCATCGACGACAAGACCTACAAGCCCGGCCTGGGCGCCTACGATCTCGCCAAGCAGAGCTGAGACGTAAGACGGGGAGGAAACGGCGGCGGGAGGAAGAGCGGACATGACCCCCATGGATCACGTCGCCATCCAGGCGCGTCTCCAGCCCACGCGATTGGCGGCCGTAGACTTGGCGGCCGGCCGTCGCTGGACCTATGCCGAGCTGGACGCCAGCATCGCCCGCGCGGCGACCGTGCTGTTGGAGCGCGGTGTCGGAGAGGGCGAGCGTCTCGCCGTCCTGGCCCGCAACCGTGTGCTGCTGGCGATCCTGCATCTGGCCTGCGCGCGCCTGGGGGCCATGTTCGTTCCGCTGAACTGGCGGCTGGCCGCCGGGGAGGTCGCGGCGTTGCTTGAGGACGCCGCGCCGGCCCTCGTCGTCGGCGACGCCCAGCTGGATGCGCTGGGCGTGGCGGGTCTGGACCTTGATCTCCTGCAGGCGGAAATCGACGCGGCCGAGCCGGCGGCGTCGACGCCAGGTGATCGCGAGCGGCCCTCGCTGATCCTCTACACCTCCGGCACGTCGGGGCGTCCCAAGGGCGTGCTGCTGTCGGAGCGCAATCTGGACCAGACCGCGATCAATTTCGGTCGGCTGGGCAAGGTCACCCATCAGAGCGCGTTCCTGGTGGACGCGCCGATGTTCCATATCATCGGGCTGATCACCTCGATCCGCCCCGCGCTGATGCATGGCGGGGCTGTGCTGGTGTCCGATGGTTTCGAGCCCGGCCGCACCCTGAACCGCCTGGGCGACGCCGCCCTGGGCGTCACCCACTATTTCTGCGTGCCTCAGATGGCGGCGATGCTGCGGCGTCACCCCAGTTTCGACGCCTCGGCCCTGCGGCGGCTGACGGCTATCTTTACCGGCGGCGCGCCGCACCCGGCCGCCGACATCCGCGCCTGGCTGGCCGACGGGCTGCCTATCGTCGACGGCTACGGCATGAGCGAGGCGGGGACCGTGTTCGGCATGCCGGCCGACCTGGAGCTGATCGACGCGCGGGCCGGTTCGGCGGGACTGGCCATGCCGTCCGTCGCGACCCGGATCGTCGATGATCGGGACGAGGACTGCCCGCCGGGCGCGCCCGGTGAGCTGCTGTTGAGGGGCGACAACATCTTCCGGGGCTACTGGCGCCGACCCGACGAGACCGCGCGGGCCTTCACCGCCGACGGTTGGTTCCGCACCGGCGATATCGCCCTGGCGGACACCGAGGGCTATCACTGGCTGGTCGACCGCAAGAAGGACATGTTCATCTCCGGCGGCGAGAACGTCTATCCGGCGGAGATCGAAGCGGCCTTGGCCGATCATCCGGCCATCCTGGAGTGTGCGATCGTCGGCATGCCCGATGCGCAGTGGGGCGAGATCGGCCATCTGGTCGTGACCTCGCGGGACGGCGTCACCCTGGATCTGACGATGATCCTGGGCCACCTCGAAAATCGGCTGGCGCGCTATAAGCTGCCGAAGGCTCTGACCCTGGTCGCGGCGCTGCCGCGCACGGCCTCGGGCAAGATCCAGAAGACGATCCTGCGCGAGCAGCTGCTCGCCGGCGATCCAAGAACCTGACGCCGGCGGTCTCAAGGGAGCGACCGGCGAGCCTGAGGGAGGATGACATGGCGTCCCGGTTCGACGAACAGGGCGGCGCGACCCGGACGGGGCTCGACGCCTGGAACGCGGTGGTCGCGTCGACCTTCGACAATCTCGTCGTCGACGCTGATCGCGAGGGGTTCGAGGGCAGCATGGATGTGCGCGACCTCGGCGGCATGGACCTGTCGCGGGTGACGTCCAGCGCCGCTGTCGTACGGCGCGGCCGCTCGACTCTGGCGCAGCGGCCCTATTTCAAGCTGCATGTCCAGGATCTGGGCGCGAGCCTGAACCTGCAGGACGGCCGCGAGGCGGTGCTGGGCGAGGGCGACCTGATGCTGTGCGATCCGGCGCGCCCCTATACGATCCGGTTCGACGATCCCAACCGCATGCTGGTGTTGCGGATCCCCTCGGAGCGCCTGGCCGATCGGATGGCCGATCCCGAGGCGCTGTGTGGTCGGCGACTGGCCGGGGACGGTCTCGCCGGCGCCTTGCTGACTTCCTTCATCCGTACGCTCTGGATCAACGCCGGGCGCGACGCCGCGCCCGTGGGCGAGGCGGTGCAAGAGGCGGCGCTGTCCCTGCTGAGCGCGGCCGCCCAGGAGAGCGATGGTTCGCCGCGTACGGCCCGCGACATCGAGCCCGGACAGGGCGCGGGCGCGCGGATCAAGCGCTTCATCGACGAGAACCTCTGCGATCCGGATCTCAGCGTCGGCCGCGTGGCCGAGGCGCTGGGCGTGTCGCCGCGCTATGTGCAGATGGTCTTCGCCGGCATGGCCACCACGCCCTTGGCCTATATTCGGCGCAAGCGTCTGGAGCGCGCCGCCAAGGCCCTGCGCGAGGGCGCCTGCAACATCACCGACCTGTCGTTCGGCCTGGGCTTCAACGACCTTTCGCATTTCAGCCGCGCGTTCAAGGCCTTCTATGGCGTTGGCCCGCGCGAGTTCCGGACCAGCTGATTTTTCAGGCCCCTGCGTCCTCGAAAACGACGTCGGGCTTCGCATCCGTGAAAGTCGTCTTCGCGCCTGGCCAAGTTTGACGGCGCCGCCCGTGCTCCTCTGTCGACAACGACATAAAGGGAGGTTCGGGCCATGGGGCGTAAGCTCGGGTTACAACAGGTGTTGGCGGCCGCGTCGGTGCTGGCGCTGACGGCCGGCGCGGCGCACGCGCAAACACAGATCGAAGAAGTCGTCGTCACCGCCCAGAAGCGGGCAGAAAACGTGCAGGACGTGCCGATCGCCATCTCGGCGTTCTCGGCCAACGCGCTGCAGGAGCGGGCGGTGGGCAATGTCGCCCAGCTGTCGAACCTGGCGCCAAACGTGACCCTGGACGGTGGCACGCCGTTCTCGGGCTCGCCGTCGGTGCTGTCGGCCTACGTCCGCGGCATCGGCTCGGATGATTTCGCGTTCAACATCGACCCAGGCGTCGGCATCTATGTCGACGGCGTCTATCTGGCGCGCACCGTCGGCGCCAACCAGGACCTGCTGGATGTCGAGCGCATCGAGATCCTGAAAGGTCCGCAAGGCACGCTGTTCGGTCGCAACACCATCGGCGGGGCGATCTCGATCGTCACGCGCGATCCGGGCGACCAGTTCAAGTTCAAGGGCGATGTCACCGCGGGCAGCTTCAACCTGATGCAGGCCCGCGGCAGCGCCGACCTGCCGTTGGCCGAGGGGCTGTCCTCGTCCATCACCTTCGGGATCAAGAGCCGCGAGGGCTATGTCGAGCGCCTTCCCTATCCGGACGCCCGGGCTCGGAACACGACGTCCTACACCGCCTTTCCATCGTCCGGCTTCGACACCGCCTCGCGCGAAGGCGGCGAGAACAGCTGGAACCTGCGCGGCAAGCTGAAGTGGAAGGGCGAGGCGACCAAGATCGTCTTCTCCGCCGACTACACGCGCGAGGACAGCGGCGGCTTGGCCAACACCCTGATCGGCACGACGCAGACGGTTCCGGGCAATTTCGCGGGCACGAGCAACCTGCCGGGCACGGCGTTCGATCCAACGGGGACCACCGGCTTCCTGTTCGGCGGGCTTTACAACTTCTGCATCGGCGCCACCTCGGCCCAGATCGCCGCGCGCAACGCCCAGGCCCTGTGCGGCGTGCGCGGCACGCAATACAGCCCGAGCCTGCATGTCGCGTCCCTGGCCGGCGTCAATGTCGACGCCGATCCGAACAACGATCGGCTGCCCTACGACGGCCGCTTCGTCAGCAAGGACATCGACAAGAGCTACGCCACCGGCAACAGCTTTTCGAACATGGTCAACTGGGGCGTGGGCGCGACGGTCGAGCGCAGCCTGACCGACGACGTGACGCTGAAATCGATCACCGCCTATCGCAAGCTCCTGTGGAAGAGTGGCACCGACGCCGATGGCTCGCCGCTCAACATCGCCCAGCTCAGCTTCGACATGAAGCAGTGGCAGTTCAGCCAGGAGCTGCAGCTGTTGGGCTCGGCCTTCGACAAGAAGCTGAACTATGTGCTGGGTGGCTACTACTTCAAGGAAAAGGGCTCGCTGCACGACTTCGTCACCTTCGACGAGGGCCTGCTGCAGGTCGACGGTCCCAACCAACTGGAGACCAAGAACTATGCCGCCTTCGGCCAGATCGACTGGCGGCCGATCGAGCTGATCGGGATCACCATCGGCGGCCGCTACACCAAGGAAAAGAAGCTGTTCGAGGGCGGACAGCAGGACCTGAACGGCTTCAACTACAAGCTCTTCGGCTGCTCCGACGCCAATGGGAACATCACGCCGAACGGGGCCTTCCCGCTGGCCCCGATCTCATGCCAGACAGGCCTCAGCTATCCCGACCCCAGCAATCCGGTGCGGGTCTATGCGCCGGGCGTCAACAGCCAGGAGTTCAGCAACTTCTCGCCCAAGGTCGGGGTGCAGCTGCATCCGGCCGACGACCTGATGGCCTATGTCAGCTGGTCCAAGGGCTACAAGACCGGTGGCTGGACGACCCGCCTGACCAATCCGCAACTGCTGGCTCAGCCGTTTGGCGAAGAGACCGCCACGACCTGGGAAGCCGGCTTCAAGTCCAAGCTGCTGGACCGCCGCCTGCAGCTGAACGGCTCGGTGTTTCAGACCCAGTACGACGGCATCCAGCTGAACTTCCAGCAGGGCACGTCGCCGACCATCCGCAACGCCGGGAACGCCAAGATCAAGGGCGTCGAGGTCGAGGCGATCGCCGTTCCGGTGGAAGGACTCACCATCAACGCTTCGGCGGGCTATCTGCGTGCTCGCTACACTGATGTGCTGGCCGGCGTGCTGGCGGTCAGCGGTCCCAACGTCTTCCAGGCGGGCACCTTCGTCGGCGCGCCGCTGCCCAAGACGCCCAAGTGGAAGATCAACGTCAGCCCGCGCTACGAGTTCAAGCTGGCCAACGGCGGCTCGGTCACGGCCATCGCCGACTGGACCTATACGTCCAGCATCTGGAACAACGCCCAGCGCACCTATCTGCTCAAGCGTCCGGCGGTGCAGGTGGTCAACGCCAGCCTGGCCTATGCCGATCCGGGCGGCGCCTGGAGCGTCACCGTCGGCGGCACGAACCTGACCGACAAGCGCTACCTGACGACCGGCAACGAGAACATCGCCGCCGGCACGATCTTCGGCACCTACAGCCGCCCGCGCGAGGCCTATGTCCGCCTCGGCGTGACGTTCTGACGAGGAGCATGATCGCCATGAACGACATGAGCCCCAGGCCCACCCACGCGGGCGATGCGCCGCTGCTGTCGGCCGGCCAATGGACCGAGCGACTGTATTCCGACGGCTGGCGCAGGTCGGCGGGCGGGGTCATCGAGGTCCAGGAACCAGCGACGGAAACGGTGCTGACCCGGGTCGGTCGCGCCGATCGCTCCGACGTGGCCCGCGCCGCAGCCTCGGCCAGGGCGGCCCAGCCGGCCTGGGCGGCGCTTACGGCCGACGCGCGGCAGGCGGTCCTGTTGCGCGCGGCCGACCTGCTGACCGCCCATGCCGCTGACCTGGCGCCGTGGATCATGCGCGAGAGCGGTTCGGTCGGGGCCAAGGCCGCCGTCGAGCTGGAGCACGCCGCGGGCTTCGTGCGGCAGGCCGGCGCGATGGCGACCGAGGCCGCGGGGCTGGTCTTGCCCGCCTCCCAGGGCAAGACCAGCATCGCCCGCCGCGTGCCGCTGGGCGTGGTGGCGGTGATCTCGCCGTTCAACTTTCCCCTGGTCCTGTCGATCCGCGCGGTCGCGCCCGCCCTGGCGGCCGGCAATGCGGTGGTGCTCAAGCCCGATCCGCGCACGCCGATCAGCGGCGGCTTCCTGATCGCCCGGGTGTTCGAGGCCGCCGGTCTGCCCGAGGGCCTCCTGCACGTCCTGCCCGGCGACGCCGAGGCAGGCGACGCCCTGTGCCGCGATCCCAACATCGCCATGGTCGCCTTCACCGGTTCGACGGGCGCGGGCCGCAAGGTCGGAGAGGTGGCGGGCGCGCATCTGAAGAAGGTGGCGCTGGAGCTGGGCGGCAAGAACCCGCTGATCATCCTGGACGACGCCGACCCCGACGTGGCGGCCTCGAACGCGGCCTGGGGCGCCTGGCTGCACCAGGGACAGGTCTGCATGACCGCCGGTCGCCTGCTGGTCCAGCGCGGGATCCACGACGCCGTGGTCGAGCGCCTGGTAGCCAAGGCCGCGCACCTGCCGGTCGGTGATCCGACGCGTGGCGACGTGGCGCTGGGGCCGCTGATCAGCCGGGGGCAGCTGGAGCGCGTCCATGACATCGTTTCCGACACGGTGGCGGCCGGAGCGCGTCTGGTCGCCGGCGGAACCCACCAGGGCCTGTGCTACGCCCCGACCGTGCTGACCAGCGTCGCGCCGGGCATGCGGGCGTTCGAGGAGGAGATCTTCGGCCCAGTGGCGGCCATCACCGTCTTCGACGATCTGGACGAGGCCGCGCGCTTGGCCAACCATGGTCCCTATGGCCTGTCGGCGGGGATCATCACTGGTTCGGTGGGGCGCGGCATGAGCCTGGGAGGCGCGCTGGAGGTAGGGCACCTGCACATCAACGACCAGACGGTCGACGCTGGGCCGCACTCGCCGTTCGGCGGCATGAAGGCGTCGGGCAATGGCAGCCGGATCAGCGGGCCGGCCAACCTGGACGAGTTCACGACCTGGCGGTGGGAGACGGTCAAGGCCGTCGCCACGCCGTATCCCTTCTAGGAGCGCTTGCGCATGCAGATCACCGCCGCCGTCACGCGCAGCCCGTCCGGGCCCTTCAGTCTCGAAACACTGGATATCGAGCCGCCGCGCGCGGGCGAGGTCCTGGTGCGGGTCGTCGCCACCGGAGTCTGCCACACCGACATGGTGATGCGCGACCAGCATCTGCCCACGCCCCAGCCCGTCGTCCTGGGCCACGAGGGAGCGGGCGTCGTCGAGCGCGTCGGGCCGGGCGTGACGAAGGTGGCCGTCGGCGACCACGTGGTCATGACCTTCAACTCCTGCGGCCAGTGCCCGTCATGCTCGGACCACGCGCCGACCTATTGCCACGCGTTCTTCCCACGCAACTTCATGGGCGTGCGCGAGGATGGCTCGTCGGGCCTGTCGCGCGACGGCGAGGTGATCCACGCCAACATCTTCGGCCAATCCTCGTTCGCCACCCACGCGCTGTGTCACGAGCGCAACGCGGTCAAGGTCGACAAGGCCGCGCCGCTGGAGCGCCTGGGCCCGTTGGGTTGCGGGGTAATGACCGGCGCCGGGGCGGTCATGAATGCTCTGAAGGTCCCCGCCGGCCGTTCACTGGCGGTGTTCGGCGCCGGCGCGGTCGGGCTCTCGGCGGTGCTGGCGGCGAAGGCGATCGGCGCCGGTTCGATCATCGCCGTCGACATCAATCCCGAGCGCCTGGCCCTGGCGCTGGACCTCGGCGCCGACCATGCCCTGAACGGCGCCGAGGGCGGGGTGGTCGAGAAGATCCAGGCGATCACCGGGACGGGCGCGAATTTTTCAATCGATACGACGGCGAACCTGACCGTGATGCGCCAGGCAGTCGACTGCCTGGGGGCGCGCGGCGTCTGCGGCCTGGTCGGCGCGTCCAAGATGGGTGACGAGCTGGCGCTGGACGCGGTGTCGGTGATGAGCGGCGGCAAGATGGTGCGCGGCGTGGTCGAGGGCGACGCCGATCCCGATGTCTTCATTCCCGAGCTGATCGCCCTGCATCAGGCCGGTCGCTTCCCGTTCGATCGCCTGATCCGCTTCTATCCGTTGTCGGGCATCAACCAGGCGGTGGCGGACGCCGAATCCGGGCGAGTGATCAAGCCTGTGGTCCGGATGGCTTGATCCAGCAAACCCATGGGCGAGGCCTAGGCCCGGCGTGAGATATCGCGCCGGGCCTTTCCTTGTTCAGAGATCCAGCACCAGGCGCGGCGAACGGGCGCGCGAGCAGCAGGGCGTGAACTGATCGTTCGCGGCTCTCTCCTCGTCGGTCTGGAACGCGTCGCGATGATCGGGCTGGCCGTCGATCACGCGGGTCAGGCACGTGCCGCAGACGCCTTGCTCGCAGGACACGGGCACAAAGACGCCCGCGGCCTCCAGCGCCTGTGCGGCGCTCTGGTCGGCGGCGACGGACACGACCTGGCCAGTGCTGGCGATCAGCAACTCGAACGGCCGGTCCTCGCCTTCGGAGACGGGGGCGGCGGCGAAGTGTTCCTTGCGGATCTGGGCCGGGGTCCAGCCTCGCGCCACGGCGCCGTCGATGACGTGGGTCATGAAGCCGCCGGGGCCGCAGACATAGAGACGGCGCCCGGGCGTGGGCTTCGCCAGCGCCGTGTCGAGGTCCAGCCGGGTCTCCGGCTCGGCGTCGAAGGACAACCGCACGGCGTCGGCGAACGGCGCGGTCGAGAGCTCATCCAGGAAGGCCGCCCGCGACCGATCGCGCGCGCAATAGTGGAAGACGAAGGGGCTGCCCAGAGCATGCAGCCGCCTCGCCATGGCCAGGATCGGCGTCACGCCGACGCCGCCAGCGAACAGCAGGTGCGCCTCGGCCGCTTCGTCCAGCGCGAAGAGATTGCGCGGTGGGCTGATGTCCAAGGTCGCCCCCTCGATCAGCGTCTCATGGACATAGGCCGAGCCGCCGCGCGAGGTCGGCTCGCGCAGCACGGCGATCCGATAGCGGCCGCGGTCGGCCGGGTCGTTGCACAGCGAATATTGCCGCGTCAGGCCGTTCCCCAGGAAGAGATCGACATGCGCGCCGGCCTCGAAGGACGGCAGGTCGCGGCCCTCGGCGCAGACGAGATCGAGCCGCACGATGCCCTCGGCGGCCTGGGCGCGGGACGCCACCCGGACCTTGATCATCCAGCGCGCGTCGCTTCGGCGGCGATCGCCTTGTCGATCGCCATGCGCGAGCGGACGCCGCCGGCGTCGATGTTCAGCTTCAGCAGCTTGCGGTCGGGGTAGGCCAGCAGGTTCTGCTGCTGGCGCTCCAGCATCTCCAGGTCCTCGGAGAAAATCTTGCCCTGGCCCTCGCGGATGGAGTCGGTCAGGGCCGGGTCCGACACGGCGAAGCTGCGGGCCATCCCCCAGAAGTACCAGTGCGACGTCTCGGTCTCAGGGGTGATGAAGTCGACCACCACGCTGGAGACCTTCTTGTCGGCCGGAGCGTCGTAACCGCCCTGTCCGGCCAGGGCCACGCCCACCTCGATCATCACGTGGCTGGGCAGCGAGAAGCGGCAGATCTGCCAGCGATCGACCAGGGCGTCCTCGGGGAGGCCCGCACCGCGCAGGGCCATCCGCCAGAACGGCGGCGCATGGATGCCTTCCATGAAGCGGCTGGTCACCACCTCGTCGCCGTCCAGACGGGTGGTTACCGGCGCCTCATCGATCTCCTTCTGACCGATGCTGGTGGCGTGGACATAGGTCTCGTGCGTCAGGTCCATCAGGTTGTCGACCATCAGCCGATAGTCGCAGGCGATGTGATACAGGCCCCCGCCATAGGCCCAGTCGGGGCTGTCGGCCCAGAACAGCGGGTGCAGCTTGGCGGGATCGGCCAGGGCGGGATCGCCGGGCCAGACCCAGATGAAGCCATGGCGTTCCAGCACGGGGAAGGCGCGGATCGCGGGGAAGGCGGCGACACGCTGGCCCGGCATCGACGTCGCCCGGCCCTCGCAGCCCATGGTCAGGCCGTGGTACCCGCAGACCAGTTCGCCGTCGCGCACGAAGCCCAGCGACAACGGCGCGCCGCGATGGGGGCAGAAGTCCTCCAGCGCGACGACCTGTCCCGCCTTGCCGCGGTGGAAGACCATGGCCTGGCCGCAGATGCGCCGCCCCAGGGGCTTGTCGGCGATCTCCTGGGGCGTGCAGGCCACATACCAGGCGTCGCGCGGCCAGGTGGCCGCGATTTCGGGGGGCATGTCGTTTCCTCGTCGGTCTAGGCTTCTTTATTGGATCCAATATCGGATCAAAACCACGAGAACGTCAATGATTGGATCCAATATCGCGAGAATTCCTCGGATTATCGAACGGCTGGATCCAATGGCGGCGGCGGCCGGGTTGTGAAGGCGAGGGCGGGGCGGCTAGGCTTGCGGCCATGGAGACCAAGGGTATCAAGCCAGGCCAGCGGGTGATCGTGGCGCTGCGCAAGATGATCGCCTCGGGCGAGATCAAGGGCGGCGAGCGCATCGGCGAGATTTCGACCGCCGCGGCGCTGGGCGTCTCGCGCATGCCGGTGCGCACGGCTCTGCGGGCGCTGGAGCAGGAAGGCCTCGTCGAGCGCCTGGGGGCTCGCGGCTACGCGGCGCGGAGCATGTCCAGCGCGCGGATCCGGGACGCGATCGAGGTGCGGGGGGTGCTGGAGGGTTTCGCGGCCCGTCGCCTGGCCGAGCGCGGGATGCCGCCGGCGCTTCGTGCGCAGTTGGCCGCGCTGATCGCGCAGGGGGAGGCGCTGTTTGCCGCCGGACGCCTCGTCGCCGAGGACATGGACCGCTACGCCGCCTACAATCTGGCCTTCCACGACGCCTTGGTGGCTGGCGCAGGCAACAGCGCGATCGAGACGGCGCTGGCGCGCAACAACTTCGAACCGTTCGCGGGGGCCGGGGCGCTGGCGCTGGACCTGACGGACCTCGAGGCCGAGTACGATCATCTGCTGGCCGCGCATCGTCAGCACCAGTCGGTGTTCGACGCCATAGACCGCGGCGATGTCGTGACGGCTGAACGGATCATGCGCGACCACGCCCTGGCGGCGATCCGCAATGCGAAGGTTTTCGAGGCGGCGGCCGGCGCGAACCTGCCGGTCGGGGTGGCGCTGACCATTCGGGCGGACTGATCGCCATGGCGTCAAGAGCCTGGCGATCGCGAGAGAAGCGCTCTAAAGGCGATTGGCATACAGTTTCCCTAGCGTGCTAATCGGAGCTTGATGCCATGGAGGAGATCGCCGCCTTTGGCGCTCTTGGCGAGCGGTTGGGACTACAGCTGCACTACGCCGACGTCCGCGCCATGGCGGGGCTGAGCGTGCGGCTGGCGCCGTTGGGCGTCACGCCCGCGCGCGCCACGGCGATCGTCTACATCGCGCTGAATGCGGGCTGCGATCAGGTCACGCTGGGGCGGGCCCTTGGCATCAATCGCGCCAGCACGGTGAAGGCCGTCGACGAGCTGGAGGCGTTGGGCGTGATCGAGCGGCGACCTGGGCGTGACCGTCGCGCCAACGCCCTGCATCTGACCCCCGCCGGCGAGGCTCTGCGCTTGCGGATCGAGCAGGAGACGCTGGAGCACGATCGCTCCGCGTTCGCGGCCTTGTCGGCGGCAGAACAGGCCCAGCTGCGCCACCTGCTCGGCAAGATACGCTCAGACCACGCAGAGGCGTAGAGCGGTGAAGTCGATGGCCGGGCAGGGCTACGGCGATACTCAGGAGAAGAATGGTGGATGCGACAGGGATTGAACCTGTGACCCCCTCGGTGTGAACAACCCGATCGCAAATTGAAATTATTGAATAATTTGGATTTTTATCCCGTTCAATCTCGGGGTTTTCGGTTCGATTCCTTTCGTTTCTGGCAAATAACTGGCAAGCAGATCGCCGCCCTGTCAAAGTTAAGCTCCAGGCCTCAGGCTTGACGCATCTGTGGTCATGCGAGCGGCTCATGGCGGGCCCAGTCGGTCGCCAACTCGGCTGAAGCGAAACCTCTAGACGCTAAACGTGAGCGGTGGCGTTAGCTTCGCCCCGATGGCGCGGGCCCGTTTGCGGCCCTTCGCCACAACTTGGTTGGTGACGACTGTGGTTACGGCGTCCGGCGGCCAATTTGGCTTCTTGCGGGTCACGAACCACAAGTCCGTACGATCCGTCGCTCGCTCAAGGGTTAGCTCGGCGAGCGTGGCGCCATTGTGCATCCCCAGCGCCATGCCGTGTCCCCAGCATCCGAAGGCGTAGACCACCCTTGGATCGGGCGCTCGACCAACATGCGGGATCCAGTCCGATGTCAGGCTGATTGGCCCACCCCAGGTTTGAGCCGTCTTGAGGTCGGCCAGCTTTGGAAAGAAGGCGCCAAGGTGATCAGCGCCTTCGTCTTTCAGCCGCCACTCAGCCTCGGCGCCGAAGCCATGGCCGGCCGGCGAGGTCGCGTAGTAGCCTCCGACGTGGAGAATGCGTCCGTCCGCGGTCGGCGCAAAGGAGTAGAAAAGGTCGGAAACGACGTTGACCCCGCACCGACGCTTCCAGCCCCTGTCACTCCACGCGGACAGCGGGAGTGGTTCCGTGACCGTGGCCTTTACGATGAGCGGGATTTGTCGCCGCGACAGACCCGCCTGCCGAGCGCCCGCAATCAGATGACTGTAGGCGTTGGTCGCGAGAACGAGCCTGTCGCACGCGACGCCGCCCATCCCGGTTTCGACGCGGATTTTCCCAGGGTTGAGTTTGAAGAGCAGGGCAGGACTTTGCTCGAAGACGCGCACGCCCATGCGCTCGATGAGCCTCTTCAGGCCGCGGACCAGTTTCAACGGATTGAACTGACCGCCTCTCGGGTCGAACAGGGCCGCGCCCAGGAGGGGGCTCGAAAGTTCATCCGCGACCGCGGCGGGGCTTAGGATTTCGAAGGCGCTCTCCTGACCGATAGCCCGAAGGAAGCGCGCATAGCTTTCGATCGCCTTGGGCCCCTCGGCCTTCAAGGCGACCTTCATGTAGCCGGTGCGGGCGTAATCGAAATCAAGGCCCTCGGAAGCTTCAAGCTCGGCCAGAAGCGCAATGCCCTCCGCCACATAGCGCCACGCGTCCCCGACACGCGAGGCGCCGTAGGTCTTTACCTGGCCGGCGTGGGAGCCGCCGCCAAACTCAACGATAAGCTGGCCGGCGTTGCGGCCGCTGGCCCCAAAGCCCACGACCTCGCTCTCCAGGAGGCAGACCGAAAGGGCGGGGTCGAGCTTGCGCAGATGATAGGCCGTCGACAGACCGGTGATCCCGCCGCCCAGTATGCAGACGTCGAAACGCTGATCCCCCCGCACGGGCGGCGAGGGGGAGTAGGGCGCCGACGAGTCGAACCAGAAGCTACGGTCGCGATGGATGACGGCTCCCGCCGCCTCTGAAGCGCTCATTAATGCGGCCCGGCGAGAGGCCGGCGTTTTGACGCGATGACGCCCGACAAGCCCAGGATCGCTGCGCCGGCGGCCACCGTCACCGCGCTGAGGACCAGAAGCGCGCCATAGCCGCCGCCCCCGATGATCAAGCCGGCGACCAAGCCAACGACGACGCCTGCGGCGCCCTGCACGGCGGTCGCGACCACGAACATGCGGTTCGTGACATCGACCTTGCGCAGGATCGCCCAGTAGGGCGGTTGCACCAGGCCATAGCTCATCGAGAAGAGGATGTTGGAAACGGCGTATGACGCCAGGCCGTGAAAGTGGATGGCGCCATAGGCGGCGATCAGGCCCGCCGTGCCGATGCTGACCAGCACGCGATTGCGGACCTTTCCCCCTAGCCAGGCGGCTGTTCCCGCGGCGAGGATCGACGAGAGCGAGCCAGCGCTCAGGATGACGCCGATATCCGCTGTCGAGTGGCCGCGCGCCGTTCCGATCCGCTCGATAAAGAACCAGTACCCAAAGACGCCGAAGGTAAGCGCGAAGAGGGCCAACAGCGCACAGGCCGGCGCCACGAGATCGCTTGCGGCTCCGGCGTCCTTCGCGGCGTCGAGATCGGGCTCGGCGAGCGCGACTTCGCGCCCGGTGGCGGGGAGCCAGCGGCAGACCAAGACGCCCGTCGCCACCAGGACTCCCACGAAGACGAAGGCCCCTTGGGCGCCGTGGTGCGGGATGATGTAGTTGGACAGCGGGATCGCGACGAGGGCCGCGACGATGCTCTGGAAGACGATGGACACGCCGTAGGCGCGCTCAGGATTGGACGAGTCACCCAGAGCGGCGAACGAAGGCGCGCCGATGCAGGCTTGCAGCAAGCCCACCAGCACGAAGACTGCCAGGAACTGGGCGGTGCTTTGGGCCGCCGAACCGAACATCCAGATCGCGGCGCACAGGCAGGTCGCCACCGCGCTGACGGTGCGCCAATTCAGTTTACGGATCCAGAATGGCGCGGTGAGGCTCATCAAGGACACCGAGCCCACCAGCGCGCCGGCCAGCTGCCCCAAGACGCTATCGTTCAGCCGGTGGTCCTTGGCCACAGCCCCCAGGATAAGAGGCTGGATGTTCATCGCCAGAAGTGTGAGCGCGCTCAGATAAGAGGCTGCCGCAATGGTCGATGGCCGGTCGAGCAAGGACGCCGAAGCGTTTGGGACGCCAGTGCTGATCTTAGTCTTCGCAGAAGCGTCCACGGAACCTCCGACTATGCTCGAGGAGAATGGGTTTGCCAGATCG